>Ga0115011_10000342_pt1 | contig 40001 bp, 35 predicted proteins | sample TroAtlMetagenome_2_FD_88705 | JGI IMG/M metagenome (GOLD analysis project Ga0115011, IMG submission 88705) | Marine eukaryotic phytoplankton communities from Atlantic Ocean - Tropical Atlantic ANT8 Metagenome | ecosystem: Environmental > Aquatic > Marine > Oceanic | place: Tropical Atlantic... | reverse complement strand
TTCCTCAGGAAGCAATTGCACAGGTCGTGCAAGAATTAGACCCAGCCCAATGTGAGAACCTCCTAATCGGGGCCGAGGGATTTTCGGATGCCTCCGTCTACCGGCTTCCGGACGGTCGCCTCATGGTACAATCTCTCGATTTTTTTCCACCTTTAGTTGACGACCCCTACACATTCGGACAAATCGCTGCGGCTAATTCACTTTCCGATATTTTTGCGATGGGCGCATCCCCCGTAACCGCTCTTAATATTGTTGCCTTCCCTGACGACAAGCTTTCCCTCGACATCCTTATTGAAATCCTTCGAGGCGGCGATTCAAAGGTCCGTGAGTGCGGCGCCGTTATAGCCGGCGGGCATACCGTTCGTGACGAAGAAATAAAATATGGCTTATCAGTAACTGGATTATGCGATAGTGCCCAGCTATTGGATAACTCGTCAGCAACTCCTGGGGACGTTCTTGTCCTAACCAAGCCTCTAGGCACTGGTTTTGTCACGACTGCTATGAAGGCGCAGAAATCTACTCCAGCGGCCGCTGAAGCGGCGATAACGTCGATGGCAACCCTCAACCTAGCAGCCTCCGAATCTGCCCGACTGGGCCGGGCTTCGAGCGTAACCGACATTACTGGATTTGGACTTGCCGGTCACGCAATTGAAATGGCAGACGCCAGCGGTGTTACGCTACAAATCGAGACATCACTTTTACCAGCTTTACCCGGGGCCTTGAATTATTTCCAAGCAGGTTATCTTACGCGAGCCTCCAAGTCGAATCGCCGAGCTAACACTGCTAAGATTGAAGGGCTTCCTTCAAACCTTAGTCCTCAATTGGAGCTCTTGTTCGATCCGCAAACGTCGGGTGGGCTACTCATCTCACTCCCCGAAAAGTCCCTGCGGCACTTTATTCTTGAGGTATCATCTCGTCAACCGTTTGCCCCTGTCGTAATCGGGAAGGTTGTTCCACGAAATGATCATTCAATCGAGTTAATCTAGAAATTCTCTGATTGATAGCTTGCTGGGTCCTTCAGGCCATTTTGTTCGAAGCCATTCAGCCGCAACAAACACGCGTCACATGAGCCACAGGCTTTGTTTTCATTGTCGGGATCATAACAACTGGTGGTCATGGAATAATCGACACCCAGGGCTAGCCCCTTTTCAATGATCTCACATTTCGTCAAATTAATAAGCGGCGCGACGATCTGTACTTTTTTTCCTTCGACAGCCCGTTTCGTTGCAAGGTTAGCCATGTCTTCGAATGCATCTACAAATTCGGGGCGGCAATCTGGGTAACCACTATAGTCGAGCGAATTCACGCCTAACATCACTGTGTCAGCATCACGAACTTCTGCCATCGCCAAAGCATAGGATAGAAAGATAGTATTACGTGCGGGTACATAAGTGATCGGGATGTCATCCGTCAAGTCTTGCACGTGCCCCTTCTTTGGCACGTCAATATCCGCTGTAAGAGCCGAATTACCGAAAACACGCAGATCAATCTCAACAACAACATGATCGCTAACTCCAAACTCTGCAGCGATTGCTTCAGCCTGTGCTGTTTCGTGTACATGCTTCTGGCCATAGCGAAAGCTCAGCGCCGTTACCACATAGTCCTCCGATTTGGCAATGGCGAGAACAGTGGTCGAATCTAGGCCGCCACTCAACAACACAACCGCTTTACGCTTCGGAGTTTTCATTTTTTTATCACCATCTTCCCAATTACCCTCTGTTTGGAACGAATACTAGAGTGCAATCTTCACAAGTTCGCGAATCGAGTATTCCATCCTAGCAATATGGGTACCGCCGTGTCAGTGGACAAACTTGCAGCAAATAATGAATTCAAAGGGTTTATTATTAGTACTACTAATTGGTCTGCGTTTTTAGCGTAGAGTTGCGTTCGAGAGTATTTTTAGCGTATAACACACATGTAATTTGTGTCGTTCGCCCAGAGGAAGAATTTCATGAGCCCCGGAATCATCGTCGGATTAGTTTGCATCGGTATATTTATTGTCGCCTTGGTCGTTATTCTTGGAATCGTCTGGAGTTCCTATAACACACTGGTGAAATGGGACGAAGAAGCGAACAACGGATTTGCGGACATAAACGTTGCCTGTAAAAAACGCTACGACTTAATTCCAAATCTCGTGGCCGTCGCGAAACAGTTTATGGCTCACGAAAGAGAAACACTTGAGGGTGTGATCGCAGCGCGAAACAGCGCTCAATCTTCGCTTAGTAACGCCGCCGCAAATCCAGGTGACTCCGGCGCAGTGGCAGCCTTTGCCCAAGCCGAACAGGCGATGACGGGTTCTGTGGGTAGGCTTATGGCTTTGGCCGAATCATATCCCGAATTAAAATCCGACACTCAGATGGTCAAACTTCAGGACGAATTGTCCAATGTAGAGGAAAAGATCGCCAGGGCCCGTGAACAGTTTAATGATCAGGTAACTCGTTTCAATCAGCACCGAAAACAGTTGCCTACTGTCTTGTTTGCTTCGGTGGTTGGCTTTCCAACAGACCGTGACCTCCTAGAGTTTGCCGATCAGGAACAAATCGAAAAAGCAGTCGATGTGGGAGCGATTTTCGACAATTAATCACGACCTATGCCTAAGAGCCCTACAATCATTTAATGTTTGGCGTAGGTCTCCAAAATCCGTCCTAAAATCGCCACCAAAACATCCCTGCAGCGTTCAGGGGAAACAATCTTAGCATGTTCTCCGAACGCCAACACACGCGGAATAATTTCCATGTCGTGATTTCCCGGCACACGGAGCCTCGTGGTGCCATCGTCAAGTGAACTAATCTCTTGTTTCGGATGCCATGGCTCCTCTTCCACCCATTTCCTACCTATAGACGTCAGGATGATCTCATAAACCGTAGAATTCTTATTGGCGTAAATGCCAATACCGGATTCAAGATAGTCATGGTAATCTTCTTCTTCCGCCTTAAAGTACGAGTCTAAAATCTCGGCACTTTGGATTCGATCTAGTTTCCAGTGGCGAAGCAAATCCGGCTCGCTTCTTTCCTCGGCGATTACATAGAGGCTGGCGTTGAAAAAAACGATTGCCCGTGGCGAAATATTTCTTTGCGAATTTTCCTGCGTTAGAGAGGAGTATTCGACATCACACCAACGATGTTGAAGAATCGCTCTTTCAAGGGTTTTTAGAATTCCACGGTGATTTTCGTAGTTCTTAACAGGGGTGCCGCTCACAAATAATATTTGCCGGACCCGCTCATAATGCTGCCAGATATTATCCGGAACAGCTTCCTGAACCCGATTCCAAAAAGAAGTGATCCCTTGGCCGATGAACGTTCCGTTAAGCGGATTTAAGAGATCCCTGCCTACGCTTAACGCCAATATTTCTGTCGCAGTCGCATTGATCTGATAGGCCGTCTGGGCGTTATCACCCAACTTCCAAACCTTACCCCGCTCTAACTCCATCGAGATCACATCAAGTCCCGCCGCTTGCAGCGCGTCGATGTCCCGGCGAAGAGTTCGAGTGTGAAGCGAAGTCAGTCCGAGCTCATCCCTCAATGCGTCCCGCAACTCTAAAAGCGAGTAACCAAACCGAGTACGTTCAAGAATTTGCAACAGCTTGTGTTGACGAATTAATTGCTCGTTACGTGCCATTTTAGAGCTGTCCTGTGAACGCTGCCTTAGATCAAATTCCAATCTATGGGACAGTCTTTGTCCACCGATGGAATCACGCACTCCAACGCTTCAGAATATTTCTGGGCGGCCCCGGTGTTAAAGACAACGACTCGATCTGAGCTGTCGATAAACCCATCTTCGAGACATTTTTCAACAGCGCCTATGCAGGCGCCCGTCTCGGGGCAAATACTTATGCCCTCTCTGGACATGCCCAAACGCATCCACTCGCCAATACGATCCTCATCAACGCCTATTGCTGCCCCGCCGCTCGCTCGCACCGCATCGAGAATCATAAAATCCCCCACAGCAGCCGGGACCCGTATCCCACTTGCAACTGAATGAGCATTCACAAACGGCGTCGCATGTTTCTCGCCCTTATTGAAAGCCTCAACAATAGGAGCACAACCCAGGCTCTGAACACTGAACATCTTCGGCATCGTTTCGTTATCCAGCCAGCCCAGTGCTGCAAGTTCCTGAAATGCCTTCCACATGCCGATCAGTCCGGTTCCACCGCCAGTCGGATAAAAAATTGCGTCAGGCAACTGCCAATTCAACTGTTCTGCAAGCTCTAAGCCCATCGTTTTTTTACCCTCGATGCGATAAGGCTCTTTCAACGTCGACAGATCAAACCAGCCCTTTACTTCCTTACCTTCATTAACAATCCTTCCGCAATCATTAATAAGTCCATTCACCCGGTAGGCCTTAGCGCCATAAGCCATAGCTTCATATTGATTAATAATAGGTGTGTCTTCGGGCATGAAAACATAACAACTCATGCCCGCCCGCGCCGCGTATGCCGCCGCGGCTCCGCCCGCATTTCCAGCCGTCGGTAAGGCGACACTACCAATTCCAAAATGATTCGCCATGGTAACTGCCATGGCCATGCCACGACTTTTAAAACTGCCGGTAGGCAATTGCGACTCATCCTTAACCCAGAGATCATCTAAACCGAGTGCCGCCCCTAACCGGGGACTTTTTAACAGCGGAGACATTCCCTCACCAAAACTGACAATTTTGGATTCATCATAAACGGGCAGTAACTCTTTATAACGCCATAGGTTCGATGGCCTGCCTATTAGATCCGAACGATCCATGGCCTGTCCTATCGCTTCCAGATCGTAACGGACCCAGATGGGACGTCCTTCGTGCAATGTCTGCACAACGTTCGGTTCAAGATGACTGCCATCTATAGCGCCCTCAAGATGGCTAACAAAAGAAGATTGAGCAATGGACATAGATATTGAAATGCCTTCGTAGGTTTTTGAATAAGGTAAGTAACTTTAATAGAGCTTATAGATATTCGAGCAGCGGCGGAAACTAGGAGCCCAATTTCGTGTATACCGCAACGCCACCAGCTACTAGCAGCCCAATCGCTGATAAGACAACGAAGAAATCCCACAGTGCCGAGGGAGCGATTCGTTTATCTGAATACTTATAGCGGAAATAAATTGCGGCGAATCCTAACATTGGAAGCATGATGGACTGCATTAAACCGCTGAGTAAAACCGCGAAAACAGGCTCCACGCCGTAGCAATACGTGATTCCGCAAATTGCCGGAAGAACGCCACTCGCAATCTTCACTGACTTTCGATAGCTTTTTTCTCCCGGTTTGATCAAACCCATAGTCCCTAAGACATCCGAGAACATACGAGCATTTCCAGCGGTGGCAACGAAAAAGGTTGAATACAAAACCGCAATTGCCCCGAACAAAAACATTGATTCGGCCACATCCCCAAATACGGGTTTATACATGACACCTAAAGAACGAACCATGTCGGTTCCGGCTGGCTGAAGATTGGCACGGTCGGGGCCAAGAATAGCGGCTCCCAACAAATAGAAGGCTATTGTTGCGAACGTATAGATAACCGCCGATGCCCATGCGTCTACCTGCATTACTTTCATCCATCCTCGGGCACGGGCCGCCCATTCGTCACTATCGTCTCTAACTCCAGTAAATTTTGCGTAGCCCTGCTCCATGCACCAATACGGATAGGCAATCAATTCGGCAGCTCCGACGCCTATAATTCCAAATGTTGCTAAAGCCACTCCAAGGCCTTCCTTCCAGTCGCTACCGCCAACACCAAAACTCAGTCCTTCCTGAATATTTGCCCATGTTATTCTCCAGGTCGCCGCCGAATCCATCATCTGCAGCCCAAAGACGTTGGCGATGGTGACCAGCGTAAATAATCCGACCAACACCGTTGAAAAGATTTGAATGAACCCATAACGACCAACAACCAGCAGGACGATCGTTACCAGAGTTAATCCAATAGCATAATACTTATCGTCCCAGACCTCCTTAAGTTCTGGCACATTCTGAAGTGCGGTATATTCGTCAACCAAAGCCATTACTTCTTTAACATCAACGTCTTTCCCACTAGCTTTCGAAGCCCACACCTTACTGGAAAGCAATGCAGTCTGATCTTCACTGATCCGCTTGCTTTCGTTGAGCGCTTCCGTCGCCAGTTCAATACCAGATGTTCCCGCTTCTCCTTCAGAGTTACTGCTTAATCTATATGCCTCTAACGCATCATCAACGTCTCTTAATGCTTTTCCATAATTCGTTATCGAGGTGGACGAGAGAATGTCGTCACGGAAATAGACTTCCTCTGGATCCGTCGATGCACTCAAACGCTCAAAAAAACTAATTCCGGGCTTCGTGTCTATCTCTATGGAATCCGCTTTTGGCTCCAATTTCTCTAGAGCCCTGAAAGCTGCGAGCTCGCTGCGTAACACCTCATCTGCGATCTGTGAAAGCTTCGACGACTCAGATGGGTCCCCTTTCAACACCAAGTCATATTGAGCGCGAAGAACGGCCTGGTAGGTTACGGAGTTTCGATAATCGTTAAATTCTCGACCTTCAGTCGTAAGCGGCATACTGATCGACATTGCCTGACCAACCCCCCCAACAATACCACCTAACTGAAACATGATGGCGATAAACATGACGAACCAGTACCAAATAAACCAGTTGCCTTTCCCTTCGATTTTTGGTCCGGGTAACATATTGAGGCCACGAATCGAAGTAATGCCATTCGTTAACGTAAAACGGCCAAGTTCAATCTGTACGAACACCTTAATGAGGCAGCCAACGATAATCAGCCACAAGAGGGTGAATCCCGCCTTAGCACCGGTGCTGGTCGTAGCTATCAGTTCCCCAGACCCAACGATAGATCCTGCGATGATCAGACCTGGTCCGATCTTGGTGAGGATTTTGGCAAACCGTGTTGGCGGTTCTTGGATCGATGTTAGATCCGCGGCGGAGGTTTTCTCGTCAGACATCACTCTAGGCTTTCGCTGGATACGCTTGTGTTTTCTCTTCAGGTGGAAAGAACCAACTGAGTACAAACTGAAAGGATACCAACATTTCCCACTAAATGCATGTCTGTAGCGTTATAAAACTACCATAACTGTTCTAAGGTATGAGCGGACTAAAAGTAGGGGGCATTACGTTTTGAGCGTCACCAGTGCCCTGCCTCGAACGTGCAACATCATCGTTGTCGCTCGAATCCTTTGGCACCGCCTGGGACAACACCGGCTCTTTTAGACGGCTCGATTGAAACCTACTCATTGCCCGCTGCGTGTGAGTAGCGGGAGAAACAATCCCGCCACTAACAGCTGCGATATCGTCGTCGACGGTTAATGGCAACGAACAGCCTAGAAAGCTGCAACAAATAATGGCAAAAATAGATTTGTTTAACATCACAACTGATTCCGCTCACACTAATGAAGCTACTAAATAGAAAACCTATCCACTCAATCGTCCGGACGCCGCCCATCCTAGAAACTTTTTCAGCTTTATTTCTATTTACACAAAGCTTCTCGGATTTTAGGATCACCCAACGTTAAAGCGACTAACTTTGCTCCGCGATAATGCTGGCCTTCATTATGAGAGCTTGGGACTGCAACTGCGTAAGTACCGGCAGCAACCGCAGCACGACAGCCGTTTTCACTATCTTCAAGAACCATGACCTGCTCCGGCATTAACTCTAGGCGTTGACAAGCCATTAGATAGCAATCCGGAGCCGGTTTGCCATTTTCCACTTCCTCTCCACCTAAAACGAATGCAAACTCTTCCAAATATCCATGTTCAGCGAGTAGTTTTTTAGCATATTCGGAAGAACTCGACGTACATACAGCCAACGTGACGTTCGCATCTTTCAAGAACGATAACAGCCCGTCGAACCCTGGCATGACCTTAAGAATCTGGGGAAGAATGGCAATGAAAGCTTTTTCTATCTCAACACGAATCTCGTCGACAGAAAGCGACAGAGAATAGTAATCCTTCAATATCCTTGTTGAAATGTGAGCCTGTTGCCCCATCATCCTGCGCCGGACGGTTTCTTCGTATTCATACCCTAGAGGTTTAAGGAAATTACTCGTCGCACGAAAAAATACGTCCTCAGTATTAAAAATAAGTCCATCCAAATCGAAGACCACCGCCTTAATCATCTAATGCCTCTCCCTGCTAACCAGCAATCCCAACGCACAAGAACTAAAGTGCGTCCTAAACCAAACGATGATAGAATACACGATAACAAATCGAATATAGGGAATTTCATCGGCTATTTAACGCAACATGCATCCAACCAAACTTAGAAATTCCGGAATCGCTATAACGAATCGCTCTTTCGACACGTTAATAGAAACTGAGACCATACCGGAAAACGCAATTCATTGGGGTCGGGAACATTTCATCCCCGTGGCTCGGGCTGATTGGCGCGTGCTAATGACCGACTTAGCCGTGGAAGGCGGACTAACTCCCGAGCAATTTGAAGAATTCTGTGCACTGCTGGACACCCTCGTCCACATGCAGTCGTATCATGACCACGCAGAGCTAAGTGAAAACTATTCCAAATTGGATCCGGATAGTATAAGCGAACGAATACCTACTGTGATGGAATTAGATTCTGCTGAGCAGCTAGGCCAGTTGGCGTTGAGTCAACTTGATCAAATCATGGTGCGAGCGAACTATCAAAAACTAAATCGCGCCGAACTACTTGAGGCCTTACAAAAAGCTTCGGAATTCGGGATCCCCATGACTTCCGATTTCACTGTCTTTAAACGATTCGGCGTATATGTTCGCGGCAAGGTGATTGGGAAACGGGTACGACGACGCCTTTCTGGATTTTATCGACGAGAAGAGATCGACGTACCACTCTATCAACGTCTAGTAATTTGCTTTCAAGTAATAGAGACCGCTTCTAACGATAACGAACATCGCTCGGACTGTCTTTATATCAAATCGTTTAAAAACATCCCGCAACATGATATTGACATGTTATTGCCGGGGACAAAGGTTAGGATGACCATGATCGATCGCGGGAAGATTGTCCTCCCTACCCTTTCTGGCCTCGCCATCCTTATATTCCGACTCTTTGCCGTGGTTTCCTTGGGCTTATTTGCACTAATCAGCCTTTTATCCACCACCATTGGATATGCTCTTAAAACTGTCTTCGGTTACTTCCGAACCAAAAACAAATATCAGCACAATCTAACCAAGAATCTTTATTATCAGAGTCTAGGTAATAATGCCGGCGTCCTACAGCAACTTCAGAATGAGGCTGAAGTCCAAGACATACAGGAATGTCTTCTGGCGTACACCATCTTGCTATTAAATTACCCGCAGGGTGCTACGGCACGCCAGTTAGATCTTTCGGCAGAACGCTTTATACAGGAGACTGTAGACTTTCCTGTGAACTTCGAGGTCGATGACGCTTTGCGTAAACTTTTCCATTTAAACCTTGTTACGGTAAACTCAGGTAGGAAATACGTAGCAATCAAAATGACTAGTGCAATCGAAGTATTGCAAATTAGTTTTCGAAAATTAATAGATGGCTATAGCAAGTCCGTCATGGCGAAAGATACCTCAGAACATTCTGCTCCAACACTTTAAGTGGTACTGCTCCGCTGCCCAGAACCACATCGTGAAATTTACGGACATCAAATTCCTGACCCAATCGTTCTTCAGCAAGAGAACGCAACTCCCTAATTTTGAGTTCGCCAATTTTATAAGCTAATGCCTGTCCGGGCCATGAGATATACCGGTCGACTTCCGCGACAATGTTATGACGGGACAAAGCCGTATTGACCACCATATATTCGATCGCCCGTTGCCGACTCCAGCCGAAGTAATGTATCCCGGTATCCACCACCAATCTGCACGCCCGCCACATCTCATAACTCAAACGACCAAAATCACTGTAAGGATCATCATAAAACCCAACTTCTAATCCAAGACGCTCAGAATACAAAGCCCAGCCCTCAATGAAAGCTGTAAACCCGTTATACTTCCTGAAGGCTGGCAAATCATCTAATTCTTGTTGCAACGCTATTTGTAGATGGTGCCCGGGAACTGCTTCGTGCAGGGATAGTGCCTGCAGTTGATAAAGAGGTCGACTCTTAAGGTTAAACGTATTGATGAAATAAAATCCAGCGATCTTTCCATCCGCTGATGGAGGCTGATAGTACGCGGCAGTCGTTTTAGGCGCAATGTAAGCAGGAATTTCTTTAATACCATAAGGCGTCCGGGGTAGTTTCCCAAAAAGCCTTGGCAACTCTCCGTCCATGCGTTTCAAAATATACGCGATTTCCTTTTTATAGCTTTCCGCATCGGCTGGGTAGAACTGAGAATCCGTACGTAAAAATTTTACAAAAGAATCAAAATCGCCGTCAAACTCTAGTCCCTTTGGAATCGCTTCCATTTCGGCCCGAATTCTACGGACTTCCTCAAGCCCCGTTTGATGCACTTGTTCCGGAGTTAAATCTAAGGTGGTAAATTTTTTCACGCGTTGCCGATAGAATTCCCGACCCGAGGGTCGACTCGACACTCCAATTGCGTCCGAAGCGGCCGGTTTATATTCTTCGACCATAAACCGCAGGAATTTCTCGTAGGATGGAATTACCTGCTCATCGATTAGCTTCGCGCCCTCCAAAGATAGAGAATCCGCCTGGCGTTTGCCCACACTATTGGGGAATTTGGTAAATGGTGTAAAGAGGGGGCTCTTCCTCGCTTCTTCGTAGATATGACTGGAGATAGTTTGCTCATAACCTTCTAACACCACCGCAGGGAGTACATAACCTTCTTTCATCCCCAGCTTAAGAAGTTCCATGTTCTGATCGGCATAGTCCTTGAAGGCCGCCAACCTTCCCAAATAGCTTCGATAATCATCTACAGTATTAAAGGGCAAGCGTTTATATAACTCCGCAAAATAAATGTGAAATCCCCACCGATTGGTGATAGGAACGAGGTAGGCTTTGTAATCAACCTCCGCCACTTCATCTTCCAAATATCGGATGAAAATATCCAAATTAAGCCGTGCGTGGTCGGTAAGACCAACCACTTCGATTTCCCGAGCAGATTCGAGGAATCTGCGCAATTGCTCTGCGGAGGCGATGGTATTTTTAATAGAGACATCAGGCAACTTGCCATCACCACTGCGGTCACCAAGTTGGCCTGCGAAAACCGGGCTTTGTGACAATGTCCAGTCCCAGTGTTTTCTAATGAGTGAAGCCACGTCCTGATCATCAGCGTGAGATTCCAACGTGGAAACCGCCTGAAGACAAAAGAAGACCAATAAAACTACACAGCGAAAGAACATTCGGTGAATCCCTTTGAGCTTGATTGAATTTTGAAACAGATTTGGTATAAACCAATACAATGCGGGAAACGGATTCCTTGCTAATCAATCGTATCAATCTACCACGTTTTACGATGAATATATTGAAGTACGAAAAGAAACTATTCTTCTTCAAAGACTCTCAAGGAGGTGAGGATGTCTGAATCAGTCTTATCCGGTGCGGAATTAAAAACACAAATCCGCAAGGTTGCCTTTGCCAATCGCAAAAACCAGGAAAACAAAGAAGAAATTAGCCGCTCCATCATGGCAACATTTATGGAACAACCGGAATACCAGTCTGCCTCCACGGTGATGTTCTATGTCGATGTAAGGGCAGAAGTACGTACACGCTACGATCTTCCCGCAGCCCTGACAAGCCGGAAAAAAATTGTCGTGCCATGGTGCAACGATGAGGGTGAGCTTGAACTCTTCCATCTGGAATCCATGGATGAGTTGGAGATTGGCATGTATAAGATCCTCGAGCCAAAACAGGATTTGAGACAACTACCGCACAAACAGGTTTCTGTTCAAGAATTGGACGTCATCATGGTGCCCGGTGTTGGCTTTGACTCCAATGGCGGACGAACGGGGATGGGAAAAGGGTACTACGACAAGTGCTTACAACATGCACGGCCCGATGCTTCCCTAACTGCCGTCTGCTTTGACTGCCAGATGTTTGAAGAGATCCCGGTTCAAGAACACGACATCTATATGGACAAAGTCATCACCGAAACTACGGTTTATAACGGCGTCGGCCGGACCGCCTAATACTCTATCTTAATTTGGTAAGCACCACTCTATGGATACAACTGTAACGATCGAAAATACCTATGCAGAGGCCTTCCGTAGTATTTATGCCGAAGTCCTAATTACGGCCAAAGACAAGTTCTGGTTAGATCAGGCAGTAATGGCCGCTACCGGTCATGCTTCAAGCACCATCATGTGCGACTGCGAAGCAGGTCTGGACCATTACGTAACCCCCGAGAACACTCCTGACGGGAGGATTGGTGCAGTCTGTCAATTCCACGTCCCTCGTTTTTTGAAAAATCGGGAAAGGCACCTCGAAAAGGTTTTAATTGCGAGATTAAGTCAGAACGTTCTAACATGTCCAACTGCGAAGGTTTTCAACCATTTAGATTCGGATACGTTTTTCAAATTAGGGAAGAAAATTGCTTTTTTTGGTGACGGACACCAATTTCGTGATCTTCGGCACGAGGAACCCGTATGGGTTATACCCATCATGGGAGGCGAATTTATTCTTAGCCGTCGTTTCGGCTACCGAGACGGGATTATGGGGGGCAATTTGTGGTTTCTGGGTCATACTCAGGATTACGCTATCGATGCAGCCTATACTGCCGCGCAGGCAGCGGATGCAACAAACGGGGTGGTGACGACCTTCCCCGGCGGGGTTGCCGCCAGTGCCAGTAAGGCGGGCAGTAAATACCCGTTTCTATTTGCCAGCACCTATGAAGCCTATTGCCCCACGCTTCGAACCAAACTAGGAGAAGAGTCTCAGGTTCCGGAAGGGGTAACCTCTATCATGGAGATTATTATTAACGGCCATGATTTAGACACCGTAACCCGTGCTACCCACAATGCGTTGGAAGCGACGAAGCACCTGCAAGGTTTAGAGTTGATTACGGCTGGCAACTACGGGGGCAGACTCGGCAAATCCTTTATCTATCTCAGACCAGACCTTCAGCTATCTTCTGATGTTGCCTGACAGATAAATAACGCTACAACTTTACTCGCCTTCTAAAGCAGTACCGTCTCGTAAATCCAAAGCAAAATAGTGTTGAGTCGCGAATTTTCTGAACCCGACTTGGGGATAAAGGTGTTTCCCTATCGGGTTTTGCTCAAGCGTCTCAATTCGTGCGATCTCCATTCCGGCCTTACGCATCGCTTGCTTGCCTTCTTGGAGCAATCTTCGGCCTATGCCCTGATTTGAAGCATTTTTTGCAACAGCCAGATTAGATATCACTCCTATTTTTGCATCATGGTCGAGCAAAATCGTCACATAACCCCGCACTTTATCTGCCACGACGGCGACGTAACATTCGCCATTGGATTGTTTCAAATCATTTTGCAGGTGGCGAGCCTTCCTCCATTCCCAGGATTTCCCGGCGATAACCCCATAGCTATCTTCTAGATTTTTCTCAAAGGTCGTTGGGCCAAATACCTCCGACGTAATTTGGAGAATCTCGTCATGGTCGAAATCCGTTGCCTGCCTAATATTGATTTCTATTGGGTCGCGCATAAGAGTGCTCATCTTCCCCAGTAAAACTGGAAATAATACCCAATCGCAATGAACGCCAGAGCTACGATTAGCCGTAACGTGTTAATTTTGGGACCGGCTTTATCTGGCATTCACCGACCCCCGCCCGTTAGGTTTATGTTTAAAGGAATTAGGGTTATCCGCTTGCCCGATCATTTCGAACAAAAACCGACTGGGGATCTGTTCATAATTCTTGCCCCATTTTCTTCGCGTTAGCGCCATGGAAAGAGTGAGTTCGTCCTGAGCCCTCGTAACCCCAACATAGGCTAACCGACGTTCTTCATCGACTGCTTCGCCTTCGAAGCTCAAGGCGCGTTTATGGGGCAAGATGCCCTCCTCTAACCCCACCATATAGACGACAGGATACTCGAGCCCCTTGGACGCGTGCAGCGTCAACAACGCAACCGCATCTTTATCCAATTGCCGATCCTTGTCCTCTTCCAAATCGGATGCTGCTAGCGTTATCTCTTCGAGAAATTTTTCCAACGTTGGCGACTCATGCTTGTCAGCAAAACTCCCAACAGCGTTGACCACCTCCTCAACCGATGCCCACCGAATCCCTTTTTCCTCTTCATCTTTACTAGTGCGATCGACTTCCTTTTCATAACGGCAAAGCTGAAGATAATGCTGCAATGATTTCTGGTCGATCACTTCCCTAAATAGTGCTTGGGCTGCCCGCACTAGATCGATGAAATTTCGTATAGCATTCCTCGCGGGGACGGGCAATGCCTGCAGCACATCGTCACGCTGCATGACTTCCCACATGGCTACCCCTCGTTCCGTGGCCACCTCTACCAACTTCCCCACGGTGCCATTAGATATGCCGCGTGGCGGAGAATTAATGATCCTCCGCATGCTGGGTTCGTCTTTGGGGTTTTGCGCAATACGGAGGTAACTGACAATGTCCTTCACCTCTTTGCGATCGAAAAACGACTTGCTTCCCAGAATGACATAGGGTATTTCCTGCTTTCGCAGCTCTTGTTCGAAAACCCGTGGCTGTTCATTGGTGCGGAACAAGATAGCAATCTCACGGGGATTTCGTTCCCCACGCGCTATTTGGATGGCGATTGATTTCACCACCTGCTCAGCTTCTTGATCTTCGTCTTTAAATTGTTCAATCTGCGGTCTCTTTCCGCCAGGACGAGCAGGCCGTAAAACCTTGTCATACCGACCAGTATTGTAACTAATTAGCGAATTTGCCAGCTCTAAGATAGTCGCGACCGAACGATAATTTGCTTCTAGTCGGATCTCCATCGCGCCGTGCCAGTCCTTAGCAAAGTTAAGAATATGCTGGACTTCACTACCCCGAAAACCATAAATACTCTGATCGTCATCTCCAACAACACATATATTCCTGTGCTGTCCAGCAAGGCCTTTGACAATATTGTATTGAATTCCGTTGGTGTCCTGGTATTCGTCGACGAGTAAGTGATCGAATCTAGAGGCTTCGTCTCGGCGAATTTCTGGATCGCTAGAAAAGAGCTCGTCTACTAACAACAAAAGGTCGTCAAAATCTACCGTACCACAACGAGTTAATTCCTCCTGATAACGGCGATATGCGACAGCACCGATATGCTCTTTGTCTGTAACAGCGACGGTGGCCGCAGCACTCGGGCGTATACCCCTGTTCTTCCAGCCACTAATGACAAATTGCAAATCCCTAGGTCGTAACGAACTATCGGGGACTCTGATTTCTCTGAGAACTTTACGGCAAATCGAAGCTTGATCTGACGCGTCCATAATGGTGAAATTGGAAGGATAACCGAGTCGATCAATTTGCCGTCGTAATATTCGAACGCAGAGGGAGTGAAATGTCGATATTTCGGGTCGATCCGTGGGATCTAGCGTAATCAAGTCCGCAATACGATGTTGCATCTCCAACGCAGCTTTTTTTGTAAACGTGACGGCAAGGATACGAGACGGTTTAATTCCGTGCCGAATCAGATTCGCGATACGATATGTAACGACACGCGTTTTCCCACTGCCTGCGCCTGCCAGCACGAGCATTGGGCCCGTGAGCGTTTCCACGGCGCGTTTTTGAGCGTCATTCAGGCCAGCGTTCATAGTTTTTACAAAATGGAGATATTTTTCATACAAATGGCCAACCGTTTTTAGATCCCAACTATACGGAAAGCGTTGTAAAAGATAACATAATCTAGTGCGTAATACACCGTGCAGAATCAACACTTTCAACATTCCATGGATAAATGATGACAGACGATAATTTGCCCGACGAGCAGGAACTACACGAACAACCTCCCGAGCAAGAAAATGCGGTCACGACCCCACGTCGGCCCAAAGGGAATCGTCGTGACGAAGACGCTCAAGAAGAGAAAGATCGCGTGGATCAATTACGTGATACGTTTTCATCAAAAACGCTGATCGGTGTCATTGTGGGTGCTATCATTGCCGCCTCTCTCATCCTGGCATACTTCTCCGTAGAAGCTGGCCCCGAGGACATCGTGGCGGATTGGACTGAACTCAACCGTGAAGTAAGCCAATTACGGGAAGACGTTAATCAAAATGCATTTAATCCAGCACTTTATAGTACTACAGCCGATGCCATGGTGAACGGGGACGCACAGGCCTGGATGAATCTCGAAATTGCTTCCGCGCTAATGGCGACCGCTCTGCAACCTGAAAACACCACGCAGCTCCCACCTCAGTTTCAGCAGCAACGGCCACCATCAAACATACTCGCGGGAGACGCTACTACAATTCAAAATCGATTAACTCAACTACAAACGGCAGCAACATATCTTGAAAAGGCCTTAACCTTCTTTCGCAAACCTCCAACGGACGAGCATCCACTGCGTGCCTTGGGCCATTACCGCTCCTCATATAGCGCTGCCTATGTCTCAGAAGCGCGACTATTAATCGAGGGCGCCGACGCCTTTGAAGCTAACCGCACTAATGTCATTGAATTTTTAGGGGAAGCCTTAAGGGCCCTTCCATCCACGCAGTCTGATGTGACCGATTCTACAGACAGTGCAATCCAGGCTCTGCGCACACAAATAACAAATCGTCTTGACCTTTTCAAAACAATGTCCGAAGAAACATTCGATCCGTCATCCAGTCCCGACACCGGCGTTCCAAGCGAGGCAATCTACTCCTGGATAGGGAGCTATATAACAGCTAAGAACTCGGTCCAACCCGTATCGCCAAACGATACAGACGACAGCCAGAATCCAATGAACACTAAGGAAACTACTCCAGTCCCCAATCCCGCCGATGACGGCGATTTTTCGCCTGAAGAAAATAAGTCCGATGCGGAACCTTTAGAAGAGACGCCACCAGAGTCACGGCAGAAAACCCCCGACGACAGCGATCCTGGCCAAGATTGACCCATACAATCCGAGAATGAGTTGACCAATATGGCGATAGAGCTCTGTTTTTCTTGTGTAGTCGACTCCGAGTATCAAGGTATCCGTCTGGATAAGTATTTAGCGCTCAAAATCCCAAGTTATTCAAGGGTTCAGTTACGGTCTGCAATTGGCGCCGGCGAAGTGACGGTTGACGGTCGAACAGCCAAACCTTCTTACAAGCTGAAACAAGCGCAAACTGTCCTATGTGAACTCTCCGCGCCCGCGATCGTCGTACCCCACCCTGAAGACATCCCCCTCGACATCCTCTATGAGGACGACGATCTTATTGCGATCAATAAGCCTGCTCAAATGGTCGTACACCCAGCGAAAGGACACTGGCAGGGCACCCTTGTGAGTGCACTCAGTCATCACTTTCAACAATTAAGTACGGTCGGAGGGCCTGAACGCCCCGGAATCATTCATAGGCTAGATCGAGATACTACTGGTGTCATCGTGGTGGCCAAGCATGATCAATCCCACCAGCTAATCGCCAAGCAATTTGAAAACAGAACCACACGCAAAGAATACCACTGTTTGACATTAGGTATCCCTGACCGAGACAGAGATTTAATTGATGAGCCTATCGGCCCGCATCCCTATGTACGAGAAAGAATGGCGGTCCGTCACGATCACCCCAGAGCACGCAGCGCCCAATCGTTTTTTCATGTGTTAGAACGGTTTCGACACATCGCGCTTCTCCAACTCGAACCCAAGACAGGACGCACACATCAGATTCGTGTACACCTACAACATCTAGGCTACCCAATTCTCGCCGATAAACTTTATGGGGGGCGACATCCGATCACCGCAGAATTTCTTATGACCGGACGTGATCATCGTGAAAAGGAACCAACTCCCGTTTTAACCCGCCAAGCATTGCATTCGGCAAAACTGACAATCACGCATCCTAGGACGGGTAATGCACTGACTTTTGAGGCACCTTATCCTCCCGATCTCGTGGAAACCATAAAAATCCTACGCGCGAAGAATTCGTAGTGAAGCAGGTCGAGAATCATCGCCAAATCATCACGGCCCTGTTACTTTCCTGCAAATCGTCAAGTGCCGTTTCCGAAACCATACAACCCTGTACGACAAGCGCTTTCAGATTGGGGAAGTTTTGTAAATAAAGGATTCCCGTATCGCTAATCGCTGTACCGGGGATATCTAACACCTCCAGTGCTATTGTATCTTCTACGGCTGCAAGGTTTTCGTCATCATAGTTACCGCCCCGATACGTTAACACCGCGCCAAATTCCTTAGGCCGCTCTGCAATCCCACTCCAACCGCTAAGTCGGTTAAATAACAGAATTACCCTTGGAATGGCGCTTTGCCCCGAATGAAATCTCTCTTGCTTCCCTAGCGTTCTAAGATAGACCAAATATCCCCCAACCGTCATGCCACTTATCAACACTGCAACAAGGTCACGACTCGTCACGATATAAACTGCAATCACGAAAAGCCCGAAAATTCGTAGCCAAAGAATAAGATTGGCGGGATCGTTCTGACTGGTGTGTTTCATCAAGAACCGCTGAAAGCCCGACGCACCCTCATATTCGTCAAGTTCAAGCGGATCAAACCGTCGGCTAAGTTGATGGTTATACCCACACTCAGGGCATTGTAATCGACCCGATGGAATAAGAGCCTTACACTTCCTACAACTTACGGACGCACCAGTCTCTTCCGGTTCTAGATGAAGCTCCAAAGGCTCTGGTGCCAACGATGTTTCCATAACGTCCTTAACTGGCGCAGGATCTTCTTGTAAGGGCGCAAGTGTTAGCTCATCGTCTTCCACCACACAGTGCTCACAAACAAAACTCTCTGGCAGTGGTCTTTGACAGCTAGAACAAAGCATGCTTAGTGCTCCAAACGGGAAGGAGGGTGGGATATGTCAACTGGGTCAATATAGTCCCTGGCAACGGATGCGTAACCATCTGCCATCTGGGTCGCCACGACGTCAGACTCCTGAGTCTTTCCGAAGATCGCATTAAGAACGCCGTAGATCACATATACAGCAACGAGGAAGGCCCCAAAGGGACGCGAAAGCTTCCCATCTCTGGCTGCGAAGATCCCGATACGAAAACACAACAGAATAATCAGCATCGCCGGAAACTGTAGCTTAAAGAAAATGGGTTCCGCCACTAAACCTTCTTTTGTAATCGCAGCAGCAGCGCCGGCAACAAACAATACATTGAGAATATCAGCACCAATAACGTTTCCAACAGCCAACTCCCCCTGACCTTTTCGCGCCGCGGTCACGGCGGTAACTAACTCCGGGAGGCTAGTTCCAAAGGCAACCAGCGTGGATGCAATAACAGCTTCGGGGATACCGGCTTCGGTAGCCAATATCTTCGTGGCTTCGATCAAGGTAATGCTTGAGGCAACTACGAATAAGCACCCAACTAAAATACTGCCGACGAGGATCGCCACCGGAGAGTCGTCCTCTGCCTCTTCGTCGAGTTCATCTGGTTCAGCCAGTTTCGCCAGACGAACCGACCAGATCATGTAGACAACAAGACCACTCACCAAAATAAACCCCGCCCATTGCGGTAACGTTGCCTTCGTTTCAAAGACATTACCCAAATCAGTATAAGGCAGGCAGAACAGCACCAAGAGAACACCCGCCCCAAACTGAACCCAGCCTTGTCGATTCACCACCTTTTTATTTAGCGGGAGCGGCGCGATCAAACAGGCCGTTCCTAAAATCAAACCAGCATCACAGATAACGGATCCCACAGCGTTTCCAAGTGCAATGTCTGGGTTTCCGTTTAAAGCGGCTAAAACAGAAACGACAGCTTCAGGAAAGGTCGTGCCGACCGACACAATTGTCGCACCTACAATTACCTTTGGCATACCAGTCCGAAGTGATAACGTAACTGCTTTTTCGACCATCCAATCGGCCGATTTACCAAGCACGATTATTGCAACCAACATCACACCAAATAGATAAAGCATGTTAATCTCAACTAAGTGCTGGATCATTTCCGCTAAGGCTTCCTCAGGATTCCATGAGGCAATTGGCATAATACAGGTTCCGTCTTCCGTAATTGGTTAGAGATAGTGCTAGAATTTTAAAGGTAAGGTCTACTCCGTACAAGCTATTGATTTATACAAAGATGACGCCATGGATGAACAGACCCAAAAAGAAAGAACCTACTTTTTTGCGATCTGGAGGATAATCAGGCTGCCGTTGTTCGTTTATATAGGCCTGATCATCACCCTGGTTAGCTTTGAAAACCAAATCGTTTATCAACCCGATATCGAGTCTCAAGATAACGCTGATGTATCCTCGGCTTCCGGACGACATCGCTATATCAAATCTGGCCAACACAGAATCCACATCATGGTAAACGAACGGGAAAACCCGCGTTGTTACGCTTTATATTTTCACGGGAACGGCGGTAATATAACCCATCGACGCACGTTATTAGACCGAATCGCTTCAGAACTTAACGTCACCGTAGTAGGAGTCTCTTATTCGGGCTATGGCTTCAGCGAAGGGAAACCAAGTGAACGACAGTTGCAGCAAGATGCCGAAGCAGCTTTAGCTTATCTTCTGGAGCATTATGACATCGACAAAACCGAGGTAATGCTGTTTGGAGAAAGCCTTGGCGGCGCAATAGCAACCCGTCTCGCTAGTGACCATCAATTAGTGTTAATTGCGTTGGACAGCACTTTTAATTCTCTAACTAACGTCGCACAACATCATTATCCCTGGCTGCCGATCAAATACTTGATGAGCAACCGGTTCCTCGTCAAACGCTATGCCCAAAACTATTTTGGGTCCGTCGTACAGACGCATGGGACAGACGATCAGATCGTACCATTTCAGCTAGGACGCCAACTCGCATTACAATTCCCTAATCAGGCCTGCCATCGGTTCCTCGTGCGCAAGGGGGGCAAGCATAATGAGATCCCACCTGACTCTTACTTCCAAGCCGTGAATGTGGCTATAAATAAACTCTTTTAAACAACCATCGGAGTGAAACGCTGACACATCCCACTCCGACGTCATTTTTAAGAGCCCACGTAAACTACTCCGTTGCTCCTTCAAACAAAGGCGTAGACAAATAACGCTCGCCGAGACTTGGAAGCACAGTGACTATTATCTTCCCTGCGAATTCCGGTCGTGCGGCAATTTTTGCGGCCGCACAAACATTTGCGCCACTACTAATCCCTGCCATAAGACCTTCTTCCTTCGCAAGTTTACGGCCCCACTCAAATGACTCCTCGTCTGTCACCGTCACTACATCATCAATGATCGAAGTGTCCAAATTTCCCGGAATAAATCCCGCGCCAATACCCTGAATCCGATGTTTACCGGGCCCTTCTCCGCTAATGACAGCTGAGGTAACAGGTTCAACAGCAAATGCTTTTATTTCAGCGTTCTTAGACTTCAGAAACCTTGCGGATCCCGTAATCGTACCACCGGTACCCACTCCCGCAATTATTGCCGCTACCTGCCCTTCTGTATCGTCCCAAATTTCCGGCCCGGTGGTTGTTTCGTGTACCGCTGGATTCGCAGGATTCTCGAATTGCTGCGGCATCCATGCATTTTCTTGCGATTCCACAATTTCAGCAGCCTTATTAATTGCCCCCTTCATCCCCTCGGCTGCCGGTGTAAGGACCAATTGGGCTCCCAACTGCCGCAATAACGCGCGGCGTTCAACAGACATACTTTCTGGCATCGTCAACGTCAGTCGATAACCTTTGGCTGCACAAACAAATGCCAGAGCAATACCCGTATTACCACTCGTCGGTTCCACGACATGTGTATCGGCGTTTAAGGCACCACTCTCTTCGCCTGCTCGTATCATCGCAACGCCAATTCGATCCTTGACGCTATTTAGCGGATTGAAAAACTCACATTTTGCGTAAACAATAGCACCGCCTTCGGGTATCACGCGATTCAGTTTGATCAGGGGAGTATCCCCCATTACTTGTGTTGCATCGGAATATGTCTGGTTTCGCAGCATGTAACTAAGCACCTCTGTTTTGGTTGAAAGAATTTAAACTTGAACGTCCCACTTGATCTGGCTTGCTAAACCTCAAAATGCAAACCGTTCAACAAATGTCAGATGCCGTCTGACTAAATCGACGTGTTAACCGAAGAATAGCATATTTTTAACCCCTTTGTTACTATCAGCATGTGAAATTCACCTTTACTTTGCACTGTGCTAGGACTTACTTTCTAGAGAGTTATTTTCCGCCTTCTTCACGAGTAACTACGGGCCCCATTTAATGAGTGACAAATCTGAAATAATCGGCTTGCTCCAACAGGCTTATAATCACGAACTTGAGGTTGTTACAAACTTCATCGCAAACAGTACTAATCTCGACGGAATCAGAGCGGAGGAAATAAAAAAAGCCTTAGCGGCTGACGTTGCCGAAGAGTTGGCTCATGCACAACAGCTTGCCAATCGCATTAAGCAAATTGGCGGCTTAGTCCCCGGATCCGCAGCCCTTAGTTTCGGATCGCTTCCCCAACCCCCGGAAGACACCTGCGATGTCGTAGGCGTCATTAAGGGTGTCATTGATACGGAACTCGCAGCATGCAAACTGTACAACATGATTATCCGGGCAACCGACGGTATTGATTACGTCACTCAGGATTTGTGTATTACCCTCCTTGCTGATGAAGAAGAGCACCTTGTGTTGTTTCAGGGATATCTAAAAGAATACGAGCGGGATTCTTAAGACCAGACAAACACGTCTGAATCCTCCCGACTGTATCCTATAAAGCTAGCCAATACCACGCGGGCATCCTCACCGGCGACTCCGGGTACCTCGTGGATACATCCCGTGTTAAAAAAATATAAATCACCAGGCTGAAGAATAACATCAGCACTTGGTATCTGATTACGTTCTGCGTACTCTTGAAAGTTATTGGCCGTTAAATACGGTTGTACGTCGGGCGTCCAAAAACACTGATGGATACGGCACTGTGCCGAAATGCCATTCAGAACTGTATTTTGGAGGACCAAAACGCCCGCAAATTGATGTTCAAAACGGTAAGCCTGATAGTCGGTCCGCTTCTCTCGCCTCCGCACACTATCAAAATGGGGAGCATAGCTATATCCTCCATAGTGGGCCCGGATGATTGCTCGACCGTACTGACGACCGTCAGGTTCAGTTGCCGTCATGACATTTTTATTTGGGGCGATTCGGCTTAGCCCCTCGTAGAGGGTTTTAATCGGGTCAACCAGTCCCTCGAACAGGACATCAAATAAGCGGTTTGACTCAGCTGAATGCGTAAGAAAGGCTTCGCGGTCGGAACCTCGGTAACCCAGACTCGAGCCGATGTCGATTCGGAGTTTCTGACTATCTTGTGGGTTAGTTTTCCATGCTTTCAAGGCTTGATCAGAGTTCCCTTCCCGATAATGCCCCTCCGGAATACTTTCCTCTCGGAATTTAACAGGAATCGCCTCATTGGGATCAAACAGCAACTCACGTTTTATAAGCCGGTTCATGATAGCTTCGCAGTCGGATGGCTTAATGGCTTGCCTAAAGATCGCAGCGGGAATCTGACCTTCCGCTAGTTGGTCGATAACCCCTTCCTCGCCAGCCTCGACAATTGATTCCAATTCGACTTCAACGGGACTCCAATTCATCAGTGCGTCCGCTCCTTCCGCGTCTCATTACGAATAGTATATAGGCAATTCTCCTAAAACCACCAAACGATGCCAAGACTGGGGTGGATGAAGGACGCAGATTTACTAGAATATTTAATAGCTGGTAACGGTCTCTGCCGTACATTGCCGTATATCCCTTGTTTTAACTTCCATGGATTGAAAAGTTAAATGAGTTCCAACTCAAGTAGTTCTGTACCTGGCGGTATGACGACCGTTGGTGCCAAAATGCTCGTGGCACTAACAGGAATGGCGCTAATTCTCTTTGTCATTGCCCATATGCTGGGAAACCTACAAATCTTCCTCCCCGGAGAAGAGCTGAATCAATACGCTCATAAACTCAAGAGCATGGGTCCTCTATTGTGGATTGCCCGAATTGGGCTTCTCAGCGTATTCGTGTGTCATGTGGGTCTGACGATTGCATTGACAAGGCGCAATGCAAAGGCGCGGGGAGACTTGTCTTCCAATGAAATACAGATCCGTGCTACCGGCGAACGTTATGTTAATGGATATACATATGAAACGGCCACCACCGCCAGTCGCTTTATGATCCATACCGGCATTATGATTCTTCTGTTCGTCATCTACCACGTACTACACTTCACGATCAGTCCTGAACATATTCCCACACAAGGCGAAGACCTCGTTGACGTGAAGACGATGGTCATCCAGGGATTCAGCAATACTGTTGTCGCAGCGGTTTATATCATTGCCCAACTGGCGTTAGCTGCCCATATTTACCACGGTACATCTAGTGCGATGCAAACCCTCGGGCTTCGCATTAACTCAACTAAATCGGGTATCAGCAAGGCTGGCCTCCTATTGGCTGTGGTGATTGCCACTGGCAACATCTCCATTCCTGTTTGCGTCCTCGCTGATATCATCTCCTAAGAGATTATTACTTAAAATCAACTAACAACTCTTTCTGCACAGTCTTCCACACATGAAATTAGATGCAAACATTCCAGAAGGTCCTATCCAAGACAAATGGGCCAATCATAAAATGGCGATGAAGCTGGTGAATCCAGCGAATAAGCGGAAATACAAGGTAATCATCATTGGCTCCGGACTTGCCGGAGCCTCCGCTGCCGCGACGATGGGCGAACTTGGTTACAATGTGGATTGTTATTGTTTTCAGGATAGCCCCCGCCGTGCTCATAGCATTGCAGCCCAGGGTGGAATCAATGCTGCTAAAAACTATCCCGGCGATGGCGATAGCATCTATCGTTTGTTCTACGATACGGTAAAGGGTGGAGATTTTCGTTCCCGAGAAGCAAATGTCTATCGTTTGGCAGAAATAAGCAATCAAATCATTGACCATTGTGTTGCTCAGGGAGTGCCGTTCGCAAGGGATTATGGTGGACTACTAGGAAACCGTTCTTTTGGTGGCGCTCAGGTATCTAGAACTTTTTATGCGCGAGGACAAACCGGCCAACAATTATTGATTGGAGCCTATCAGGCCTTGAGCAGACAAATAGCAGCTGGATCGGTTCGTATGCATACCCGGTCAGAAATGCTCGACGTCGTGGTTGCTGACAATGTTGCCAAAGGAGTCATCGTCCGAAATCTTGTTACCGGCCAAGTAGAGAGTCATGCGGCAGATGCAGTTGTGCTTGCCACTGGCGGTTACGGAAATGTTTTTTATCTGTCCACTAATGCCATGGGCTGCAACGTAACAGCAGCCTACCGGGCATACAAAAAGGGAGCCGGGTTTGCAAACCCTTGCTACACACAGATTCACCCCACCTGCATACCAGTAAGCGGCGACCACCAGTCAAAACTCACTCTAATGTCTGAAAGCCTGAGAAACGACGGACGTGTCTGGGTACCCCAGGAACTGGGCGATAAACGAAAGCCCGCCGAAATCCCAGAGGACGAAAGAGACTACTATCTTGAACGAAAGTATCCATCCTTCGGGAACCTGGCCCCAAGAGATATCGCTTCGCGTAGTGCAAAAGAAGTTTGCGATGAGGGTCGTGGTGTGGGTAATACGGGACTCGGGGTGTATCTTGATTTTCGCGATGCCATCAACAGACTGGGTGAGGGAACAATTAGCGCCCGATACGGGAACTTATTTGATATGTACGAACGCATCACCGCCGAAAATCCTTATAAGAATCCCATGCGAATTTATCCTGCCGTTCACTACACCATGGGTGGTTTATGGGTGGACTACAATTTAATGAGTACGATTAAAGGGCTTTATGTCATTGGCGAAGCTAATTTCTCCGACCATGGGGCAAATCGGTTAGGTGCCAGTGCTCTGATGCAGGGTCTAGCTGACGGATACTTCGTCCTGCCCCAAACTATTGCTGACTATTTGGCATCTCTGGGTTCAAATCACGAACGCATGCCGATCGAAGAACAGCCGTTTGTCGAGGCTGAGGAGGCTGTGAAGACCCGGGTTAATACGCTCTTGGAAATTAATGGGAAACGGACTGTCGATTCGTTTCACAAAGAACTTGGACGCATCATGTGGGAAAATTGTGGTATGAGTCGTACCAAAAGCGGACTTGAGTCCGCAATAGAAGAAATCCCTAGACTGCGTCGTGAATTCTGGTCAGATGTAAAGGTTAACGGCGCCTCTGACACTCTAAACATCTCGCTCGAAAAAGCAGGTCGCGTCGCGGACTTCCTGGAATTTGGAGAACTTATGTGTCGAGATGCCCTGGCACGGGAGGAATCAGCGGGTGGTCACTTCCGATCGGAACATCAAACCTCAGAAGGCGAAGCACTGCGTAACGATGACGACTTTTGTCATGCCGCAGTCTGGGAGTACACAGGGGATGATGAGACCCCCGTACGTCATCGGGAAGAGCTCGAATTTCAAAACGTAAAACTCGCAACGCGGAGTTACAAATAAGATGGCAACATATAAGGTTAAAATCTGGCGCCAAAGCGGACCTAATGCCAATGGGCATATGGAACGACACATCGTGAAAGGTATTGACGGCGATATGTCGTTCCTGGAGATGCTCGACCATCTAAACGAAGATCTAGAGGAACAGGGCAAAGAGCCTGTAGCTTTTGATCACGATTGCAGGGAAGGAATATGCGGTGCTTGCTCGTTGGTCATCAATGGACAGTCGCACGGGCCTGAAACTACAACTACCTGCCAGCTTCACATGCGCAGCTTTGAAGCTAACAACATTTCTGAAATTGACATAGAACCATTCCGCGCTAGAGCATTCCCTATCATCAAAGATTGCGTCGTGGATCGAAGCGGTTTCGACCGCATCATACAGTCCGGGGGGTTCGTCTCCGTCAACACCGGCAACGCTCCGGACGCTAATGCGAACGCAGTACCAAAAACTGACGCCGACACCGCCTTCGATGCAGCCGCATGTATTGGATGTGGCGCCTGCGTTGCAGCGTGCAAAAATGCATCCGCTATGCTCTTCGTATCAGCAAAGGTCTCACATTTGGCCCACTTACCCCAAGGTGATGCAGAGCGTCGCGAGCGTGTACAGTCGATGGTGAATACGATGGATGAGCAGGGTTTCGGCTCCTGTACGAATTATGGCGAGTGCGAAGCAGCATGCCCAAAAAGCATAAGCACAGACAATATCGCCACCTTAAATAGAGAATTCATCCGTTCTAAAATCGGCCCAACGACTTAAAGCGAGGCCACACTGTAACACGATGACACCTGTGCTCAATTTGAGCACAGACTCTTCACCTATTTCTTCACCATTTGTTAAGCAATCACTATTTTCGCCTTTTGGCATAGTATTAGCAATCTCTGCAGACATTATTACCCCACCGCTGCAAAATTAGGGTCATACGTCCTATGAAACTCCTCCCAGTTGTAATTCTAGTCAACCTGAGTTTGTTTACAGTTTCTTGGTCAAGAGGCGAAGAAGCACTGGACCCGAAACTAGACGCTTTAATCCGCGAAGCCCACTTCCAAGCACAGCGTGAAGTAATTCAATTCGCTGCCCGCCCAATGTTTAACCATATCAACGATTGGCAACGTTGGGTCAATCAGGTCAACGCAATGCCCCCTCATCAAATTAATGGGCTTATGAATCTACTCAACGCTCACCAACGTCAATTCCTCATCCAGCGTCAAAGACTAATGACACAGAATCTCCAACAACAATGGATGCTTCAACAACTCTGGATGCAACAGAATGCTCTCGCCAACCTACCGTTCGGGATAATGCCACGGGGTTTTAATCCACCACGCATTGCTTACGCGCCGATTGTCCAATGGTTCCCGCAAGGTGTGCAATTCAATGCTAACGCGGTTATCAGTCCGGACCGTCGGCATGTAAGGATGAATCTAAATCCTTTTTTTTCTTCCATTGGGCCGGTTTATAACTACAACATGCGAAATGGAGCTTATTACCAGGCACCGTCCTACCAGCAACCGGCTGGCTTAACCCAGCCCCATCACGCCCGCGTGCAAAAAGCTACATTCAACACGCATCCCAACTCAACGTCTAGAACGAGGCCTCTGCCGGATTGGTATAGGAAAATTCGCAACAATCCATAACCAACCGCCCGCCGTACAAAGACATCGATACTCCTTGTCAAATTGGTCTGTTAGAATAAATGCAGATCCATAGCAATTCTTATACAAGGTACTTGGCGGTTATGAAACAAACTCTAGCACTGGCAGCTTGTCTTATCTTCGTTACCACAATCAATGCGGTGGAATACCCAGTACGATGGCAGGTATCTGAGGGGATAGTAAACCCTGAAAGTTCGTTTTACGACGAGGCCTCCGGCTATCTTTTTCTTTCAAACGTGAACGGGCCTGGCAAAGACAAGGACGGCAACGGATATATCTCTAAAATCAGTCTGAAGGGTGACGTCATCGAACAAAAATGGTTTACAGGCCTGAATGCCCCTAAAGGACTTCGAAGTTACTCCGGGACACTCTGGATTTCTGATATCGATACTGTCGTCGGAGTGGATATTGAGACGGGGCGAGAAGTCGCACGTCATGTCATCGACGATTCCGGTTTCCTTAACGACCTCGCGACCGACGAGAATGGCATCGTTTATGTTTCGGATATGCTCAATAGCCGAATCTATCAAATAATAAATTCACAAGTAAGTATCTTCGATGAGGGTGAGCATCTTGAGCACCCCAACGGCTTATTAGCCGTCGGGGATCGCCTTTACTGTGGCGGCTGGGGAACGGGCTTTAATCCTGATGATTTCACCACAAAGCAACTGGGCCGTTTCTTTTATATCGACATTAAGACAAAAGAAAAACACTTGGTAACCGACGAGCCTACTGGGCATCTTGATGGCATCGAAGTTGATGGTAAAGGCGGATTCTTTCTAACTGATTGGATCGCCGGGACTGTTTTACACATTTGCTCACACGGAGATGTCACACAGATCATGAAAAAAGATAAAGGCTCAGCTGATCTTGCCTATCTACCTAGAAAAAAACTCTTGATTCTACCTCACATGAAGGACAACACTCTGACCGCTTTTAAGATATCTCCCATCAAATAGGAAATGAAGAGTCTTTAGGAACTCTTCCGACATCCCTACCTTAAACGTGCTTTACCACTCGCCGATCAAGGTCTTTCTCAGCGAATAGCAACGAAATAAAGATTAACGGCAAGAGCGTCCAGACACCCAACACAATCCCGGAATTTCCGAATATTCTCGTGGACATCTCCATCATCAATTCCGTGGTAGCAACAATCCGAACTCCGTCCTCATCGAGCTTGTCACCATTGTAAAGAGCTAAGGCGTTTGCGATCCAAACGACGCATGTACAGATAATCAAAATCCCTTGACAACCTAATGCTGCGCCCATCCCAAATCGTACAACAACGAAGCCGTCTTCCTTATTATAATTGGCGACCATAATAATGGCTCCTATCATGCCGGCAAGTGTTCCAAGGACAATAATGCCTAACAACAGAGTCAAGACGTACGCAAGAAAGTCCTGTGTGCCGTCCAAACTGCCAGTCTGGCTTTCACCTAGAAAATCAAGGAACTTGTTACGGTTAGACATGCGATCGATAAAGTCGATCACAAAAAGAACAAAGGGTATCAAAGTCAACCCAGCCGCACCGACGCTAATCCAAGTAAAAACAGATTTTGGGTAATCGATTTGACGTTTCTCTTCTTCAAGAAGATGTGAGGGGATGTTCATATCTTTGCCTTTTCTTCCATATCGTTTTTTGTGATGCCGAGCGCTCTTGCCGCAATTAACTCAAACCTCAGACCTAGTATATAATATGAGTTTGATTTCCATACCCTAATCTATTGACCGAACCTGCTATAACGACATTTCTGGACAATGATCAACCAATTACAACGAAATCTATCACTCCTCGGACTTCTAGTAACGCTTTCAGTTCAGGCCGATGATTCAGTTTCCTTCAATCGCGATGTACGTCAAATTCTTACAAACCACTGCTATCAGTGTCACGGACCAGACGAAGAGCATCGCCAAGCTAGTTTGCGACTCGACGAGTTCGAGGGAGCAACAGCAATACGAATGGGAACGGCCGCCATTGTCCCGGGAGCACCAAACAAGAGCGGGTTAATGGAACGCATTCAAAGTCAAGATGACGATCTTCGCATGCCACCTCCCTCATTAAAGAAGGATCTAACGAACAAGCAGATCGAGTTGCTACAGCGATGGATTTCACAGGGTGCCAAATACGAGGAGCATTGGTCTTTTAACGCCCCACTCCGGCCGAAATTACCGTTGAACCAAAGTCCGGATTGGGGTAACAACGCAATTGATCAATTCATCCTTCGGAAAATGCGTCTCCAAGGGCTAGCCCCAAATAGCTCCGCGGAAAAAGAAATCCTCATTAGGCGCGTGACCTTAGACCTTACCGGATTACCGCCGTCCATCGCAGAGATCGATACATTCCTTGCAGATAAGTCCCCCGAGGCTTACGAGTCACTAGTCGACAGGCTCATCAATTCCCCCCGGTATGGAGAACGGATGGCAGTGGACTGGATGGATGCCGCTCGTTACGGCGATTCCAGCGTCTTTCACGCCGATGGCCCTCGGGACATGTGGGCCTGGCGAGACTGGGTGATTCGCTCCTTTAATAATAACAAATCATATAAAGACTTCACAATTGAACAACTCGCTGGAGATCTGATTCCAGATGCGTCTGTGGACCAACTCGTAGCTTCCGGATTTAATCGTAACCACGGTACGACCGACGAAGGTGGGGCCATCGCAGAAGAATACCGCGTGGAATATATCGTCGATCGGATAAAAACGACATCTACCGTGTGGTTAGGAATGACGTTGGAGTGTGCCCAGTGCCATGATCACAAATACGATCCCTTCAGTCAGGAGGAATATTACCGGTTGTATGCGTACTTTAATCAAGCCTCTGACAAGGGCATGCAATCCCGACGCGGAAACGAAGCCCCCATCGTCCAGGTACCCGACCTCCGAAAACAGGTTCAACTTCCCTCAGCCAATAACGAGCTAACATTACTTAGGGATGCTCTTGAGGTATACAAATCATCAACAACAGCTGCTTATCAGGTTTGGTTAGAACAAAACACGTTAGCAGCCGCAAAAGGGCCCATGACACCGGAAGGGCGTTACGCGTTCATCGACTTCGTAGAGCAAAAAGACCAACAGGTTTCTACCGGGACCACCCCACCCACGTCCGGCTCCTATACCGGCAACGCCAAATGGATTCCTGGAAGTGATGGTCATGCCATCGAGTTAGACGGCCAAAGCCATATTGACTTCGGCACAGAATTTGCCAACTTTGAGGGTACAGACAGTTTCTCGTTAGGCGCTTCGATTAAGCCACCAAAAAATCACTCGGGCGCGATTCTCAGCAGGATGAAAGATAGTAACAGTTTCAAGGGTTACGACTTCTTACTATCGAACGGATCGGTCGAAGTTCATATCATTCATCGATGGCCCGACAACGCTATTAAGGTATCAACTAAGAAACAGGTCTCTCCGGATAAACACCAACACATTATGGTGACCTACGATGGATCCCAGAAGGCGCGTGGCCTGGCCATCTATTTCGACGGCGTACCTCAGGAATTAACTGTCCAGCAGGACTCACTGAATAAAACAATCAAGGCAGAATCCTCATTTAAGGTTGGCAAAAGGGACAACTCCCTCTATTATCGCGGCGAAATCAATTCAATCTCTATTTACCCACGTGCTTTAGACGCGGAAGAGGTAAAACTCGACGCCGGACAGGATCCGATTACACCCATCCTGAAAAAGCAAGAGGAAGACCGCTCAACAGAAGAACAGCAGGTACTTCTCACTCGCTTCTATTCCCAAGACAAGGTATACGCCGAACACACTGATTCGATCGCAACCCAGCAACAATTGATTGACGAACTTAAGAAACCCCTCACCAGTGTCATGGTAATGGGGGACGTGCCTACCATGCGACCGACTTACATTCTGGAAAGGGGGAACTACGCAAGTCCCCAAAAAGACAAAGAAGTCATGCCCGCGATTCCCGAAGTCCTGCAACTTGGTATCGCTGGGCTAGCGCCTAATCGATTAGGACTGGCCCAATGGATTACCGACGATCGCCACCCGCTAACGGCACGGGTCACAGTAAATCGAATTTGGCAAATGTTGTTTGGCGCCGGTATCGTAAAAACGACGGGGGACTTCGGGTCTCAGGGAGACAGTCCAAGCCATCCTGAACTACTCGACTGGCTAGCCGTAGAGTTTGTAGAATCCGGTTGGGATTTAAAACACCTAGTCCGAATAATGGTCACCTCGGAGACGTATCGTCAATCCTCGCATGCGTCGGCTGAGGTCAAATTAATTGATCCACTTAACCGATATTATTCCCATGGGCCTCGCTTTCGTTTGCAGGCAGAGTTCATCCGTGATAGTGCTCTCGCGGCCGGGGGTCTCTTAACAAACAAATTGGGTGGACCTGGAGTGAAACCGTATCAACCCGCAGGCCTTTGGAATGAAGTTAGCCTCAGCGGAAACGTGCGTTTTACACAGGATAAAGGTGCTAATAACTATCGGCGTAGCATGTACACCTATTGGAAGAGGTCCGCGCCCGCTCCTGCGATGACGATTTTTGATGTGCCTAGTCGCGAGAAATGCGTCGTCCAGCGGCCACGAACGAATACCCCGTTACAAGCACTCGTTACACTCAATGATCCGCAGTACCTAGAGGCTGCTCGAGCCCTTGGCCATCGGATGCACGCAGTTAGTACTGAAGTCAACTCACAAATTGCCTACGGCTATCGCCTCGCAACCGGCCGGCGAGCAGATACTTCCACGATTGCTCTGCTGCGAGGTTATTATGAACGGGAACTCGATCGATTTAGCTCCGATCAAGCCGCTGCTGACAAACTGATCCAAATCGGTGAGTTCACGGGAGACCCTTCTATCCCGAAAGAAATCCAGGCAGCGCTTACCTTGCTATCCAACCTCTTACTCAACCTCGATGCTACCATTACTCGGGGATAAATAGACACTCGCATGATGAATCCAGCTAAACGTTACCAACTGAATCTTACTCGTCGCCATCTCCTGACCAACGCAGGTAAAAGCCTGGGGGCTGCCGCCCTCGCCACCCTATCAGGTTCCGGCGCACGCATTGTGTCCGGGGCTGATCCACTACTCAATACCCATTATCGCCCGAAGGCTAAACATGTCATCTATCTTTTCTTTTCCGGCGGCCCATCGCACATCGACATGTTCGACTACAAGCCGCAAATGCGGGATTTCCATGGTGAGGAACTACCCGATTCCATTCGTAATGGCCAACGACTCACGGGCATGACCAGCGGACAAAAGTCGTTTCCCTGCGTGGCCCCAATGTTTAATTTCAAGCGACAGGGAAAGCATGGAACCTATGTGAATGAAATACTTCCGCATATTGGATCCATTGCCGACGAAATAACGATCGTGAAATCGATCCACACGGAAGCCATCAATCACGATCCGGCCATCACCTATATCAATACTGGTGTACAGCAACCAGGCAAACCAAGTCTCGGCGCCTGGCTGAGTTACGGATTAGGCAACCCTAATGATAACCTTCCGGCATACGTCGTAATGATTTCCAAAGGACGGGGGCAAAGTCAGGCGCTATATTCTCGGTTATGGGGTGCCGGCTTTTTGCCATCTCGTCATCAAGGCGTCAATTTCCGTTCCGGAAAGGACCCGGTTCTATTTCTCTCCAATCCTGAAGGGGTCACGACTTCGTCTCGCCGGAATATGCTCGATGTTCTTAATAAACTAAACTCAACTGAGTTCGCAAAATTCGGAGATCCGGAAACGGAAGCAAGAATTTCACAGTATGAAATGGCTTTTCGCATGCAGACTTCGGTCCCCGAGCTAATGGATGTCGCTGATGAAACGGAAGAGACACTTGAGATGTATGGGGCGAATGTTCGCCAGCCCGGCACTTTTGCTCATAACTGTCTACTTGCCCGAAGGATGGTGGAAAGCGGCGTGAGGACGATTCAGCTTTTTCATCGCGGGTGGGATCAGCATGGGAGCCTACCCCGCTTGTTCAAGCTACAATGTGAAGATATCGACCAACCTGCGGCAGCATTAGTTAAGGACTTAAAACGCCGCGGTCTGTTAGACGAAACTCTTGTGGTTTGTGGAGGTGAATTCGGTCGCACGATCTATTCTCAGGGAAACCTTTCAAAGGATAATCATGGGCGAGACCATCACGGACGGTGCTTCACAACCTGGTTAGCCGGAGCGGGAATCCGACAAGGTTTCGAATTTGGGAAAACAGACGACTACAGCTACAACATCCTTGAAGACCCGGTCCATATTCGGGACCTTAATGCGACGATCCTTCATCAACTTGGTATTGACCACAATCGCCTCACATTTCGCCACCAAGGACTTGATCAACGCTTAACCGGTGTCGAACCCGCGAGGGTGGTATCGGAGATTTTAACGTGAGCCTTGATGCTTCTCTTCTGCGATGCCGACACCAAAGCCAGGATTCAGTTTCAGCGGAACACCTTCGATGCCAGGAATTGCTACTCCATCGATACACGTCCACCAGGCCCGGGCGGATTCCGCTAGAGGCTTTTTATCAAGGGCCGCAATGACCGGCAGACTATAGGGTTCTGCCCCTCGGTGTGGTACGACCCGAATATCAGATTTCTCTGCTATTTTATAAATTGCAATCATGGTTGTAAGACCGCCGCACCAATTGATGTCAGGCTGAAACACGCTGACAGCATTCCGATCGGCCAGCTCCTGGAATCCATCACTCAAGTATTCGTGCTCACCACCTGCAATCGGGATCGCAGACCGTTGATTCAGTGTTGCATAGTCACTCAACGCATCGGGGGGCACCGGTTCTTCAATCCAATCAACGCCGAATTCACATATTGTATCCGCCACCCTCAACGTCGTCTCAACGTCCCATCTACCAAAGGCATCTAACATGATTGATTTGGAAGGACCAAGTTTTTCTCGTGTGGCTCGCACTAACTGTCCGATCACTACTGGGTCGGGCCGATCCCCAAAACGTTCCACGTGTAATTTCACCGCCTGTTTACCGTGTTCGATCGCTGACAACGCTTCTTTATCATCAAACACCGTTTGATACATTGGTAACGTTTCCGGAGCCGGTTCGTCCGTAAGAAGTTGGTATACCGAAAGGCTCCGCTGCTTTGCATACGCATCCCAGATGGCCAGGTCTACACCGGAAATAGCCATGGGGACGATACCCTTCCGGCCATAAAATGCCGTGTGGTTTAACATCGCCGAGTGAGCTTCTTGCGGGCAACTGTATTTTTCGTTCAGAACACATTCGCGTAGCACCGTTTCAATTACGTGGATGCCAGCTTGGCCACCACCTCCAACTCCCAGACCTTGAATACCATTTTCCAACTCAATTTCGACGACGATCTGACCAAGGTTCGTACGCCAGTCTGGTGGAGAGCCAACGCAATCCGGCTGCCACGCGGAAAGTTTTAGAATCTTCATTTACGTTCTTTTCAATGAGTTATTTCGGTGTTTAACGGCGCGTCGAGAAGAAGTATTTTGATTCTCTACCCACAAGGCTGACGTTCTATTTTACAATAACAAGCAGATATTTACTTTACGGACAAGAGAACATAATGAGCGAAGACACTCAACCTAACTGGATCATCGATACTACCGACGCGGCTTTTGAGAGCGATGTAGTCACTGCTTCACAGCACCAATTAGTCCTCGTAGATTTTTGGGCGTCATGGTGTCAACCCTGCCGTCTTTTGACGCCTAATCTCGAAGACGCTGTCTCACGATTTAACGGTGAAGTCCGGCTCGTTAAGGTCAACACTGAGATTGCCCCCGAAACAGCACAGTCTTTTCAGATTGAGAGCATCCCAATCGTTTACGCATTTCTTGACGGCAACCCCATCGACTATTTTCAAGGGGTAATTGAAGCCGATGAAATCGCTCGTTGGATTGAACAGCTACAGATTCATCGCGACATCATCACCGCGGATCATTTGACCGACACAGAACCTGCTAAAGCCATAGACGCATGGGAGGCCCTCCTGTTAAACGACAATGAGAATGCCATCTTGCAAATCGGACTTGCTCGGGCACTATCGCTAAATGGTGAACCAGAGAAGGCCACTTCCTTGATCGCAAAACTGGAGGAACGAGGTTTTCTTGAGCCCGAAGCGGAAAAGGTCAAAGCCATGATCACTTTATCGTCAGGCTCGGATGATTCCGATCTAGCGTCCGCGCGTCGTAAATACTCCGACAATTCTGCCAACAAGCAGAACGCGATGGAACTCGCCGAGGCTTTAGCAGCAGCAAGTGAGTACGAAGAAGCGTTCCAAATTGCGATCGACGTCTATGCTGCCGATAAATTAGGCGTTGGAAAGGCTGCACACCAATTCTTACTTACTGCATTTAAAGCATTACCAGAAGATGACCCGCTGGTGCACAAATATCGTCGGAAATTAGCGATGTTAATGTATTAGTTGGAGATTTTCCGCGCCTTAACTATGCTGTAATTACATCTTAATATAGTGAAGTTAGGTGTTTTAGTAGGACATTGCTACCCTTTGCGAACGGTTTTAACAAATGGCTCTGACGCTTCCCGACTTAGTTGACGCACTCATTGAAATCCAAAGTTCGGAAAAACGCCCCCAAAGAACAATTCGCGCCTTGGTACGGGAGCTCAGCGGGGAGCCAATCACCGGTAACCTTACAGTTAACAGTGTGGCGCAAACGGTAGCTTATACCCGTGTTAAGGCACTACGAGACGGGAACACTATCAAATGCAAACTTCCAGAGACCGACTTTTCTTTGGAACTTCAACTGCACGCAGACGTCAATGCTCAAAAAGGTACTACCGCCCCCTTTAGCTTTGAGCTCGACAAGTTCGATGGTTATAGCGGGGTCTTTTTTGCTCATCAGGTTGAAGACTTTACTCCCGAGACATCCAAAGAGGAGAGAGTCGACCGAAACGACACCGCCTCTCAGGAGACCGATACAAACTCTGATCTCCCTGCCAGTTCGCCCCCTTCGTCCCCCCCTCCTACACCGGAATCCAAAGACCCACTTGCGGCATTCCGAGCAGAAGCATTAGCGACCTTATCGCAGACCATTTCCTTCGGCACACCGGATACTACGGAGGACAAGGCTCGGCTTAAACAACTTCAGGAAGATTCACGCAGGCACCTCGATGCATTGACCCAGCGTGCTGATTCGCATACCAAAGACAGCCTCGGCGACGCAATCGTTGACAGGCCAAACACTGCCTCCGCTTCGATTTCACCACAACCGGTTGAGACTGCTGGGAACGCGTCTAATAATTCTGCTACGGACGAGCCTGTTCCTGATGAAACGCATCTTACGGACGATGCGGTTGCAGAACGCAGTACTCCCAATGTGGCCGTAGAAGACGGGCAATTAGAAACAAAGGCTGCTGCTACAAGTGAATCACATACTCAAAACGCGCAACCCATTGCTGCTTCCCAGCCTGTTGCTACTCCCGCTGCCGTTGCGAAAGATCTCGGAGACTTACTGAACGACGCGTTAGGTGATTCGGATAAACCGATCACACTGCAACTACTTTCTGCCATCGTCTCCCTTCAGACCGGGATCCCTGTTGAATCCGTCGCCGCGGCCCAACAGGCTATGTGGTCACAGCTTTCCACCCCGAACACATTCGGCCAAGGGAAAGACAGCTACCGATTTCCACTTCTGGGCACCTTCCAAGTACGTAAAAATGGGGGTGATATCAGTCTAGATTTCTCCTCCAGCGAAATAGACACCATCGCCAATGCTGAGGTAAACGATACGGTCGACTTCAACCAGGCACGCGAGTGCGTAAAAACCAGTTCCGGCCCACTGATTGCGAGGCACGCGTTTACACTCGCCCTAAGTACCGCAGCCGTGATCGGCATCAAAAAAGCTCACAGTTACATGGTCGTGTACCGCACGATATTACTTTTATTACGAATCATCGGAAAAGGTTCCCGACGCATTCGAATCGAAGAAGTGGGAGAATTTTTTCCAAGTATTATTTCCGGCGCGAAGGCGTATCGATTCCGGGTTTATCCGACACTTTTACGCGCTACCAGTTCGGCATTTAAAGACGCTACAGTCTTTCTATCAAAACCCGGAAAGGCACAGACTCGCTTCGACCATGGGCCTGATGGCCAAGAACATTTAACTGCTTCCTCATCCTCCGGCGTAGGCTGTTTACTACTCGCAGGAATACTTATTGCCGTCGCCTTGGTTGCCATCGCTGCGACGATTACACCTTGACTGTCAAACACAGCTGATCAAAATTCAGTCATGTCCTCTCCCTCCCGCCGGCATCAATGGATGATGGAATCGCCCGCTACGAGTCGGTATAATTTACGCTTGCAAACCACATCTCTTTCAAGGCATTACTTGTATGTTGAAGACGCTATTTACCGCCGCGATATTTTTATTTCACATCGCGCAAGCAAATATTGGCTATGCCGCAGAGAAGCCCAACTTCGTTATTATCTTCGCTGATGATCAGGGTTATGGCGATTTAGGATCCTTTGGATCTACGAAGATCAAAACTCCTAATATTGACCGCCTAGCCACCGAAGGCCGAAAGTTTACAAGCTTTATGGTAGCCTCACCAGTCTGCACTCCATCACGAGCGGCTTTACTTACCGGTTGCTACCCAAAGCGAGTCGGGATGCACCAACACGTGTTATTTCCCTCATCAACCAAGGGTCTAAACCCTAGTGAAAATACGATTGCTGATCAGCTCAGATCCCAGGGCTACGCTACCGCGTGCTTCGGAAAATGGCACCTCGGTCATCACCCGGAAGTATTACCAACTTCTAACGGTTTTGACACTTATTTTGGCATCCCCTACTCCAACGATATGAACCACCCAGACAACAAGGGTAAACCCCAGGGCGGCTTCGCAGGGATGGACATACTTTGGAAGGATCCCCGTTCTACGCTCACAAAATGGAAGACGCCACTTTTTGAAGATGAAACTATCATCGAAGTTCCAGTAGACCAGCGGACTGTAACACGGAGGTATACTCAGAAGGCAATTGATTTTGTGACGGCGAACCAAAATCGACCATTTTTTGTCTATCTGCCGCATTCCATGCCGCACATTCCATTGTATGTACCGGACGACGTCAGAGATCCAAATCCCCTCAACGCATATACCAATACCATTGAGCACATCGACGCGGAAGTTGGACGCCTTCTTAATACACTCGATGAACTCAAGCTTAGCGACAATACCTACGTAATCTACACCACGGATAACGGACCATGGCTGCAATTCAAACATCACGGGGGATCCGCCGGTCCATTGCGGGACGGCAAGGGTACCACGTTTGAAGGCGGCCAACGAGTCCCATGTCTCGTACGTGGCCCCGGAGTCCCTCAGGGCACGATCTGTAATCAACTTGCGTCGACGATCGATCTGTTGCCCACGATAGCCAGGTTAAGCGGCTCGAAGCTACCTAAGACGCATAAGATTGATGGGAAGGATATTTCCGGCCTGTTCAACGGTAAACTTACAGCCTCACCTCGAAATGAGTTTATGCACTACACATCCAGAGGAGATCTGGAGGGGATTCGACAGGGGGATTGGAAGCTACTCATCAAGAAGCCTCGGCAACAGAGGAACAACAATCAGGCTAACCAGACGAAACCCCCTCAGATCATGCTCTTCAATCTGGACATTGATCTCGGTGAAACAACGAATCTAGCTGAGGAACATCCTGACATCGTTGAACGACTAACTGCCCGTATGACCAAACTTGACGCCGAAATCACTAAAAATGCACGGACTCCTTGGTTCAAAGAGTAAATTCTTGGATGGCCATTTAAAATAACGCAACCTTCCTAGCCGCATGATTCAAGGCTGCAGCACCTCGCTATATATGCTTGATGCGCTTCCTTTTTCCACTGCGATAGCACTAGGTGTCATATCACTTTTAATTATCATCTGGCGGTTACTCTTCATCCGTATCACGACAAATCTATATTCATGACTCTGCAATGGTCAACCTCGTTAATCTC
>Ga0115011_10000341_pt1 | contig 40004 bp, 34 predicted proteins | sample TroAtlMetagenome_2_FD_88705 | JGI IMG/M metagenome (GOLD analysis project Ga0115011, IMG submission 88705) | Marine eukaryotic phytoplankton communities from Atlantic Ocean - Tropical Atlantic ANT8 Metagenome | ecosystem: Environmental > Aquatic > Marine > Oceanic | place: Tropical Atlantic... | reverse complement strand
GATGACTTATTCAAACGCCGCTGTTTACTGAAGACTTTAGTATGGAAACCAACTGGGACCTTGGATGCCAACTAAAAGCCCCCTGAGCAGAAATGCTTAGGGGGCTTTTTTAGTTTTGATAAGGTGTTTAGTGGCTCAATAGCCCTCAAACAAAAGTGATGTACAGGTGCTTTACTAGCTTACAAAGAACCTGGGGGGGATCCATTGAGTCTTTGTCTCTCCCGCAACTTCTGTGTTCATTACATCATTCGCGGCATCAATTACGTCATCTGTTTTTAGAACGGTCCAGTTCTCTAATTTGAGGTTCTGGGCAATACCTGGAACATTCTTCTGTCCAATCGCTCGGCTAGGGAGGCCAGGGAATTTTTCAACAGCGTGCCCTTGTATTGTCCTTACAAATCCAGCAAAAGATCTGTCTTCGGCAGCCACTACAAGCCTTCCTGTTCTACCCACAGATTCGTAGACTAGCTCTAAATCAGGTGGAACAAGTGTCCTTAGGTCTATAACTTCTGCTGATATTCCTTGTTCTTCTAGCTTCTTAGCGGCGTCGAGCGATGTCCATACAGCCCTACCCCAAGCTACAATTGTTACGTCATCTCCACTACGCCGGATCACGCCTTTGCTGAATGGAACCCTGTGACTCTTAGAGAGTGCTGGGACCTCTTTTCGCATGATTGCCTTTTTTAGCGCTTTGATTTCTTTGGCATCTGTTGGCTCCCCTTCTATCGCGGGACCTAGATTCTGGCGGTACATCCACTTTGGCTCTAGAACGACAACGGGGCCGTCATATTCTGCCGCTGTAAGGAGTAGTCCGTATATGTCCCATGATGTCGAAGGCATGAGGATTACTAGCCCAGGGATAGGGGTGAAGTAACCATCTTCACTCATGGAATGATAGACAGCCCCGCCACCGAATGGGTCTGTGGGCATGCGTAGAGTTAGCCTTACAGTTGTCTGACCAGCAGAGCACCAGTATGTGTTGCCTAGAAGGACTAACCAGTGAAAGGCGTTTAGAGAGTAGTCACCAAATTGGATCTCAGGTAATGCCCTTAGGTCCTTGTGGAGCCCCAGTCCCATTGCGGTGCCTACGATTAACGGTTCGTTGAGTGGAGCGTCGACAACCCTCTCTGGGAACATTGCCTTTAGCCCAGCTGTTGCGGTCATTACTCCACCTAGATCACCAACGTCTTGACCTACCAACACGCCGCCATTATCGTTGAGAGTGTGAGCCATCGCTGCCCTGATGGCGCCAGCGTAAGAGATACATGTCTCACTTGTGCTCGGAGTGGGTTCCGTCACATCTGGGAAAGGGGCGTAGATGTGATCCATAACCGTCGAGGGCTCTGGTTCTGGTTCCGATCGAACCTGTTCCATCATAGCTCTCGTCTCTTCATTTATTTTATCGCCGATTATTCCGAGGTCATGGTGAGAGAAGAAGTCCCTTCCTTCACCCTTGACTCTTCGTAGAGATTCCTTCTCTTCTAAAACTCCCATTTCGACAAATTTGGCACCCATGGTGACCATTGGGTCGTCTTGAGAGAGATCAAAAGTCATGTCAGCCGCAGAGGAATGACCATTAAAGCGCGGCAAATCATGAACATACATAAACGCAGGTTTTTGCTCTTCTGATATGTACCGTGCGGCTGCTAATACGGTGTTGTAGACGTCAAAGAAGTCTCGACCATCACAAGAGAAGTACTTTACATCGAACCCTGCAGCGTACGATTTGAAGTCTTTAATACCTCTACCACTCTCGGGTGTTGTAGAGATGGCGACACGGTTATCTGTGACCATTACCATTGTCGGTAGCGACCATACGCTCATGGCATTCATGGCGTCGTGCAGATCCCCCTCTGCAGCAGTGCCGTCGCCAATTATCCCAACGGTCATACCATTTTTAGTCCCATTGTGTTGGAAGCCAAAGGCATACCCTGCAGCCTTACCTAGCTGCATACCTACGGGCGATTGTACTGGTAGGATTCCAAATTCAGGCATGTCTAAGTGATTTACCATCTGCCTACCGTTGCTCATACGGTCAGTCACTTTTGATAGCTGTTGTCGGAAAACATCTAGACCAAAGTTCTTATAGCCATGAACTCTTGTCCACATAGAGACAAGAGCTCCTGAACGGTAGTGTGGAACAAGGCCATATTGGCTTGGGTCTTTAATCACACGACTAATAGCTAAGGAGAATGCGGTTCCGTGAATTTCTTCTCCAGGTCCCCAAATACCGAATTTGATCTCTCCCCTAGATGCAAGACGAACTATGTGTTCCTCTAGAATTCTAGACTCCAGTGCGACGGTATATGCTAAACGCAGCTCCTCTCTAGTGGGAGCGTCTAGATCTGATTGCTTACCGTTAGTGTGGTTTTTTTCGCTCTGTTGGGTGGCCATTGCCATGTTGCCTCCATTGTAGTGGGCGAGATAAATATACCTATAGCCCAATCTTAATGATCTCCTATATCACCATCTGCTCACCTGCCCCGAAATCACGCCCGATTTTGAAGGCAGATATAGAAACAGTGCTAGGAGGCTGCTCTGAAAAAATGAGTTTAACTGTGTCCTGACTATGCCCAGAGTCGGCTAGCTCCGCTATGATCGCGGCTCCAAAAGGCCCAAACATAGCGCCGTGTCCAGAGAAACCCACAGCCCGAATTAAATTCTTTATTTTTGGGTCATAATCTATAAAAGGGTTGTGATCAGGTGTCACTGCGTAGAAGCCAGATGTCGTTGCTGATATTCCAGCGAAATCGCCGACTTTTGATATGTTGTCTGCTAGAGACATCCACGCATCAAAAGGGACAGCTTCGAAGCCTGACTTGTGTGAATATTTTGGGTTTATGATGTCTTGGTCATCGTAGTCAAAGCTGTCGGACTCATCTCTTGCGGCTTGAGCCCAACCCATCATTAGAGAGGATCCGTTCTCTGGACGACAGTAGACACCACTAGGGCTTATAGTCATTGGCATCTCCAGAAACTCACTTTCTGTTAGATCTCCAGCTCTTTCAATAAACCATAGGTGTCTCTTTTTGGCCTCTATTGGTAGAGCGTGCGCCCCTAAAATAGCCCCGACTCTTTTTGTCCATGCGTTGGTGCAGTCTATAAACAGATCTCCTTCAATCCATCCTTTTGGTGTACCCACAGCAGTAAGCCTACCATCACAATGCTTAGCTTCTACTACTGGAGCTCTTACGATAATCTCCCCCCCAAGCCTCCTGAGGGCATCTACTGCGTCGCTATAGACTGTTGTTGGATGCAGGAAGCCATCCGTTGGGCAGTATGTAGCGCCAACTAGCCTCTCTCCATCAACATATGGGAAACGATCAGAAAGCAACTCTTTAGTTAGAACCTCAACCTCAGCCAAACCCCAATCTTGTTGTTTTTTTGCCCTATCCTTGGCAATCTCAAAACCCTCTTCTGTCTCGAATAAGAATAGGTAACCCCTCTGTTCTACGGGAATGTGAACGCCGCCTATCTCTTTTTTCCAGTTTAGGTATCGCTCCATAGAGTAGCGCATTCCCATTACAGTCTCTTTTGTCGAAAACTGTTGGCGTATTCCAGCGGCTGTCCTAGAAGATGACCCTGCCCCTATATGTTCGCCTTCAACCAGGGTAACGTCCCACCCATTCGTAATGAGCCTGTGTGCTGCCAGTGTTCCAGTTATCCCACCGCCAATCACTACAACCTTACCTTTAGGTGTATTGTTGCTGAGATCGACATTTGAGTGAATAATCAATGGTTTCTTGGCCTCTCATGGGTCTTTAACTCACTGTTGGGGTTACTGTGTTGTTGAATCACTCTCATATAGCCACCAACAATGGGATAAAAGTTATGATATTGGCCTTAACTATGATGCAAGTTGCTTTTGCGACCCCGCCAGCTGGAGCAGAGCCCACTGTTTACGAACACGGCTGTCAATTTTACTCAGGACCTCTACATTCTTCAGGCTACAACAAGGTCACTGCACAGTGTGTTTGGCCAGAACTGTCTGTTGAGAAAATAGACAGTATGCTTAGTGTAAACTCGATGCATGATGAGTTGTTCAATACTATATCTGTGGCCGTAAACGTAGGCTCATTTCAAGGAAGAGAACTGTTTAGGCAGGTCCATTACGCCAGCGGTATATCGGACAGAGAGGTGATAGTTCAACAGTGGAGGACAACTCTCAATGGTGGCTATCGTTATAGTTGGACACTTCACCCCGATCAGTCAGCTGTCACAGGTGACAATGTGGCTCCAGATGTGAACGAGGGCGCATGGACTGTAACCGCTAGACCAAACGGCGGCTCAAATGTTAAATATGAGCTCGTATATGCCCCCGGCGGTTGGATCCCAAGGTTTATAGCCAACAGGTTCCAGAGCGAAGGGATTGTCGAAATGGTCGGTGAATTTAGAACATACCTACAGAATCACTAAGAGGATTAATATTGGTGACACCGAAAGAGAGATCCTCGCCCGTTGTTCTTTGCATCATGGATGGTGTTGGTTTAGGGCCTAGCGAAGAGGGAAACGCTGTACATTTAGCTAAGACCCAAGTGATTGATCAGCTTATCGGAGGTCACTCACCAGAAGGAGGTGAGTGCCTATCTCTCGATGGAGGTCTAGCAGCTCACGGCTTGGCAGTGGGGTTACCTACAGATGACGATATGGGTAACTCCGAGGTTGGACATAACGCCATGGGCGCTGGTCGTGTTGTGAGGCAAGGTGCTGGTCTGGTTGATGATGGCATCTCTTCGGGGGCAGTATTTCGAAGTGAGCTGTGGAGAGACCTGTGTGAGGGGTCTACGCTTCACCTAATGGGCCTATTGTCGGATGGTAACGTGCACTCTCATGAGGATCATCTACACGCCCTTATCGAGAGGGCGGCTGTTGATGGAGTTACCCGATTAAGGGTGCACGTACTAACAGATGGTAGGGATGTCTTTGGTCGATCTGCCCTCGTGTATCTTGAGCGATTAGAGGCTCTTTTTGAAAGGTTGAGATCAGATACTTTTGACTGTAGAGTCGCCTCTGGTGGTGGTCGAATGTGTATCACAATGGATCGATATGACGCCGACTGGGAGATGGTTCGTCGTGGCTGGTGTTGTCACGTGTTGGGTGTAGGTGAGCGGTTTAATTCTGCCACTGAGGCAGTAAGCCAGCTCTATGCTCAAGACGAATCTGTAAATGACCAGTGGCTACCGCCTTTCGTCATAACTGACGAAGAGGGGGCTCCAAATGGGACCATTGAGTCAGGAGATTCTGTTCTGTTTTTCAACTTCCGAGGTGACCGAGCGATAGAAATTTCCCGAGCCTTTGAGGGGAGAGATTGTGGGTTTGACTACCCTAAGCCACCACCAAAATTGAGGTGTTACGCTGGGATGATGTGCTACGACGGTGATGCAATAGTACCAAAAAATTATTTGGTAAACCCACCTATTATAGAGGACACCGTTGGTCACAGGCTCGCAGAATCCCGTCGCCGCAGTTTTGTTGTTGCAGAGACCCAAAAGTTTGGGCACGTCACCTACTTTTTTAATGGGAATCGCTCTGGAAAGATAGACGCAGACCTTGAGGAATATGTAGAGGTACCGTCGGATAATGTACCCTTCGAGACAGCCCCAGCTATGAAGGCTAGGGAGGTGACAAAAATCGCCGCCACCGCAATACTTGAGGGTGGTTGGGATCACGTTAGGGTCAATTTTGCGAACGGAGATATGGTAGGGCACACGGGCGATATTCTCGCCACAATCACAGCGATGGAGGTTGTAGACTCATGTGTACAAGAGCTCTTAAAAGCCACCTCGAATGCAGGTGGTGTTTTTGTACTCACAGCCGACCACGGAAATGCCGATGAGATGTTCCAGTGGAACTCTAAAAAAGGTGTTTATAAGCTAGGCGCTGATGGTAAACGGCTTGTTTCAACAGCCCATAGTAAGAATAGGGTTCCCTTTGTGGTGGTTGATTTTTCAGGAAAATACAAATCACTAGATACATCCAGCAAGCTAAATGAATTGGGGTTGCCTTCTATAGGATCCACTATTTTGACCCTTTGCGGAGTCGACATTCCAAAGGGTTGGTCCAGGTCGCTGATTACCAGAAGATAAAAGGAGAAGGCATGGAGTCATTAACCGTTGTAGATTTGAGGTCAGACACAGTGACAAGGCCCTGTGCAGAGATGCGCTCAGCGATGATGACCGCAGAGGTTGGTGATGATGTTTGGGGTGATGATCCTTCAGTGAATAGACTTCAGGAGTTTGCAGCTGAGCTTTCTGGTAAGGAGTCTGCGCTATTTGTCCCGTCTGGAACTATGGCTAATCAGATAGCTATACGATGTTGGACTAGCCCAGGAGATGAGGTGATAATGGAGCATGGCTCACACCCATATAATTATGAGGCGGCGGGCATGGCGGCCATTTCAGGTGTACAAGTCAGAGCTATAAAGGGAACCAAAGGGCAGCTCAAGACTAATGATATTGAAGCTTGTATTAGACCTAGCGATCCTCACTTCGCGCCAGCGACAATGGTGGTTATAGAGAATACTTCTAATAGAGGTGGTGGGACTGTCTACCCACAGCAAGAATTAGACTCGATCTGCAATATGGCTAGAGATAGAGGCCTGAAGAGTCACCTAGACGGAGCACGTGTGTTTAATGCTGTTGTTTCGCAAGGGACGAGTCTTGCTGAGATTTCAGCAGGTTTCGATTCGATAACATTCTGTCTGTCAAAGGGCCTGGGTGCCCCCGTAGGCTCACTCCTTTGTGGATCAGAGGAGATGATCCATACCGCACGTCGAGTTCGTAAAATGTTGGGGGGTGGTATGAGACAGGCGGGTTTCTTGGCGTCAGCGGGGGAATTCGCACTAAAGTTTAATATTGAACGCCTACAGACAGATCACGATAACGCCTCCCACCTATCAAGAGGCCTCGTGTCGTGTGGGCTAAAGAGCCTAGAGCCAGAGACCAATATGGTTTATTTTGATTGTGATAACGCTCACTCTCTAGTGGACGAGTTATCGAAAATTGGTATCTGGTCGGCTGCAGTTGGAGCAACAACTATAAGGATGGTTACCCACCTAGACGTCAGTAGAGAAGATATAGATAGGACGATCGAGGCCGTTAGTTCTCTTGTTAGTTAGTCGCAAGTCACGAGCGCAGCATAGTTAATATCGATAATCTGACCACCCTCTGGGATGTCTGTAGTGAAGACCACAGCGTTGGCTCCAGGATCAAAAGTCCAGTTGGCGTTCCTAGGGGTTCCGTCTACAAAGACTTCTATAGTCTGTTCAGCGGCGGGTGATGATAGGACAAATGTATCTTGAGAGATACTAGCATTGGCTAGTATCGACATGTAGCTAGACCATGAATTGGCGCATATGGAGAGGAAGGCTCCACCTGTATCAGCCGCGGCTTCATAGTAACCACGCCCCTCGTCGGCTCCTGAGCACCCTCCAGGGTAATCACCCGCGATTGCTGACAGCCTAACTAGAGAGTTCGTTCCTTTCTGAGCGATAATTCTGTCCACGTAAGAAGACCAAGAACCAGAACTCTGCTCTGGCTCATCCGAGACCATTATCATGTGGAGCATAGCGTTCGGCCTCATGAAATTTTGATTGCACTCGTTCGGATCGGTCTGCTCTATTCCAGATGCGGCAATGGTGAGTAGCTTCTCAGTATATGAACCTCCACCACTCTGAACAGCATTTGTGAATGCATTTTGGTAGTTGCCTGTCGACGGTGTAAGAATACCGCTTCTGTTACAGCCGCTGTCATCATTCACCACCATAATTCGCCAGTCTGTTGTGTATTGGTTTAGCTCGTTGATAAAGTAGCTGAAGTTATTCGCTAGCAGGTTTTGCTCGCCAGCCATTGAGCAAGATTGATCAACTAAGAAAACGATGTCAGACGAAGGGTCCTCATCTAGGTCCCAGGTGTCTGTGTACCACGCCGCGAAAACGCCCTCGCCAGTCTGATTAGCTTCGCGAACCCCGATTGGTTCATTGGAGGCAACAGCTAAGACACTGTTGTAGGTCTGTTCGTTGTAAGGATCGAAAGACAGGTTGGCCATAATAGACTCACCTGGATTCAATGAGAGCGGTAGGCCTCCACTCCAGTTGATATCGAAATTTGGATTTGAGATGTTTATTGAGTCGATAACAAGTAGCTCAGCGCCTACATTTGAAAGCTCGATGTCTCCTTCGGTAGGGCATCCGATGTATGATGCACCAAAGTCGTATGGATCAGGCGATATCTGCAGCATTGGTACCAGCCCTGTACCTAGAAGCGTAACAGGTGCTTCTGGGAGGAGTTCGTCGTTTGAATGGACGATAGCCTCCGCTACTAGTTCATTACCGCCTATTGGGGTAAATACTACTGCTATATCTCTTGTATCACCAGGCTCAAGTGAGAATTCGCTGTCCTGGTTTGGTACCAAGGTAAAGGAGCCTGTCTCTGACAAGATTGTGATATCTGACACTTCGAGTGTGTTTTGGCCGACACTCATAACTGTGAACACCTCCACTCTGGTCTCACCTTCGTGTAGATCACCAAAGTAGATACTTGTCGGAGAGACCTCTATTTCAACACCATTTCCATCACCAGCGTCGTTCAACTGGTGGAACTCGTTTTCATTACATCCTGTGAATAATAGCGTTGTTATGAGTAGTAATTTTTTCATTGTCTCTCTCTAAGTGGCAGGAGTTGAAGCGGCTTTTCACCTTTTCACTCGTAGGGTATGCAAGAAGTGTTCCCGTTAATAGTACACAGGCTATTTTTTAGGAGTGTGGCGTTTTTTATACAATAATTGAATAATTCAGCACTGTGTGAGGATAATATGTCGCAGTCATGTCGTCAGAACTTGGGATACAGCCTACCCATAAAATTGCAACACTCAAAAACAGAAAGAGGCCCCCAATGGAGGCCTCTCTATATTTATAAACGTTAGTTTTTAAGCTTAGCTGAGAAGTTCCGAGACCGCCTCTCGCTCCGCTAGAAGCTCGTCAGCTGTAGCCTTTAGGGCCGCTTTGGCATCATCGGAGTGTGAGATGCCCTGTACAATCTTCCAGTTGCCGTTTTCTGTGGTGCAGGGGAATGAGTAGATGATTCCCTCAGGTACACCATATGAGCCATCTGAAACGACAGCCATTGAGTGACACTCACCAGGCGCTGTACCATGCCATAGGGTTGACATGTGGTCGACCGCAGCAGAAGCCGCAGAAGCCGCAGAAGATGCACCTCGCGCAGCAATTATTGCAGCGCCACGCTTTTTGACTGTTGGCATAAAGCTCTCAGTGAACCACTCACCATCGATAGAATCAGAAGCAGGTTTTCCATTAATCGTGGCGTGGTTATAGTCTGGAAACATTGTGCCTGAGTGGTTTCCCCAAACGGTCATGTGTGCGATTGCGTCGGGTGTGACCCCTGCCTTCAGGGCTAGCTGAGAACGAGAGCGGTTCTCGTCGAGCCTAGTCATCGCGGTGAACCTCTCTTTTGGGACGTCAGGAGCAGAGTTCATGGCGATAAGGCAGTTGGTGTTACATGGGTTACCTACAACTATGACTCGAACATCGTCAGCTGCTGAGTCGTTAATGGCCTTTCCTTGCCCTACAAATATGGGCCCGTTTGCTCTTATAAGGTCTGCTCGAACCATTCCTGGTCCGCGTGGTCTAGAGCCAACTAAGAATATTTGGTTTGCATCTTTGAACGCTACGTTGGCGTCATCGCTAGTTGTGATACCGTGCACAAGTGGGAATGCAGCGTCATTTAGCTCCATTACAACACCCTCAAGAGCCCCTAAAGCTGGGGTTATCTCAAGTAGTTGCAGGATTACAGGTTGGTCTGGTCCATAGCATGAGCCAGATGCAATTCTAAAAAGTAAGGCATAACCGATGTTTCCAGCGGCTCCTGTTACTGCTACTCTAATTGGGGCCTTCATTTTGTCTCCGTATATGGTGTATTTTCTAATATTGAATGGCACCGAAGTAACCCATGAGAGCAATATTCTCCAAATATGGGTTAGATGTTTGTGTTATTTATGTGGTTCATAGTTTGGAGACTCGGATGAATATAGTTTTTATGTTGCTCTCAACAGGTGTTTACGCTCAGGACTGCGATAGTAGCGCTCTCACACAGAGCTTGAATGATGCTTCGCCTGTGACAGTGGCTAGGAAGTTCAACGCGCTGGCTGAGTGTGATGACTCTGCGGCGGGCGCTCAATTGTCTCAGTCATTTGATAGAATGCTCTACGACAGGGACGCAGTGGGGGTTTTGCAATATGCTATAGACCATGACCAGTCACAGATGGTTCTAGATTGGGTAGCCGATCTCAGATCAGATGAGAGAGCAGGGGCTATTGCTGGGTTGGGTGTAGCCTGTGCAAACAACGAAAATGTCGCTAACTTCCTAACCTCTACCCGTGAGTTGTTGGGTGAGCAGTTCTGGAGCCATAGGTGGTACAGGGCATTAACAGAGTGCCGGTACGATTCAGTTCGAGCTCTGTTGGCAGAAGAGATAGAAAATTCAGGTGCAAATCACGATAATTTTTATGCATTGCTTGATGTCTGGGCACGTAATGTTGGCCCAGAGGCCCTGCCGCGCCTAAAAGATATGGTTGTGAATGAAAGTGACCCCGAGATCCAGGGGTATATAGTAAATGCATTTGGTAGTACGGCAAGACCTGGCTCTGTCTATGAAGGCTCAGAAGAGGCAATTTCAGCTGCATCAACTGCCATCACAGAGATAGCTCCATCCCTCTCTATCGACGGTCTGCGTCAAGCTATACCAATACTAGAGGGACTTGGTGCAATGGAGGCAGCAGCCTCTTTGCCTGGAGCTCATTTTGCATCTAGCATGTGGGACGATGGGCTTCTGCATTATGGGGTCTTAGTCGTTGATAGCGCTAGGTGCAGTCGGGGGCGTATTCGAATCGGCGTTCATGTGTCTGAATTTACAGAGAGTGGAACGAGGTTTCCTGAGCAAGTGGCGCAGCAAGCACCCGATGCCATGCACGATGCGTTGGCTCCCTTTCAGGAGTACGAGAACTGCCGTGGCGGGGAGGCGCTGCCTCTAGAAATTATCGTGTCGGAGAGCCCTTTGGTGAGTTCGGATGTGATGGCCGCTTGGGTTGAAGCCAAGTTGGCGGAAATACAGAGTCGAGAACCATGGAGATTCGAGCGCTATGACGAAGCACAGGTAGCTCTCCCGTGAATGGCCCTAAGGCACAAGTCCTCGTCGTGGAGGGAGACCTTGTTAAAGCCCGTGAATTCTCGAAGGCGGTCTCGAACGACTCTATAGGTGCCGACCTAGTTAGTACTGGTAAAGAGGCTCTGCTTCTTTTACAACAGCGAGAAATCGATGTTGTGATTATTCCAAAGGAGTTGCCAGAAATCAGCGGTGATAAACTCCTAGTTAATATCAAGGCAATCTCTTCTAGAACCGAGGTGATAATTTGTGCCAAAGAGAGTTCTGTTAAAGCTGCTGTCGCCTCAATAAAGGCTGGAGCGTTTGATTTTTTGGCTAGACCTGTTCAGTTTGAAGTTCTATCTGCTAGCGTAGATAGAGCCATTGAGAGTAGGCGCCTGAAGATAGCAGGTGCGCTGTACCAGACTAGCCAAGCCATCTTTTCAACGGGAGACCCAGAATCTCTCCCGCAGATTATCGTTGAGGTGGCCATGAACGTCATGCAGGCAGACGATGCCTCTTTGATGATGCCAGACCACACGGGTACTCTGTATGTTGAATATTCTCATGCGCTCGCGGGAAAGCCTGAGCCGAGTAGTTCGCCAAGAGGAGAGAGTATCGCCAGTAAGGTGGGTGCGGATAGGATACCAGCCCTTTTCTCCCAAGCATTGTCGGATGATCCTCGATTTTCGGATAAGATGGGATCAGGTAATGTTCGCTCAAGTATCGTCTACCCCCTTCATTCGGGTGACAGGCTTGTAGGGGTGCTGAACCTTAACCGACGAAGTGCTCCAAAACCTTTTCGTCAGGCAGACATGGAGTCAGCGGCAGTGCTGGCTTCACAGGCAACCCTCGCCCTTGAGAACGCTAGGCTTATGGGGGAGCTTCGTCGTCGAGTCTCTGATCTAGAGCAGACTCAGTCGCGCCTTGCCCACACTGAAAGGTTAGCCGGAATAGGTCAGTTAGCAGCTGGTGTAGCTCACGAAATAAACAACCCAGTGTCGTTTCTCCTTACTAGTATTGAGCACATAGAGGAGTCAGTAGCTCACCTACAAAACGCTGCAGAACTCCTTGATCGAGAGCCAGTTCGTGGTGCTCTGGCGGGTTGGGTTGGCAGTTCAAGCGCAAAGGCTGAACTTGATGAGTTAATGCAGTCTGTGAAGGACGGTAAGGAAGGTGCTGAACGTATTCGGGATATAGCTAAAGATCTCCGGGTACTGTCTAGGAAAGACGCCCCAGACATGGTGTGTATTGACCTCAACGAAGCAATAAGAGGTGCAATGCGAGTAGCGCGTCTCTCCATGGGTAAGAGTGTGGAGCTAAGGAGTCACTTGTACCCTGGGATGTGGGTAATGGCGCTTGAGCGTAGACTGTCTCAGGTTTTTGTGAATCTACTTGTGAACGCAGCGCAAGCAGTATCAAACGAGGGTGGAGAGGCACGGTGGGTAGATGTGACAACTGGTCTTCGAGATGAGTGGGTTGTCGCCAGCGTCAGTGACTGCGGGCCAGGGATACCGCCAGAGCTAATGCGTAGGATTTTTGAGCCCTTTTTCACGACAAAACCAGGCGAGTCAGGCACTGGTCTGGGGCTTTCAATAAGCCGCGAAATAGTCGAGAAGCATGGTGGGTTGATCTCGGTTGATTCGACCATTGGGAAGGGTACAACCTTTGAAATTAAGCTCCCTCTAGCTCGTGTTTTGTGAGATCATTGCGAGTAACCTTTAGATGCCTAAAATTGATGGCGCCATTGTTACTGGGGTTAGGCTGTGCCCATAGTAGACACTCTTTTTCAAACGTGGATCCAGCCCCTGTAGTCTTTGGTTGGCGACTAGCCATTGGAGAGGAGTTTACCTATGCCTTTACTACGCGCCTCACTAACGGCGAGGACGAGACGGTTAGGCAAGAACATTGGACTTATTTGGTTCGAGATGTCGATGATTTTGGTGTTTTTACCCTTCAAGGTGTTTTGACAGCCTTTGGTGTAAATAGCCGTATTAATGGTGTAGAGACCGAACCAGCGAACATCAATAGCGCTGCAGAGTCGGAACTTGAGAGGCTCTCGGCATTAGAAGTGACAATTGGTTTGTCGATGGATGGTAGGATCTCTTGGATAGAGGGCTTGCCATGGGCTGACAACTTTCCACACACCCTGATCGGACTCCCAATGCCACTGGTAACAGTCGAGCCTGGTGCTATATGGAGTGATCCAACAGGCCTGCGGCCCATAACGGGTATCTTTCCTGGAGATTTAGCCCTTGAGGTCATAGAGGAGCACCAATTCGAAAGCCTTGTAAGAATTGATGATGAATTGGTTGCGAATGTTGTCACTGAAGGGGTTGTTCAGTCTCAGGAACTTCTGGTTCCAGTGATACGAGTTCAGGGGAGCTCCGACTGGTCACTTACTCGTGGCTTACTAATGAGTAGGAGTTGGGTTGTGGTGCTTGATGACCCTGAACGTCGCCTCTCTGAGGCTAGCCGTAAGCTTGAGATCACGATCTCAAGGGTTGAGTGAGAGGTCTATGATCTCCGCCTAAAAACAGCGCCTAGAGCCGTTATAAGGACAAGAGCTAATCCTTTCTTAGAAGGTCCAGATGAGGCTGAGCAAGCACATCCACCGCCCGTAGCGCTGGCATTCCAGCCCGCGGCGGTATCTAGCCCCGTGTCTATCTCTTCTGGCGGGTTTGCAGCAGCCTCTTCAATGGCTGCTAGCTCTTCTAGATCTATGAATTCTGTGATCCACTCCATATGTGAATCAACTCGAGTTGCTCCAGAGGCACCTCCGTCGCATGGACCTCCGTTACCGACATCAAAGACAAAGCTGTTAACGCCAACGATGGTAAAAGTTCCATCATCTTCAGGTGATAGAGCCGCCCCTCCTGAATCACCTGAACAGAGGTTAGATCCGTTTGGTGTGGGGTCATAGGCGTATATGTATTGGTTGTCGTAATCGTAGATTGGTATCGTTGCTACACGCTTTCTTCCAGAGTCCCAGCTCCCATCATCGGTGATTCCCCACCCAACGTAGTCTAGATCTCGGCCCTGCCAGGCTAGCCCTATGTTTGATAGGTTCATCCTAATATGGGGGTAATCCTCGATAGGTTCTTCTAGATGAATAAGACCGATGTCGTGTCGAATTGTGTTGGGGTTGTAATCAGGGTGCATCTTGAACTTATCGGCTGGTGCGCTTGTATAGATTCCTGAGTTAGTCTCAAGATTGTGACCTATTACAAATTCTATATCGACACCTTGTCGATTGTAGTCTTTGGCTGCCTCTACGCAGTGCGCCGCAGTAAGGATCCACTCTGGATGAACTAGTGTTCCCGAACAGAAACTCTCTGTGTAGTTTCTGAAACTCATAACGATAGCCCCAACAGCCTCGTATTCTTGAGTCTTCTCTCCGTTAACAATAGGTGGGGCTACTTGAGAGTATGCCATTGAGCTTAGTAGTAGGAACACTTTAACACCGAGTTTTTAGGGGTGGGTTCATCATTCACGCGACACGTTATGTTGTAGTTGGTGGGGGTCGCTCGATAGTCAGACTCTCTTTACAAAACCTGAACGCTAAATGATTCATTGTGGTAGTCTCTGGATCGTTCGTGGCGGAGTCAATTGGTGAAGCAATCTGTGGTCTTACTGTTGTTTGTTGCTTTGGGTAACAATGTCTTTGCTCAGGATATGGATACCTTCGATCTCGCGCCTGGTGCCTCAGATTCTGGCGGAACCCTACAGTTATACAACCCTATCCTTGGTAATTCGGGAGCCTGGTATGTTGGGGTTGGCGGTACTTTAGCCAGAAAGGTTCTAAATTACACTCTGTCGAACCACCTAGAGGCTGTAGACCAACAGGTGGGAGTTAGGTTTCATGGAGGCGCTACAGTTAAGGACAACCTTCGCGTACATGTAAGGATGCCCTATTTCTTTGTAGGTCACACGGATGGAACTGGAGATGAGGTGTCACGACACGGCCCGAGTGATGCATCAATAGGCGCCACTCTGAGTCTGTTTAATAATAATAGTGACTCTTTCGCTGCTGCATTGGTGTCTGAGCTTTTTGTGCCATTTGGAGCCTCTGGAAACAGTGAGGAATCTGATGACGATAACCTTTATCTTAGTACAGGAGGGGTCTCAGCCCAGTTAGTTTTGGCGCTTGGTGGTAGAGCGGGCCCGCTGGGTTGGACTATCAATGGCGGTGGTAGATATGCCAGTGATACTGAGTTCGATAGCTATACGTTTGGAAACAAGGTCACGGGAGGTGCTGGCTTTCACTGGTTGGGGGGTAGCTCATGGCTCATGGGCGGCGAGGTTAACGGTCAGCTAGATATCTCTGGTAACACGAGTGATGATACCGTTGATGTTGATGAAGCATTAGAGCCCGGTAGAGAAAGTCCGCTTGAGTTTCATATGTATTCAAGCTTCGGAAGAGGTAGTGACGTTGGATTCACGCTTATGGCTGGAGCAGGTATTAATAGTGAGGGATATGGATCTCCAGCCTGGAGAGTCGGGGTTGTCTTCTCGTGGCGAGTTCCTGGGTTAGTCTCAGATAGAGATGGTGATGGTGTTTTTGACTTTGAAGACCCATGCCCTTTACAGCTAGAAGATCTCGATGGCTTTGAAGATGATGATGGTTGTCTTGACGAGGACAACGATCAAGATGGGATGTTGGATGACGATGATGCCTGCCGAAATGAAGAAGAAGATCTTGATGGAATAATGGATTCAGATGGTTGCCCTGAAGATGACGGGGACAGTGATGGTGTTCTCGATTTAATTGATGAGTGTCCTGAAGAAGCTGGCTCTGCTCAAGCAGAGGGCTGTCCTGATCGAGATGGTGACGGCGTCATGGATTCTATAGATCGATGTCTGGATGAGCCAGGTTTGTCACGAGACAGGGGGTGCCCTTTAGAGGACGTTGTCATTGAGAGCGAGAGTCTCGACTTAGAGGTCGATAGGTGAGACAGTCATAGCTGCTGTTAAATAGTTCACTGTCTTACCATTTCGCTCCGCCAGTATGAGCCGCTCCCCATCATCTGAAGAACATTGAAGCGCTCTGGCTGCTCAATTTCTTCGCTTTCCCAGCTGATCATTTTGATCTGATCTACGTCAACCCATGCATCTCGCCCTAAAGGTACGAGAGTGAATGCTGGCAGCATGAAAAAGGCTCCCTCTGGTGCCTCGGTGTCGATCTGAACAAATGACCACTCTTCTGTTACTGAGATAGTGAAAGAGTCGCTCCTAATAGCCTCGCTGCTAGAGTCCTCATAGTAGTGAGCATGGAGCTCGAATTGTCCATCTCCTCTCACCATAGCTGTGTATGTTGTACCTGCTTCTGGTTCTATTGGGATTCTGTGGGCTGGCCTAGAGCTGACGTTATCAAATGTGTATGGGGTCGCTGTGTACGAGAGTCCTCTCCCATAATTGGCGCTGTTGTCTAAATAGGCTGATTGCTCGCTATAAGAAGCCCTCGGGTGACTAAAGTGCCACAGACTGCCTTCTCCACATTCTATGTCGACATCGACCTCTTCAAAGTCTCCGACAAGGAGCCTTTCCCTTCCAACTCTCCACTCTGATTCGGTCTGCATCGCGCTTACCCAACCATCACCTAGTTCAATGGGTGAGCTCCATGTGTCTTCGTCACTACCATCCACCTCGTATAGCTCTCGATATTCCCATACCTTCCCTGAAAAGTCGAACTCTACGACTCCATCCTCAATGGTTGATAGTATCGATGACTTACCCAGAACCTGTCTGGCCGTCTCTTGTCTAAGCTGGCCGACCGAAGGGCGAGGTTGAAAATTATCGGCATATATGGGCTCGAAGTAGGCGTGAACAGGGTGACCCACCTCTGGGTCTATGATTACGCTCAAAACTCCGCTTTCCATTGTAGACCATAGGGTCTGTTCGTAGACTAAATTACCCAGTGACCAGAAGATAGTGCCTTGACCTAAATTGTCCGCTCCGTGGAGTGTGTGTGGTCCGTGGCCAATAACAAGCCCAGCACCAGCCTCTGTAGCTACCCTAGCCATAGTCTCCATAGACCAGGATGCGCTGTCCGTGTATGCAAGCCCTCCGTGTAGTTGGACAATTACCATCTCTGCCCCTATTCGGGCATCTATAATAGCAGACCTTAGTTCATCGTTAGTGCAGACGGCTATACCTGGTTTGTCATCTGTTGCTACTACTGGTTCAGTGTCGATCTCTGCATAGATTGCGCAGGATATAAACGCTACAATTTCACCCCCCAGTATCGTTGTGTAAGGTGCCCAGGCAGCCTCTAGGTTTTCACCTATTCCAACAGATGCGATATTGGCTTCGGAGGTATAGCGTAGGGTATCACTGACTCCATCAACGCCAAAGTCCATAGCGTGATTGTTACCTAGGCTGATCAGATCTATGCCAGCTCGGTAGAGAGCAGCAGCTGATTGAGTGGGCGCGGCAAACGGGTACTCTTGATGAACGCTAGGATTCGATCTTGTAGTCATCACCCCTTCAAAATTTAGGCTCGCGAAGTCGGCATCTCTAAAAAATGGCGACACCTGTGATAGGAGGGCATCGATGTCATCACTTTCGTTACCTTTTGCGATAAGGCCATCGTCACTGTTTCCGTCCTCGTCGGCGTCGAACATCCTACGTGAGAACATCGTGTCACCACCAAATGTCAGGAGTGCTAGGTTTGGTTTGGACTCATATAGTTTTATGGTTATTGGCTCACCTATTCCAGCGATGCGAGAACGATCATAGTACCCATCGGCATCTACGTGCACCCATGCTCCGTTTTCCTCGGCGGGTGAAGCGAAGGCACCCTCTTCATCGGTCACTAAATCCCAAGCGCCCACCGATACATTTGCGCCTTGTATAGGGGAGTTGTCTTCATCTACAACAAAACCAGTTATCGCTTGCGCCTCAAGGCACAGCTCCTTTGGAGGATCAGCACACGCAGATAACAATAAGATTGATAGGCTAATATTTTTCATTGGTTCTGCAATAGCCTCTCTAGAGGCATGACACAGAAACCCCACTGTGAGGCTTCACTCCAGCGGACCTTGTATAGATCTTGCCCTCGACCATCGTTGTTTGTGTCTAAGGTCTGACCGCATCCAGTAAACCTGGGCCCCCCCCTCTGAAGTGCAAGGTTGCATACAGCAATACCGTTTATAACCTCATCAGGTGTCCCGCCTCGTATGGGTCGGCAAAGTGAGCTGCTGTTGACATCAAAAATGGTAACTTTCCAGTCTCTATTTGCTTGCCAACCTCCTCCCTCTGGAACTAGTCCCAGCCTCTCAAGAAGCCTAACCTTGTCCGCCCTTGTTCTCTCAATCCAAGATTGAAGCTCGGACAACTCAACCACATCAAGATATCGTCGTGCATCAGATCCCTCGATAGTTGGAGATATCCAGACCACTTGTGTCTGCTCTGGGAGGCTCCCAATAGATCCACAGGTGTTGGCTGATTGCGCTGCCGCTATCGGCTGCCACATTACAAGAGCCAATAAAAGCATTGTTATTGATTTTAGGTTTGCTATCACTCACCACCTCTCGCTCTAATCATTGTGACAAGGTCTCTGTGGTCATTGCAATTGAGAACCGAAGAATCTGGTAATGAGGAGTTACCTTTCAAAAATCTTTCTCGTGTAGCGTTGAGCCTTTTTTCACTCTGCTCAGCCAGCTCTACCTGACTGACTGGCTCCTCTTCTTGGAGGTGTATGAGTCCTTCGTAGCACTGCATCTGTAGTATTGGTGACTTACAGGCTAAGAAAATATCCACAGTTGCTCGGCAGGCCTGCTGCAGCTGAGTCTCTAGGTCAAACCTTCCAGCGACTGCTTTCATCTCGAGATCGTCAGTCACGACCAATCCACCGTAGCCCATATCTTTTCTCAAGATATCTATAAGTATTCGACTTGATAGTGTAGCAGGCCATTTTTCATCAAAACATGGGAACATCACGTGAGCTGTCATGATTGCTGCGACATTTGCTCGCACAGCAGCCCTGAATGGTCGAAGTTCAACCTCTGTGATCTCTCTAGTATCTTTGTCAACTGTCGGGAGTATTAGGTGTGAGTCTTGGGATGTATCACCGTGACCCGGGAAGTGCTTAGCAGCAGCCATCATGCCAACGTCTTGCGTCTCTCTGATCCAATTGTATACGGACTGAGCCACTTTTTTGGCGTCTTTTCCAAAAGACCTGTCGCCAATAATTGGATTGGCAGGATTTGAGTCTACGTCGGCAACTGGCGCCCAGTTTAGGTGAAACCCCAGCGCCCTTACCTCGGATGCTAGAGCTCTAGCGTGACCTCTTAGGATCTCTTCATCGTCGCAATTGCCGACCCAGCGCAGAGGGGGGAATACAGTGGCCCCATCTTTGATTCTCTGTACTCTTCCGCCCTCTTGATCTACTGTACATAGCGGTGGAAGCTCAGGTGGTAAAAGAGAGACCAGTTCACGGTTTAGCTCTATTACCTGTCGAGTCTCTTCAACGTTTCTAGAAAATAGAATGAACCCAGCAGGCTGTATCTCTTTGATCAGTATACGCTCATCGTCTGTGATGTGAGTACCGCTTAGGCCTATTATTAAACGTTGCCCTGCTCTTCTGTTTCGCTCTTTTAAAGAGGTCATTTCACCTATAGCGGTCACTCTATGGCTCATTATGGGTGCTCCGCTAGTTCAATGAGCACACCGCCAGTTGAGCGGGGGTGGATAAAGACCACTTTTGTACCGTGAGCACCAGGCTGAGGCTCTTTTGATAAGAATTGGTACCCTAAAGCCTGAAGCCTTTCCATATCTTCTACGATATTATCTGTCCTGAAACAGAGGTGGTGTAGTCCAGGGCCTCTTTTCTCAACAGATTTTGCAATAGGCCCCTCTCCGTTGATCGCGGCTACCAACTCTATCTGTGTTCCAGAGATTGGGAAGAACGCGGTTCTGGTCTTTTGAGATATGACATCTTCCGTGCCTTTGAAGTCGAGGCCGAAGTCTTTTGAAAACCTCTCTATAGCCTGAGAGAGCCCATCTACTGATATAGCTATGTGGTCAAGTTGGGTTATCATTTTGCCCTCGCTAGGCTGTCTGAATCTAAAACACCACCATCGTAAATTATTGCGTCATTGTGGTTTGAGCTTTCGTTGACTGTGCATGAATCCCAGACAACACTGTTTGTAACTGTTGAGCCAGCTAGAACTTTAGCATTATCTCCTATAATTGATCCCGAAATAGAGCAGTTGTTTTCAATTACTACTCCATGACCGATCCAGAACGGAGCCGTAAATTTACAGTTTTCGGGGCATGAAATAGCCGCTCTTGAACCGTGCTCTTTTCCTCCAATAACTGCCCACGCTGCAAGATTCAGAGTATCTAGAGGTGGCTTTAGCTTACTATTCAGCACGGCCATATTAGCTTCTAGGTATGAGCTGGGGTTACCTGCATCCTCCCATATCCCACCATGCCTTATTGAGGTGACAGAACGCTTAGGAACCATCTTTACGTATGATCCGCGAACTACACAGGAGAACTCATTGTTAGGGAGCAGTTCGATAGCTTTTTTAGTTAAGGCATGTATTCCTGTGAAGTGGGTGTCTCTTAGAACATCTCCGCTACTAGTTGCCTTGGCCAAACCAACCAAGTCGACAACCTTTCCGCTCTCATCTGCTGCCACAACTCCATATTTATCGTCACCTGTGATGGGTTTTAGTGCCATACACGCACTGGCCTTATTAGGTGACAGCCCCCCTAGTAGTGCTGTTAAATCTACGTCGCATAAAATGTCCCCGTTTACGACTACGAAAGAGTCATCTAGGAGCGCAAGAGCTGCTCTTAAGCCCCCCCCAGTTCCCAAGATATCAGGAAGTTCTTTAGAGACCTCGATGTCTATTGGTTGTCTTTTTGCCCAGTCTTCAATACCGTCTGGTAAATGGTGTGCGTTTACAACTGCTGAATGTATGCCGTGAGATCTAATCAGCGCTACCGATTGGTCTAACAAGGGTGCACCACACAGAGGAACCAGAGGTTTGGCTCTGTGGTTTGTCAGAGGCTGCATGCGCGTACCAAACCCCGCTGCTAATAGGAACGCTTTGTGAGCCAAGGTAGTCTACTCCAGCCCAGATAGGAATATTGCTGCTCCACCAGTGTAGCTTGTGGCCGCAGGAGCGGTGATCAATAGATCGTCCAGTCCGTCACTGTTTAGGTCTCCTCCAACGGTTTGGTAGCCCCATAAGCTATCGGCCTCCGTCATTGAGAAGGTCACGCTTGAGTCGCTTGCAGAGACTGTCCCGCCTGCTGCTACCTCGGGCCCGAAGAATACGTTAGTCTCTCCCTGGGTAACGTTTTGGGCGTATGCGACGAAGTCTCCAACAGCCGACACAACTAGATCCATAGAGCTATCTGGATCAAAATAGCCACCGACGTCAGCGCCCTTAAGGTAGCCGTTTGAAACAGAGCCATTTACGGTGAACATCGCCACGTCAGCCGCTACCTGTGATCCAGAAATATCGCTGCCATCAACAACATAGACAGCGCCTTTATAGTTGTTTGTAAATGGGGCACTCACCACTATTTCGTCGTATCCGTTACCGTCCACATCAGCGAGCCACCCATTAAATGTACCAACCCCTCCAGCATCAGAGCTCGTAAGGGCAGGGAAGTCTGCAGTGTTCATTGATCCACCAATCTCAGCCCCAGAAATAACCGCGGTCATACCGTCTGAAGGTGAGCCGTCTTCGCTGCTCCAGGCACCCTCTCCCATGAGGATATCAAGTATTCCATCACCGTTATAGTCGAGCCCACCAACGGTGAAACCGCCTACTCCAAGACCAGAGATCGTCGCTATAGAATTGCTGTAAGTTCCATTTGCGGAATTGACCTGATTCCCGTCGAATACTTCCAAATATGCCGCTCCGACGATGCCTACTCCAATAGACATCTCGACGTACCCATCACCATCGATGTCACCAAGGTTTGCGACATCTGCCCCTACGAAGGTGCCGCCAGATAGTGTTACCGCCTCCGATATTGGTCCAGGCCCTAAAAGGTCGACACCACTGTACAGTCTAGCCTCGTTGTATGCAGGAGAGCCAACTAGTAGCTCAGGGTATAGGTCTCCGTTTAGATCGTCTAGTACTGCTAGGTCCCATCCAAAGTAAGAGTTCGAGGTTCCGTCAATCTCTAGAATGGCGCTATCTACGAAGTCACCACCTGATTGGCCCCCGCTAATAATGTAGGCAACCCCACCATTGCTGTCGGTCTCTCCGCCGATCCCAGAGATAACGTAGTCTCCAAAGCCATCACCATCTAGGTCACCTAAGATACCACCCCCAAACCCAACGAACCCATCTGATACTAGGGCGTTACCAGTCCAGTAACCAGGGGCATCTCTTTGGTTCATCTCATCGACTTTTCCGTCGCAGTCCCTATCTGTTTCATCCCAAAGCTCGGTACCACCAACCTTGCTCTCAGGATCTGTGTCGTCACAGTCAGTTCCTCCGAAATCTTCGTGATCTTGGCCGTCGTAGTCTTGGTCATAGTCAGATACAGCTGGACCTGAACAGTCGCCATCCTCCCCATCGTACCAGACCTCTTCGGCGCCAGGGTAGGCGTTCGGGTCTTCATCGTTACAATCAGAGTAACGGTCCCAGCCGTCACCGTCGCAGTCGTCTGTGTCCTCGTCACCCATACAATCTTGATCTATGCCGTCGTAGCAGACCTCTGCAGCACCAGGGTAGATGTTTGGATTTCCGTCGTTACAGTCATCTCCCCCAGCGTTAACGGCGATATATCCATCACCATCCCAGTCAACAAGATCGCCACAGCACTCAGAGTCCTCACCCTCTACCTCACAACAGCAGTCGTTGTCTTTGCCATCGTAGGGGATATCGTCAGCGCCAGGGTGGGTATATGGGTCGTCTGGATCGCAATCCTCAAAGTCAGCCCATCCATCATAGTCGCTGTCTACGGTTGGGCCAGTGTCTGTATTCGTTGAGCCAGAATCATCGGACCCGCCTTTGCCGCAACCAACTGCTGCCGAAACAACAAACATAGCGATAATTAATTTGTACGAAGGTAAGCGATACATCTTTACTCCATAAATAGTTACAATAATGGTAACTTGTCTTGCGTCATTTGGAGTCAGCATACAGCTAACAGTCGCCATATTCGTAGCTTTTATTGTGGGTTCGATACCTTTTGGGCTCATAATTGGCCGCGCTGTCGCTGGGAAAGATGTTCGAAACCACGGCAGCGGTAACATAGGTGCCAGTAACGTAGCGCGCGTTGTGGGTAAGGGTTGGGGCCGACTTACGCTTGTCCTTGATGCCTTAAAAGGAGCTTTAGTTGTTTTATTAGCCCAAGCATCCACACTCAATGAAGAATTGATCCCGTGGGTGGGGGTAGTGTCGGTCTTGGGGCACTGTTGGTCTATCTTTTTGCGATTTAGGGGTGGTAAGGGTGTAGCTACCTCTGCTGGTGTGATGTTGGTTCTTGCCCCTGTCGCTGCGATTATCGGTTTTGTGGCGTGGTTTGTTACATATATCGCGACAAAAAAGAGCTCTGTCGCTTCCCTGGTCGGAGCTGCGCTTGTGTTGATCTTAGTGTGGCTATATTTTCAATTATTGCTAGCGCCTATGTTGGCTATTTTCGCTGTGCTGCTGTTTAGACACAGGGAGAACATCAAGCGAATCATCTCTGGGTCTGAGATAGATTCTAAACTCTAGTCGTGCCGAGTGCGCTCCCACTCTCCATCCTCAAATCGATATTCATCAGTCGGCCAATAGTGGGGGTCTAGTTTCATCGTTAGCACCTGTTCTTGACCATCTAAGTCGATGTAGTCGAGTCTTATAGCGTCGCCAGCCCCTTTGTTGGCGACCGTCGCCAGGAATGAGTCTAGGTCTAGTGTTTCGACACCATCGACGGCGACGATTCTACGGGTGGCTCTTAGGCCATACCTAGCGGCAGGAGAGCCGTACCAGTAGAACGATACGTATACTCCGCTGTTCTGAGTTATCTCTTTTAGTACTGCTAGGTCGAAGTGGGGCTCGTGTAGTAGGACGCCCGCCCAGGTTACCGCTCTCTCAATGCCACCACCATCTAGCGCTCTTGTCTCTAAGTTTAGCTCTATCTCCTCCCCGTCGCGGAGGATTAACATGGCTAAGCTATCTTGTAGTGAGGCGCGCTCGACCTGCTCGAAAGTAGTTACAATCTCTCCATCTATAGAGAGGATCATATCCCCCTCTTCTAGGGAATCTTGCGCTGGAACGTCGGCATATATACGAGATATTGCTAATACGTGTCTATGTATGTCATCTGCCAGCTCTATTTCTTGGGCTCTTTCGTCTGACAGTCCCAGGTCTCTAGCGTCAGCTATGTTTACGGTCCCTAGCTCTGCACCAAAAGTTCTGTATTGAGGAATTCGGCCCTCTAGGAGGTCGGGAAGAACAATGTCTATAATGCTGGATGGGATCCCTTTGAAAATAGATGTTCTTTCACCGTCTCTTCGTGTTGGAAATGAGGTCCAGAAAGCTCTAACAGCCCCCGTGTCATCGGCTAAGACACCTCCTGAAGATGGGGCGGTGTCGTTTAGAGTGATTACATCTAGGTTAGTGTCCCTAAAGTGAGGAGGTGATGGATAGCTTAGCGCTAGCGCGTTGATTCTGGCGACTTCGGTATCTCGAGTAACTACCTGGTATTGAGAGGTAAGCCCAACCTGTGAGATGGAGTCTCCTACATCAAGAGGTGATGTGTCTAACCTCACCTGTGTGACGTTAGTGTCTCCTATTAGCTCAGGGTCGTAGCGAATGAATGCGAAGTTATGTGTTGGGTGTATCCATACAACCTCAGCAGGGACCCTTAACGAGCCACCTATAGTGATCTCGAGATCTCCGAGAAGAATTGGCACAGTGTCACGGTCGGTAACTACGAGCCCTGTCTCTATATCTAGAATGACACCAGAGCCTCTAAAGTGAGAGCCCCAGACACCTTCGACTCTAAATGGTATATCAAAATCTACTGTTACCAAGCTCCTAGCTATCTCAGAGGCTGGCTCTGGGAGCCTGTTTGTGATGGTTGTAGAACCAGGATTAGTGGGGGCTGAGTTAGGTGCTTCTGCCCCGTCAACGCACTCCCATAGACCTGAATCATCATTTCTTAGGCAGCGCTCCATTGGGAACCAGTCCCTATCGAACTGGACAACGTTAACCCTTGTTCTCCATGTCTCAGACATTGAAGTGTGTTTTACAGGCACCCGTGTACCATCTGGGATCGTCTGCATCACTTCCCATAGTGCGTCAAGATCAGCGACAGGCTCGTTGTTGAAGTGTGTGATTAGCGAACCGCTATAGATTCCGCTCATCATATACCCACCCTCTGCTAGGTAGAGCCCTTGAACAGGCACCGAGCTGTAGCGGGCTCTCTGGTACGAAAGCTCATGAAAAATAGAACCCCCTACATCGATATATTCATCTGGAGTGATGGCGTGTAGGTCACCGACGTTAACGGCGAGTTCTAATTGCTCCCCACCTCGCTCTATTGTGAAGTCGACGCTGTTACCTACATTACTATCTAGGATCACTTCTAGTGGAATAAAGGTGGTAGTCATTACCCCGTTTACATGGGTGATAATGTCACCAACCCTCAAGATATCGTGAGCAGGCCCTTCTGGTAAAACATGAGAGACTACGAGCATGCCAGTACCCTCGGGAAAAGCCTCCCGAACACTCCCCTCAGTCTCTCCGTTAAGTCCTAGTCGCCTTACCTCGTCAAAAGGGGTGTATTTGAAGATGGTCTGAAGTGTTCCTCGGGTAATTTCTATGCCGTTTTGTAATTCATCCAATGCACGAACTACTCTGTCTAGAGGGAGGTAAAAGCTCGACGCCCCTCGTGTGCTCCCGCCTGCATTTAGGGCTACGACTTCTCCTCTTTGGTTTAGGACAGGTGAGCCTGAAGAGCCCCCAGAGGTACTAGATGCAGCTTGTATATAGAATGTGTTGAAGTCGTTGTATCCACGCCCGTAGTTTGGCGCCTGCCTGTCTAGTCTCGCTAGTGTACCGGCTAATATTGATATCTTCTCACCCTCATCATTACCTATTACGCGGATCTCCTCACCGACCCGAGCAGCTTCTGGGTGTAGCTCTAGTTCAGCCACATCCATGAATCTCACATCTTCTGGATCGAACATATAGAAGCCGAAGTCGTGTACTGGATCTCGATAGACCGCTCGTAAAGGGACCTCTTCATTATTTTGAAAGACAGCCTCGGCTGTGATCGGGCCGGGTGTAACCATGTGCCTGTTAGTGAGTATTATCCCTCTTTCTGCATCAACGATAAACCCCGTACCTTGTGATGATGAGGCATTGCCTGTGTCAAAAGTACGGGTAGCCGACACTTTTATCGAAACAATTGATGGGGTGACCTCTTCAATTGTATCCTCCCAAGAGGGAGTACCCCACGCATGGGCTGTTTGGGTTGTCGCTATAGAGAACAGTAGAAGTGATGAAAGCATGGGGCATGCTACACTAAGTGAGGCCGTTCTAAAAGGGGCTGTTTCTTTATGTGACAATTTGTGGATTATCTAACCAGAGACATCCTCTAGTTTTGTGAGCCTTTTTAGAATATCTGGCAGCTGTGCCCAAGCCATATAGGCTCGTCTTCCCTGTGCGATTGGTATAGCAGGGGTCCCGAAATAGGCGGCACCACCTGGTAGATCTTTTACAACACCTGAGCCTCCACCAACTACAGCCTCATCTCCAATTTCTATGTGGTCACGAACACCTACCTGTCCCCCCAAGACGGCCCCGTTACCAATTACCACTGAGCCAGATATACCGACCTGTGCGGCGATCAGACAATTGGCGCCTAAACGGCTGTTATGCCCCACTTGTACTAAATTGTCTAAGGCGCTATCTGCACCGATAATTGTCTCTGTAAGGAAGGCCCTGTCGATGCATGTGTTTGCACCGACCTCTGTGCCTTCTAAGATTACCACCCTACCAACTTGTGGAACCTTAATCGGACCATCTGATGTCTGGTGGTAAGAGAAGCCATCGGCTCCAATTATCGCCCCAGCGTGTATTCGGCATCGAGCACCTATCCACGTGTCGTCGTAAATAACAGCGTTGGGAAATATTGTAGTCCCAGCCCCTATGTCACACCCAACACCTATAACAACGCCGGGGTGGATCACTGCGTTGTCTCCTATTGTGGAGTCAATACCAATGACCACATTCGCCCCTATCTCTACCCCCTCTCCAAGGCTACCTTCCACAATAGCTGAACTGTGCACTCCTGGATTTGAGGGCTTTTTAGATAGTGCTTGAAGTACCTTTATAAAAGCTAGCTTGGGATCTTCGACAACAACACATGTACGCCCAGTCACCTCTTTCGTGCATATGACGCACCCTGCCGACCCAGTGACCTCTTTCTCTGCGAAAGATAGCAGGTTCTCTGAAGACTCGTTTAGGGGAGCAACGCCGTGGAGTTCTACTACCTCACCGAAGTGGGTTCCGTTAACAAACTGCGCAATTTCTTGTGAGTCCAATTAGCCTCCCGTACCTATTTACAAACCTATGGTTTTAGAAGGTCTAGTGTTCTTGGGAACGGTGCAGCCTCACGAACATGGTGGTTACCGCATATCCAGGTGACAAGGCGCTCGAGGCCTAGGCCAAACCCACCGTGAGGGCAGGTGCCGTACTTTCTAAGGTCTAAGAACCAGTCGAACGCCTCTTCAGGTAGGTCGTGTTCTTTGATCTTACCTAGCAATACATCCAGGTCATCCTCGCGTTGACCACCTCCGATAATTTCGCCGTACCCCTCTGGAGCCAGAACGTCTACGCCCAGTGCACGGAGAGGGTCATTCGGGTCCTGTTTCATGTAGAAGGCCTTTATGGCGGCGGGGTACCTGTGGACCATGACCGGTCGGTCATATTGTTCTGCTAGAGCGGTCTCTTGGGGAGAGCCAAAGTCGTCTTCTGGTTCTACGTGAACACCGAGATCAGCCAGCTGTTCACAAGCCTCATTGTAGCTGATTCTGGGAAATGGTTTCTTAACGTTTTCCAGCTTAGATATGTCTCTATCTAGAGCCTCTAGGTGCTCTCTACCCTCTCTAAGTACGTAGCTAACGACCTCTACCAAGAAGTCTTCAGCGAGATCCATTACGTCATCGATGTTCGCCCAAGCCACCTCTGGTTCAACCATCCAGAATTCAGTAAGGTGGCGACGAGTGTCACTCTTCTCGGCCCTAAAGGTCGGCCCGAAACAGTAGGTCTTCCCAAAAGCCATTGCTCCAGCCTCTTGATAGAGTTGGCCTGACTGTGTCAGGAAGGCGCTGCGTCCGAAGTATTCGGTCTCAAACAAGGTGGATGTACCTTCACAGGCGGCAGGTGTGAATATTGGTGAGTCCAACAACAGGTAGCCTCTGTTGTCGAAGTAGTCCCTAATACCCTTGATACATAGGTGTCTTATCTTCAGTATGGCGTGAGTTCTTTTTGATCTTAGCCATAGGTGTCTCTTTGTGAAAAGAAAGGCGGTACCGTGCTCTTTGGGAGAGATGGGGTAACCAGTAGCGTCTTGGACAACTTCAACAGACTCTGCCTGAATCTCAAACCCTATCTTGGACCTAGTGTCCGCTTTTACTAAACCTTTGACTATCAATGAGGACTCTTGTCCTGCTTTTTTCGCGGCCATAAACATATCTTCAGGCACATTGGCTTTCACGACAACACACTGTATTATTCCAGTCCCATCACGAAGTTGAAGAAATGCAATCTTGCCGCTGGAGCGGGCTATATATAGCCAGCCTCGAAGCTCTACGACTTCGCCGTCATGTTTTGCTATGTCTGCTACGGTGGTAAGTGTGGCCATTCAGGTCTCCGTTGGTCGCTCTAGTTTGCGGATATGGCGCCGCGCTTAGTTCGGGAACCCTATATCGTTTTGTCGAGTGCTGTGGTACATTGGCCTTAGAGTTGTTGCAGTTCTTTTGTAGAACATCACCGATGGAGCAGTTCTGTTTGGAGCGAAGATGAACAGGCGAGGACAGTCAACTGTTGAGTATATGCTCACTATGAGTATAGTTTCTCTTGCAATAATAGCGATAATGCTCGGTTTTGAAAGCTTGATAATTACAAGCACTACGGATCTGTCGAATGACTTGGCGACAGATGTATTGACCACACAATCAATGCAGTAATATCCAGGCAGCGCTCTATTTCTTTCCGAAGAGCCCTTTGAAGAAACCGCCTTTTTTCTTATCTTTAGATTGTTTCATTCGCTTCATTTCGCGTAGTGCTTCTGGGTTTGTCGGCTTTATTTTGAGCGCCGCAACGAAGCATTTTTTCGCTATGTCTTCAAACCCACGCTCGTCATAGACTTTACCCATTAGAACCCAAGAACCATCCGATTTAGTGGTGTTTTCGAGGGCGTCTTTCATCATGTTCTCTCCATCCGTGGCCTTATCCTCGTCTTTTCCTATGTGGAGTTTGAAGACTGTGTAGCCCAGGTAGGTGAGGAATTCTGGGTCGTCAGGCACAACCTCAACGCAATTCTTCAAGATCTCATTAGCTTTGACAATTCGCCCGCCATTTAGATGACGTATTGCTGTCTTGAAATCATCTTCCGCCTTTAATGTCGCCTTGATTCTCTCCATAGCGATCTCGTTTTCGTCGAGTTTGCCGTGAACAATTTTATCAATGTAGGCTTGTCTGGATTCTTTATCGCCCAGGTGTTGCCATGCGGCACTGAAGAAGGTGAAAATATCCGAGACTAGTTTTACTTGATCCTCAGATTTTCCAGCCCAAGCATCGGGGTGATAGTTGCGGGCGAGCTCAAAATAAGCCTTCCTGTAGGTTGAGTCGTCATCATCCCAATTGATTCCTAAAACCTCGAAGTGATTAGAGGCCGCCTCCATACGAGCCAACTCAGATTGGAGCCTAGCGGTCTCAGGGTCACTGGACGGCACTTGTGTAGAGGATGGTGCCGCTACTTCGGTTCCGATCTGGTTTGCGATCATGTTTGCTATATCAAAAGATGAACCGCTGCTCTGCCCCTTAGCCTTTTTGGTGGATGCCTCAGGTCTTGAAACTGTTTGCTCTATCAGGCTCTTATCTACCTCACTTACATCACCTTTGGTTACAGATATCTCGGCGCCTTGGCTGTCACCCTCTAGTCTAACTATTCCAGTTGTAAGTGCGAAATATAGGGCAACACTTGCATCATCAGGGTCTATTGAGGAGAAGGATATGAGCTCATCGACCGACCTCTCTCCATCGATAGCGCATAAAAAGGCGTTGACTTCACTTGGGAGGTTTATTGCCTGTAGGGTTGCCTTTGATTCACTTGTTAAAATCGGGAACACGTCCCCGTAGCTTAGTACCCGTTCCTTCAGCTTGCTAGGATCTCCTTTTCTTTGCAAAGCCTTCCATACTGTATTGAAGATATCAACTGGGCCTTGGCCATCATTGGTCTTTTCCTCTGAAAAAGACCAACTCCCATTATGCACAGAGCTTGCGTTGATTACCCTCAACTCTCCTTGGAGTTCTAGAAGCTTACCTTCCGTTATGTTCGGTAAACGAGCTTTGAGGCCTTCAATCGACTCGCTCTTTAGGTTGCTAGAGGTGAAGTATAAGGACCCATCCCGAAAATAAAAACCTCGTTTTTTTCGGTTGTCTGTGATCTCAAGAAGCCCAGTAGCGCTAGCTTGAGCGTATTGGCATATAAGTTCAAGTGGCTGCTTCTCTGAGGTAGAACCAGAGCTCATTCTCTACTCCATGGGGGGTAATTTTGTATTCCTAAAGCGATCAATAAAGGGCTTTAGGACAAATAAAGAGGGCTTAGAATGGGATCTCTTCATCATCAGCGTATGGCATCTGAGGTGCCTGGGGGGCTGGGTTAGATCTCTGATCATTACCTCTATTGTACCCACCTCCTCCAAAGTTTTGACCTGCGCCTTCACTCCGACCACCAAGGAACCTAACCATGTCAGCAACAACCTCGGTTGTGTATCGGGTGTTTCCATCTCGGTCTTGCCACTTTTGAGTCTGAAGCCTTCCCTCGATATAGAGTTGTTTACCCTTTTTACAGTACTGACCTACATTTTCTGCTGTACGCCCGAAGCATACTACTGAGTGCCACTCTGTGTGGTCATTCCAGTTTCCGTCGCGGTCTTTTCTTCTCTCAGCTGTAGCTACTCTGAGTTTTGCTACGCTTGAGCCACTTTGTGTAGTTCGAACTTCTGGATCCTGTCCAAGGTTTCCTATTAGGGTGACTTTGTTAATCACGAGAGCCTCCGTGTTTGTTAGGCGGTGTATTGTGTTTTGTTTTATATCTAAAAATGTCGTGCCGACATTTGGGCGGTTTCACCATGTAAGTTGCCTGCTGGCGTCTGTCAGTCAAGATCATAAAATAGGTATGAGCCAAAAAGTGTCCGAGCCCTATGTCATCTCTTTAATTTTCACAAATAGGCATTAAAGGCTTTCAAATTCACTCTATAACTTTAGATCTTACTCTCATTGGGTTAGACGCGTTCCTACAATGGAACAATTAGCTATAGAAGCTGGAGGACTAAGTCGCAGGTATGGTAACCGATGGTCACTAGCGCGCCTGAATTTAGAGGTCAAAATAGGTGAGAGGTTCCTTATTGTAGGGGGTAACGGGAGCGGTAAGACGACGCTTCTTAGGCTACTATCTACGGCATTGCCGCGTTCAGGAGGCTCACTCTCAATATTTGGGATTGACCCAGAGGCTAACCGCCATGAGGTAAGGTCCCAATTGGCCCTTTTGTCCCACCAGTCGGCTATCTGGGAGGACCTTTCAGGAAGAGAAAACCTTGAGATTTTAGCTAAACTTGTGGGCGTTGAAATAGATACAAACGGACTCCTAGCCAAGGTAATGCTAGAGAAAAGACCAGACCCAGTCCGCACCTACTCCGCTGGGATGCGAAAGAGATTGGCTTTCGCGAGATTACTCCTTCAGAGACCTAGGCTTGCTTTGATCGATGAACCCTATGGTCAATTAGATCCAGAGGGGTTTGATCTTGTAGACAAGTTGGTGGATGAGCTTATTGAAGGTGGAACTACCGTTGTGATGGCCTCACATTTAGTTGAAAGAGCGGCAAAGAGGTGTGACCGAGCACTTCTGTTAGAGGCAGGGCAAGAGCGCTGGCTCGGTCCGTCTAGAACTGTGCCTAAGGCCTGGCAAGCTCTCCATAGGGGTGGCTCATGAGTTTGCCTCTAAACATTGTTAGTGCCCGTGGGCGTGTCAACATGTTGAGGGCGGTAGGGCTCATCATGAGAAAAGATATCCTAATAGAGTGGAGATCGAAATCGCGTCTAGTTGGTATGTCTTGTTACGCGATTACCTTATTGATGTTGTTTGCATTTGCAGTGGGACCAGATCCCGTGATGCTTCAAAAACATGCCTCAGCATATGTATGGATGTCAGTAGTCACTGTCTCCACACTGTTGCTATCCCAATCTTTTCAGAATGAGCTAGAATCAGATGCACTTGAAGGGCTGTTGTTAGTACCTGTTCCACCAGCAGCTATTTACTATGGTAAGGCCCTGTCTAATTTCATATGGATTCTTTTGTTGGAGCTAGTCGCTCTACCTTTTGCTGTACTCTTATTTCAGATGGATGTTACCGCCTCCCCCGTTCTATTTATAGCTATTCTATTGCTCGGTGCAGGAGGAGTGGCGGCGCCAGGAACGCTGTATTCGGGGCTCACAGGTCGCCTGGCTTCTCAGCAGCTTATGTTGCCCGTTTTGCTGTTCCCTTTGTTGATACCAACCGTTTTGGCAGCAGTTAAAGCAACCAATTTATTAATAAACCATGATCCTTTTGATCAGATTTCTTCTTGGTTTGCGGTTATGTGCGCGTTTAATGCGATTTACTGGGTTTTATGTGGGGTTATGTTTTCAAAGGTTGTGGATGAATGACTGATTTACCAAAAAAACGCTCTCTTACGCGGGCGACTCTTTTACTGATTTTAGGGATTTTACTTATCCTTGGTGGCCATGCTTGGGGTTTAACAGCGCCCTTAGATGAGGCACAGATGGGAATTACAGGTAGGATTTTTTATGTACATGTGCCGACGGCCTGGGTGGCAATGTTGGTTTTTTGTATAGCCTTTGGCGCTGCTATAAAGGTTCTTTGGTCGGGAAGTAAGCGAGCTGATTTTATTGAGGAAGCCTCTCTAGAGGTCGGTGTGGTTCTTACTATAATGCTGCTTATTCAGGGTTCTATTTGGGGTCGTGCCACGTGGGAGACATGGTGGACTTGGGACCCTCGCCTGACTAGCTCTGCGGTTATGGCGATATCGTTTGCAGGTATTTTGGTGTTGCGTGGAATGCTTCACAATCCAGATAAGCGTCGAACAATCTCAGCGGTCAGTACAATAGTGGCCTTTATAAATGTTCCAGTCGTCTATTTCAGCGTTAAACTTCTGCCTAGCATTCATCAGCTTCAGTCTCGACCTAGCACTGTTGACTCAGAGATGCATTGGCCCCTTAGAGCGGTTGCGTTTGGTTTTCTGTTTCTAGCCTTCGGTCTAATAGGCTTAAGAGCTAGAGTGGCTGAACTTAGATCAATAAGGATGGATGAGGAGCCTGATTTACCGCCGGTTCCAGATATCTTAAAGGTGGAGGTGTAGGGATGATTCCTCTAGTTAGTGCAATGGATGCAAGGTGGGCCTTTGTGACAGCAGCTTATGGCATAAGTTGGGTTATTTTAACACTGTATGTGTCTTCGGTTATCATTCGCCTTTGGAAAGAAGGGGGGACTGGTGGATAAGAGTAAGAAGATCCTGCTTTCGGCATTACTGGGTTCGGGTGTGGTGCTCGGTGGCCTCTATGTTGTGGCTACTGACAACATCGTCTATTACTGGGAGCCATCTGAGTTATACGAACGAATGAGTGAGCTTGATGGCGGTGAATTAAACGATACTGTCGTTAGATTAGGCGCCCTAGTAAAGAGCGGAACATTGACAGTCTCTGGCCTTGGCGTAGAGCAGTCATTAAATTTCTTGGCTACTGATGGAACTAGTGACATTCGGGTCTTTTCTGAGGGCGTACCGCCAGCTATGCTCCGCGAGGGTATTGGGGTAGTTGTAGAGGGTCGATTTGTAAATGTAGAATGTGAAGAAGAGGTCGCTGGTGAGCAAGCATCACTGTGCAGCACTGATAGCTTCACAGGAGGCCCTGCATTCTTCTCAGACAGGCTGCTGGTTAAGCACTCCAACGAATACCGTCTCCCAGATGATAGTCTAGAGGATCCAATGGCAGTTTACGAGACTCTGGAGGAGATGTGATCTCGATTCTTGGCCAGTTGCTAATCTTGGGTTCTCTACTCTCAGCAGTACTAGGGGCTATTTTGGGGTTTGTCTCGGCGAAGAGAGGCTCGGTTCAGGGTGCCAAACAGACCCGTAGGATGGCTTATATCTTCAGCTGCATGATGATAATGTCCATGTTCCTAATGGAGTATGCATTACTCGTGAACGACTTCTCTGTTAGCTATGTGGCAGAGGTCGGGAGCCTTGAGACTCCGCGCCTTATCTCCTTTGTCTCTCTCTGGTCTTCACTAGATGGCTCTATATTGTTTTGGGGCGCGGTCTTGGGTGTATATACGATGGTCTTTGCTAGGCAGAGCCGCAATAAGCCACTGGACCAAGGTACTTGGTCTCTAGCGGTTTTGATGTCGATAGGCCTTTTCTTCGCGTTCTTGATCGCTAGTGTGGCCAACCCTTTTGAGCCGTCTGAGCTCCCTATACCAACAAACGGGCCTGGCCCAAACCCGATGCTTCAGAACCATGCTCTGATGATTATCCATCCACCAACATTGTATTTGGGCTTTGTGGGTATGTCTGTACCTTTTGCCATAGGGTCTGGCGCCCTTTTGTCAGGCAGGTTGGACCCAGGCTGGCTGCGGTACCTACGACGTTGGAGTCTAGTGGTTTGGGGCTTTCTTACACTAGGTATTCTACTTGGTGCTTGGTGGAGCTACGAGGTGCTCGGTTGGGGGGGCTATTGGGCTTGGGACCCTGTTGAGAACGGCAGTTTCTTACCGTGGCTGACCCTTACCGCTTTTCTTCACTCTGCGATGGTTACATCAAAGCGCAACGCATTTGCGGGTTGGAGCCTAGTGCTTGTCATGGTCAGCTTTATTCTGACGTTACTCGGAACGTTCTTGACTCGCTCTTCAGTGCTGGAATCCGTCCACAACTTCACATCTGCTGGAATCGGACCTACCTTTTTTGCCGCAATAGTTATCAGTCTTTTGTTTACCATCATTCTCCTCAGCTTTCGTATGGAGAGGTTGGTTCCAGACCCTAAACCTATAGCTATGGTCTCTCGTGAGTCGGCTTTCTTGCTAAACAACATGTTGTTTGTAGCGTTCACATTTACTGTGTTGGTAGGGACGCTGTTTCCCCTTGTTGTAGAGGCGGTAAACGACGAGCGCATTTCAATGGGTCGCCCGTTCTTTGACTCGGTGAGTGTGCCTATATGTGTGGCCCTTATTTTCTTGATGGGAATAGGTCCAGTACTTCCTTGGGGTCGCCCTACCGCTGAGGTAATGAAGCGCCGCCTTGCCATGCCTTTCGCCGTAGGTCTGTTCGTTGGGTTAGCAGTGTTCGCTTGGGGGATGCGGAGTGGTTGGGGGATCGCAGCGTTCTCTCTTTCAGCCATGGCGATGTCTGTGAGCTTTAGGGAGATGCTTCTTCCTGGCTTGGCTCGAAGGGCTGCTGGTGAGCCGATGTTTACTGCCCTGTTCAACGGGGCGAAGTCATCGCGAAGAAGGTTTGCAGGACACATTGTTCATATAGGAGTTGCGCTAGTAGCAGTGGGTATTTCGGCGAGTTCGATCTATAGAGAAGATGTACGTGTCTTACTTCCTATAGATGAGCCTGTTGATGTACTGGGGTATACCCTTGAGTTCAAAGAACTAAAAGAGGTTTCAGAGCCGCACTTGACCGCAGAGGTCGCGGTGGTGGACGTCTCTCGTGACGGAACTGATTTGGGTCAGCTAGAGCCAAGAAACAACCAATATTTTATGATGGTAAACGGTATGGCTATGCCAAGGGATGAGATGCCTACACCCGCGGTAAGATCAGGCCTCGACGAAGATCTTTACCTAACAATATTGAGCACAGGTCTCGATTCTGAAGGGCGTGATTCCGTGACTATGCGAGTCATTGTAGAGCCATTGATGGCATGGCTGTGGTACGGCGGACTCCTCATGGTTTTGGGGTCATTTATCGCCGCATACCCTTCCAAGAAGCACGGCACAGCTTAGGAATGAATAAGCACACAGCGACAATTGGGGTCATTTTAATGACTCTGTTACTTGGGCTTCTGGCTTTTGGAATGTTCCGGCCAGATATTGAAAATAGAGTGTTCGCGCTAAACGAAGAGGATGTTGAGGGGTTGATGGCGCCACGGTTTGATCTTGAGCGCCTCGATGGTGAAGGGTCTATTTCTCTCGCTCAATTCAGAGGTCAGCCGCTAGTTATTAATTTCTGGGCAACTTGGTGTACGCCATGTGCACAGGAGCACCCAACTATGCTTGCTGCAGCAAGGCGATATCAATCCGAAGGCGTGGCCTTTTTGGGAATATTGTACGGTGACGAACCAGAGCTGGCTCGTGGTTATGAAGAGCGCATGGGTACTGCATATGAGACTGTTTTAGATCCAGATCAGAGGACTGCAGTTAGGTTTGGCGCAACGGGTGTCCCTGAGACGTATTTCATCTCGCGAACTGGTATAATTGTAAAGAAGGTAGCTTACCCCATTATGGGTATGGCTATGTTTGATAGCTTTATCTCTGAGGTATTGGTTGAAGAGGATGCTGGGTCTGTCACTGCTGACGGTCTACCAGATCTAGAGCCATTCGGCCCACCTGTCACTGATGATGTGGAGATGGGAAGAAGGGCTCATTCTTTGGGGCAGTCATTGCGCTGTCCTGTCTGTAGGAGCCAAGCAGTCGCGGACTCTAGTAGCCCTGCGGCTCAAGCTATGCGGCAAGAGATCGAGAGTATGGTGAGAGAGGGGTATACAGACGATCAAATTATAGATTTTTTCGCCGATCTATACGGCGAGGGTGTTTTGTTGGCTCCACCAAAGTCAGGGGTAAATTTGGTGGCTTGGTTAGCTCCGCTGTTTTCTATCTTAGTTGGCGCACTAGTTTTGTTGACTGTATTGAGACGACAAGAGCGGTCATCAGTTGATGAGGCTGGTCCTTTCGCCCAACAGTTTTTGGCTGAATTGGAGGAGGAATAATGGATCTTCTTGGCCCGTGGGGGTTGCCTATAGCGGTGCTGGCGATTGGTGGTGTAGTTGCATTTATAATGTCCAGATCTTTGTCGAAGACACCTGATATTGGTGAAGACCAGTCTATTAACGAAGCTGAAGACCAGCCGTCTCTAGAGTTTATAAAAGCGTCTTTAGTAAATGAACTAAAGGAACTTGAATCTATTAAATCGACACTAGACCCTGCGGTATATGATGAGCGTCGAGCTGAAATCGTTGCGGAAGGCGCTAGGGTTGTTGAAGCTATTTCAACTGTTGGTAGAGGCGATTCTAAATCGAAATCGGAAGGGTTCTGGTTAGTCGGAACTGTGATAGCTGCATTTTTGTTGTTTGTGATTATTTTTGCAAAAGAGGCGGCTCAGCCTAGAATGGATGGTGAGGGGATGACGGGTGGTGGAGCACCTGGTCAGACCACAGCGCCGCCTTTAGTAGACCCAAGGATGGCGGCAAGACAGGCCGAGATGGAGGCCGCCATAGCGACGCTTGAGGTTGAGCCTAGCAACCTAGAAGCCTTAAATCTGTTAACTCATGAAGCTATTATGAGCGGTGAGTTGGCAGCTGCGATGCAGTGGAGCACAACAGCTCGAGAAGTGGCGCCTACTGATCCAGAGGTCATTGTACACTCGGCCGCTTTGGCTATGCGAGTCGGAATGTTTGAACTGGCTTTAGAGAGGCTAATGGCCGTTTTGGAGGAGGATCCAAACCACCTTGAGGCTAGATGGTGGATGGCAGTGGCGATTGCAAATACGGGCGATCTTTTAGGGTCTAAAGAGGCGTTAGCCCCATTATTGGGTGTCACCGGCGAGTATGGGCAGCTGGCTAACCTGCTGACGATAGATTTAGACTTGGCACTGGCTAATCAAACTACTTCAGAGGCCCCCATTGAGGACTCAGTTATAGATGAAGAGCCCTCGATAGAGGAGGGTTCTTCAGAAGGGGTGACTTTGGTGATATCAATGTTGGAGCCTGAGTTGTATAGCGGGGGTGGTACCCTATTTGTGGCGGCTGTAAGGTCGGAGAGTGGTGGAGGGCCGCCATTGGCTGCTCGTCGCATTGATAGTCCGGTGATTCCAATGGTACTATCTCTCGGCCCAAATGATTCAATATTTCCAGGAGAATGGCCCGAGCAGTTCTGGGTTAGGGCCAGGATAGATTTTGACGGTGACCCAGCCACAGATTCAGCAGGAGAGTTTGTATCGGAGTTGTGGGGGCCACTGTCTTTGGGTGCTGAGGAAGACCTTGTTATGGCGACGGTACAATAAACCATCCGAATTCAGTCTGGTACCAATGTTGGGGCACTAACTCTTGAACGAGTACCTGACTCGGCATCTCGTAGTATTCCACCTGGGTAAACACTGCCCCCTCTCTTATGCTCCCTCTTTCGTCGGGTGGGTGCCTGGGTGTAGTGTCAACCTGTAGAACTTGTGCTGATCGATATCTAGGTGCATTGGATGCTCTGGCGTCGTCAAGCCAGCTCATCCTAAACTCTGAATCGGCGAAATAAGATGCAGCAGCTGGCAGATCCGCCCATCTTACTGCGCGCCAATAGATCTCAGCATTTTCTGCTAGGTCGCTCCGATCACGCGCATCTTGGCGCACACTTCGTTGGGCTGAAGTGCAAGCAGTCAGGCCTAGTAGCAAAAGACATGTTGATATCGTGAAGGCGAATTTTGACCTGTTGAGTTGTCTGTTTGTGGGTTTGTTCTTGCTCATCTTCTGAATATATCACCAAATGGTGATCCTTTTTTATCTCTAAAGGTGTATGATTTACGGTAGACTGGAAATTAATTAGATGCAGGTACAAATCTTGTTACGAAATTTATCGCTGTCAGCTATTCTACTCTCCCTCTCTCTTGCAATATCAGGGGAGGCTGGGGCCCAAGAGGTGAATCTTAGGAACGCCAATTTCTATTACCAGACCTCAGATCTTCGCATACAGAAGCCAGGAGAACCCCTAGATATCAGCAGGAGCTATAATTCTCGCTCTAATACGGTAGGGGCTTTTGGTTATGGGTGGTCGACAGGGCTAGATGTGCTGGCTCAGGATGGACCAGATGGTTCCATTCTAGTTACTGATTCTGACGGATATATCTTGAGGTATACCTTAGAGGGTGCGCCTAGAGAAGAGGTTATGTCTGCTTATGTAGATCGACTAATAGAGGCTCGTCGAACCGAGGATCGTGGTGCGGGATCAAACCGAGCCGAATCCTATTACGCAGACCTCAGGGAACAATTGTTATCTGGTCCAGGAATGAGGGAGCAGATGGGACGAGCCTTACCTTTGGCTTGGGCCGATGTAATCCCAGGCTCTTACATGACTTACGATCGAGGCACTGAGAGAATGACCCGTCGTGAGGATGGCTCTATGTTGAGGATTAGATCTGATGGTTCGCGCCAAGGGTTTAATATCAGAGGCCAGTTGGTTCAGGTTATTGATGTTGGAGGCCGAGGAATTACTCTTGACTACGACAGAGAAAATCGCCTCTCCCGAGTGAACCACACAAATGGTGGCTCAATAGTTTTGTCATGGGATAGCAACTCAGGCTTGGTTTCAGGGATGGAAGACACCTCAGGCCGAAGG
>Ga0115011_10000339_pt1 | contig 40106 bp, 31 predicted proteins | sample TroAtlMetagenome_2_FD_88705 | JGI IMG/M metagenome (GOLD analysis project Ga0115011, IMG submission 88705) | Marine eukaryotic phytoplankton communities from Atlantic Ocean - Tropical Atlantic ANT8 Metagenome | ecosystem: Environmental > Aquatic > Marine > Oceanic | place: Tropical Atlantic... | reverse complement strand
GCCTCAGCCTTCTTTTTTGCCTTTTTATCTTCCTTAGCTTTTGCCTTCGCCTTCGCCTTTTCTTCTTCCTCAGCCTCAGCCTCAGCCTCAGCCTTCTTTCTTGCCTTTTCTTCTTCCTCAGCTTTCGCCTTTGCCATTTCTTCGGCTTCTAGTCTGGCCTTTTCCTCGGCCTCAGCTTTCGCCTTTGCCATTTCTTCGGCTTCTAGTCTGGCCTTTTCCTCGGCCTCAGCCTCAGCTCTTGCTACACGCTCAAGAACAGCGATAGCCTCTTCTTTGGCGGTCTCATCTGGGTCTATTTCTTCCTCATCTGTAATGTCAGGGATTGGAGCTAATACATCTATAGAACTTAGATCAATAGCAAAGCTTGGAAGCGAAGCCTCGATTTTTGGGGGCTTGTTTGAGCCAGGTATAACCATGCGAAATGGGTCAGATGATATCGGTGTAGAGCCTGGTATCGCCTCACCAAAATCGTCGTCTGTATTTATCGTGCTCTCTTCTGATTCTTTTGATGGTGGGAGCTCAACTCGTATTGTTGTAGAGTTAGCAGGTGCATTGGTTACTTCGGTCTCTAAGGGAGATTTGAGACTAATGGCTACGGGCGAATCAGCCGCCTCCCATTTAGGCTCAGATGTTGGGCTTACTGAATCAGTAAAAGCCTGAATTAATTCGCTGTTTGTCTTTGAGTCAGTACCCATGGGCAATATAGGGGTCTCTGACTTTAGAGATCCTTGAATTCCCAACTCATCGAGAGTTTCGATTAATACCTTCTCGGTATCTACCCCTTGTAGTGCAGCTGTTAGTGCCTGCAGTGCGTGCCTGGCAGGTTGAAGCCTTAGTTTTGAGTTGAACCTGAGCATACCTGTTAGGCCAAGTTTTGCTCGTGATGGATCAAGGGTTTCGAAATCAAAATTAGTATTGCGTTCTGTTGGGGGCCATTCTCCACCCAACAGGGCAGAGATCACTCCTCCAACCATCAGACAGTCTGTAGCCCTGGGATCACTGTTTTCACTAGGGTCTTGAAATAACGGTTCATCTAGGATTGGTCTGACTGAAAGAGCCCCATTTTTGTCGAAACCCATTCTTTTTGGGCTAAATCTTCTGTGGGACTTCCAGTTGACGTGGAGTGGATCGAGCGCCTCCAACAACATCAGCCCGATAGAAAAAGCAGCTTTGGCCCCAAGTTTTCCATATAGTTGTTCTAGAGAAACAGTTATTTCACCAGGTATTAGAGCCCAGCCTCTGCCCTCTTCAATACCAGATAAAACAACTCCCCAGACACCTCCTTGAGGTAGATCATTTGCAGCAGCAATTAGATCGGGGCCGCCAAAGAAAAGCTCCCCATGCTCACCTTTTGCATTAGTTGCACTCCAGCGCTCAACCCCATTTCCAGAAGAGGAGAGAAGCTTTAGTTTACTGAATCCTGCGTAGTGTCCTGTTGTCATTGTTTTCAGTATAAGCCGTGTGAGAGATCTTGTGGTGTAGAAAGGTTGCCAGTCGCAGATGTTGCGTGAGTTTGTTAGATGCGCAGGGTAAAACAGAGGTTGGAGTTGTAGATATGAACAGGGTTCATTCGGCGTCAAAATCAGGAAGATGCGTAATCGTTGTCGGAGGTAAGGCTGTATCCGAGTTCTCGGGCAGTGATAATTTTGCAGAACGCAGCGGTTATGAATGGCTATCACTAAGCCAGCCAAACAAAAAGATACCCTTGATTAGTGAGGGCTCCATGTCGCCAGTAACGTCTGGAGAAGGTGGTTTAATTGTAATGATTGAACCAGACTTCTTGGGTGATGCTGGAGGCTTAAAGGTTCTTGAGTCTGAGATTAAACGTTCAAAACCACGCTTAATTGTTGTGACTAAAAAGTTTAATCCCTTTCTACTGCCAAGCTCCTTGAGATCTCTAAAGCTCGATCACATGAAGTTGCGAGGTAGAGATTTTTTATCGCAACTAAACCCAATGAGCACAGCCGGTGGTGTCGACAAGAAGGCAAAAAGCAAGCCAGCCAAAAAGAGAGCTCCTCAGGCACTTTTTGTTGGTCGAGATCAAGAGCAAAAGGAACTGACTGAGCTTATAGAGTCGGGTGGATCAACCGTTATTGTAGGTCCAGAAGGGGTTGGTAAAAGGTGGTTGTTAACCAAAGTTTTATCCTCCGAGACTATAGGGCAATTAGAGCCATGTAACCTTGGTGATGGTGCGGATTTCGACACGTTGGCCGCTAGACTCGCAGAGATAGCAGACAACAGGAAGATCTTAACAGGGCAAAAAAAGAACGCTCTTAAGCCTAAAGACCTCGTCCAAGGGTTGGTCGCCGCGCTAGGTGCAGCTGACTTGAAAGGCAAGGTTCTCCCAATCGTTGGTTTAGAGCGCATTTTGCGTCGTGACGGTACTCTTCATCGTGATGATCGCCTAGCTATGTTGGTTAGGGCACTTTACGAGTCAGACTCAGCCCTCTCTGTGGTTTTCACATCTACTTTGGCGCCGAAGTCATATAGTGAAACACAATCAAAGCTAAAGCTATTAGAGCTATCAGGCTTGGACGCCCAGGCAACTCGTGCGCTGTTTGAGTCTTGGCATGTGACTGGTTTAACAGACGATCAAATAGAATCTGTTAACGAGCGAACATGTGGACACCCATTAGCTTTACGTCTATTCGCTGCCGCTTGGAGAGACTCTGAAGCACCCGAGAAGCTTCTTGAGAAGAAGTTTCTATTGCAGAAGAACATAGGCCAACTTGACCGATTACGTAACCATATTCGTGACTTAGTAGCTTCAGTAAATGCTACTGTGCGGCAAGCTCTTATTGTTGCCGCTCATGCACCTGCTCCTGTGCCAGCCGGGTTGCTCACTCATATGGGTGTAGCTCGCGCCGATCGCCTGTCTCTGTTGAGCATGGGCTTGTTGGATGTGACGGCGGGAGAAGGAGACAAGTACTACTCTGTAAACGCAGTGGTTTCAAACAACCTTACTCGCAGGGAGTCTCAAGACTTTTCAATCTTTGGTGCCTTGGCCGATGCCTATGATAATTCAGCTCAGTCATGGGAGGGTGATATGCGCCTTGTAAGGGCGCAAGAGGCTAATAGGCTGTATCACCGAGCACGTATGAATAGGTCAGTTAGAAACCTAGGTGTACCAGATGGCGATGGTGCGATTGAATCAATACGCGGCGTAATGAGAAAGAAACATAATGAGCTTGCGACCCAGAAGTGCAATGAACTTTTGAGGTACAACCCCCTTCATACCGAAGCTAGGCTGTTGAAGGTAGAGGTGATGGGCTACTCTAAAGCTTCAGGAGCTAAGGTAGAGAAGAGCTATGATGAGATGGAGCAGCTCTGTCCGACTCCAGAGGTATTTCATCAGCGAGCAACATGGGCACAAGGAAAAAAGAAAGGTGGGTTAGCTCGAGCCGTTGATGTCTTACAGCGAGGTATGAAGCTATTCCCAGAAAATGGTAGACTTAAGCGTCGCCTTGCAGGCTGCCTCTTAGGTCTGTCTAGATTTGACCAAGCTGAGAAACTGTTGAGAGAATCCATAGCGCTTGAGCCAAAGCTTATCGATGCCTATGGTAACCTTGCAGAGGCTGTATTTAATCGAGAACCAGCACCATGGAGTGGTGCAGAGAAGATTCTTCGAGACGCTCTATTGGTGGAGCCAAACAACGTACCTGTACTTATAAGACTAGGTGGGCTGTTAAGATCTAGAGGGATGGTAGAGTCTGATAGTCGAGAAGAATTGTGGGCTGAGGCGAAGTCGCAACTGGATACGGCGCTCTCTGTAGAGGGGCGTAATGTAAGAGCTAACGGAGAGCTTGGTTGCCTTCTGGTTGATATGGCTCGGGTAGGGTTAGATAGCGATCTTGCCGCAGCGGAAGAGGCGCTGCAGATAGCGGCACGAGTCTCTTCACAATCAGACATACAGGTCCAAGTATCATTAGCAAGCGTATACATGAGAACCGACAGGATAAAAGAGGCATCAACGGCCTTAGGTGTTGCACTTAAGAGGCGAGCTAATCACGCCGTAATGGCGGGGCTTGGTGAACTGTATGGTTTTCAAGGTCAAATCTTCCGAGCAGAAAAAGAGTTTAGAGCCGCTTGGCATGATGCGCCTGAAAGCGCTCCAGAAAGACATCTTTATAAGCTAGAATTGGCAAAGTTCGAGGGACTCATCGAGTCAGGCGCAGCTGTTGATATAGAGAAGCAGGCCGAAGGCGTTGAGGTGGTCGCTCCACTTGAGACAGTATCCCATGGAGAGGCTGGACCACGGAGAGATCCGGGTAAGACGGTTGTTCGTAGGAAGTCCACCAAGGGTGGGCAAAAATCTGAGCCAGAAAAGCCGGAACCAGTAGAAAAGCCGGAACCAGTAGAAAAGCCGGAACCAGTAGAAAAGCCAGAGGTTCAGGAGCCAGCAGACTCAGTTGATTCAGAGCCTGAGAGTTAATAGCACTCAGCCCAGAAATCTTCGCTGGGAGTGGGTGGCTCTGAGTCGTTTACATCACAATCAGAGGTGTAATCATTGACCCAAGAATTCACCTCGGTCCAAGATACTGGGGCGTCGAGTTGAGAGCATGTCTCCCAGACACCTGAGTCTTCATAAAACCCGAGCTGATCTTCAACGCATTGAGCTTGGTGTGATGGAGCGTTACACTCGCAAAAAGCTTCGGATATATCTTCTAAATAGTCACCAGTTGTGTAGCAGGCGATGATTGTGAAGAATAGCATGTCAGGCTCCATTTTCAGTTCGAATGACTGGCTGATATCACACTTGTTAGGGTTACGCCCATGGCTCTCAGGCAGGGAGCTCGCCAGTTGTCTCCATTACCCAACGCTCCAAAGCCCTAAGCTCATCTCTGATAGCCGCGGCTTCTTCAAATTCAAGAGAGTCGGCTGCTCGCTTCATCCGCCCTCTTAGTTTTCGAATTGTCTCAGGTATCTTGTCGAGCCTAACACTTGCCTTCGCATCTGCGGCAGCCTGTTGGGCTCTTTTTTTGCGTTGGTTTCGGCTGTTAGGATCCGCCTCGTTACCAGAGAGGAGCTCAGCAAGAGATCCTTTAATCTCTCTTTTAATTCCCTGAGGAATGATCCCTTTTTCCTCATTGAATTCCTCTTGTATGGCCCTTCGTCGAGTGGTCTCATCAATAGCGTTTTTCATTGAATCAGTGGTGCGATCACCGTACAAAATAGCCCTACCATCGAGGTTTCTAGCCGCTCTACCAATTGTCTGAATCATAGATCGATAAGACCTTAAAAAGCCCTCCTTGTCTGCATCTAAGATCGCCACTAACTCGACTTCTGGCAGATCCAGCCCCTCTCTAAGCAAGTTGATACCTATCAACACGTCGAAATCCCCAAGCCTCAGTTCACGTAAGATCTCCATCCTTTCAAGTGTATCTATCTCTGAATGCAGGTATCTTACCTTTACGCCCAGATCGTCGTAGTACTCAGTGAGTTGTTGTGAAAACTTTTTTGTAAGAGTAGTTACCAATACGCGGTTTCCTCTGGCAACAGTAGCTCGTATCTCGGCTAAAAGATCATCAACTTGCCCAAGGGCAGGACGGACCTCTACGTGAGGATCTAGTAGGCCTGTCGGTCTTACGACCTGTTCTACAACAACCCCTTCAGCCTTGTTTAATTCATAGTCACCAGGCGTGGCCGATACATATATTACCTGATTTATTACCTCTTCGAATTCCTCGAATTTAAGCGGCCTATTGTCTAGAGCTGACGGGAGCCTAAACCCATGTCTAACTAAAGTCGCCTTTCTGTTGTGATCACCCCTATACATCCCACGAACCTGTGGGATAGTCTGATGTGATTCATCGATAACAACTAGCCAGTCCTTGGGAAAGTACGAGAGTAGGTTTGGTGGCGGCTGCCCAGCCTCTAGACCAGTGAAGTGTCGAGAATAGTTCTCTATGCCAGAGCAAAAGCCGAACTCCTCAATAGCTTCCAGATCGTAGTTAGTTCTCTGTTCTAGTCGCTGAGATTCTAGGTGTTGATCTTCTTTCTCAAATTCGCCGAGCCTTGAGTGAAGCTCTGTCGCTATTGTATGTATCGCTCGCTGTACCCTCTCTTTGGGTGTGACGTAATGTGAAGCAGGATAAAAAGTTATCTTCTCTAACTGTTCTAAACGCTCACCTCGCAAGGGGTCCACAACACACAGCTCTTCCACGTCATCGCCCCACAACTCTATTCGTATCGCACGATCTTCCTCGTGAGATGGGAACACTTCGATCACGTCACCTCTAGATCGAAAAGTACCGCGTGTGAAAGACAGCTCATTACGTCGGTATTGCATCTCAACAAGCCTAGCTAAGATAGCCTGTCTAGAGAGATTACTACCTACTTCGAGTTCTAGCGTCATCCCAGTATAGGCCTCAGGACTTCCTAGGCCGTAGATACAAGAAACAGAGGCTACAATTATAGTATCACGCCTCTCAAGAAGAGACTTGGTGGCGGCGTGTCGAAGTTTATCGATTTGTTCGTTTATCTGGCTGTCCTTCTCTATAAATGTATCAGTAGAAGGGACGTAGGCCTCTGGTTGATAATAGTCGAAATATGATACAAAATAGCATACTGCCGCTTCTGGGAAAAGCTCTTTGAACTCTCCATAAAGCTGAGCAGCCAGAGTCTTATTGTGTGCCAAAATTAAGGTGGGGCGGTTTGAGTTGGCTACTACATTCGCTATAGTCAGCGTCTTTCCAGAGCCAGTGATCCCCAATAAAACTTGATGCTTGTCGCCACGACTTAACCCCTGTGTAAGCTCAGATATAGCTTTTGGCTGGTCACCAGCTGGCGAAAAGGGTGAGTTTAGTTGGAACGTAGACATGGTTTCAACTCTATAATCTCGTGAGGAGAGGAGGTATAGGTTAATCGAGGTGATATGAAGAACAGACTCTATTTATTTACTATCGTAACAGCTGTATCTTGTGGACCAACACCAACGGAATTGGCTCTACAGATGTGCGTAGCCGTGCCAGCGTTGACCCTTGATTCAGCAGGACAACAGTTAGTTAGGGATGTAGCTACATCGGCCGAACTCGAGGCTTGGCATCGCCTCCCCTTTTCACCAGGCATGGAGAGGCTGACAACGCCAGGGTTTGGCGTAGTTAGAACTAATTCAAAATGTGAGGTCGTTGGCTCTACAGAGGTTGACGGCGGCTATTCCGTTGACCTTGTTCGGGATGAACCCGACATCACTACAATGAGAGTTTATGATAATCAAAATGTAGAGGAGCTCGAGGAACGAATCATATCTAATTTTACACTCCTTGTAGTCGAGACAGATCAGGGCTTGCGTGTAGAGAGTAATTCTGCTCGTGCTCGAGACGAAGCTGAGGCAGCCCGCCAACTACAAGGAACAGAAAGAACAGCAGCTTTCGAGGCGCTCTATCAGTGGTTCCCAGATCCAACAATAAACGTTGAATTAGATCGTGTAGAGATACCCCCTTCAAAGTTTTAGAGTGCAGGAATCGCACTCCTCGTGTACTCTTTTCAGCAATAACTTAGGCTAAGGAGCCACATATGTTTTTATCTCTTTCAATATTGTTCGCATGCGGCGGCGGCTCAGCTGACACTGATACAATGATTGATACGCCCACTGAGGACACTGGCATACCATGGCCAGATTCACCCTGTGAAGGTCTAACTGATGAGGACGGTGATGGTTGGTGTCTAGAGAGCGGTGACTGCGACGACACTAACCCTTTAGTTAATCCAGATCGTGAGGAAGATGAGACGGATGGTCTGGACAATGATTGTGACGGTAGACTAGATGAAAAATTCGCTGGGTTAGTCGTCGTGCAAGTTGGTGACTATGAGACGATCCCACATAGAATTGTTGGGGTTGATCCACTAGGGAAGGAGAGCTTTTCAGTCGATCTAGATTCAATGGAGATAGCACCATACTTTTTAACTTCGGGCATCGGAGGCGGCTGGGTCGTTTTGGACCTTGCAGAGCTTCAGCTATACAACGTCTCTGAAACAGGCGCTGTGGAACAGTTGTCGGATCTTTCGGAGTCTGAATTCGGTGCTTACGGGTTAACAACACATCCGAACGGCTTCTATTTAGTAGGCCTAGGCAATTCCATTATGAGCGTAAACCCACAGACAGGGGAGATGTCTTCTTTGGCTCAGTGGGATATTGAGGTCGATGGCTTGTATGCCTTCGATGTCGCTATTAATCCGTCAAACGGTGATATTGGTGTGTTTGGACTCTATGGTGCTTTCGCGCTCGTCACGGAGGCTGGCGAGTTTGAAATGATTCGAAAGACTGATTTTGAGTCTGAGACAGGACCAGAGTACACGGTATATTCTGGAGATTATCAGGACCAAGTAGGTTGGTTTGCCTCTGGCTGGGATGTGGATGGTTTTGGTATCTTCTCTTTGAATAAACCCGAAGGGTTGTGGGATAGGCAGCTATCGTGGGCAGATGACTGGGACCCTCATTTTGTAGCCGTAGATTCGGACTCTGGAGATTTTTATCTAACTACAGAGGGCGGACAGTACCCCTATATCTGGCGCTTGAAGGCCGATGGTAGCGACGCTTCAACCTTTTTCCCCGATGCTGGAACTATAACCCCAGGTGTTAGCTACTGGGACCTCTACGCTGTCTATTAGACTATGTTCTACGGGGAACACTCACTCAGTTTTCTCCAAGGAGCACGAGTGTCAGCATCTAGGGCTTTGAAAGCACGCTTGTAATCTGAGAAAACACCGCCGTTCTTAACGGCTTCGTAAACGGCCTCTCCTGCTTCGGGCCCACCTTGCGCTAACTCAGCCTCGACCCATGCCCATCTCGCGGAAGTAGGCCTGACCTCTGCAACACCAGAAAGTCCTCTTCTTATCTTTTTAAGTGTCTTCTCTACATTCTTTATCCCAGCGAAATCATCTATATCCATAGGTGTGTTTCGCTTTGGAACAAATGGTGCGATACCTAGCGCCACAGGGTGGATTTTTGCCAATTCCTTAGTAAACAAGATTAGCTCTTCAATATCGTGCGGTTGTTCGTCAGGAACCCCCACCATCATATAAATTTTCAGTACTTTGTATCGATACTCAGCCGCCAACTTTGCACATCCGATAAGGTGCTTTTCAGTGGTTCCTTTGTAGAGCGTGCGTCGCAATCTTACTGAAGCCGCATCTGATGCGACAGTTAGCGTTCGGTAGCCTGCTTTTCTGAGAAGTTCGGGTATTTTAGGCTTAAGAAAAACCCTGTCAGCCCTCAATGAAGATACGCCAACTTCTCGTCCTTGTGAGATTAGAGCCTCTAATATTTGTATCAACTTTGGGTGATCTGAAATTGCTGCTCCGACTAACCCAACTCGCTTCGCATGTTCTGGAATAGTTGCGATAACCCTCTCGGGGGTAAAAAGTCTCATACCACCGTTGGAACCCCTTCTCATAACGCAGAACGTGCACGATCTGTGGCATCCCCTTTCTCCCTCGACCAGATGCATGTTTGAGAGCTCTGTGTCAGGAGTAATAATATGTGAATGGGCTGGTAGGTTTGCGTCATCTGCCAGCGCTACCTGCGGAAGTTTAATCCCGTCTATTTCAGGCACAAAACCACCAGGCAGGCCTTTAGCTATCCTTAGAAAATCGCCCCTTTCTTCACTTAGTGCCGCATCAAACATAGGTATAAGAGCTTTTTCTGCTTCACCGATAATCATGGCATCGACAAACGGTGCTGCTGGAAGGGGGTTGGAAAAAGTTATTGGCCCGCCTAAGATTATTCTAGGGTGTTGCTCAGTCCTGTCTTTACGAAGCGGTGGTATTCCCGCAAGCTCCAAAGCTTGAATCAGTCCAGATAACTCTAGTTCATATGCCAGAGAAACACCCAAAACAGGGAAGTGAGATAGGGGAGTAAGGGTCTCCCAGGCCAAGAGCGGGGTTTTACTTAATCTCCAAGCCTCAACATCATCTGGTAAGAAAGATCTTTCTACCGAGAAACCAGCATCAGAAAGCAGCTTATGGACCCATTGAAAACCAAGGGAAGACATTCCAGCTCGATAAGGAGATGGATACAGCAGACCTATTCGTCCAGCACCTTGCCCGAACGAGAATCCTTTCTCCCTTCTAATCTGTTCAGTAATAGCGTTAGTCAGTTTCCAGCTCATGGATCGCTTATACCCCTGAATAGCTCTAAAGACGAATCACTCATACTTGGTTAGGATAGTAATATGACTAAAAACCCTATTATTGGAGCGCTCTTTATAACAGCATGTTTCGGTGCAAACGCGAACGCTGAGACTGAAGAATTGAACTATGAGCTAACCTTTCAGGGGCAGCGTGTAGGTGAAAGGGTCGTCTCAGTAAGGTGGCTGGCTACAGATACCGATAGACGTTTCATAACCTCATGGACCGATTTCACATTAGAGCTTCCGCTTCAAACCTTTTCCTTTCAAGAACGAATGAGTGGCCTTGGTGGTGTTGAGCCCAAGGGTTTCACATCATCACTCTCTGAAAATGGGAACCTTAGTCAGATACAATTAGTATCGAGTTCTAATGGTTGGAGTGTCAATCATGCTCGTGATGGTGTTGGTTGGTCCATACCTCTCCCTGAAACGGCAGTAGACGCAACCTCATTGACCTTAGTCGATCCTGGGGCAGTCGGGTTTTTAGAGGGGCTACGCGGCCTGAGGGTGTTGTCTGCTGAGAGTGGGACAGTGATCAGCGGGACTCTTGAGAACAGAGGGCTTTCTTCGGTATCGGTTGGCGGTGAGATGCTATCAGTTCAATCGTGGGTGTGGCATGCAGGGGAGGGGGATGTCGCCCTGTACTATGGTGAGCACGGCCACCTAATAAGGTATTCTGTTGATGTGCTAGGACAAACATTAGACGCGACCCTAACAGAGGCTCCTTCAGCCAGAAGTTATGAAGAAATTCTAGGTGGATCTGTCGATGATAGCGGAGAATTTACTGGGTCTCTTATCGATGTCTTTGTTCAGAGTGAGGAGCTTTAGCGGCACCAGTGACCTGACCTTCCTCCAGACTTTTCAACAAGCTGAATAGGCCCTATTACCATGCCCTTATCTATAGCTTTACACATGTCGTAAACGGTCAGAAGTGCCGCACTAACACTTGTTAGCGCCTCCATCTCTATACCTGTTTTCCAGGTACATCTTATACGTGCGGTCACATGGACCCTGTAGCCTTCAACCGCGTCAACGCTCACCTTTACACCCTCTAAGGGCAATGGGTGGCACAGAGGGATTATGTCGCTTGTCCTTTTTGCCGCCTGAATACCAGCGATTTGGGCTATCGCCAGAACATCTCCCTTCTTGATACGGCCTGTTGTTATAGCGTTAAAACCTTCTTCTGTTAGCTGAATCCACCCCTCAGCTGTAGCCTCTCTTTTTGTTACTTTCTTGTCGCCAACCTCCACCATGACGGCATTACCCTGTGAGTCGATGTGTGTGAGTTCGTCTGACATTTATTAGTCCAATATGAATAGATAGACAGCACCGTTATCCGAGATACTTCCTGTACCAGTAGCCCACCAGTCATAGCCAGCAACTATACTAGCGCCAGCTCTATCTGTGGAGGACTCACCTAGGTATATAGCACCTATATCAGCAGCTGTGTCGCCGCTGGCAGCGGCGAAAGTAGAATTGCTCATTGTGATAACAGCTCCAGCTTTAGAGTCGATATAGCTTCCGCCAGGGCTACCAATAAGAAGATCATCACTACCGTCATTATCTAAGTCCAGAATAGCCATAGAGGAGCTAAGTAGGTCCTCAGAGTTGTCACCGATGAGGGTGGCGGAGGCTAAACTTTGTGGTATTTGACCAGTAAAACCAGAGCCAGTGTTGATAAAGAGAGAAGCCACCCCTTCATTGACAGGAGTACCTATCACAAGATCAAGGTTCCCATCTTCATCAATATCTACAACCTCTATTTCACTACCAAAACCAGAAATGTTTGAGCTGAAGTATGCGTCGTAATTGCCAGTAGACATACTACCTCCGAGATTGTTCCCATCGAATATATATACTCGTCCCTCTTGGCTGTAGATTAGAAGCTCATTGTATCCGTCTCCGTCGAGGTCCTCTGAGACCTCTATGGTTTCACCTATTCTTGAGATAGCGGTAGCCCCCATAATAGACGACCATGAATCTGCAGTGAATGTCAGAGTTCCCCAGTTGCCAGAGCTGTTAGCCTCGCCTTCTATAACCATGACTCGACCTTTGTTATTATTCAGCGCGGTACCAGATATGATTATCTCTGAGATCCCATCGGCTGTTAGGTCTCCTGCTGCAACCATGTTTCCTATTTTGGCATTATTTGTTCCACCAGCGAACACATCTGGTATCGTCGAGGCATCTTCTCCTGTGGTGTTCGAGCCAGATGTATCGCCATACAAAATATAGGCCCCACCTTGGTTTGCCCCTGCCCCAGCGATAGTCAATGAGGCAATTAAAAGCTCATCCGCACCATCCCCGTCAAGGTCTCCCATATTTGCCATAGCACCACCGAGGTTGTCGTTAGCTATAGCTCCATACCAAGACGAGCTAGCGATAGAGTCAGCGCTCCCTGAGCCTGCGTCAGTTGATACAATGTAGACAGCACCACCAGAGTTCACGATACTGCTGTGATTGTCAGCACCTATGGCTATATCTCCCACCCCGTCCCCGTTAAAGTCACCTGAGACCATCGTAGAGCCAAACAGGTCACCACTAGACTCTCCGTCAATAACGACACCAGAGTAAAGATCTTGCTCGTCGATTAAATCATCGCAGTCGTTGTCGCTGTTGTCTCCAATGGTTTCAACCACATTTGGTGACACCGTTATGTCTGCATCATCACAATCGCCGTCATTCTCAGAGACGCCGTCGCCATCATCATCATAGGCATCAGTCCCTTCATCCACTATCCCGTTACAGTCGTTATCAAGACCATCCTCTTCTTCTGTATTTCCTGGCCAAACGTCAGCCTCGGTGTCGTCGCAGTCTGTGCCGCCGACAATTTCTGCTAAGAAACCATCACCATCAACATCTTCTAGGTCTTCATCATCACAGTCTTGATCGATCTCGTCATATGGTATCTCTTCAGCACCTGTGTAAATAGTTGGATCGTTGTCGTTACAGTCACGGCCACCAACACTTTCGGCATCGTGGAAGTCACCATCTACGTCGCGTAAATCGTATCCATCACAGTCGTTGTCGATAAAATCGTATGGTATCTCTTCGGCGTCAGGGCTGATGCTGTCATCCTGGTCATCACAGTCACCTTCCGCTTCAGAATACCCATCACCATCGTCATCTACGACATCTGTGCCTTCATCAATAAGGTCATCACAGTCATCATCTAGACCGTTGGAGGACTCTGGAGCGTCTGGGTATATCAGGCTGTTTGTGTCGTCACAATCATCACCACCTACGGCTTCACCATCATACCCATCACCATCTAAATCGGTAGTATCTAAACCGTCGCAGTCCTGATCGATCCCATCGTATGGAATTTCGTTAGCACCTTCGTACACAGTTTCGTCGTCATCATCACAGTCCCCATGTTCTTCGGACATTCCGTCGCCGTCATCATCGTATACATTTGTCCCTTCATCTATCAGGTCATCACAGTCATTATCAGTCCCATCGACAACCTCCTCGGCCCCAGGATGAACATCGTCACGTAGGTCATCGCAGTCTTCAGAGTCAAAGAATCCATCACCGTCGACATCAGGGTCGACTAGGCTAGTGTCTCCTGTATCGGTTGGGGTTTTATCGCACCCTAAGAAGAGCCCAGTAGACAGGAAAACAAGAGTAAAATAACGCATGAGCTTAATGACCTGGTGTAGGGGTTAGATTCATTAAGGCCGTTTTACTTTAAGATTTTAGTGACCGCTACTAAAAGTAAATCTGTTCTGCTGTATTACAGTAGAAATTTGTGTGTCCATTCCAGTCACTGCATACGGCATTAGCCATGTAGTCGCCAGACAGTCCAGAGCTCTCGCAAGTTGTGCCGTCGTCTGTTGAAGGGAAGCTTGCTCTCCATTGGCATGATTCGCCAGAAAGACAGAAGCGAGTGATACCGTTGTAGCAGTAGACTTCAAGGCTGTCACTATTTGATGTGCTGCCACCATCGACAAGACACCCATCCGAAATGGATCCAATTAAGCCTATACCCGAGCAAGTGATGTCATCACATGTCGCAGAATAACCTTCGTCTGTTGATGAATCACAGTCGTTGTCTAGTCCGTCGCAGACCTCGGGTTCACCAGGGTTAGACAGGTATGAGAAATCGTTACAGTCAGTGTTGTCAGGAGTATATCCTGTCGGTGTATCACAGGCGTTAAGGGTTGAGGAGGAGTCGCCGTAACCGTCTTGGTCTATATCTGCGTAGAAGGTCGTTGTCGTTGAGCTATCTAACCCAGAGTCATCGTCGTCAATATCCCCGTTGCAATCGTTGTCTACTGTGTCACACACCTCTGTCGCAGAGGTATTAATCGCTGAGTCTGTATCATCGCAGTCAGTTGTGTCATTGACGTAATTAGTGGGCTGGTAACACTCTACCATAGAGGTGTTAATGTCCCCATATGTGTCGCCGTCGTAGTCATAGTACCAAGTGGTGGAGTCTAATGCATCAGACTCATCAATTGTACCATCGCAGTCAGAGTCAATGCCGTCACAGTATTCGTCGGCTCCTGGATATGAGGTGGCTGATGAGTCATCACAGTCTGAGTAATCAGATGTATAGCCAGAAGGCATTATGCATGTAGTCGCGGAGTTGGTCGATGATCCATATGTGTCTAAGTCTAGATCGGCATACCAAACAGTAGCGGTTGAGAGGTCTAATGAGGAGTCATCATCGTCTATATTGCTGTCACAGTCATTATCTACTGTGTCACAGACCTCGGAGGCATCTGGGTTGATGCTGCTATCTGAGTCGTCACAGTCACCACCTTGCGAAATTGTTGAGGAAGGTTGTGTGCAGCTGGCTACTTCTGATGAAGGATCACCGTATCCATCTCCATCCGAGTCTGTATACCAGAGGGTAGAAGCTGATCCGTCACCTTCATCTGTCTCTCCGTCACAGTCGTTGTCGACGCCGTCACAGATCTCTATTGCCCCTGGGTTTATGTAGTCTCGCATATCATCACAGTCTGAGTTGTCGGCTGTGTAGTCTGTTGGAGGCTCACAGGTTTCCACATAGTCGTCGGGATCTCCATAGTTATCGGCGTCGTCATCTTTATACCAATACGTGGCGCTGTTAGAGTCGAGACTATTGTCTTCATCATCGATCAGGGTGTCGCAATCATTGTCAAAAGAATCGCACACTTCTGTCGCACCAGGATTTATATCGGCATCAGCATCATCGCAGTCATTTGATGCGTCGACGGTGTTTTCTGGAGCTATGCACGCAAAAACAGAACTTTCAGTTACTCCATAATTGTCTCCATCCGAGTCTGTAAACCACTCTGTTGCTGACTCTTCATCCAGGTTTGGGTCCATGTCATCAATCAACGTGTCGCAGTTGTTATCAATCAGGTCACAGAGCTCAGCTGCGGCTGGGTTTATCTCTGGATCTGCATCGTTACAGTCTTCGCAGGCGGCCCAGCCGTCTTCATCAGCGTCGGTGTAGCCCGTGCTGCCATCACAGTTATAGTCGTTGGGATCTGAACAGTCAGATTCGTCGGCGCCAGGGTTATAGTCAGAGTCGTAGTCATCGCAGTCATCGCCTACGGCCGAATAGTCACCAGGGGGTTGTTCACAGGCAAAGACCGTGTCGTCATTTGTACCATACCCATCCCCGTCTGTATCCATGTACCAAATGTCTGCCGTAGATGTATCTAGATTTGGATCTCTGTCGTCAGTTAGAGTGTCACAATTGTTGTCTATACCGTCGCAGACCTCTGTTGCGTCTGGGTTTATATTAGGGTTTGAGTCATCACAGTCTTCGGTAGCGTCAAAGCCGTCGTCGTCTAAATCGAACGGCCCAGTATCTACAGTGTTGCCAGTCTCAACGGTATCTACTGCACTGTCGCTTGAGTCAACTTCTCCTTTACCACAAGAGGCTATAAGGCATAACGAAAGAGTCAGTGTTGATAAACGCATTTTATGATGCCCCTCTGAAGTTTAGGCTTGGTCGTATATATAGTTGCGATATTCTATCTTAATTTTTCGAAAGAGTTGTATACTAAATAGATCCTCTTATAAGCGGCATAGTTAGGCATCGAGGTCCGCCTCTCCCTCGTGATAGCTCAGACCCTATGATCTGAACGGCAAATTTGCGGCCTGATCGCTCTATTTCTTGGTAGTCTTCGTTGAAATCTGTTTTAAAAATATTTAGCCAGTCATCTGCTGATATTGGCTCAAACCCAGCGTTTGTCATCGCCTTAACAGTCTCAACATTTCGAGCATATCCAACTACAACGCCAGGACTTAGTGCTACATAGTTCGCGCCATCTGACCACTGCTCTCTCTCCTCGTGAATTTTATCACCGCCGCCGCAAAAAACAGGGTTCATTTTATGCCCCTCTATCTCTAGGGCTTGGAGCAGATCTCCATTAATGGCCTCTATGTTTAGGTTTTCTCCGCTTTTTGTAATCTTGAAGGGTCGGATCTCATCTTTTCCACCTTTTTGAAGTATTGGACCATAAACAACAGCGCTGTTGTGGTCTGTTAAGGTGAAAACAGTGTCCAAGTGCATTGAGCTACGTTGTTTTGGCATCTCCGCGACTAGGATTCTCGTAAATCCACTGGATAGCAATTCTTTAGCCAGACCAATTATCATCGCCCAAGATGTTCTCTCGGAGGCGCCAATAAGAGCTAGTGTTTGAGATATTACTAAAACATCGCCACCCTCTATTGTTAGTGGAAAAGAGCCGCCTGCGTCCCTGACCCAGCGAGAGTTTGTGGATGTATGAGTGCCAGAAAACCAGGGGTGATTCTCTGTCATAGCCCAGGTTAGTATCGATTCACGTCGTCTAGCTTTTTTGCGTGCGTTACCTACTACAAGGGTCTGGCCTACAACTGCAGCGAGGTCCCTGGTGAATATGAGGTTTGGCAGAGGTTGTATCGGCCTTGGCCCATCTCCATTAGAACCAGCGATTACGGCAAGAGCTAGGTCACTCGCAGACAAAGAGCTCATCTCACTCATCTGCTTGTCGTGTAGATCTTCCAGACGCCCCACCTCTTGGATTACAAAATCACGGGCAGCGCCTATCTCTAGTGTCTCGATCAACATGTCATCGAAGAGCCCTACTTCTGCAGAAGTCTTTAGAACCCTCACTAGCTGGTCGTGTTCAGATTGCGCTCCGGATAGATGTATCAGGTCATCAAAAAGAAGGTAGTCGGGGCTATTGGGGTCTATATGACGAGGCAGCATTCTTCCTAGGGCTGGCCCAGGTCTCTTAACTATGACCCTCCTTAGTCGATCGACTTCACTTGTAACACTGATCATCTTTGACTCCATTTGTCTACGTTACTCACCAGTAGTTCGGCTACGTTGCGCAACACCGCCCGTCACCTGTTATGATGTCCGAGATACCCTCTCTTTCTAACAATTAAGCTATCTGAAACAGATGTACCATCACATAGTTTGGCTTACGGACCTCTCAGAACATGCGGATGCGTGTGAGGGACCAGTGCGTTGTTTGGCAATGATGGAGCCAGCAAGGGTCAGCATAGTACATGCGGCGCGAACGAGTGAGGAGGAGCTAGAAGCTAGAGAAGGGGCTTCTAGTCTAATACTTGGTCTCGAATCTGATGATATTGATACATCTGTTCAGGTTCACCAAGGTGTACCCTCAGAGGTGGCCATTGGGTACGCTGGACAATCAGATCTTTTGGTTCTAGGCCGTCGTGGTCAAGCAGGGGTAAAACACTTCCTGGGCTCTACGTCACATAAAGTGCTTCGTTCAGCTGCTTGCTCCGTTATGGTTGTCGGCGGTCGTCAGTTTTCAGATCTCACTAATATTTTGTGTCCTGTTGAGGTTCATCGCCCAGCAGTAGTTCCCATTGTTCATGCTGCCCGCCTGGCTGTTGGTTATGATGCAAAGTGTACCTTTTTATCCTTGATGCCCTTTGGTTATGAGCAGCCAGCGGAGGAGGTTTTAAAAGAGCTTCAGAGCGCTGTTCATAATTCTTTAGAGCCATCACTTAGGGCTAATCTCAAGGCTAGATTTGAGGTAGGTTACGCTTCTGAACCATCCGAGGGAATCTGCGCAGTCGCTGAAGAGCACGATCTTTTGGTTATGGGCGCTCATGTCAGAAGTACTCTGGTAAGGGTCATGCTGGGAAGTGTCTCTGAAAGAGTTGCTCAAAAGGCGCCAATTCCAGTATTGGTGGCTCGATCCCTCGCCTAAAGCGCCGATTAGCACTAGCTGGTTTAGGCTTTGTCTTTGTTGCTAGCCTTGGTGTCGTGCTAGAGGGCCGTGAATTACAGCAATTGCGAGATAAAGGCATACAGTGGGAATCGATTAATCGTGGATTATTAACCCGTGAATTTGTTGGTGTTAGCCTCACCTCGCATCCAACTCTAAGGATCGATTCGGTATCTTTATCTATACTTGAGCCCACCTCTATTTCACTGGAAGGCGTAGATATTGATGTCGCTCCACTCATTGAATCAAGCGTTCGAGAGGGTCCAGCAGGGCCTGGACTGAATAGCTCTGTCGGGAGCATCGGCTTGCCAGGCGGTTTTAGTATGACCATAACGGACGGCAGACTTCATTGGGGCGACCGCCTGATTGTTGATGGCTTTAGTGGGGTGGCTACTGGAGACAACACTGATTTGATCTGGCCTGAAGGCTCGTTGAGCTTAGCGGGAGATAATATAGATTTGTCAGCTGGTCACAAGGTAGAAATAGAGAGGTGGGGGCTTTCTGTAGAGGCAGAGGCTCACCTGTCGATCTCAGGTGCATTAGGCGCCGTTGATACCGCTAACGTAATTCTAAGGGAGCCAGTTGTTCGAGGTGATATCCTCTCCCCATATCCAGTTAGCTTGTCAGACATAGAGGTTGAAATAGACAGAGGTGGTGGCGTCAGAGTGGTCACTCAAGAGGGCGGTGATATCCTTACTAACCTCACAGCCGATCGACCAAGCCTGACGGTTGAAGGTGTACATGTATCTGAACTTTTGTCTATTATAAGCAGCGTAATTCCAGAGTTAGATGATGCAGAAATATCTGGAGTCATCAGTGGTGGATTTATACTTCCAGAGTTCTCCATAGACATAGAGGTAGAGGGGTTAGTAATAAACGGTGCCATAGACCGTGTTTCATCACTTCGTAGGGGTGTTTTTACATATAGAATTCCAACGGATGATGGGGACCTAGGGGTTAGGAGATCAGGCGAAGGGACCGAGGGTTGGGCATATCTGAGAGATATATCTCCATATTTACCTTGGGCTGTTGTAGCCGCGGAGGATTCTACTTTTTGGACACATGATGGGTATGATCCAGATTCAATCCGTGAGGCTTTGGCCGCAAATATTGACGCAGGAGAGATCGTAAGAGGAGGTAGTACGCTGACTCAGCAGTTAGCAAAAAATCTTTTTCTCACAGGTGATCAGACACTAATTCGAAAAGTACGCGAACTGGTTATCGCTGTTGAGCTGGACAATGTTCTTGGAAAAGAGCGGATAATGGAGCTTTATCTAAATGTGGTTGAGTGGGGGCCTAACATATATGGGATCTCCGAGGCCGCAGAGGCATATTTTATGAAGAGGCCTTCTCAGCTCACAGGTAAGGAGGCCGCTTTCTTGGCTTCAATTTTGCCCTCTCCTCGTCGTTTTTATCGCGACTGGTATCTCCAGAATAGAGCAGGTGAATACAGGGTGTCTTGGGTTTTAGAAAACATGGCTAATTCGGGCTTTATATCGCACAGGGAGGCTCGACAATTAGAAAGCGGGAGGCTGCTTTTTGTGCCGCCTCCCGCTCAGTAGCCTGTCTCTATTTGAGCACTAGAAGTACCAGTTAGCACCAACTGTTGTCTGGACAGCACCAGGTACTGTTCCAGCTTCCTGTGTGTCTAGATAGCCAAGAGCTCTAGCTTCAAAGTCAATAGCAGCGTGTTGTCCAAGGGCTATTTCCAGACCAACCCCAACATGTGGGCCGAAAGATCCATCTGTCGTAGCGGTATGGTGCTGGTCGAAACCATCGGTCCAAGTGTCGTTATAGCTCCGCTCGGTCCATGTCACACCAAGTGACGCATAAGGGCTAAATCGTGTCCATGGTGCCAAGAAGACTTGTACTGATGGAGCAATCATAGAGGTTGTGCGCTCAGTATCACTGTCAAAGGTGTCGTCATGAGTGCTGTAAGCAACCTCAAACCCGAGCCCTTCAACTGGACGGAACCTAGCGTTTACTCCCATTCCGAAGTCTGAGAATTCCCCGCCTAAGTCGTATCCAGAGGCATATGTTCCACCAGTCATACCTACAGAGAATGCTCCGTTTCTATCAATGGCCCTGCTAGGCATAGGTGTTGATGTCGCGTAACGTCCAGAGCGAACACCCCTGTGGTGCCATGGATTTGGACCATAGACAAATACGCCGTGATACCAGTGAACTCTTCGGCCATGCCTCCAGTGCTGATGCCAGCGATGCCTAGATGTAGCAGGTCTCACATGACCATTATGGTGAGTCTCCGTATGTGGTCGAGCGTGAGCAGTATTGTGAGTCTGTTGCCTCTCACGAACAGTTCTGCGCTCACCCCTTTCACCATTCACACGCCTTACATGCTGTGCAGCATTTGGGTGTTGATTTCTGAAGCGTTGGCGATCTCCAGCGCTAGGTCGCTCTTGTTGAGAGTTTTCACCGCTCGCCTCTGCAGGGCGTTCACCCTGACCATCAGCTCGCTCAGCCCGTTCCGCCCGCTCAGCTCGCTGGTTTTCACCGTTGCGGTTGTTTCTACGGTTGTTTTGTGCCCTGCGGCGTCTGTTTCGCCCTTTTTCCTCGGACTCGACTGAGCCCTCTTCAAGTGAGGTTGTAAGCTCTATTGAAAGCTCTAAAGAGGTGTTGTCGATGGCGACAGTCTCTATAGTAGTCTCCTCAGCCAACACTGGCGATGAAGAGATGAGTGCGAGAGATGCGATTGTAAGTATTGAACGTGTCATTATTAGCTCCACTATTATGTAATATCTTGTTTAGCTGGGGCATCTACGCGGATGGTTGGTAGTTCATTCAAAAACATTCTATCTTTTTTTGATCTTTTTTTTATGTAGTAGATGATCTACGCAAAGGACTGGCAGGTAATTCTGCTGGTTATCCTCTTCCAAATGCTGGGAATATTCTCTCAAATGAGCTGAATCTAGCGACGAAGATAGCACCGTTGTTGGCATTTCTAACAAGGACAACCTCTCGGCCTTGTGGGTCCAATGCTCCTTGGCCGAGCTCTATTGTTACGATTTCTCCGTCGTTGTGTTCTATTGTAAATTGAGCCATTGTTTCACCGAAAGGGGTCCCTTCTGGTGGTATAGAGTCCGCTCTAAGTGATAAAAGAGAGCTAAGACCTACGGCTATCTCCTGTAGATTACCCTGAATGTTAGCAGGTGATTCCACGCTCCATAGTGAATCCTCTCCTCTAACCAATACTCTAGGCACTCCAGAATCAGACATGGTTACTCGGGTCAATTCAACAGGTGAAGTGTCTAGAATCTGTAGGACTCTAAAGGCTTCTATAGGTCGACTAATAGCCGCTAACTTACTGCCAGATACTCTATATGTAGTGTTATCTCGCCTGATAAATGCAGCTCCTCCCTGTTGAAGACCACCGAAGGTCAACTCTATGGTCTCCCCCGTGTCTAGATCTAAGGTGGCCTTAGCTGCTGGGTTGTCCCAGTCGGCGTCAAAGCTATCAGATAGGATCTCGCTTGCCCTGATTTGCCCTATATTATGGGCAAGTGCTGCGATAGTTCTTTGATCCACCGCAAAACCTGCCTCATTTAGGGCCCAGAGCCCGTCTATGTTCTCAAAAGTGAGCGTGTCGTTAGCCCGCTCTAGGCTCATAGATGTGATGGTAGCGTCGTCTACAAACGTGACCATCTTGTCTCTCCAGTCATCAGAGGAGCGAGTGTAGCTTCTCCTTGACCCAAGGCTTCCCCTGTAGACAGCTTCGGAGTCAGGCAGTCTTACAAAAGAGGCCCCTCCATATGTGTCTTCCCCAATATAGAGAGAAAGAGTTGGCAGGTCACTGTTTGAGAAGATTTCAAACAGTACCCTCTCTCCGTTATCGAGTCCGTACTGGTCATAGTTTTCGCTGTCTACCATAGCGTCGAATTCAACACCGCGGTTTACGTGCCTTAATAAAGATCGCACAGCTTGTGAGTCTGCAGGGCCGTTGAAGGGCTCTGTGAGCTCCCATGACTCATTATCTATACGAGTGATTGTAGTTCTCTGGGAATTTCCTACGGTAATCTGAAAGCTAGTGATGTTGGCGAATGATACGGCAGCTATTGCTGGCAGGCTATTAACCTCGCTGCGTTCCGTAGAGCCTAACATTGATATACCAGCCATTATCACAGCGCAGGCGATCAGTGAGATGCTTTTTTTTGTAAGCTTCATCTCCTCCTCCTATATGCTCGGGCTGCGCCAAAGAGTAGGAGGAGTAAAGAAGGGGCTAATAGATTCGCTAGTTTGATAGTCCTCAAGTCACTAGGTTCAAGTGGGTCAAGGGCTGGTATTTGTAGTGATTTTACCCTTATTCCTATTAGATCAGCATCTTGTACAAGCCAGTCAATAAGGTTCATCATCGCAGGTATATTGTTAGCGACAAAGTGTGTACTGCCTATGACAACGGATCTAGTCGGCGCTGATTCACGGACAAAGATGCTGGGGTCTTCATGAGGTTCTGGATCTGGTACACCGCTTTCGCTGAATATGCTAGTGAAGGAACCTCTAAGCGCAACGGCTACTGGGACCGACCCAGGCTCCTCTATCGGTCCATTAGAGCTATCTGCTCCCAGCGTGTACGGGTCTATCCTTCTCACAGTCATGCTAGTAGACGATGACTCACTAGACCTCGCTAAGACATCGTATTCAACATCAGCCGAATTATCAGCCACCGTCAGAGAGCTTAAGAAAGGTAGTGTTAAGTTGTCCATTCCTCTGAATATTGGCGAGCTAATAGAGAGGTCGTTGACAATTGGAATAACGGGGTTGTTTACAGCCATCTGTGTTGTGTAGCGCCCCCTTCTCACTGGGATTGGAAGCTTACCGTTTGTCTCCCGATCCAGTACTAGGTCTCTGTTGAGACCAACACCTAAATTAGCGATAGTGTCAGTCATGCCATGGTTTATGGCTACGACCTCTACCTGTGGTGTAGGGATGTAGTTAGACATAATGAACCCAGTGGCTCCGCCCCCCATTATGTATTGATCTAATTCGAACAATTCCCTCTGAGACAGTTCGGTTTGAGGCCCCACGACTAAAAGAGCGTCAATATCTAGCAGAGAGTCGCCAGGGTTAGACAGTTCCACTGGAACTAGTATTTTGTTGTCGTCTGAGAGCTGATTTCTCAAAGTCTCAACAGGCCCATCTGCAGTCGAGAGGTCTGGCTCTCCGTGGCCAGTAGTGTACCCTATTCGTTTAGGCTCAGGGTCAACTAGACGCTTTATTGCGCGGGCTATGTCGTATTCAAACCCTCCAATATTGGTTATGGCTGGCAGCACCTCTTGTCCTTCACCATATAGAAAGACGGCACCCATAAACACCTGCCTAACCTCTGTCCTTGTCTGATCTCTATAGCGATACTGGATTGGCATAACCCCAAGTCGCATAGCCTCGGCTTCCCTAGTAGTCCTTTGTTCGTTTCCCTCTTCGTCGATCTCGATGACTGGGGAAGTGGGATCGACAACCTCTACCGTTATTTTTCCATTGGACCAAGCCTGAAACTCCTCAAGTTTGTCTAAGAAAATTCGCTCGTGGTTATTATATGGAGCCTCTAAACCTCCAGTAAAAAAGACCTTAACGGTAAGGGGTCTGTCCAGTTGATTGATTAGGCTCTGGGCTGTTGGTGACAGGGTGTGTACTCGGCTCTCTGTAAGGTCGAAGCGCGTGTAGTGGTTTTGGCTAATATCATTGGCTAGCGCGACTATTGCCAGAACGGCGCCCATTTGAATAATTGAATTTAACCTCAGGTTTTCGCGTAGATTCATCTCTTCAGCCTCTTTGTCTCCAGAGAGAAGACAGCAACATGAAGAGACAGAGCTACAACAGAGCTGTAGAATATGATGTTTCTTGTATCGATTACCCCTCTAGCCAAGCTGCTGAAGTGATGTTCGAACGAGAGGTTCTGAACAACACCCACCCATTCTGCGGGTATTTTGTGCAGTGAAAAACCTATGGCATATGGTACTAAGCATACGATCATTGCCCCAAGAAAAGCCAGGATCTGGCTTTTTGTAAGAGAAGAGGCCGCTATGCCTATAGCGCAGTAAGCGGCAGACATTAAACCTAGTCCGATATATCCACCAACAACAGGACCCCAGTCCAGTTCACCGTAGTTGGCAAGAGTGATAGGGTATGAGAGGGTGAGGCCTATAGTTATTAGTACCAACGTCCATGCGGCCATAAATTTACCGATGACTACATCAGCCTCTGACACAGGCAGGGTTAAAAGCAGCTCTATGCTTCCAGACTGCCTCTCTTCTGCCAAAAGCTTCATTGTAATGGCTGGCGCCAGCAAAATTAGAAATATAGCGATCCACCTAAAGACAACTCCCATCTGGACCAAACCGTGGTCAAAGATGTCATCAATATAGAGTGAAAAAACACCAACTAAAGCTAGAAAAATCGGGGCTGCTATGTAGGCTAGGCTGGAGCTGAAGTAAGCGGCTAATTCTCGCTTGTATATGGCATAGGCGCTCTTCATTTTTTCCTTGGCTACTTGTCGAGATCTACGCTTATAGAGGTGTATGTCGGGCTCTTTTTAGAACCTCTTCTACGGGTAGCGGCGCGTGTGTGTTGGATCGTAGCGCTAGTTTTACGGTGTCGAAGAACCCCCCGAAATTTCTAAAAATGGAGCTTGTATCGATCCAGCAAGCTCTCATACAGCCTTCACACTCATTCGCCTCCTGCTGACGAATTCGCTCGTAAGATTCAGAATTAAAGTATCGCTCAAAGTCTGGGTCTAGGATGTGTTTATAATTGTGCTGTGTGCGGTGACAGATAGTGAATTGACCATTGGGTGATATTGAGAAATAAAGCCTGCCAGCATCGCAACCTTCAGCGGGAAAAGAACCAGTCTTGAGGTAATTGCGGCTAGCCTCGAGGTATGGGGTGGAGTTGAAAACAGGCCAGCCCTCCCTTTTCATTGATATTATCTTCTCGTATACCCTGTCTACTCGATCTGCTACGCTTTGCTCCGACACAACTTGTTCTGGCGAATGAAGGTCTAATTCTGGGTTGTGGCGTATAAATCTACCCTCCCAGTTGCGAACGCCATCTTTTGGTCCGGCCAATAATTCTACTGGAAGAAGGGAGATAGCGAAACCTATTTCACGGGCGAACCGTATTAGGTCTGGTATCTCCTCTAGGTTTAGGTTGCTCACAACGCAATTTAGGACCCCTAATCCACCACTTCCATGGAGTTTGTGGGCTAGATAAGACATAGTCCTAATCGCACCCTCCCATGAACCTTCATGTTCACAGATGTGATCGAAACGGGCTGGGCTTAATGAGTCAAGTGATATCGAGAAATCCTTAACGCCAGCATCAAGGACAGCATCAAGCTGGGCTCTACTTACATCTACTCCGTTTGTGAGGACTCTTAGCCTTATGCCACGGTTTATAAAGTGCGCCGCTATCTCGGGCAGATCTTTTCTAACAAATGGCTCCCCACCGCCGATAGCAACTTGAGCTACTCCAATGTTAGCTAGTTTTTGTGCGACGATTGCTATCTCATCAGCAGACAGCTCCTCTTTTTCATTACCATAACGCCAGATACCGCACATTTTACATGTAAGATCGCACCTATGAGTAATACCGTAGTGCGCGTAGACCGGTACATCCCTAAGAAGAAGTGCTCGTCCGAAACGGGCTGCTTGTTTTACTGTAACTACTGCCATTGTGAAGCTAGTATAGCTTATTTTAGAAACAAGCGAGTGAAAGAGAGATCATAGCTCCAAACAAGACTGTCTTACGGCCTCCACAAGGTGCTTTAGATCTGGTTTTGTAAGGTTAGGGTGGACAGGTATATGTAATAGCTTTTCAAACGCCTCTTTAGCATTTGGACAGTCTGCTTTGTGTTCTGGAAAAAGGGGAGAGTCTGAACAATTACTCATGTAGCCAATAGTGGTGTCCACTCCTCTTTTTCGCAGCTCTCTTTCAAGACCTTTCCTGTCGTCATGGTGAACAACAAAACTCATATAGATAGCCTCAGAGCCCTCTGGGTATGTTGGTGTTGTGAGATTTGGCACGTTTGCCAAAGCCTTGTCCAAGAACCTTCCGTTGGCCGCTCTGGCACCGTTCAATGACTCAATCCTACTCAATTGCTTTTGTCCAACAGCAGCCTGGACAGCCCTCGGCGCTGACTCTTGGTAGTAACTTGGAAGCTCAGGGTATAGCTTTTCAGCCTCTCCAAATCGCTCGTGAATTGGATCTTGTCCCATCAGGTTTCCTAGACGAATCATCGGGTGAAGAGTCCAAGGATAGACCATTGGGTGTGTTGCTATCATCATACCCGTACCCGTTACAGCCTCCTGTATTGATTTTTTGAGGTCTGCTGGGGTTGCTCGATCCATCTCTTCTCGTAAGCTAAGTGCCAAAGAGTCATCGTTGGTGGTTATCATCGCGCCAGATAGTGTGGTTATGTTCTTTGTTAGCCCAAAAGTGTAGTACGCCGCATCTCCCATCGATCCCGCCCTTGCACCCTTGAAACGGGCTCCAGTGGACTGAGCGCAGTCTTCTATGACCTTTATTTTATGTTTCTTGGCGATCTTTTTAATAGCGTCCATATCACAAGGTGTACCGAATAGGTGCGTTGGCACAACGGCTTTGGTTCGAGGTGTAATAGCGGCCTCGAAGGCTTTTGGAGAGAGGACGTGGGTCGTTAGATCAATATCCGCAAATACTGGCGTCACTCCAGCTGTTTTGGCTAGTGCAGGGATGGCAAAGTAGGTGAGCGCTGGAATTATCACCTCGTCACCTTCGCCAAGTCCCCAAGATTTTAGTAAAAGATAGAAGCCGTATCTGGCCGATGGCACCATAACAGCATGCTCTGCACCTATATATTTAGCAAAACGACCTTCAAACCTGCGGACTGCTGGTCCGTCGTCGTCCGCAGATATGAGGCTTTTTGCCACAATTAGGGCCTCAGCCATAGAAAAGCTGGGTGAAAAACGAGGTATCTTGCCAAAAGCCATTACTTTGCCTCAATATTAGCTGATCAATTCAGCAATTTTGGGATATTAAGTCTCTGTATGAGATTAATTTTAACAGTTCTTACCATATTGACCGCCTGTCGTCCCGCTTTGCCTGAGGGACCAAAGGTGATCGTACTAGTCATTGATGGCGCTAGGTTTGATGAGACCTTTGGGTTTGGCGATTCAGACCTAACGGGAGAGCCCTCAGTCGATACTGTTCCAAGTATGTTTACAGAGCTTGTTCCACGTGGAACAATTGTGCGGCCTCTTTACAACATGGGTACCACGATTACAGCGCCAGCTCATGCAGCTCTCTATTCTGGAGTGAGGCAGCCACTCGCTAATTTTCCTTTGATCGATGAACCTGGTCTATATCGACCTGCGTTACCGGGGATAGGTGAGGAGGTGATTCGCCAAGGGTCAGGTGATCTGAACGAGGCAATGGTAATGGGTAACACCTCTCTCATATGGCCTCTCCAGGGATCTCTTATGGTCGGTAATGGGTTTGGTGACGGTAGTAATTGGTTTTTTGTAACGGAAGCTCCAAACGATCCTCAGCCAGCCTCAGATGATCGTTCAGTGCTCACTTCTATTCGCCGTCAACTGGAAGAGTCGCAGCCACGATTTCTGCTAGCGAACCTTAAACAGGTGGACCGAAAGGGTCACTTTGGGAACAATGGCGAGTATATTGAGGCGATCCGTGAAATCGATGCGAGCATATTAGACCTATGGAATTGGGTTCAGGCCCAAGAGGTATATAGTGGAGACACTACCCTTATTGTGGTGTCGGATCATGGCCGGCATCGCGGTGGTGATCCCGAGGACGAGACATGGCGCAACCACGGTGACGCTAGTGCAGGTGATCGAGAAATACCATTCTTTATGATCGGTCCAGGGGTGCAAGAGGGGGTTGAAGTCTCAACACCTTACTCTCTGGAGGATGTGGGCGTGACAATTGCCGCCATTTTGGAGATAGATTTACCCTGGGCGAGTGGTCTTCCTATATCAGAGGGATTGGTTACCTCAGCTCAAAGTGTTCGGAGCGGTCTTGCTTCAGTTGCTGTAACAGGCGCTTTCACAGTAGAAGAACGGTATCAAAGCGATCCATATCACAGGACCGCTATTTTTTGGAATGATGAACAGATATCGGGAGCAAATGCGTGGGCCGCGGAGGCCCCTTCTGTAGCTGCATTAGGCTCTGAAGCTTTGGCTTGTTGGAGAGAGATAGCTGTAGATGACTCGTTTATGCCATGGGTGTCTCAGTGCGCAATTCTTTCACAAGACGGATCTTTTAGGGTAGCTCCATCGCCAGAATCACAGGTCGGCCCATTTTGGCGCCCTCAGATGAGGAGTATTGGCGGCGAAGTTTATGCTTTTTATAGTCACAATCCAGATGACATTGCCGAATTTGGTCACGACGAAGATGTGGCACCTCGAGCAGCCGTGTTTGATGGGGAGGAGTGGACCCTTCAGGTGGATGACAGGCCCGCTCTTCACTACGCTACAGGCGTCAGTGGGGCAGTGTTAGATAACGCCATGGTAGTAGCTTTTTCTGCTAGTCCTGAGGGAGATCAAGCTCGTCACAATAGGCGGATTCATTCGGAGGTCATGGAGCGTTTTCCTTCGGAAGGGGTTGATGATCCCATAGAGGTTCCCTTTGAAGATCTGTTGGGTGAGGGCGATTGGCGTTTAGAAGCGCCAAACCTTCGTGTGGATGGCGAAAATATAGAGCTGTTGGCCCTGGCGATATCTAACGTTTCTCGCTTTGTAATTGGTGCGACATCTGATGACGGCGGCCTCTCGTGGAGTGATCAGCGAATAGTCGCACAAGATGACTCACTGTTTTTACACACAGGGGTCGAGTGGATCGGTGACCAAGCCGCCTGGATGTCATTAGAAAGCGGTAAGGTTCAAAGCTGTTTGTCTGGTGAGGGCTGTACTAACCGTGCGGTATTACGAATACGGGAATTTCATGTGGACGGTTCGGATCTAGTATCAATAGTAGATGATGGAAATGGAGATTGGCGAACTGTTAGGTGGTAAGCTTACTCATGGGGCATAATCATCCAGCAAATAAAATAGAGCAATATACCAGCACCACCAGTTAGCAAAAATATAACGAAGGCGATCCTTACTATTACTGGATCGAGCCCGAAGTATTTACCCAGCCCACCGCATACTCCCGCTATTTTTCGATCCCTGTTGCTTAGTCGTAGGCGGTTTCTAGCCATTACACTTTTATCCTCAATTGATTGTATGTTGAACTGTAAGTTACCAAGGATTTGAGTAAGGCGCTAACTATCAAATCGGGCTAATTCTATCAAAAGATACAACAGGACGAGTAAATGGCGATACTACCCATAATTAAGGCCCCCCATCCTCTTTTAAAACAGGTGAGCCGTCCCGTGCGTGAAGATGAATTTGGGGATTTATTACTAGCGCGTTGTCAAGACATGGCGGAGACTATGTATGCAGCCCCAGGGGTTGGATTGGCAGCGATTCAGGTGGGAGACGCACGTAGGTTTGTAGTTGTAGACCCTGGAGAAAAGGACGATGATGGTGTCCGTAAGGCTGATGGGCTTAGGTTTATGATTAACCCAGTAATTGTTAGTACCGCTGAAGAGCTGTTGACATGGGAGGAGGGTTGCTTGTCGGTGCCCGAGTTTTGGGAAGATTTAGTGAGGCCTAAGTGGGCTGTTTTGCGCTATCAAACACCTGATGGCGAGCATGTTGAGGAGAGGTTTGAGGGTTTTCCTTCCGTTATAGTGCAGCACGAACTGGATCACCTTGATGGTGTGATAATCCTGGATAAGGTCAGCCGCCTAAAGCGATCTCGATATTTGAAAAAGGTCGCCAAGGGGCGGGTTTATTCGGAAGTACCTTGATGCCTCTCAATATCGCATTTTTTGGCACACCACCTTACGCGGTCCCTACGCTGGATGCTCTAGTGGGGGCGGGACATGAAATAGTGTCTGTTATCGCCCAGCCAGATCGACGATCTGGACGTGGAAAGAAGCTCCAATCACCCCCAACAATTGTCCGAGCGAGAGAGCTCGGGATAACCACCCGCCAACCAAGGGCCGTTAGGTCTGGTACCTTCTTCAACAACTACTTGGCCTTAGACATAGATGTCGCTGTGGTTGTGGCATATGGCCGTATTTTGCCGCCTGAAATCATAAATCACCCTAAGCACGGCTCTCTAAATGCCCATGGCTCTCTCCTTCCTCGATGGAGAGGCGCCGCACCAATTGAGAGAGCTATCATCTCGGGAGATAAAATTACTGGGGTCTCCATTATGCAGATGGATGAGGGCTTAGATACTGGTGACGTTCTTATGATGAACGATACGGAGATCGGGCCTGATGAGACCTCGCTAGACCTTAGAAAACGAATGTCGACCATGAGTGCTGATATGGTTGTTCAAGTTTTATCTCACATTTCAACGGTAGGTTCATCAGCTCAACCAGAGCAAGGGGTTAGGCACGCTGATATGCTATCTAGGGCTGACTCTGTGATGGATTTCTCTCGTCCAGCAAACGAGATCCACAATCAAGTTCGAGGTCTCAGGCCTTGGCCTGGAACATCCGCCACATTTCGAGGCGAGGTTTTTAAGATCCATAAAACAAAGGTTGTTGATGGATCTGGTGCCCCTGGAGAGGTCCTGTCCTCAAAGGGTCGCTTAATCGTCGCATGCGGATCAGGTGCCATTGAGATTATAGAGGCACAGACAGCTGGAAAGAGGGCCATGGCAGGTTCAGTTATAAGTAACGGCAACAGGATTCAAAAAGGGGAGCTTCTAAAATGAGCAGAACACTTATTGCGCCATCTATTTTGAGCGCTGACTTCTCAAAACTAGGCGAGGAGATCGCGTCGGTCTCTAGCGCTGATTGGATCCACGTCGATGTGATGGACGGCCAGTTCGTCCCAAACATTACCATTGGACCCATGATAGCAAAAGCAGCTAGGTCGGCAACTACTCAAGACATCGATTGTCATCTAATGATAGTCGACCCCGATAGGTATATTCCCGACTTTGCTAAAGCGGGTGCTGACTGGATCTCAGTTCACGCAGAAGCCTGTAATCACCTGGATCGCTCGATACAGCTAATCAAGTCGTTGGGTGTAAAAGCAGGGGTGGCCATTAACCCTCACACCCACGAATCAGTATTGGATTATGTGCTCGAAGAGTTGGACTTAGTTCTTGTCATGAGCGTAAACCCAGGGTTCGGAGGGCAATCATTAATTGAGAGAGTTTTTCCGAAGATCGAGAGGTTGAGGGCTCGTATAGACCAACTTGGCCTCGATACATTAATACAGGTAGATGGCGGTGTTAAAATCGGCAATGCTCACAGGTTTGTTGATGCAGGGGCACACTGTCTTGTTAGCGGATCTGGTGTATTCGGCGCTAAGGATAGAGCTGGTGCTATTGCTGCAATTCGGGGAGAATAGATAATGGATAGGATTAGTAAAAAGACAGGGCGCTCATTTCATCCTGAGACTTTGGCGCTGGGTTTAGGTTATGACCCAGATCGCTCAGAAGGAGCAGTAAAGCCACCAGTATTCCTGACTAGTACCTTCCAATTCAAGAGTTCTGGTGATGGAAAGGAGTTTTTTCAGGCTGCATATGGGATCAAGGACCTACCGAAAGGTAAGTCCATGGGGCTTATCTATTCGCGCTTGAACAATCCAAACCTTGAGATTCTTGAGGAGCGAATAGCGGCATGGGATCATACTGACAAGGCGGCGGCTTTCGCTAGTGGGATGGCTGCCATCTCAACGACTATGTTCTCTCTACTTAGACCTGATGACGTCGTAATCTCTGTTAGGCCAGTATACGGCGGTACTCACTACCTTCTTGAAAATATCCTCCCTGACATGGGCATCGACGCTAAATTCGTGATGGCTGGCGATGGGGCTGCCAGTGAGATGAAGAAAATAGCTAAGTCTCTTGAGGAAGAGGCGGGCAGGCCAAAAGTTAAAGTTCTATACATAGAAAGCCCTGCTAATCCAAACAATATAATGACGGACATTCAGGCCGTAGTAGATGTAGCTAAAGAGCTGTCAACTGAAGACCGAGAGGTCTTAGTTGTCGTCGATAATACTTTTTTAGGACCAGTTTTTCAGCGACCATCTGACAACGGAGCTCACGTAGTAATCTATAGCGCGACTAAATTTATAGGTGGGCACTCAGATCTTGTCGCAGGTCTGGTCTCTGGCCGCGGTGACATTATGGAGCAGGTCTGCCTGTACCGTACGATTATGGGTACTATGGCCGATCCATTCACTGCATGGATGATGACTAGATCTCTAGAGACAGTGTCTGTTCGTATGCGTAGACAAGCAAAAAATGCCACTGTGTTGGCTGGAATCCTCGATTCGCACCCGAAGGTAAAGCAGGTGTTTTACCCCACTTTGTTTCCAGCGGGATCAAGACAGGAGGAGATCTATAAACACCAGTGTACAGGGCCAGGTTCATTAATTGCTTTTGAGGTCGAGGGCGGAGAAGATGCAGCTTTCGCGGTTTTAGATAGCTTTGAGATTATGCGTCTCGCCGTCTCGCTAGGCGGTACCGAGAGTTTGGTCGAACACCCTATGAGGATGACTCATTCGGACATACCACCAGAAGAGCTAGAGGAGTATGGCGTTAGTGAAGGAATGATCCGAATGTCAGTGGGTATCGAACACATTAATGACCTAAAAAGGGACCTGTTGCAGGCATTAGATGTATTGAGTTAGCTTATCCAGGTAACCACCCTACAGCCGCAGAAAAACCCCAATTATCAATCACCACAGAATCCCCTTCTATTGTTGTGAACTCCACAGTGTTTAGCTGTACTTCGCCTAATGCGGGGAACTCACCCCAATCGGTAGGCTCGTCTGTTGGAGTAATAATAAAAGTCACAGAGCCGCTAACCGCCGTCAATTCCGTGAATACGACAGGCTCATTTCCTGGTACAATTGCATCATTGCAGGCTTCAGTAGTTATTCGTTCACCAGTCTGTAAAATGACTCTTGCTTGCCCATCGTTTGAACCTATTTCCATATTGAAACTAGTACTCTCGACATCTTCAGCAAAAGCCTCTTCTACGATACCAGCTGCATTTATGAAGATCCCTATTTTGTCATCCGAACCGCTGGAATACATGAATATATCCCCACACCCTCCAAAGTTGATAAGCTCTTCTTCTAAGCCATCTACAATTAATGGTTTTTGATCTCCAGTATCGTTGGTGTAGACTGTCTGACTAGTATCGTCGACTTCTTTCCCACAGCCTGTATTTGCAATCAACAGGGAAAGCATCACAATCGAATTTAGTTTTATTATACTCATAGTTAACTCCATCATTGTACATCTATTGAATAGATTCGCAACGACCGTGCCAGCTATTTTCTTTAACTAAACACCTTAAATTACAAGACTTATTACACGCAGTAGTTTTTTAGCTTTACTGGTAAGGGCATTTTTGTCACCTTTCTCCAATATAGCCAAGCGCCTCTAATTGCTGTGCTCTATGCGGACTTATATGTCTACTGGGCAACTCGCTCCTCTGTATGGAAGAGCCAGCACTAATCTCTCTTTCGTAATCATTGTCTGCTCCTATTAATGTTTGGGGTAACGCCTCTAGTTCACTGAGTTCATCTGGATCGCTTGATATATCGTACACGAGAGTGTCGTTTCCATCCCTCCAAATCCCCTTATAAGTGTCTGTTCTCACGGATAATTGCCTTTCTCCAAACCATGGATCAGTCGTCGAATATACTCGTCTTTGGGAGTGTCCGTTTACCAGTGAGGTTCCCTGAACTTTTCGATCATTGGGAAGTCCCGATACCTCTAGTATTGTTGGTAGTATATCTGTTACCGCTACCTGCTGTGTGTGTGTTGACCCCGCGGATAAAGCCCCTCCTCTAATCAAAAGCGGGACCCTTATTGTGCTATCCCATAGAGATTCTCGATGATTGTATAAGTAACCATGTTCAAAGGATTCCCCGTGATCTGATGTAAGCGCAACAACTGTCTCGTTGTCCACAGACTCCAAGAGTTGGCCTAATAGCTGGTCTAAATAAGCTAACTCACCATCATAAAGGGCCAACTGCGCCTCTACATCAGGCGCTCTAGGTCCGTTGGCTTCAAACATTGTGTTGTATGGCGCTGGAGGGGAGTATGGGTGGTGAGCATCAAAAAGATGTACAAACGCAAAATAAGGTCCATCTTGTGAAGATATCCAATTTATCGCGTTTTCAACTACGTCCAAACCAGGTCGTTTCATATCAGTGCGTTGCCACTCCCACTGATCGTCGTATACATCAAATCCACGGTGTAGCCCACTGGCGCTAGCCGTTAGTGTAACTCCACCTATAAAAGCTCCTGTTGAGTACCCGTGAGTCTTTGTAATCTCAGCTAGAGTGGGTCCTGAGTATCGCGAAGATCCTGTACCAGGAACGTTTCCGTGCAGTTCGGGAGGTACACCCGTAAGGATAGACCAGTGAGATAGCGCGGTCTCTGGGAAATGTGAAATAGCTTGAGTCCATACTCCCCCCTGTGCAGCGAGGGCGTTTAGGTTAGGGGTTTGTACGCGCCCCCCGTATACTCCAAGCCGATCAGCTCTGACCGTATCCCAAGAAATTAAAAGTATCGAGCGTGGATCACTAGAGGCCTCACCCAGCGGCTCATATGTGCCTGTTGGTGTTGTAACAACTCTCATCTCTTGATGATGAATAGGTTGAGCATTGGTCGTGTTGTGTTCGCTGATTACCGTCGCATGATCAGGGGCTGTTTGTTGCGCACAGGCGATAAATAAAAAGAGAGTCATCATCGAGCTATTATAACGCAGCCCACTGAAGCTTGAGGGTGTTGTCGTCTAAAACGTCAGAAAGGCATGCCTGGAAGACGTCTATCGAGTCTTCTTTTGATATTTTTACTTTGATGTCTGGGTTCAGAGCTTCTGGGTTTCCTCGTAGAGCTGTTAGTGTACCTTTTGCTAGTAGTAGTGGAAGAGCACAAAAACGACGGTAAGGGTTATCTTTTGGAATAGCCAGAGTGTACTCCAGCGCAGCCTGGAGATGTGATGCTGCCAGGTCACATAGTTTGGTGTGAGCTGCTATTACCTGATCTCGGCAATTTGGAAGAAGTAGTCTTGAGGTCGGTATCTGTGGACAATATGTCCGCGGTAAAAATTGGCGACCATTTGTTGCGTCCTCAGCCATATCTTTAGCGATATTTACCAATTGTAGCGCTTGCCCAAAGGATTCGGAATTGGTTCGCAAAACCTCCTTTTCGCCTATACCTTCGTTTTCAATATAAAGGTCCGTAAGCAGCCCCCCGACGACACCAGCGACTACGTGACAGTAGTTGGTTAGTTCATTCTCATCCGAGATAACCTTACCAAATGAACTCATACCCTCAGCCATCTCATTAATGTGAGGAATCATCGCTGTTTTTTGCGGTGCTGGCAATCTGTGGAAAAATAGCCAAAGCCTTAGGCTGTCACACATTAATCTTGCGTCACATCCTTCAATTCCTTCGAATATCGCTTTAGTTCTAATGTAAAATCGATTCGCCGCTTCCTTTGAGCGGAGTGAGTCGATAAACAGACTGAATAACTCCTGTCTAGAATCCTCAGAGAGTGTCGTTTCATCTTCTATAGTGTCAACAACTCGACACAGCAGGTAGGCGATCCCTACGGAGCGTTCCATTTGGTAATCTAGGATAGCTATTGATGGCGCAAAACTACGACTAACTTTTGCGAGCCAATAACGGGTGTATTTTAACGCCTCTTCCACGGTCTAGGATCTATCTTTAAACAAGAGTTATTGCGAGCCCTCTTAGCCCAAAGGAATATCCCGCCTGTTTTAGTATTAAACGAGCCGAAGTATAATGCTAAAGACTAGCCTTTATGGGCGAAGAAACCTGAATAATTAAGCAGCTTTGCGCTTAATGAGGGTTGTTATATTGTACCCGCTGCATCTAGTCCTGCCAGAACAGCGTCGATCGCCCAGAACGCAGTGTAGATTTCGGCGTCAGCCACTAGGCCCATTCCGTTAGCGATGAGCCAACTGTTGTTCCAAGACTTGGTTCGGATGGTCTGATATGAAAGTGTAATCGTTGTATCAGCTCCAAACGCTCCATCTACCCAATCCCCAAAGAAGAAACCGTTAAGTACATCCTCTGCGTCAGTGTCGTAATAAGTCTTTAGGTCTTCTATGAAATCAGGAGTGATTTCAATCATCAACTCACCGAGTACGAAGTAATCGTCTTTCTGCTCTTCAACAGTTCCTATAGCAACCAACGAGTATGGTAAATCCAGGGTTAGGTGTGCGACCATAGCATTTAGCACTGCTCTAGTTCTAGAGACGTCGTCACGACCAGCTAAATAATAATAATGCTCCCAAGGGTATGATGGAGTGTCGCCAGATAGAGCAAGGTTTAGGTTTTCTAAGTATCTAGAGGCAAAGTCAACAACGATTGATTTAGCCCAGTCGACATCTTCTATTTGACGCTCTTCTATAGCCTCTATGATTCTGTTGGTAATGTGCCTGTATGTTGTCGGGAATAGACCCCAAGGATCCTTACAGTCTTCAAATAGTGATGCGATACCGTCTATTCTGTTGAAGATCGTATATTCTGTTTCACTATTGGTAAGCGTTGTAAGATCCATTATCTGATCTACGGCTTCTTGAGAAATAAGTTCGCCGTCGCAGAGAGGCTGTGTCTCGGTAGGGCCGCCGCTGTACTCCAAACGCTCAATGGTAGGTGATAATTCTAAAACATTCCCATTATCATAAGGGATAGATGTATCGTAGACATCTTCTACACCTTTTACGTCACACCCCAACCCCACAAGAACACTTAGGCATATTAATAAACTAGCCTTCATTTTTTCTCCCCAAAACAATAAAATTATCAGTTAAAATTTACTTGAATTTTTCACTATGGTCAATGTGAATCGCCTCTAATCCATTATGCAAAACTGATCGAGGATCTTTTTTGCTGTGAACCTTATCAGGATACCTGATAATTTACCGAGCGCTGTGATTTGTAAGACTGCCAAGATCCACGCCGTAAGCTTTGTATGATTTTTAGGAGCCCAAAATTGATCCGAGTGAATGAGCTAAACGAAGCATAGCTAACGATATTTGTTGTTGTGTTTTGCGAGTAGTTGGCTTCATTGGTCAGCCATATCATTCGGTATACATTATGCTTAGTTAGATTCGGAGTATGAGAAATGAACTCTCGTCTTTCCCAAATAGTGTCAGGCCTTAAATATCAAAGGTCAAAACTAGGAATTTGGCCTACAGGAATTGAACGCCTTCAAAGCCTTGATACAGAACATGGACGCTTGTGGTGTAAGCGAGAGGACCTATCTGGAAAGCTTTATGGCGGTAACAAGGTTCGAAAGCTGGAATGGCTACTTCCAAACGCGGCGCAGCTAAGCCGTTCTATATTGACAATGGGAGCAACTGGTAGCAATCATTTAGTGGCTACCTGCAAATACGCTCCTCAGTTTGGCTTGAAGGTGCACGCTGTTGTGTCCCCGCAGCCAGTCACTCCACACGTTGTGAGAAATGCAGAGATAATGGAGGCAAGCGAAGCCACTTTGTGGAGGTGCGACGGAGAGTTTGCGGTTCCTTTTACTATCTCACGGGCTTGGCTATCAATAAAAAGGAAGACTGGAGAGTCACCAGTATGGATCAGAGCAGGAGGCAGTAATCCGATAGGCTCATTGGGATGGGTCGAGGCTGCTCTAGAGATAGCAGAGCAGGTAAAAGAGGGATTAATGCCTGAACCCTCGTGTATAGTTGTGCCCTTAGGTTCAGGTGGTACAGTGGCTGGGCTACTTGTGGGTCTTCAGCTATCAGGGTTGCAGTCGAAGGTGTATGGTGTGCGAGTTGTTAGTAGGTTTCTCGTTAACCGTAGAAGCACTTTAAGCTTAGCTAGGGCCACCCTGAGGTTAATCGACAGAGACAAAAAGCTAGACCCTTCAAGGTTGATAGTGGATCATGATTTTTACGGTGAGGGCTATGGTGTGGAAAGTCCAGCTGGACTTGCCGCCATCGAGTCAGCGGCAGAGTGTGGTCTAAAGCTGGAGCCAACCTATACAGGAAAAGCGTTGGCTGCTGGGCTGTATGCTATGAAAACAGGGGCTATTTCAGGTGATATTCTATATATCGATACAGTCTCTTCTGTGGAAGTCTAGCTATGCTTACTGTTTTTTCATTATCCCTATTTCTTTCTGCTCAGGCAATAGCAGCTGAGTTACCAGTTTTGGTGGGTGGGATCCATATTAATGAGCCTGACTTAGACCATTACGCCACAGCTGTCTCTGACTCTGGGCTTAATACAGTCCAGGTGACAGTCTATTCCAGGCAAGGAGTCTATAATTCTACCGACCTCTCTTTCGATCAAGATAGAGACGAGTCAGGTGTTCTAATGCAGATAAGGACAGCCCATGATGCTGGGCTACGGGTTGTTCTAGTGCTCAGGACCTACTTGGAGCACGGCCTTCCTGAGAATCGACACATGTGGCATGGGATGATTTGGCCCGAGGATTCCGCACTGCCAGAGTGGTTTTCTAATTATCAGGAGTTTACGGACTGGGGCGCAAGGATAGCTGAGGAAGAGGGTGTGGAGGCTCTTATAATTGGAAATGAGCTGAACTCCATGACTAGCACGACCAGCATAGATGAGATTCCTGAGTTGTATCAGTACCTATTAGACGAAGATCGTACAGAAGCTGTTCGTGAAGATTTGATTGGTGCAGCTAATGCTATCTCTGAGGATGAACTGTCCCATTTGGATGGCCATATTTACCAAGGGCTTGGTGAACAGCTTATGGAAGAGGAGATAGTCCGTAGAGATTGGGTGCGAAACCACCCTGTTGATGCCGATGGTCTAGATGGTTTGGCTCGAAGAAGAGCCCTTCTAGATACCAGCTGGCGACGTCTGATAGCTGAAACCCGCGATGTATACAGCGGGCCAATATTGTATGGGGCGAACTTCGATCAGTTTGAGCAGGTAGGCTTTTGGGATGCGCTAGATGGCATCGCCGTTAGCGCCTATTTTCCGTTGTCATTGTGGAACCCTGGCTTGTATGATGTTGAGTGTCCAGCAACGTGGGGTGCTGCGGCGCTACTATCATCTAAACTTAGAACGGATAGGTTCGATCAGATGTTAAATGGTTGGGAGGTGGCCGCAGAGTCAATGGAGCGCGTCTCTTTAGCAACGGGCTTATCACTACCAATCTATCTAATAGAACTTGGTTGGACTCGTCATGCAGGCTCCACTGTGCGCCCTTGGTCATATGGTAGAGTAGATGTTTTAGAGACTGTTGGTGAGGTTGCGGAGGGAGAGTCCCAGCCTCTTACGCCAGTAGCATGGGCCTCTCAACATCTAGACTTATCAGAGCGAGTTGATGCAATTAGAGCTCTACGTGAGGTTGTAAATAGAGGTTTATTCCCATCACTGAGGGGGTTTAATCTCTGGAAAGTAACTACGAGGGACTACCACTGGGAAATTGAGCCCTTCGCGGTGCTTCTACCGACAGATGGCCCCGATACCATGAACATACCCGAGGATAGAGCTTTTTTACGGGAGGCTGTTTCTTTAGGACAGTTGTTAAGTCAATAAATTCTGTTAGAAGAGCTACATGACTCAATCCCCAACCCTTAAGATTTACTTTGGTGATAACCTAGAGATTTTGCGTGCAATGCCGTCAGATAGCTTTGACCTGATCTACATTGATCCACCTTTCAACACTGGTCGGGTTCAGAAACGGGAGACTATTCGAACAGTAGCAGACAGCTCTGGAGATAGG
>Ga0115011_10000337_pt1 | contig 40185 bp, 31 predicted proteins | sample TroAtlMetagenome_2_FD_88705 | JGI IMG/M metagenome (GOLD analysis project Ga0115011, IMG submission 88705) | Marine eukaryotic phytoplankton communities from Atlantic Ocean - Tropical Atlantic ANT8 Metagenome | ecosystem: Environmental > Aquatic > Marine > Oceanic | place: Tropical Atlantic... | reverse complement strand
TAGATTGAACATCTAGGTGATGAATAAATAAATTAGAATTTGAAAGATTTTCTAATTTATCTAAATTTTTCCTATATCCTGCATAGACGACCCATCCATTTTATAATAATTGATTTACCCATTCAGATCCTATTCCTCTGTTTGCTCCCGTAACTACTGCGATTGGCATTAATCATTACTAAATGCATCTCCTTCTTCAATAATGTGGCACGTAACAATGAAAGTATGACTTGTAAACCAATACCCATGAGCAATCCTACGCACCCAGAAAATGAGCCCGTTTTAGGCTATGCACCTGGATCTCCAGAAAGAGAGAAATTACAAACTGAATTAAATAATCAAATGAATTCAGTAATTGAGATTCCTTGCATAATTAACGGTGAAGAAATATTTACAGGAAATACTGTCACACAAGTGATTCCTCATAATCATGGACACGTTTTAGCAAATGTTCATCTTGCTGGAAAGGCAGAAATGGAAGCAGCTTGTATCGCAGCTGTTGATGCTCAAAAGGAATGGATAAATATGGGCCTTGAAGCAAGATGTGCTATTTTTGAAAAATGTGCAGATATGCTTGCGGGTGAATGGAGAATGAAAATTAATGCTGCTACAATGCTTAATCAAAGTAAAACATGTTTCCAAGCAGAAATTGATTCAGCATGTGAGTTAATTGATTTTTGGAGATTTAATTCTCATTATGCCAGAGAGTTTCATGATTATTTACAACCACTGGTTTCTCCAAAAGGAGTTAAAAACACAACTGAAATTAGACCATTAGAAGGATTTGTTCTAGCAATCACTCCATTTAATTTTTCAAGTATTGCTGCTAATCTTCCAAGTGCTCCTGCACTAGTTGGTTGTACTGCAGTATGGAAACCAAGTAGAAATTCATATTATTCAAATTATTTACTGATGGAACTAATGATGGAAGCAGGCCTTCCTTCAGGTGTGATTAATTTTGTACCTGGTTCAGGCGCTGAAATTACTGATGTTGCTCTTGCAAACCCTGATTTTGCAGGAGTACATTTTACAGGATCTACTGCAGTATTCCAAGGATTGTGGCAACGAATTGCAGAAGAATTACCAAATTTGAACGGATACCCAAGAATTGTTGGTGAAACGGGGGGTAAAGATTTTGTTGTAGCCCATCCTAATTGTGACGAGCATGGTTTGACTGTCGCCTTAATTAGAGGGGCATTTGAATATCAAGGGCAAAAATGTTCGGCTGCAAGTAGAGCATATATTCCATCCGAAGTTTGGAGTTCTATTTCTGAAAAACTATGTTCTGAAATTTCAAAAATTAAAATGGGTGATGCTAATGATTTTTCTAATTTCATGACTGCTGTAATTGATCAAAGAGCATTTGATAAAATTACAGGATATATTGATAGAGCCAAGGATAATCCTCATTGTGAAATTATTACTGGTGGAAATTATGACGATAGTAAAGGTTGGTTTATTGAACCAACAATAATTGTTAGTTCTAATCCAAAATCAGAATCAATGGTCGAAGAGATTTTTGGTCCAGTTTTGACTGTATACGTTTATGATGAAGATTTTGAAGACATACTAAAATTATGTGATACATCATCACCCTATGCTTTGACTGGCTCAATTTTTGCTAGTGAGGAAAAAGACATTGAAACAGCATTTAATGCTCTCAGATTTACTGCTGGAAATTTCTACATAAATGATAAACCAACAGGGGCTGCTGTGGCTCAACAACCATTTGGTGGTGCAAGAGCATCTGGAACCAATGACAAGGCAGGTGGCCCTCTGAATTTACTAAGATGGATCTCCCCTCGTTCAGTGAAAAGAGCAATAGACATTCCTCAGGAGTGGACATATTCATTTATGGAATAAAATTAGGAACTCCTAAGAACTATAAACTAAATTAAATCACACTCAGTTTAATGAATATTTATCTTTCTTATATCCTATTATTCTTAACTTTAGGGTTTTTTGGGTTTATTGGATATTCAACTATAGTAAATAAAAAAGTCAACGATAAAGATGAATATCTTTCAGCTCGTAACTCAAAAAATTGGATACAAATTGGATTAAGTCTTTTTGCATCTGGAATGGGTGTTTGGCTTTTATTTGGTCCTTCAGAGGTTGCATATTATGGAGGGTTTTTTGATGTCATGGGTTATGCTCTTTCTGCATCAATTCCATTTGTTCTATTAGCCTATTTAGGACCATACATACGTAATTCTTTACCAAAGGGTGTGACTTTGGCAGATTATGTCCGTTTAAAAATTGGAAGAGAAATGCAACTCTATGTTGGTATAATCTCTATAATTTACATGTTCACATTCTTATTTGCAGAATTTACAGCAATTGGTAGAGCAATGGAATTTATGACGGGCATGAATGCTCTAATTCCAATTGTACTCGTTGCAGTAGTTACTGCTGGATACACAGCATATGGAGGATTGCCTGCATCAATAAGAACTGATAAATGGCAGGCTTGGTTCATATTATGGTTATTTTTAGTATTAATTCTTACCTTTATTGGAGATACAAAGGAATTAATCAATGATGCTGCAGCATTTACTCCTGAAGATCTTGCTTGGGATTGGGAACATGGATCCATTGCATCATTTACAATGACTAGTTTTCTTAGTGGATTGGCACTAATTATCGCAATTACATCAGCCGAGATGTTTAGCCAAGGAAATTGGCAAAGAGTATATGCTAGTGAAGATGATGATGCGCTAAATAAAGGAGCACTTCTAGCTGCAGGGCTAGTATTTCCATTAATGTTCATAATGGGATTTTTAGGTTCTGCTAGTGCAGGAAAAGGAGCATTGGATGATCCTTCATTAGCATTTTTTGCACTAATTCAAGGATTCTCTCCATTCGTCATTTCATTTTTCATAGTCTTTGGTATTGCATTAGTTTGTTCTAGTGCTGATACATTACAAAACGCAATTGTTGCATCAATTTCAAGAGATATTTCAGATAACAAATTAAGTTTGGAACAATCAAGATATGTTGCCATGACACTAGTACCATTAGCTATTTTTATGGCATGGTATATGGCAGATAAAGCAGCAAGTGTATTTGCAATATTCTTATTTGCAGACTTATTGGCCACAGCAACTGTATTGCCTATTTTCCTAACATTATCAAATAAAATCAATCCTGGTGCTGCACTTTCTGGTGCTGTGGGAGGACTTGTATCAGTATTTCTTTATGGATTCCTTAATCCATTAGAAGGTGCTATTGGCCCACTATTCAGTATTTTTCCTGAAAGAATCGCAACTGGACTACATTATATTGTTAAACCCATAAATGATAGTGGCCTTGCAAATTTAAATGTATTTTTAACTGCATTAATTAGTTCATTAATCATTACAATATTAGCATCTATGATGTTAGAAAATGATTCTGAAGAATGAAATTAATTATTATATGATGCTAATATTGCTGCTAGAAATGCACCTGACACAAAACCAACTACTTGAGAAATTTCATCACCATTCCCAATTGCTGAGAACCCAAAATATCCACCAATACATAATGGAATTGAAAATAATAAAAATTTGAAAAACATTGCACGATTGGATAATTGATTTTTCCTAGGCCTCAATGTCACTGAACCTTGGCCTATTTGCATGTTCCAATTATGTTCTCCTTGTCTTTGACGAAGCATTTCTAGTATTGCTGGCCTCATCTTTGCTCCTTTAGGTGAATTTTTTCCACGCCCTGTAACTAATCTGATTCTGCCAATTTTGTTTCTTACTGCAATCAATACCTCAACCACTGCTTTACCCATCTTTACATCTAAATCATGTAAATCAACAGTAGTCCCTATTCCCTCACTACGTACATGTGTACTAATTCTCCAAGTTCTTATTGGACTCCAAAGTAAATTTGTAGCTTTTTTCTCTATGGGTGATAAAACGGTTCTCAAAACTTCAAGAGGAGCCACTCCTTGATGACCTTCCCATACTTTTTTACCAACTATTTTGAAACTTAAGCATCCTGTAATTGTAAGAAAAATTGATGATGCAAAAGCAACCTGAAAACCTCTTAAAATTAAATCAGGATCTAAAGCAATGTAATAAAGATGTAAAATAAAAGTGAATACAAAGCCTACAATACCTAAAACTAAACCTGTTTGGAAAGCCTGTCTCCAATTCATTTTTCTACGTACCCATCCACTTAATTCCTCATCTAGGATTCTTTCAGCAGACTGGGTAAAATTATCTCTCACAAATAGACCTTGAAGATTTCACATATAACGACTATCGCAATATCTCAATAATAAGGCAAACTACTATACTCTAATTTACACTCGGAGATTTGTGCTAAAAAACGGGCTTGAGAATAGAAGTAGAGAGAAAAAGGTAGGATTGTGGGTTGCTGTAACAAGCGGATTCCTTCTTTTCTCATTTTTTATTGCACCACTTACCGTTGATGCTGGCACCATTCCTAAACTTTCAGGAAGGGCTAATTCATTAGACTACATGACAGAAAACAGTACATTTTCATGGGGAAATCAACAAACACACGATCATGGAAAAATTGGCCATAATCAAGAAGAGCATGGATTTTTTTCATGGAGTGAATTAAATATTTATGCTGCAACAATTTATGCATTTGGAGATATTAATTGCCATCAAAAACATGAACGAAGTTGGGTAATTAATGAAAATCAAATGCCCGTGTGTACTCGAGATGTGGGAATATTTGCTGGAGCATTTTTAATGGGGATAGTATGGCATCGTTATGGCCATAACAGATGGACAATTAAAGACTCATTCCTAAGCATATTCTCCGATGATATGCTAAATTCAACCTATGAAAATAACCGTAGAAATCTCTTATTTTGGGGAATTGGAACATTAGCAGTAATTCCCATTCTATTTGATGGTGGATTTCAAGCAATTAGTAGTGGTTATGAATCAGGAACCATTAGAAGAATAATTACTGGTACATTATTTGGTCTTGGGTTTATATGGTTCTTTTGTGCATCGCTTAGTGCAAAGCCATCTCTTTTTGATGATGAATCTCAAGTATTATTACCAGCAAATGCAAGATTTGTTCAACCTTCCGAAGAATTCCACCAAGATACTAGCGAAGAATAATCCTCAGGTACTTTCTTGTTTGGGTTTCCAGAACCAAGTAATTTCAATCTCGCAATTACTGCATCTACTGCTAAAGAAAAATTATCATCTTTTTCTGCAAATTGCACCAAGTCGCTCATTGCATCATTCCAATTAGATTCTTTATTTCTACGCCTCCAAGTATTCAGAGGTTGTATTAATGGTAATAATGCCATTAAGACTTTTCCAAATCCAATCCATTCTGCTCGTAAACGAAAACTAGCGCCATCATGAAATGGAACGTGTAATTGTTGGCGATTAACCCATCTGTTTTCATCTAACCATTTTAGTATTCTACGAGAATGGCGAGCAGTAACAAAACGAACTGGGCCCATCCTTCTACGCATCCTTGTTACATCTGTCGTACCAATTAATGAAAGTGTACCTACAATAGATGCAACTGAAAAATTAACTGGTGTAGATGCAACATTTTGTGATTTGGCTGATTCTGCATCCCAACTATCCTCTGCTTTGGCAAACCATTCAGATGGGCTTAAATCCTCTAAAAAATATTCAGAAGTAACATGATCTGGTTGTTCTAATCCTGGTAAAGTACTTTGGGATTCTACTCCTTTCATCAGTCTCTCCAAGGAATTCAAGTCTACAATACTAGGATCAGTATTCAATGGTTGTGGTCTTGATTGAATAAATGCTCTTAATTCATCTTTTAGTGCTTTTTCCAATTCATCTAAGGACCCTTCATTTTTTATCGGCCCTACAATTAAACAAGCATCGAAGGGTGCAGGTACTTTTATTTCTCCTGACAATAAATCACTAAATCCTTTTCTAATTTTTTTCTGAATTTCTGTTGTTTCGAAATATTCAGTTTTATTCAATGAAATACTACGTAGTGTTCCTGAATTTATCCTACGCATTGCCTGTTCTGGATCACAATCTATCCAAATTACCAAATCGGGAATTAATGCCGCAGAATTCATCTGAGATACTGTCTCCAAACCAAGATTTCCAACTACTCCTTGGTATACTAAGGAGGAATGGATATTCCTATCACTAATCACTAATCCTCCTTCATTTAATAATGGCTCAATCCAACTTTTCGAATGATCTACTCTATCTGCAGCAAATAACCCCGCTTCTTCCATAGGAGTATGATCACCTACTCTTACAGCATTAATTGCTAACATACCAAGACGTGAGTGCCTGCGTGGTTCATGTGTAAGGTGTACTCCACTAAATGCAAATTCTTTAGAAGCTATTTTTCTCAACATTCTTACAGCCTCACCCTTTCCAGAACCATCTCCTCCTTCAACGGTAACTAGATACATATTACAACCAACTATTCAATCATCTCATTATCTGGATTCTGATCATTAAATTGAAATTTAGATAATGTTAGAAATCCCATTCCAATCAAAGTCAAAGTTGGACCTACAATAATTAGACCTCTGCTGAACATAGAAATTCCTGCAAAATACATTGTTCTTCTATAATGTTTAGCCCTTTTGATTTCAAAATAAGCATGAATACCCAATAAAGCAAATAATATAGTAAATATTCCTACAATTGTCCCCATAACAACAATATTATTTAATTCACTTTCAGCGATAACTCCAATCTCCTTTAAACCATCTCCTTCAATCATTGTAATGTAATGCAAAGTTGCCTGATCTGGAATAAATGTGATTTTAATTATTTCATAACCCTCTTCATAAAATTCCATTATCATTGGTCTCTGTGGAATATCTGTGAATCTAAATAATCCATCATCCCCACTAACTTGAATTCCATAAGATTTACCACTACTAAAATCAATTATCTCTATACTAACTCCTTCAAATTCTGAACCATCTTCAAACAAGATTATTCCGGATATTTCTACTTCTTCATCAATTGCAAAAAATTGAGAATTTTCTACAAGTTCACCTGGGTTTCCTGTTAGTTGCATTAATCCGCTAACTAATCCTAATATTGCACCTGCCAAAATACAAAAAGCAGCAACTTTTCTTAATTTTTCATTCTCTTTATTACTTGTAGCAAAACGTTGAAATTCTTGCTCTATTCTACTTAATGAGATTGTTAAAGGTTCTTCAATTGTCTCTTCGATGTGTTGTTCTGAGATTTTGTCAGAAGCTCTTTGAAGTAATCCTTTTTTTATTTCCTCAGCACTATTTTCTTGTGATTCCAATTGCGAACGTACCCTTCCACGAAGTGACTCAAGTTTACGTTCCCTTTCGTCATCCATATTACTCCCCACCACCCTCTTGGACTTGAGTTTTTTCTGATTTTACTCTTAGTTTGATGTCAATTATCCAAATTATAGTACAAATGAAAAGTGAAAAAATCAGTGAATAGGTTAAGAAATTATGATCAATATTTGATTGAATGCTTGATTCTACTTGATTTTCGTCTAATTCCTCATTTATTGTCTGATTTATAAGAGTATTATTTTCTGTATTATTTTCCTCGAAAAATACATTATAATAATATGGCCAATATTTTCCTGTGATTGTAAATTCAGAACTATTCTCATCAAAAGCAATTCCATTCAAAACATCTGCCTGGTCATACTTCGATTTATTTAATAATCCATTTAAGTCAATTGTATTTGTAACATTTCCCGATTCGATATCAATTAAAATTATCTCATCAGTTAACCAAACATTAGAATATACTGTATCTCCAACACATTCTAACTCATTTAAATAAGTTACAGGAGTTTCGTTTTTTGTTACATTTTTCACATCGATTACTTCAAAAGTCTGTAAATCTCTAAGTGTTAATTGATTTGTACCATTACTCATTACAAAATAATCTGGCATTGTACAAATTCCCCATCCTTCTCCTGTATAATTCCACGTGTTTATTATTTCAAAAGATTCAATATCAAATACAAAAGCAATATTTGAACGATATGTCAACTGGATTAATTTGTTTTCATAAAATGTTAACCCTTCTGCAAATATAGACTCATTATGACTAAATGAATTTTCAATGGCTCCATTACTCATGTTAATCTTTTGCAAACTAGATTCACCATACTTACCAGTGCTTTCATAGAGATATCCATTATTAATTAATAATCCTTGAGTCCAAGAGGCATTCGAATGAGGAAGAGTGTCTATGAGGACCATGTCTAAACGTTGCACTGAGTTTGAATTTTGATTAGAGGCGATCACAGTATTAGCAAATAATATCAACAAAAAAATTGTGAGGACTCCGATACTATTTGGAACACTCCATCTTTGCATGTCTGATACATGTTCCAACGCGGCTTATATACGTCCTCGATAACAGAAGGTCATCTCTAATCGGGATTATCAGGTGGCCTTGATGTCGAAGCGCAGTAATTCTTACTCATCTAAACTAATTATTGGGATGCTGTTGATGTTTTTAGGAGCAAGTTTCTCCCCACTTGTTTCAGCAAATAATAATGAAAATAACCAACAAAATGAAGAAGAAAATGTAGAATATACAGAACCATATGTTGTTGGTGATTTGAACTATTTTATTCCTGATCTTGATGGCAGACAATATCTTTTTTCTGAAGAAGACCCTGTTTATTCTGCATCTAGATGGATGAAAGGGAAATACATAGATGCTGGTGAACCATTTGAGCCAGAGCTTAGTGTTTCATCTACAAAATCAAGTACATCAGGCCGAGCTCATTCAGGATGTACACCTGGCGATGATTGGACTGAAGGTGAATCAGGCACTGTTTCAATATCTGGAGGATCTCTTGACATTGTTGCTGAAAAGGTAACTGCAAATGCTGCATTCCTCGTAGGTACAAGCAGTTCAGTAAATATTGCAACGCTAAACAGTTTTGCCACTGATTGGGAAACTACAATATTTCCAACTGTCACTAATTTGTATTTATCTGGTTCAATGCCAGATAGAGATGGAAATTGCCAAGTTGAAATTGTTTTGTATGACATTGATGGAGGGGGAGGAATTGGAGGATATTTCTCTCCAGGGATTGCAAATAGTGGAGAATCAATATTTGTTGATGCAGCCGACACAGGTGGTTCATTTGGTAGAGTAATACTTGCTCATGAATTTCAACATTTATTACATAATCATGCAGATCCAAGTGAATACCTTTGGATAGATGAAGGAAACGCAGATATGGCTGCTTTCTTTTGCTTTGGCATGGATAGTTCCCTTAGAGGGCACATCAATGCATGGACAAGTCGTCCTGATGTAAGCATTCGTTGGTGGGACCAGAAAGAAGATACTTCTGATTACGGTGCTGGAATGCTGTTTATGCTATATCTCCACGACATGCTAGGAGGCGCAAATGCAATGGCACAACTCGTTTCTGACCAAGCAAGTGGAGGTTTTGGAATTACAAACTTATTAGCAAACCCACCAGGAGGTATATCATCACCTATAGGATCGACTTTCTCTGATGCTATGGCAAATTTTTCAGTCGCTTCGGTATTAGATTCTGATCAAGCACCATATGGATTTGAGAGCATAGATATGATGCCAACTTGTGGAGGAAGTAGTTCTGTATGTAGAGTTCAACCTTCTGAAACCCATACTAGTTGGTCTCAGCCTTGGTCTAGTCCAAGTGTGCAAATAGAGGGATGGGGTTTGGCAATTTTCAAAATGGTCGCTGATGGAAATGCTGGAAAATTAAATTTGCGTCTGACTGCTGAAATAGATGCTTTTGATGGTGTTTTGGCTGCTGTGGACAATAACGGAATTGTTACTACTGCTCCATTGGACTTTACTAGTGGCCCTGATGCTAATGGTGATGGAAATCCAGATTATGGAGAAGCCACAGGATTAGTACCTGGATTTGGAAATGGAACTGAAGAAGTATATGCAATTACGTGGTTTGAATCAATTCCGAGCGATTGTAATTACGAAGATTGTTATTCAACACTACCTCCTGGTTTTACTTCATATCCAACATCTTCTGTAAGCATTGAGGCAAATGTGATTACTGGACCTCCAACACTTAACCCCTCACCTGTACTAAACTATACAGATAGAGATGGAGATGGTGGTTTTGACACAATACAAGTAGATACTTATGTTACTTCTCAAGCATATTCTGAAAAAGTTGATGTCCTGCTAGAAGTATATGATTCAACAAATAATATGATTGATTCCACTACTACTAGGGTCGTTGCTGGAGGTGGCCAACCAGTCACCTTTAGTTCTTGGTTCACTCCCCAATTAACTGACTCGTACACAATTGTTTCACGATTAGTTGAATTAACTGGTTCTGTTATAGACACTCAAGTTTTACCAAATCTATTTTTGGAAAATATGATTCCTGATGCAATCGGTTCAATAAATACATTAGATGCAGAAACGTGGGATCAAATTCAATTTTCAGCATCTGGTGAAGACAAATGGGGATTATCTACAGATAATGAAACATTACCAAATATTGATGATCCTGTAGCTTATGAATGGACATTTGGTGACGGAAGTTCCTCTACTCTAAAAAATCCAAGAAGGGCTTATACTTCTGTAGGTTTCTTCCCAGTCACTCTTAGAGTACAAGATATAGGAGGAGGGTGGAGTGAAATTCTTAATTGGTCTATGAATATTACAGATGAATCAACTCCAATTATAGAAATTAGAATCAATGGCCAATCATTAAGTCAAAAGCCAGATTGGTGTCTTGCTGATTGGTGCTTAGATACAGATCAAGCAACAGAATTTAGTGCATATCGAGCAAGTGATAATGTCCCAATAGAATTACTTGAATTTACATGGGATTTTGGTGATGGAAATATGGAATCAGGCATTGGGGTTTACGAGGTGTTACATGCTTGGACCGAAGGTGAATCAGATGGAAGATCTTCAATGATGAATTTGAGTATAAGCGATGGCACAAATATAGCATATCTTGAATTAGAAATACTAGTAATGAATCGTATCCCAAGACAAATATTCTCTGGGAATTTTGTTACTGAAACGCTTGTTCCAATTACATTACCAGAAGTATTTGTAGATGATGATGGCACAATTACTGACGTAATCTGGCAATTTGAGGGAGAAGTAAATCTAGAAGGTAGTGAAGTGACATATGATAGTTCATTCATAGATCCAATGACCTCTACTGATTCAAATCCAACTCCTGCGTGGAAAATACCAGGGATGTACAATGTTACAGTTACAGTAACAGATGATGATGGAAATCAGACTTCTGCAACATTTATGGTAACTGTAAATAATCAAAGACCAGTTCCTATTATGAATGTGTTCGATAATTTAGGAAATCCACTTAATCTTGTAATTGAAGATGCTATTGCTGGAAGAAACTATACATTCAAATCAAGTTTAAGTTATGACCCAGATAGTTCTGATTCTTTAGTAGCTCAGTGGATCTTTTCTGATGGTTATTCTACTAACGTATCTACAACTGAAGAAATCGGTTATCAGTTTAATGAACCTGGAGATTATAGTGTGACATTAATAATAACAGATTCATTAGGTCTTGAATCTCTTGCCCTAGAACGTGTAATTAGAATTGCAAACCCAGTTCCAATAATCAATGCAAAAATTTTAGATGCATGGATAAATGGGGAAATTGTTAATGAAAACACGCCAAGAACCAATGATAGTGTTTTCACATACACATCTACATTCACAAGTGACGGGGAAATATTTGCAGCACCTGGCACATTACTATTCTTTGATTCCAGTGGTACAAGAGATGGTGATTTTATGTTTGAAGGATTTTTAAATCCAGATAAATCACAAGATGATTGGAATGGTATTGTAGAATACTCATGGGATTTTGGTGATGCAGGACCAATAAGCAACGAACCTAGTCCTTGGCATTCATATGATTCACCAGGAGTATATACTGTGACTTTGACTGTAAGAGATGGATATGGCACAGGAGATACTACTCAAATTCAATTCAAAGTTAGAATTGATGAAGCACCTGTATTCAATCAAATTCAAATCTCAAGCGGGATTGAGCAAATTGTAGAAGATTTCTCAATTGCAATTAGTGCAACTGCCGAAGATTCTGAATTATCAAATGGGTTAATTGCGTGTAGAGATCTTAATCCTGCAATAGATGATGACGAAGATGGAATCTCTGAAAATGATTGTAATGAAGATGTAAATGGAGAACTCAAGTACTATTGGGATTTTGATTCAAGATTTGAAGATTCAAACATTGCAGATGCTATGGATGGAGACAATTCAAATGATTATATTGTTGCTCAAGCATTGGAATATATGTGGAATGAAACTGGAAATACAGTAATTACATTGAAAATATGTGATGGAATTAATCATTGTTCTATGGAATATTTCCCAATTAAAGTCTTGTTAAAACAAACAGATAGTGAAGAAGAAGCATTTGATTGGGCTGATCCGAACAGTTATTTTAAATCAGACCTTGGAAGTAATGGTGTAATCTTTATTGGTTCTATTCTAGCAGTTCTCATCTTAGGTTATTTTGCAATGAGACAGCCAAATGAACTTGAAGAAGAAGCAGAAGAAGCCTCTCAAAATTACGAAGTTGAAGAAATTGAAGTGAAAGGAGGGGTGATGGGCATGGATAATCATACACCTCCACCTAAACCTAGTGTTTTAGAGAAAGATGAACGAAGAAATTCAAGTTCTGGATATGTAAGGCCTGTAAAAGGGAAGTCAATACATGCCTACTACTAGAAAAGTTGCAATATTGCTATCTTTGATTTTTTTAGCACCCTTACTATTATCTAATTTTTCACTATCAAATGAACTTTTATTGCCAGTTAGTGCTGCTTCGTGTAATTCTACAAATAATGAGCCTATGTGGGGTGTTGAGGCAGCTAATATTTCAATTCAAAATTATTACTATGATGACTGGGGAAATTACTATGAGGTCGAAGAAAGTGGCTCTGGTGGAAAAAAAGAAATGGATGAACCAATGATTTATCAAGAACAAACTGCACTTGGAACTCTTACCCAAGATGATGATTTCAGTACAAGTCAAGTGATGCAAAACGATTCAATAAGTGGGTTAAGATTAAATTTAACCACTGGACAAAAATATACATTTTGTATTACTACTCAGCACCTAAATAATGGTTCAATCATTGGAAGTTCAGAAGTAGATGTATATCTACTCACAGAATATGATTGGGAGATTTATCAAGATGATTACAATGCAAGACATGCAGAATGGAGAGATTGGAAAAACGATGTCCCCATTGAGTGGCAATCATATATGAGTAGTTTTTATTGGAAGCCTTTTAGAGATGTTCACGAATATACAACAAATTCTAATTTTGAATTCTCTGTAGCATTAGATCAGCCTCTTGTAACAAATACTATGTTTCAAGATAGTGGACCTTCATGGGAAGAGTTTTACTTAATCGTTGATGGATGGGACAATATTTACGATGATGCTAAACCCACAGGACATGAGGTTCAAGTAGACATACAAGTCATGATAGAAGAAAGGTTTGCATTACCTAATTGGACTGTTAGCTTAACTTGTTGTGGATTATTTCTTGCAATTGCTGCAATTCCCGCTGTTCTCCATGTTCGATATCAAAAAGCAGGAGTCAACAGTGGAAACACTCAATTAATACCAAAGGTTTCTGGAACTGATTCAAAAACTTTTGGAACTATGAAAGATGATTTAGAATAATTAATATTCCAACATATCCCATGCATCTGTAAGATCTCTTACGTTAATTAACCCTTTTTTACCTAAATGAAAATCAGATTCAAGTGTTGCATAAACCATTGCTTGATTCAAAAGAGGTGCATGCAGTCTGGTCCAATCTCCACTTGGCCCTAAACCCATCAAACTCATCTGTTGCTTACTATTCCTTAAAGTCCAACAAGCATTTACTATTTCTATGCCATCATGGTGATCGTTAGTCTTGAAACATAATTTGATTAAATCTCCTGTATCTCCATTATCTTCTATTAATGAAATTATATTTTCGGCATCTGGTGTTTTATCGATATCATGATGTGAAGAAACTATTTTTGTATTTGAATCGCCTGCAAGTTTCATTAACTTTTTACGTTCTTTAGATTCTATATTGATCTCTAAATCAACCCAACTGACATTGCTTTCTATCGCCTTAGTCAAAATTTTCAAACGCTCTTCTTCAGTACCAGGGAACTTTCCCCCCTCCGCAGTACTTCTACATGTGAATATCACTGGTTTCTCTATCGCTTCTTTAAGCCTACTAATTGTGTTTGAGACGTCTACTTCTGATACCTCTCTAGGAATTAATTCATATCGTGAAGCATTAGTATCTTCTGAACCTTCTGGAGGCTTTTGATACACTTTGGAAAGATATAGGAAATCGAAGCGGATTTCAAGGATGTCTGCTCCAGCTAATGTTGCAAGACCTGCTGCCTTTATGCATTCTTTGACAGAAAATCCTTCAATGGAAACACAGACTAACGGACGGTTCACGTCATGGCCAATCAGAGGTTTATTTTAATGGTGTCGAATTTTTAAACCCTACATTTCTACTACCTTGGAGAACACAAAAGCGATTAGTTTACAAACCTCGCTTGATACTCTACTAATGTTCGAAGGATTCCGTAAGGTTCGAGTGATGGGGTAGCGAAATTTTCTACAATTAGAATTTAATAAATGGTGATTATATGGCTGATGAATATGATGCAGAAAGTATCCAAGTTTTAGAAGGACTTGAGGCAGTTAGAAAAAGACCTGGTATGTACTTAGGAGATCCTCACGATGGTACTGCATTACACCATTGCATATGGGAAGTTGTTGATAATTCAGTAGATGAACATCTTGCAGGACATACTGCATCAATTGAGGTAAACCTACATCCTGATGGATCCCTCTCTGTACGTGATTTTGGTAGAGGAATACCAGTAGGCATCCATGAAGAATATGGCATCTCTGCTGCAGAAGTCATTATGACAAAACTACACGCAGGCGGAAAATTTGACAATAGCTCATACAAAGTTTCAGGAGGTTTGCATGGCGTTGGAGTTTCTGCAGTAAATGCAGTGTCCGAATGGATGGAAATGACCATCCATAGAGATGGTGTAATTTATTTTCAAAGATACGAGGCGGGAGTCCCTGTAGAATCATTAAAAGAAATTGGAAAATGTGACGACACAGGAACATTAATTCAATTTAAACCAGATTTAGGTATTTTCACGCATATTACTGAATTTGAATTTGAACAAGTAGATACAAGATTAAAAGAAACATCATTCCTTAATGCAGGATTAAAAATAATAATTACTGACAAAAGGGAAGATGAAGAAAATGTAAGTATGCACCACTACGAGGGAGGATTAAGTGAATTTGTGAGGCAACTTAATTCAAACAGAGAAGTGATGCATCAAGAAGTAATTCAAATCAGCGGTGAAAGAGATACTGAGAAGGGGCCTGTAACTATTGATTTAGCGCTACAATGGTCTGATGCATTTAGTGAAACCATACTTTGTTACACAAATATAATTCGAAACAAAGATGGTGGGACTCACATGTCTGGGTTAAGAGGAGCATTAACTAAATGTATCAATAACTATGCCAAAAAACGAAAATTGCTGAAGGGAAGTTCACTATCAGGAGATGATGTTCGTGAAGGTTTATCTGCAATAGTCAGTGTAAAACATCCAGATCCTTCATTTTCATCACAAACTAAAGATAAACTTGTAAGTAGTGAAGTTACAAGTATTGTTGAAACGGTAGTTTATGAAAAACTAGGCGAATTCTTTGAGGAAAACCCTTCTGTAGGTAAATTAGTCGTTGATAAATCATTACTAGCATCTAAAGCAAGAGAAGCTGCAAGAAAAGCAAGAGATTTAACTCGTCGTAAAGGCGTGTTAGAAGGAGGAGGATTACCAGGGAAATTAGCAGATTGTCAATCCAGAGACCCCTCTGAATGTGAAATATATTTAGTCGAAGGAGATTCTGCAGGAGGTTCTGCAAAAACAGGCAGAGATAGAAGGATCCAGGCAATATTGCCACTCCGTGGTAAAATCCTTAATGTCGAACGACAAATGAGAAACTTAGTGAAGGTGTTTCAAAATAATGAGATACAGACTATGATTAGGGCTTTGGGAGCAGGTGTTGGAAATCCTTCTGAAGATGGAGTTATAGAAGAAGGAACCTTTGACACAAGCAAATTGAGATATTCGAAAATAATTATTATGTGTGACGCAGATATTGATGGTGCCCACATAAGGACATTGATGCTGACATTCTTATGGAGATTTATGAGACCTGCAATAGAAGAAGGTCATGTGTATATCGCTCAACCACCACTATATCAGTTATCTAAAGGTAGAGTTGGAAGATATGTGTATTCAGATGAGGAAAGAGACTTAGTAATGGCAGAGTTACAAGGCGATAACCCTAATGCTAAAATTAATGTACAGAGATACAAAGGTTTAGGAGAAATGAATCCAGAACAATTGTGGAATACTACGATGAATCCAGAAACAAGAACCATGCTAAAGGTAACAGTTCAGAATGCTGAAGAAACGGATAGAATGTTTGAAATTTTAATGGGTGAAGATGTCCCAGACAGAAGGAAATTTATTGAAACACATGCAAAGGAGGTGACAAACCTTGACATCTAATGAAGAAACACCAAGTTCAAATGAAAATATTCTTAATCATCCATTGAATAAAGAAATGAAAATATCATACATAAATTATGCTATGTCTGTCATTATTGGCAGAGCCTTACCTGATGCAAGAGATGGACTAAAACCAGTTCACAGGAGAGTATTGTATGGTATGTATGAGGGAGGACATACTTCTGATAAGAAATTCAGTAAATCTGCAAGATCAGTAGGGGATGTAATGGGTAAATATCACCCTCATGGAGATCAATCAATTTATGATACAATGGTTAGAATGGCCCAAGATTTCTCATTAAGATATCCTCTCGTAGATGGCCAAGGAAATTTTGGTTCTATTGATGGCGACCCTCCTGCTGCAATGCGTTATACTGAAAGTAGGCTTGACCGAATTGCAAAACATATGCTCGGAGACATAGAAAAGAAAACTGTTGATTTTCAACCAAATTTTGATGATTCTGAATTTGAACCAACTGTCTTACCTGCGAGATTACCAAATTTATTACTCAATGGTAGTGACGGTATTGCTGTAGGGATGGCAACAAGAATTCCCCCTCATAATTTGAATGAAGTAGCAGGTGCAGTGAATCTTCATGTAAACCAAATAATTGAGCAAGGTGTTGATAAGTTAGAGATGCCTTCAATTTCAATCGAGAGGTATATGGAACATGTTTCTGGTCCAGATTTTCCCACTGGTGCTTCAATTCATGGCGTAGAAGGAATTATCGACATGTATTCAACTGGTAAAGGTAAATTCCATGTTAGATCAAAGTGTGAAGTTTTTGATGATAATAAAGGTAAAAGAATCATAATTACTGAAATTCCTTATCAAGTTAAAAAAGCAGACATGCTCGTCTATATTGCAGACTTAGTAAGTAAAGGAACTGTAATTGGAATTAGAGATATTCGTGATGAGTCTTCAAAAGAGGGAATAAGAGTAGTTATTGAAGTCAAAAACAATGCGGACCCTCATGCAGTGTTAAATCAATTATTCAAAAAAAGCCGTTTACAAGAGTCATATTCGGCCAATATGATGGGTATTCTAGATGGTCGCCCAGTACTCTTAACATTACCTTTAATGTTACATACATATGTTGAACATAGGGAATCCGTAATTGAAAGACGTGCTCAATTTGAATTAGATAAAGCCGAAGCAAGAGCACATATTCTAGAAGGTTTGGTTAAAGCACAAGATAGAATTGATGATGTTATTGCAGTCGGTAAAGCAAGTGAAAGTAGAGAGCAATTTGAGTTGGTGCTAAATGGAAAAGAAAGTATAATCAAAAGTATTGCTCCATTTGATTTTACAGTACCTCAAGCAAAAGCTATTGCTGAAAGAAGATTATATCAACTTAGTAAATTAGATGTTAATAAAGTTCAAAATGAATTTGAAGAATTGCAAGTAATTATTGCTGATTTGAAAGACATTATTGGTTCTAGACTTAGAAGACTGAATATACTATTAGATGAACTTAATGAAATGGTTGAAAAACACGGAGATGAAAGACGTTCATTCATAGATCCTATGCCATTATCCATGGATAGAGAAGACCTCGTGGAAGAAAGAGCAATTGTAATTACACTTTCGGAAAACAATTACATTAGACACCTTCCAACTGAAGCATTTAGAACTCAAGGGACTGGAGGTAAAGGACTGAAAGGAGTCACCACCAAAGAAGAAGACAGACCTCAAGCAATTATTACTTGCTTCAGTAAAGATAGGTTGTTGATTTTTACAGATAAAGGCCGCGTTTATGGCCTCAAAGCTTGGGAAACTCCAGTAGCCAGTAGACAGGCAAAAGGTAGCCATATCCGAAATTTATTAGAAGGAATCAGAGATGATGAGAATGTTGTTAGCATATTACCAATCTCGAAAGAATTAATTGAAGAAGTAACAGAAAAATCACTAAATGTTAAAGTTGAAGAGGGTGAAAAGAAACCTGCTTCTGGATATTTCTTACTCTTTTCCACCAAATGTGGTCTTATTAAGAAAACAGATCTTAGGGAATATGTCAAAATAAATAGAAATGGGAAATTTGCAATTAAATTTAAAATTGAAGGTGATGAATTAGTTAGTGTACGTTCTGGAACTGAGGAATCTGACATCGTATTGATTTCCAACAAAGGTTTCGCCTCTAGATTTTCATGTAAACAGATTTCATCTACAAGCCGTAATACCTCGGGAGTATGGGGAATAAGAACAGGAACTCGTGGAGATGGAGGTCACGTAGTTGGAATGATTGTTACTTCAAATTATGAAACTCAAATCATAACAATCACAAGAAATGGTCAAGCAAAAAGAACTAGAGTAGGTACTGCAGAAAAAATTCCAGATTTAGATGCAAATAAGGTTCAAAGGTTAAATGATGATGGTTCTCTAAAATTTGTCAATGACGGATATAGAAGGACTAAAAATGGTGCTAAAGGCATCACTACAATGAAACTAGATGATGACAATAATGATGAAATTGTTGCAGTTAGACAAATACCTGATGTGCAAGATAATTTATTTTTATTAACTTCTAAAGGAATGATGATTAGAGTTAAAGCAGAAGATACCAAATTTACAAAAAACAGATCCACTAAAGGCAATAGGATAATGGAATTAAGGAATAAAGATAAAACTAAATTCCTTGATGAAATTATTTTTGCAGCAAGGATACCTGCAGAATTGATTAGTGAAGAATTATCAAATTCAACTAATTCAGCAACTGAAGAAGAATAGTGAAGTTCAAACACTAGAACTTATTCTGGGTTAATGTCCTGAGGTGATTTTGATGAATGAAGATAAATTGATTTACGATTGGAATGTCATTAATTGGGAATTAAATCGAGATGAGTCTAAACACCCACATAGTGTTTGGTTTGATGATGAAACATTAAGAGATGGTCTCCAATCTCCATCAGCAAGAAATCCTACGATTGAACAAAAAATAGAATTATTAACTTACATGGAAAAATTAGGCATTCAAAAAGTTGACCTCGGATTACCTGGAGCTGGTCCATTTCACATAGAACATATCGATGCAATGCTTAACCACATTGTAGAAAATAATTACAAAATAAGACCTGGAGCTGCTGTGAGGACTGTAGTTTCAGATATTGAACCATTAGTCGATTTACAAGCAAAATATGAAATTCAAATTCAAGCAAGTGCGTTCCTTGGCACAAGTCCTATCCGTCAATATGCAGAAAATTGGACTATGGAAAAATTAATTTCTACAATGGAAAAAGCGGTAGGTTTTGCAATAGATAATGACATACCAGTAATGTTCGTTACAGAAGACACTACAAGAAGTAGGCCTGAAGACGTAAAACAAATTTACACAAGAGCACTTGAATTAGGTGCAGATAGACTTTGTGTATGTGATACATGTGGGCACGTAACTCCTAATGGTACCAAACAATTATTGTCATTTATACAAAATGAAGTTATCCCTGATGCTGGATTCAAAAGAAGAGACATTGAAATAAATTGGCACGGACATCAAGATAGAGGATTAGGGGTTGCAAATAATTTAGCTGCCGTTGAGGCTGGAGCTGATGTAATCCACGGTACTGCTTTGGGTGTTGGTGAAAGGGCAGGAAATGCACCACTTGATCAAACTCTAGTAAATCTAAGTTTAATGGGAGTTATTGATAATGATTTAACTCTTCTAAATGAATATATGAATAAGGCACACGAATATGTTGAAGTTGCACTACCAAGAAATTATCCAGTATTTGGAGAAGACGCATTTGAAACGGGTACTGGAGTTCACGCATCTGCAGTAATTAAAGCAATGAAAAAAGGAAATGATTGGTTAGCTGATAGAGTATATTCTGGAGTACCAGCACAAGACTTTGGATTACAACAAATAATTAGAATAGGGCATATGAGTGGAAGATCAAATATTATTTGGTGGCTAGAAAAAAATAATTTCGAACCAAATGATGATTTAGTTGCACACCTATTTGAAGTGGCAAAATCAAAAAGGAGACTTATGTCAGATGATGAAGTAACTAATGTTGTAAATTCATTTATTACAACATAAATTAATCTTCTTCTTCTTCTGCAGCAATACTATTTCCTTGTAAATTATCTGTATTTGATGCAGCCCAACTTTTTTGCCATTCTGAATCAACTCCTCCTTCAGACCATTCTCCTTCAATAGATATCTCATCTACTTCAGATTCTTCTCGCCAAACAGGAGTTCCTAATGAACTATTTACAACTAATCTTGAATTCTCATCACATTGTTCCATAATTAATTCCTTTGATTTCGTAATAGGTAAGATATGACCCACTGGAGTTCCTGCTGTTACAAATGGATGAGTGGCTGCGCAAATGAACAATCCAGTTATCGGAGATTCCAAATCAATTGACTCACCTGGAGTTTGAGGATCACTAATTGTAGCAACAACATCTCCCTCTTCGACAAAAGAGCCTGGGCCAACTAACATATCTAGTAATCCTCCTCCGTGTGCTCTTAGCCAAGTTGAACCAGAAGCTAATAGACGGAACCTAGGACGATTTGGAGAACCTGGTATCACATGTAGAGTTTTTAATGAATTTAAGACCCCATTAACTGCAACTTGTACTGCATCATGGTCAAGAGTACTTGCCCCCCCTCCCTCGTAAGTAATTGCACCTATATCCAAATTATTTATTGTTCTACGTAGTGATCCTTTTGGAGGTTTACTATCTAAGATAACCTCTAATCCGAATGATTTTGCAAGTCTTTGAGATGATGAATGTGTTAAATCAGCTCTAATCTGAGGCATGTTTGATCTACCTTTTGCTGCTGAATGCAAATCAATCACATAATCTGAATCTTTAATTAATGAATGGTAAATTCTGTAAGCAACTCTTTGTGTAGTGTTTCCAGTTCTGCGTCCTGGGAATTCGCGATTTAAATCTCTGCCATCGGGGAAATATCTTGAATTTGATTTGAATCCAGGAGTATTTATTACAGGAATTATTCTAATTGTCCCTGCAATCTTATTCGGATCCAATGGTCCACCTTCACACGTTAATGTCTCTGACAACAGATGAGAACATGCACTAGGACCTGTTAATTCGTCCCCATGAATAGCACCTGTAATTGTAATTACAGGACCAGGGCGTTTACCATGCAAGATACAAACTGATGTTGGCCAAGAATCTCCTAAAGAAACCTTTAGTAAATTTAGTTTGATTGTTCTAATCTCTCCTGGTTTCACCCTTTTCCTATTAAATTTATAATCAGATGGTTCATTAATCCTATCCCACTCTGGTTTAGGTAATTTTTCGGACTTCATTGCCTCTTTCACAGCTTTTTTCCTTTCAGCAGACATTTCATGAGATACTCTTATCTTTTTTTGTTTATCTCCACTTTTTCGGGATTTGCCCTTCTTTTTAGACATGTCCTCGCCATTTGGCACACTGTTGAAGGAGACTGATTAATCTATTTCTTAACTTTGCACTGAATAATCCATACTATTGATTCATAAACCTATCAAAACATCGCTTGTATATGTCAGAATTAATTGGCGTTCAAAGAGAGTTCGCTCCAAATTCAATTTGTTTTGGATGTGGCCCATCAAATGAAAAAGGGTTGAAAATAGATTCTTTTAGATTTGAAGGTGGTTTACGTACTGAATTTGAAACAAGTTCAGAACATCAAGCATTTCCAGGAATTATTAACGGAGGAATTATTGGTACACTTCTTGATTGTCATGGCAATTGGACTGCTGCCATAGCAATAATGGATCAAAAAGGTGATGAAAGGCCATCATGTACAGTAACTGCTAATTATTCTGTAAAATTAATTCGGCCAACTCCTTCTGGTGAAATTCTAACCATTACCTCTAAAGTTGAGGATTTGCATGAAGATAGAGCGAGAATTACTATGGAATTAAATGTAAATGGAAAATTATGTGCTAAAGGAGAGGGATTATTCGTATCAGTAAAAGAAGGACACCCTGCATTCCATAGATGGCATTAAGAAAAACAAGGTGTACTTTGTGAATCAAGAAGAAAGCCAGATTTTAAAAAAATCCGTGAATTCTGTACTTGATACAATGGCAAAATTAGGTTTTGATATTACAAAAGAAATTAGTGAGTTGAAAAATATAAAAATGGGACTACTAAGAAAAAGCTCCGTATATAGGCATGGAGTGACTAGGTATTTACCAACTAGTAAATGGAATTCCACAAATCCAAATCCCTCTTGTGTAAGAGTTGTTGACATACACCCATTATTACTTAAATCAGAATGGGAAATATACAGAGAAATAATAATATTTCATGAATTCATACATTGCTTGGGTTATTTAGGCCATGATAAAATATTCTACAAATTAGAATCATTGTGGCCAACAATAAAACAAAAAAAATCATTAGGAAATAAATTTATGAACATTCTAAAACTAAAAAATTCGACTTGGAAATGGGTATGTCCTAAATGCAATATTGAAGTATTTAGGCAGAGAAAAGCTTCTGGCAAATACATATGCATTAAATGCAAGTGTAAATTACTTGATAAAGCAATTAGATAATTATTCTTCTTCAGAGGAATTTCCATAAATTAATGATTCAAGCATTTCCTTTTCATCATCATCTAAATGGCCATCTTCGAGTGCTGAATGAATCTTAGTAAGATCGGATTTACTTAATCCAGCATCTTTTGCTGCATTTTCAATTAATTCTATTTCCCTGTCTTCAATTTTACCATCTCTAAGTGCAACAGTTATTGCTGCCTTCAATGCTATAGATGCTGCCTGTTCATCAGTTAAATCCAATACTGAACGAATTGCTTCTAATTCATCAAGTTCTGATTTGTCTAATACCCCATCTTCAAATGCTGATTCATAAATTTCCATCAAAAAGCCAGTATATTGACTTGGATGTAATAAGACGTCCCTGATTAATCCATAATCTACGCCTTTTTCACGTTCCTTTGAAAGTTCAAGCATCACTATGCTCCTTCGAACTTCTTTAACGGACATGTCTTTCAATCCATGTCCTGCCCAAATAAGTCCAACAGCCGTAATCGCTGCAGATAACCATAACATCACAGTTTCATTAATGAAATCACCAGGGTGTGTCATGTACACTACTCCAATACATGCCATTAATGCCCCTGAAAATATTTCTGCCCAGTCATTAATATCTGGTTCGTCATCAAATACTGCTAATCTTTCTAATATCTCGGCTTCAAAGTCTTCGTCCATAGCCAGCCCTAACACTACCACAATGAAGCCGCTCATTACCCTTGCCCTTCATCTCCATCTACTAATTCAGAAATTTAAGTTCGGTTTTTATTTAAAAAACGATGAACCAAGTGCTTTTGAGCCTTGGGCATTATAGAACATTCATGGCGAGTAGTTCAAACTCAATTTCAAAATTGAAAATTCCTACTTTAGCGAAAAAATTTATTGAGGAAAAATGGGGAATTTCTGAATTATATCCTCCTCAAAAAGAAGCTCTAAAACCAGTCCTCAATGGAGAAAATACATTGATCTCAATCCCTACTGCAAGTGGAAAATCATTAATTGCTTATCTAGGAATTATTCAAAATCTACTTGTTAAAAATATAGGAAGTAAAGCAGTATATATTGTTCCATTAAAAGCATTAGCTGGTGAAAAATTTGCCGAACTATCTGAAATTGGAAAATTTCTAAATTTGAAAGTAGGTTTATCTCTTGGGGACAGAGATGGAGAAAATACAAATATTAACAATGCAGACATAATCATTTGCACTAGTGAAAAATTTGATTCAATAATGAGGAATAGGCCTGAAATCATGCAAGGTTTGAGCATAATTATTGCCGATGAAGTCCATTTAATTCATGATTTTTCAAGAGGGCCAACAATGGAAATAAATTTGACAAGGTTCCTTTATTCTAATAAAAACGTACAAATTATTGCATTATCTGCAACTATTGGAAACTCAAATGATTTGGCAAAATGGTTACGCGCTAAATTAATTGTTTCAACATGGAGACCTGTTACATTAGAACAATCTACATTGGCTAATATTGATTTAGAAGCTAGAAAAAGGATTTCATCTTCAAAAGAAACTATGGCTAAACTACCACCTCCTAGAACACTAAAGGGCCCAGCATCTCAACCAATGATTGCTGCATTAGAAGACTCATTAGAACAAAACATCCAATCACTAATCTTTGTTTCTACAAGACGTTCAGCACAAAGTTTAGCACGTAAACTATCGGAAAGAATTGTTAAAAAATGGAAGAAAGAAAATAATGAGAAGAAATTTAAAGAACTTGGAAAATTAAAAAAAGAACTTAAACAAATAGGTGATGATTCTTCAATTTCTGATTCTCTTTTAAACATTGTTTCTGGAGGAGTTGCATTCCACCATGCGGGATTAAACAGCAAACAAAGAAAATTTATTGAAGATTCTTTTAGAAATAAAAAAATAAGTTGTATTGTAGCCACCCCTACTCTTGCTTCGGGGGTAAATTTGCCTGCAAGAAGAGTAATAATAAGGGATTTAAAAAGGTATGATCAGGGCATGTCTCGTTGGCTTTCTGTAATGGAAGTTCAACAAATGCTAGGTAGGGCTGGGAGGCCAAAATATGATTCTCTTGGAGAAGCATGGTTACATTGTAAAGGCGATAGATCTTTTGAAAATGCAGACATTATTGCAGAACGATTTATACATGGAAATCCTGAAGATGTATCTTCAAAACTCGCTTCTGAAAATGCATTAAGAATTCATCTTTTAGCATTAATAGCAACTGGCGGCATCAATTCAAGGTTTGCCATAAGTAATTTCTTCAAACATACTTTTTTAGGACATTCTCAACCTCAAAAAATGCTTGAAGAGCGTATTGAAAAATGGATTCAATGGCTTTCAAATAATGAGTTAGTTTCTAGGCTCGGATGTGATGATGACCTTTATCAGCACATTTCAGATGAGAGAATTGATGAAATTGAAAGTTGGAATGATGAAATTCCAACATGGGCAAATATTGCTAAAGATTCTGAAGGAGTACAATTCGAATCTGAACCTGACACTATTTCAAATGCACCAAAAAGTCTTGGATTTAATCTTGCTAGTGATTGGGACAAACATGAAAATATACCAAAAACTGTTGAACCCCTAGTAATGACTTACGCTGCTAGTGAATTTGGAAATTTAGTGAATAGGATGTACCTCGATCCAACAAGTGGACTACTTATTAGAGAAGGTTTGAGAAGAGCAGTACGTAGAATTTACCGGGATGATTCAAATTTACCACTTACAGATGAAGGTTTGTTATACCTCATTACATCTACAGATGATTTTATGACATTTTGGTGGAAAGATTCTGAATATGACAAATTACTTGAAAAATCATCATTATTAGATAATGAATTACTTAATGAAAAAGAATTAGAAGATATTCACCTAAGTAGAATAAAATCAACTTGGATTTTGAATGATTGGATTGAAGAAGCAGAATATAGAGATTTAGAAAAAGTTCACAATATAATGCCTGGTGATTTAAGATCAAGGATTGAACTTGCAGAATGGTTACTTTTTTCTGCAAAACAAATTTTATACCATGATGCCAAATTTGACAATGAATTTAAAGAGATTAAAAACAAGGTCATTAATAGGCTAGATGAGTTAAGAAAAAGAATCAGATACGGATGTAAAAAGGAACTTTTATCCTTAGTTTCTTTACCAAATATTGGAAGAAAAAGAGCAAGAGATTTAATTAACATGGGAGTGAATACTCCAAGAGATATTCTCGAATTAACGTCACGCGATAAAAATAGATTGATTTCATTACAAGGCTGGGGGCCTAAATTAATCGAAAATATAATTAAAAAAATAAAAAATAAAAATAATAACTCTGATGAAAATGAAAAAAGACGTGATGATGAACCACTACCTGGAGAAAAATAGCAAACCATCAATATGTGGTAATAATCGCAGGTGACATGGAGAAGAGAACTCCTTGGTATCCCTGCTGGGGAATAAAAATCAATTTAGAGGAATTCTCAATTTCAAACTTTGTAACAAAATTTCTTGAGATTCGTCCAAATAATCGATGGTTATTAATCTCAAAAGATGCTGCTGCAAGTGAGAGACATTTATGGCATGTTTGGTTTGCAATGGAACAACAATATTTACTAAAATCTGCCCTCTCAAAAAATGTTGATGCTGAATTTATAAGGATTATTTCAGGCACTAATCAATTGAAAACTGCTTTTTCAAGAGCAGGGTTAAATGAAAATGATACTGAAGCATGGCTAATATATTTACCAATAGCAGAACCAAATATGGAATTATTACCTGAAACACCCATTGTTGAATTTACTGAAAAAGCTCAAAAAATCACATATCTTATGAATTCAAGTATAATTACAGAAAGACCAAGACCAAGTAAAAATGGTTTAGAAAGGCTTGGAATAAAATATGGAGAACATGACACTTCAATAAATGAGGATTTATTTATTAGCCATATTGCTCGATCTTCTTTTTCATAACTAATCAATTAATTCAAGAACCTCCGATGTCAGGGAGGCTTGGTGAGCAAGTGAACATACTAACACAACAAGCACGCAATGCCATCGCCAAGACTTTGGGGCCATGGGGAAAAATTGCGTATGGTTTCGGGGGAATGGATTTTGAGTGAAGAATTAACTAATGCAATTAGTACTGTAATGGAGCAATGTCCTGAAGCTTCAGAAGATGACATTAAGAATGAATTTGAAAGATATGAAAGAGATTTCTTAATTCCTCCAAAAGATGCATTAAGATCGGTTTTAAGAAAATTTTCATCTGGAGATGTTAGCATCTCAACCAATACACAAGTAAGAGAATCGAAAAAGGTTGAAAATTTTAATTCACTAAATGGAGATGACAAAAATATTGAAATTGAGGTTAAAGTGATTACATTTAATCCATGGACACGCGAAATTAGAGGACAACAAAGAGAAATGGCATATGGCCTAATTGAAGATGATCCATGGGGTACTTCAAATTCTCGACAACGTTGGAAATATACTGATTGGGGAAATCACTCAGATACAATAAAACCAGGGGCAATAATTAGAATTGAAGGTGCATCTGTAAATGAATATGAAGGAAATCTCTCATTAAATATTAATCAAAGTTCAAGAATTGTAGTATTACAAGAAGGCAATGACAACATACCTGCAATAGATGAACCGATACATCTTTCTGAAGTTAACAATCAAGATGGGATTGTAACTGTAATTGGAAGAATTGTAAGTAAAAATAAAAACACAATTGAGAAAAAAGATGGAAGTGGCACTTTAGACATGATTAAGGGACAAATAGCAGATTCTACTGGAAAAATTGGATTTGTAAGTTGGGTAGATTTAAATCATGAAATTGGTGATTTGATAAAAATAGAGAAGGCACAAATAAGAAGGTTTAGAGAAACTCCTGAATTAAATATTGGACAATATACAAAGGTTGAAAGTTATAGAGATTCTAAATTCCCTTCCATAGATGATTTGAATTCTTCAACAAAACAAAATATTTCTAATTTAAGAGATGGCATGAGAGAAATAGACATTTCAATAGAAATTAAAAAGTGGATAAAAAGAGAATTTACAAAAGAAGGAGAGGAGCCAAAAACTGTTTGGTCAGGAGAAGTAATTGATCCAACTGGAAAATGTAGAATGACAAGTTGGCAAGATATTGGAATAAATGAAAAAGATTTACCTCTCTGGCTAAGTTTGAAAGGAGTCAGAGTACGTTCATGGCAAGGAATTCCAGATATTACAATAGATAATTTAGAACAAATTGAAAAGCATGAGGAACAATTATGGGAATCAATTGAAGATTCAAATGAATATAATGAAATTAATACTAATGATCTAGTAAATAGTGGTTCAAGAGCCAATATCATGACAACAGGTGCAATAATATCAATACGTAATGATTCAGGAATTATTTGGAGGGATTCAAACAGGAGAGTTTTGAAAAGTGATGATGATACCTCAGATGCAACAAAGGATTTGAGATTAAGAATGGTGATGGATGATGGAGAACATACTATCTCTGTCATTATGAATAGGCAATCGAGTGAAAAATTCCTTGGGAAATCTATGGAAGAAATTACTGAGGATTTAAATAAAAATGGAAAAAATGAATTCATTAAAGGATTAAGAACAAAAATGCTAGGAGTGCCTGTATCTATCAAAGGACGTAGCATTGTTGATCAACAAGGTGCTATGTTTCTTGCTGAAGAATTGGAAATACAAGATATAGATCCAAAATCCTATGCAAATGAAATAAAAACAAAATGGGGGGTATAATTATGCAATCGAACTTCAATAGAGCAAAAAGACAACCTGCAATAAGAATCTTAGCCCAGGAATATTCTGAATCTACACTAAAACAACAAGGCAGTGGAGATTTCGATCCTGCATTCATAATTACAAAACTTGGAGCCAAGGTAAATCGTTTAGTTGCAATGGGATTATTAGAATTAATGGAAAGGAGAGAATCAAGTTCTGGTCTTTTTTGGACTGGAAGAATTAGAGACCCTTCTGGATTACATTTCTTTAGCATAGGTACATTCCAACCTGAAGAATTACAAATTCAAGCAGATGAATTACTTGCAAGGTTTCAACAAGAAGAACCTGTAAGAATTATGATGGTAGCTAAATCTTCAATGAGACAATCAGAAGAAGGTTCAATATTCACAGGATTAAGACCAGAAGAAATTAGAATTATTGATTCAAAGCAATATGCAAATCTTCTTATCGAAGCATGTGATTCAACAATGAGAAGGATTGAAGCATTCAGAAATTCTGAAAAAATTGAGCAAACGCATTCAGAATATAAAAAATCAGGAATTCCTAATGATTTAATTGAAGGTCTTTTACTTTCTAGAGGGCATTATGGGGAAATCGATTCTGAATTCCATAAACTAAATGTTTTGAGAGCACTAGCTATTGCCGAAGGTGGTTCAAATCAAACAGAATTAGTAAATGAAAATACAAATACTGAAGAAATTAATAACTCTGATGAAATTATTAATTCTGATGAAATAAATTACAAGGAAATTATCACCAAATATATAGAAACAAATGATGGACCTAATGGTGTTGATTTTGAATCTATTGTTGATTTTTGTATGAAAAATAATGGAGAAAGAGAAACCTCTGAGGTTACAATAGAGAATATGGTAGAAGATGGAGAATTATTTGAAATAAAATTCGGATGGTATAAATTGGTCACATGATCTCAAAAAACAGTAAAAATACCCATTACATTCAAGTTCCAGTTCCTTTGTGACGTACTGAGGATGACCATGGGAGATCAAGTATTTTTCTTACGGCCGGCAAATGGCGAATGGATTCAATTTAGTAATTGCAGTGTAAATGTAAGTATTTCAAGGCGTCTAACTAGAACGATAATTCACGGTGGTGAAGGTGACGATCTTATTGACGAAGGTGCTGAAAGTGCAGTATACCTTGTCAAAGGAACCCTAGATTTAGACCAATACAAAGAAGTTTTAGCAATATTTAGAACTGGACAACCATATATTCACGAACCTTATGAAGAAAATGAAAAGAAAGTTGTTTTTGCAAGGTTTGAATTCGATGGTGAATCAAAACAATTTGAATTTGAATTTATTGAAGATATTGTTTAGGGTGTGAACATATGAGGGAGCAAGAAGAATCTAAAGATTTACTCTATGCAATCAGGGCATTAGAAATTATGATGTCTTCTGGTATTGGTTTGGAAGCTGCTATTCTTTCTATTGCTGGTGGAGGTTATGGCATCATTAGTGAAGATTTTCAAAAAATGATTAAACAGCAAAAAAAAGGTAAGAAATTAGAAGTTGCAATAAGAGATTTGATGAAAAAGTCCTCAAGCAAAGGATATAACAAATTACTAACAACGATGTACAACAATGTAAAATCAAATACTGATGTTTTGAAAACTTTGTCTATGCAAGCATCAGCAGAAGAAGAAGAACGTAATGAAAAAATGCAAAAATATATTGAAGATTTAGGAGGGTTGCCAGAATCTTTACTTTCGATAGGAATGATCTCTCCAATATTGTTAGGATTGATTGGATTAGCACCACAATTAATGGGCGATGCAGGTGCGATAATGGGAACTTTGCCATCTAATTCAACAATGATGAATATTGTCAGAATTGGATTAGGAATCACTCTAATTGGAATGGCATTTATTGGATTAAAGGCACACACAAAGGACCCGGGGGTTTAATTATGATACTAGACTTCCTTGAGATTCTAAACGATTATCCTGCAATATTACTACTAATTATAATTTCAATTGCCACGTTAGGCGGCGGAATCCCACCAATACTTGAAAGAAGAAGAAGAAGAGGACTTGAAAATGCTATTTCAGAGGTTTTAGAACTTCTGTCAGATAATATCGGAGCAGGTGAGGGTATTCAACAAGGACTTGCACGAGTTGCAGAAGTTCGTAATGACTTATTTGGGAAATTAATAGGTGATGCAATGCAAGCTAGTAAAGCAACTTCTTTTAATGCTGCAATGGCTGAAATGGCTGTTAAAAGTAGAAGCAAGCAAGTACAAAGAGTGATTAATTTAATTCTTACATCTCTTGAAGGAGATGCTCCAATGCAAGATGTTTTATTTGACATGAGTCAAGAATACTCTAGATTAAATAAATTGATGAATAAAAGAGATACTGAATTACAAAGTAGTGCTTTCTTAATTATTTTCTTCGTGGGATTAATGTTGCCAGCAATCATTGCATTTATGATTGGTATTTTTGCCCCGAAATCATCAGGAATGGTAGTAGATGATTTAAACTCAATAATGGCTTATTTCTTTGGAGGTGCGACTGCAATCTCTGTATTAATTAGTGGTAGAATGTTAGGAAGGATGAAAAGTTGGTTTTGGTATGTACCTAGTTTTGCATTATTCTCTATGTTAATTTATATTCTTGGATTTGAAATGATTAGTTAGAAAAAATGGTGAATAAAATGGCAGAAAAAGTACTAGAACAATATGGCGTAGTTACAATATATAGAGACGAAAAACATCCCGCTCCCACATATCATGTAGAGGGCAGAGTACAACCAAACCCTTATGGAAAATTAGCAGCATTATTCGAAGATGATAATCTTGAAGAAGTAATGTACAATGGTGGTGCTCAGTGTGTTCAAGTTGCACATAGAGAGCATGGAATGTGCCGTACAAACATATGGATTGATGATGATGAAGGACTTACAATTGCAAAAAACATTGCAGCATTTACCAATGTTCCATTAGGTGGTGGTCCAAACCAAGTTCCTATATTTGATGGTAGATTACCTGATGGAAGTAGAGTAAATGGTACTATTCCCCCTGTATCTCCAGACGGACCTACATTAACTGTACGGAAATTCAGAGAAGACCCATTTACAATTGTAGATTTAATAAATTTTGGAACCATAAACCTTCGGCTTGCAGCAATGATGTGGGTTTGGATTGAAGGTTTAGATTCAAGACCTGCAAATTTTGTTTTAGCAGGTGGTACTGGTTCTGGTAAAACAACAACTGTAAATTGCATGGGGATGTTTATTCCTTGGGATAAACGTATGCTTACAGTGGAAGACACTGCTGAATTACAAGTATATCACGACCACTGGTTAAGGATGGAAACTCGTTCAGAAAGGCCTGACGGCACTAGTGAAATAGACATGAATGCTTGTCTAAAGTCAAGTCTACGTATGCGCCCAGATAGGATAATTGTGGGAGAAGTAAGATCTTCAGAAGCAGCAACATTACTTACTGCAATGAATACTGGACACGATGGTTCTTTTGGTACACTCCATGCAAATACTGCAGCGGAAACAGTAACACGTCTTATTAATCCTCCAATGAATGTCCCAAGTATCATGCTAGGTGGATTAGATTTAATTATAGTTCAAGCAAGGTTACACGAGAATGGGAAAACTGCAAGGAAAATCATTGAGGTTGCTGAAGTTGCAGGAATGGAAGGAAATAAACCAAGACTTAATGCGATTTGGAAATATGATCCTGTCAAATGTAAAGTTGAAGAAACTGGAATTCCAAGTAAATTTAGAGAGACTATCTGTACTGCTGCAGGAATAACTCCTGCTGATTTTGAAAATCATGTTAAACAAAGAATGCAAATATTAGCTGATTTAGTTAAAAGAAATATTAGAGATATTAACACGGTTACAAGCGTAATTCAAGGTTTTTATGCAAAACAAAAGAAGTAAGTTTTCATTAGAAGAATTAATTTAAATTCCTCTTCCACCGATACGATCTAGGATTTCATTTGCTTTATTCAATTTATTTCTCATCACTTCTATTTTTTCTAAATGATGCTTTGGAACGGTAGGATCATTTTCTTCTTCTTTAATCGAGATTCCCCTTTCTTCTTGTATATCATTTATGATTCTGCGCATTTCTGCTACAACTGAATCTACTTGCGCTTCTGCAACTAAATTATCTGGACCTATTGTTGGTATTTTGTCTGCTGAAATATGCCCCATATCCACAGCTAACATCCCAGCAGCACCCAATATTCTTGGCCTTATTTCTTCCTGATTTGCCTCATAACCTCTTTGTTCAAGGAAACGTATCAAAAGTGTTTGCTGATCTTCATCAAATCTTCCTGGATTCCGTCTTAGAATCACGTCAATAACTTGCTCAAAACCCTCTATATTTTTCTCAATTCTAAGTAATGTATTCCTACCACTCTCTGGTAATTCTATAGAGTTATGATTCAAAATTGCCAAAGCCTTCTCCCTACGCTTGGTTCTTGGATCTTCTCGCATAAGATGGGCATTTAATTCAACATGTAAATCAAACAAACCATGTAATCGACCACTAATACTACTGATACTCAAATCAAGACCTTCTTCACTTGCTAATGATTCAAAATCTACTCTTGCTCTAACTAAATTTTCAGAGTTATTTTTCATAATGTCTTCTAATTTTGCTAAAAGATGCGGCCTTAAGCGTTCTAATTTACGTAATTCATGTCTTTCACGCCAATTTTTAGGAGTTGAAGATATTGATTCTTTTTCCATAGAGATCAATTCTTGCATTTCTGAAATTCTCTTAGTGATTTGTTGACGTACAATAGGCATATCAGTACGCAATCCATGTAATTCCAATGATTTGATAAAAGCATTAACATCCATTCTATCATTTGGGTCTCCATCTTCTAAAAAGTCTCTAATCGCATTATCTAATTCTGCATTACGCGACTCTAAATTTGCTATGGAATGTGCTTCTTCCACCGTATCTACTGGTATTTTTAGTTCGGAATTTGAGGTACTATCTTTTCCTATTGTTAATTCATCTAAGATATTATGTAATTCCGAAGAAACTTCTGGGAGATAAACTGCAAAACCTAAATTTGTGAGGTGTGAATAAAGTTCTGTTTCATGTTCAATGCCCCATTCTTCTGTGATTTTTGATAAAAACTGTTCAATTTCTTCTCTTAAGTCCATGTTTTTATCATTTTCTTCTGGAATTGTTAATTCTTCAGGCATTACTTCTACAATGGTTTCTTTAATTAATTCCACTTCTTTTTCAACTATTTCTGTATGTATTTCTAAATTTTCTTCTTTTCCTTCTGAATATGAATCATTAACTTTGATTTGGGGGGTTGGAATATTTACCTTGACCTTGCCTCCTTTCGGCCTTCTCAAACTTCTTTTTACTTGACCCCAGCCACCACCTTGACTTGATAAAACACCTGCAACTCTACCAAATAATTGTGATTTTGAACCTGAACGTGGCAATTCTAAATGTAAACAAAGATCATGTAATTCATCCCTAGACAAATTATCAAGATTATCTAGTGAATGATGCTTTACATCACAGTTTAGATGTAGCCATAACCTTTGACGTTGTTCCTTGATTGATCCTGACCTTTTAATTCCAAAGGTACTAAGGAATTGTGTTAATTCTTGTTTTGAATATGTTTGAATCGATGACCAATCAAATTTCCATTCTGAAAGTATTAATTCTTGAATTAAGCGAGCTCTTAATTGTTCTACACTTCCATTTTTTGAAACATCATTTTCAATCGCCATGTCTTTTAGAGATTCCAAACGTGCAGAATATAACTTTCCTAACAGCACTTGATTTCCATCATCTGACGCCATAATAACATTAGGTCATTTTTCAGCCCCTAAGTATCTTACTAATATATTCCCCAAAAAAAGTGTATTTTCTTAAATAAATAATATTTGCCAGAGTAGGTATATTCAAGCAGTATGAATACTTGAGATATATTGGTCGGCATATATGGGTGAGATAGATAGAGAGACAAAAGCAAAATTAAAATCTGCTTCTGAAGACCTAGAGGAATTAATTAAATTATTTTCAGAACACTTGAGAGAGAGTAAAGAAATTTTCAAGGATAATCTCTACGATTTGAAAAATAATGCAGAATTGTCGCTAAATCATTTCTCTACTGATAGAGAACAAGTAATTCAAAATATGACTAATGTCGAAAAAAGATTAACCAAGCTATTTCGTATGATTTCAAAAAAGAAATATGACACTACTGCTGCTGCAGATCAATTAATTGAAATTGCAACCGCCCATGGTCAAGTAAAAAGAGATTATGAAATGAAAAGAAATGAATTAGAATCATCTATGAATGAATGGTTGAAATTTACTAAATTAGTTAGTGAATTTGTTACTTTAATTCATACAAAAAGTTCTGAATGGGAAAATAATGCAAGAGAATTGAGTATGTCCTATCAAGATATCGCAGACACATCTGTCCCTTATGAGTTTCAAAAAACACGCAAAATAATACTTGAATATGCTATTTCAATTCTATTAACCGCTGGGAAAAGAGAGCAAGATGACCTCATGTCTTTCGAAGATCAATTAAAGGATTTAATGGATAAAGCAACTAAAGAAGAAGATTAATTATTTAATTCAATTATACGATTCCATTCGTCCAAACAAATTTTTAAGATTCTATATTCATCATCACTGGGGATATATTTTTTTTCAAGACTATATGTTATTTGTCCTTTATTATCAAGTGTTTCAAGAATCACCTCTACCATTTGTACTGGTTTTTCTGAATTTTCATCAAACTTCTCTATATCTGAAATCTTTTCTTCTAATATGTCTGAAATGATCCCTCCTTCTTCCAATAATGATTTAGAAATGGTAGATATTCTCCTAATAGATGCATTAAGTCCTAACAATTCATCTTTACCTAATTCAAGAAATAATTTCGATTCAACTCTGAATGAAATCATTGATTGCCCATCATTAATATCTTTCAATATTGAATGTGGAAAACCAACTCTCGAAATCAATAAACTGAATCCTCTTAATGGAGGAGGAATAAAACGTTGCCTTGAACTATCGTTTCCGATCTGCATTCCTAGAGTATGCCTTCTTCCTTTTTTACCAAAAACATTCCATAGTGAACGTTCAATTACATAACCATCTAATTTATTACTTTCATATAATTCTTCAAGTTTTTCAATAAGATCATTATTTGTTAATTCATCTAATCCTAAATCTGTTTTAGACAATATATCTAAATCATTTCTAAAACGCTTTAATTGCCTTCTAATTAATTCAGATTCCGCAAATATCTTGCCCCTTCTTGGCAAATGATCAAGATTATTTTTTCCCACAATAACTAGTGTAGGGTCTCTTCGAGGTAAAAAGGTAGAAATCTCTAATCCAGAAACATTGGATTCCGCTGAAAAACCTAAATCAAATGCTGATAAACCACTTATGCCTGCTAAATCAAGTTCTCCATCTAACAATGTTTTGACGATATCTAAAGGAGTATCAAATTCTATGAATTCAAAATTATATCCATCTAATAATCTTTTAAAATGTTGTTGAGCGCCATCATCAAATTGCTCACAAATACCAATCTTTAATTTCTCATCAGTCATTTTCAACACTCGCAAGCAGTTGCGGCTTGGGACACTCGTTCATATATACGCCTCTTGTCGGGGCTACAATGGCACCAATCTCGAAGAATATACGTAACCTTCGGCATTTAAAGGATTACAAGTCTAAAATTGATGATTTTCTTCAAAATTTGATGTTAGAAGCAAGAGATGAGGGGCATGGAGAAGTTGTTGATTTATCAGAACACATCTTAATGGCTGGAGGAAAAAGAATTCGGCCAATGTTGTTGCTACTAACCTATGAAATGCTAAAGGGGGAAAATATTGAGGAAGTTTTACCATTAGCAACAGCATATGAAATAATACACACTGCAACATTAATTCATGACGATATTAATGATAATTCAAAAATTAGAAGAGGTGTAAAAACAATACATGAGATTGAAGGTCCAGCAAAAGCGCAAATTACTGGAGATTGGTTGTTTGTCATTGGTTTTGGATTAGGAGGGCAATACCAAAAACAAATTGTAGATTTGATGGCGGAAACATGCTCAAAGATGGCATCTGCTGAACTAAAACAAATTGAACACATCCACAACATTTCAACTACTATTGATGAATATTACAATATCATCGAAGGTAAAACTGCAGGACCATTTGCATCAGGATGTAAAGCTGTAGCAATATTGACAGGGCAACCTGAAGATGTTCAAGAGGCTTTATACAATTTTGGAATGCAATTAGGATTAGCTTTCCAATTAGTAGATGATTTATTAGATGTAATTGGAGATGATAGATTAGGCAAACCAAGGGGTTTGGATATTTTAGAAGGAAAAATGACTTTGCCATTACTCCTAGGAATTCAAAATTTGAAAAATGAAAATAAAAAGGAATTATTGGACTTAATTTCGAAATTCCATTTACATGATTTAGAAAAGGTATTACACCTTTTAAAAATTTCAGGAAGTATTGATTATTGTAGAACTCTAGTAAATGAACATTTAAATTCTGCCATCAGAGAAATTGACTTTATTGAAGACAATCAAGCAAAGAGGATGGTTTTAGAATTAGCTCATTATGTTAGATCCCGATATGATTGAGGAATAAAAATGAATGAAAACTGGGATGTAATCATCATTGGAGGGGGGCCAGCAGGAAGTACAGCGGCACGCTATGCCTCTAAAGAAAATATATCAGTACTTGTTATTGACGGGAAAAAAGAAATTGGAGAGCCGTTACAATGTGGTGAATTAATTCCATCTGTTGATGAATTATGCAGACTATGCCCAGATGTACCTGATATGGAAGATTTATTTCAAACTCCTGAACATGCCATATCGCTTCGTACAGATAAATTAAAATTAGTTCCTCCTTCAGGAAAAGCACTTGAATTTCCATTTGAAGGAATTATGTTAAATCGTCCTGAACATGATAAATCACTAATTAAATTAGCAAAGTCAAAGGGAGTAGAATATCTAATAGATACTCATGTTTCTAAAGTCAGCGGGAATAACGTTCATACTCGTAAAGGCGAGATATTTACTGGAAAAGTAATCTTAGGTTGTGGGGGTACAAATGACCCAATAAGAAGAGATTATTGGGATGAAAAATCTCTAAATATACCCGTAAAATTTATGCTAATTAATGGCGATTATGATGATTCAACTGTAGAATTACATTTCGGTTCTTCTGCCCCTGGAGGATATGCTTGGGTATTCCCGAAAAAAGGTGGTGCCAACATAGGTTTAGGTATTCAAAAAAAACATAGCAAAGGCATTAGTTTAAACGTTTACGCTAAAAAATTCTATTCTAAATTCGAAGGAGAGGTAATTTACCAGGGGGCTGGATCATTACCAATGTCTGGTTCTGTGAAATCTTTAGTAAACGATAACAAACTCATCGTGGGAGATTCTGCTGGTATGGTTTTACCTTCAAATGGTGCTGGTATTACAACATCAATGATCGGAGCAAGAATCGCTGGGCAAGTAGTAGCAAAACATATCTTAGAGGGTTTGCCATTAGAAGAATATGAAAGAATTTGGAATAATCAAATGGGAAAAATAATGAGGAATTCAAAACGCTCATTGAAAATGGGAAATTTACTGTTTAAATCTCCTGATTTTTTAGTTAATTTAGCCTTTAATAGGGTAACAAAACGTTTACTTTGGAGGGCAGTAACTTGCCGTGCTAAATTTGGTATATTTTAAATATCATGAAATAAAGTTTTTTTTAACTAAATGTTAAACTCATAAACCCTTTTCATTTGGATAAGAACAAGGGGAATTAATATGGGCAAAGAGGACATCCTAAAGGCCATTAAAAATGCTGAAAAAAATGCTGCTAAAACATTGGCCGACGCCGAAACAAAAGCATCAGCAATTCTTTCTGATGCTAGAGTAAAAGCAACAGAATTAATTCAAGAACAACAAGAGACAATTAATGTCAATTCTCGTTCTACTATTTCTGATGCAAAATCCAAAGCACAGACGGAAGCTGACAAAGTCACAAAACAAGGCGATAAAGAAATTTTAGAAATTACAGAAAAGGGCGCCAAACAAAGAAAAAAGGCAATTGATTCAGTAATTGATTCATTTATGAAATAATTAAAAGAGGTTTTACTATGAGTGGTTTTTCTACAGCGGAGATGTCACGCATCACTGTTGCTGGCACTCTTGAGGAATTATCAAAAACACTCGAGGTAGCATCAAAACTAGGTTCAATACATATGATTGATTATGATGGAGAAACTGACGACATCAGCATGGGAAGTCCCGAATTAATTGCTGATGAAATAAGTTCACAATTAGTAAAAATAAGGGGATGTGTAGCAGAATTAAATCCTGTTTCAGGAACTAGAAAGTCATTGAAAGATATTCGAAAATTTCTTGATGGGCCTTTTCCAGGACTTCTTGAAGACATTTTAGATAAGATTAATTCATTAGATGATGCGAAAAACACCTTGGAAAAAAATACTCACGCTCTAGACATCACTTCTAAGTTAGCAAGATTAAATTTGGACATGGATCTTCTGGGCGATTACAAATCACTTTCTTCATGGATCGGGGAATTCGGAGATTTATCTAATCTTAAATCAAAATTAAAGGGCAATAATGATTCTATGATTTTTACCGAAGAAAGTTCGAAAAAAGGCATTGGTGCAATTTTTTGTAAAAACGAAGTCTCGGAAGAGATTCAAAGATTAATCTCTGATTCGGATTTTGAAGCTATTACAATTCCTGATTCTAAGGGATCTGCAAAAAATATTCTCAAGGGATTGAAAAAGGAAGATGAGAGATTAAATTCTTCCATTGAATCCTTACAAAATGAAATTGGTGAGTGGAATACAAAAAACGGTGCAAATTTATTAGCTTGTATGGAGTTACTTGAGCGAGATTTAGAGATATTAAATGCACCAGTACGTGTTGCTGTAAGTGAACATGCATTCGTAATGGATGGATGGATTCCAAATTCCTCGGTTAAAGAATCAAGTGTTGCATTGAAAATGGTTTCAACGATAGTTGAAACCGAGGAATTTGTACCGAGTCACCATCATGGGCATGACTCTCACGAAGAATTACCTCCAATTGCATTTACTGAAAGAAACATTTCGAAACCATTTGAATTACTTACAGATTTAGTAGGGAGGCCGAAATACGGAAGAATTGATCCTACAATGTTTATGTTAATCACATATCCACTCTTTTTTGGAATGATG
>Ga0115011_10000336_pt1 | contig 40342 bp, 31 predicted proteins | sample TroAtlMetagenome_2_FD_88705 | JGI IMG/M metagenome (GOLD analysis project Ga0115011, IMG submission 88705) | Marine eukaryotic phytoplankton communities from Atlantic Ocean - Tropical Atlantic ANT8 Metagenome | ecosystem: Environmental > Aquatic > Marine > Oceanic | place: Tropical Atlantic... | reverse complement strand
GTGCCAGACCTCAAGGAACTCGGAGCGGAAGGAATCATCGAATACCCGCTGAACAAGATCGTTTCCTGATAATCTCTCCCGTCCACCCTCGAACAACCACTGTTAAACATGGGCTCGCTGAAAAAACGTCGTAAGACAAAGATCAACAAGCACAAGCGCAAGAAGCGGATGAAGGCAAACCGCCACAAGAAGCGCTTGCGTTATAAGTCGTAAGAGCCTGAGACCGGACCATCAGGGCGATCGCTGCGGCAATCCCCTGCCTTGGAACCGGGTCAGTCATCTTTTCGATAGCCCGAGGGGAATCGTATCGATTCCCCCTCCGGCATGCTACCCGGTCCCGGGCTCTCCGGCTTGGAGGGTAGCCCTTTCAGGTGGGGAAAACGCGCCTTGTCCACGGACCATCGCTCGGCTACCAACGGGCTAACATGAAAAGCAGTCTCTTGCCCATCGCGGCCCTGTCAGTGCTCCCAGCCATCCTCTCGGGAGCACCAGAAAAACTGTTCAACGGCAAGGACCTTTCCGGATGGGAAGGCCTTTCAAAATTCTGGTCGGTGAAAGACGGGGTCATTGTTGGCGAAACCAAGCCCAACAACCCCACTAAGGGAAATACCTTTCTCGTCCACCAGGGAAAAGCGGTTGAAGATTTCGAGCTGACCCTCAAGGCGAGAATAACCGGAAACAACAACTCAGGAATCCAATACCGATCCAAGCTCGTGAACAAAGAGAGCTGGGTTGTCAGTGGCTACCAGATGGACATGCATCCTTCCCAGAACTACCTCGGAATGATGTATGAGGAAAAAGGCCGTGGGATCATCGCCCAACGAGGTCAGAAGATCAAGGTTGCCGCCGATGGCAAACGCGCGATCGTTGGAGATTTTGATCGGAAGAAGGAGATCAAACTGAGTGACTGGAATACATATACCATTCAAGCCAAGGGAAACGTGCTGACGCACAAGGTCAATGGCCTGGTTACGAGTGAGATCGTGGACGACCAAAAGACCAAGCGCTCGCTCTCAGGTCTCTTGGCGATTCAACTCCACGCTGGAAGCCCCATGAAGGTCGAGGTCAAAGACATCGTCCTGCACCGCGCCTCCAAGAAGGTGGCAAAGAAGAAGCCCGCTTCTAAAGGGGAAGCGGTCGTCCACCCCGAGGGCTTCGAGGTAGAAAAGATCTATACGGTCCCCAAGGGGCAACAGGGTTCATGGGTTTCCATGGCGATCGACGACAAAGGTCGCCTATACTGTAGTGATCAGGGGAAGGCAGGGCTCTGGCGCATCACTCTGGGTGACGAGCTCAAGGTTGAGAAGGTTCCCGCCGCAATCAGCGGTGGACAGGGCCTGCTCTGGGCCTTCAATCGCCTCTACGTATGTGTCAATGGTGGCGGAGTAGGCGGCCACGGAAGTGGCCTCTACTACCTGACCGATACCAACGGAGATGATCAACTCGACAAGGTAACTCCAATGCGTGGATTACAGGGTGGGGGCGAACATGGCCCCCACGCGGTGGTCCTCACCCCCGATGGAAAATCTCTCATGGTCCTCGGGGGTAATCACACCCAACCTCCCAAGCCAGAAATTTACTCTGTCCCCAAGAATTACGCTGAGGACCTGCTCCTCCCGCGTATGCCGGACGCCCGCGGTCACGCCCGCAACATCCGCGCCCCAGGGGGCTGGATTGCGAAGACAGACCCCGATGGCAAGAGCTGGAACTTCTATTCCTCCGGATTCCGCAACCAATATGACGTGGCTTTCAACCCCGACGGCGAAATGTTCACCTATGACTCCGACATGGAGTGGGATAGCGGAACTCCGTGGTATCGCCCCACCCGCGTCTATCACTGCACCAGCGGAAGCGAATTCGGATGGCGTACTGGCACCGGGAAATGGCCGGCCTGGTATCCGGATTGCCTCCCTCCGACAGTGGATATCGGTCCAGGATGCCCCACCGGTGTTATGTCCGGAATGGGCTCCAATTTTCCTGCGGACTACCAGAGTGCTATCTATGCCTTCGACTGGACCTACGGCACGATCTACGCCATTCATCTTGCTCCTGAAGGATCCAGTTATCGAGGTGTGAAGGAGGAATTCGTCACCGGTGTTCCGCTTAATGTTACAGACGGGGTCATCGGCAAGGATGGCAACATGTATTTCGCCGTCGGCGGCCGGGGAACTCAGTCCGCTCTTTACCGGGTGACTTACACCGGCGAAGCGTCCAAGGACCGACGCTTCCCAGACACAAAAGCCAATCAAGTGCTCCGTAAAAAGCGCCGTGACCTCGAGCAGCACCACGGGAGGGCCATTGCTGGCTCCGTCGAAAAGCTCTGGAGTGCACTCGGGCATGAAGACCGTTTCATCCGCTACGCTGCAAGAATTGCACTGGAACATCAACCCGTCAGCGACTGGGCCGCAAAAGCCCTGAACGAGGAAGACCTCCAGACCGCTTTGACGGCTCTCCTTGCCTTGACGAGGCAGGGAGATGCCAGCCACCAGGGTGCGCTCCTCGATGCATTGAGCCAGCTTTCGCCAGCTGCCATGAGCGAGGCGCAGCAATTGGAGACTCTCCGTGTTCTCTCTCTCTGCTTCATCAGGATGGGCAAGCCCGACGTGGCCACTGCAGAGGCCGTTATTGAAGCAGTGAGCCCTCTCTACCCGGCTAAAACCGACGCCCTGAATAGAGAACTCGTGGATATGCTCGTCTATCTCGGGGACCCAGATGTGGTCGCCAAGACTGTGCCGCTCCTGAGTCAGGAAGCCGTTGGCCTCGAGGAGATCGAATTTGACGATGACCTTCTCAAACGTTCCGGCCAATACGGTAATACCTTTTTGAATCAGAAGTCCAACAACCCGCAGAGGCAGCAGATCCACTATGTCTTCGCACTTAAGAACGTCTCCAATGGATGGACTCCTGAGCTGCGCAAGCAGTATTTCAGCTGGTTTGCCAAGGCTCGAAACTTCAAAGGCGGGGCGAGCTTTGGAGGATTCATCAACAACTTCCGCAACGAGTCCCTTGCCAAGATCAGTGACTCCAAGATGAAGTCTGAAATGGACGCCCTCAGCAAGGCACCAGCGCGTTCAGTCCCCGAGGGCTATGACAACGCTCGTAAGGTGGAAGTCGGCGTCCTGCGAGGCATGAAATTCGACAAGAAGCAACTCGAGGCGAAGGCAGGCGAACGACTGGCGATTGCCTTCACTAACAATGACCCAGATGGCTTGATGCACAATCTCGCTGTCATCAAACCGGGAACCCGACAGAATGTTCTTGAGGCAACAATCGCCTTAGGTTCCAAGGCGATTGAGAAGAACTTTGTTCCTGATAGCCCAGCTCTCCTGGGGTCAACCCCACAGGTAGCACCCGGGCGACGGTTTACCCTCTACCTCACACTCCCCGCCACACCAGGGGACTACGAATTCGTTTGCACCTACCCTGGTCACGGCCAGCTCATGTGGGGAACGCTGAAGGTGAAGTGAGTCGCTCCAGTTCAGAGGTCCGGGAACACGCTCCCCATTATATCTTATGCAGGCGGCGGTCGATGACCGCCGCCTTTCTTTCTCCTATTCTTACCCTCCTTTTAACGGCCCCTATCTTGCTCGGGCAGGACGTGCCCACGAAAGAAATTCTCCAGGACTACGCCCGCGGGGTTTTCGCTGAGTTAAAGGGCGCTCCAGAATCTGCAAGAACCCACTTCGAGACTGCTCTGGAGCGTGATCCTCACTCTTTCGCCCTCGCGCAAAAGACGGCGTCTCTTCAGGCGCAAACCGGCGATCAGCCAGCAGCCATCCGAACCCTGCGGCAGTATGCTGAAAAGCATCCCCTGCAACTTGACCCCCAGTTATACTACGCAGATTTCCTGAAGGGGAGGGCCTCCACCAGCAAGGCCGCACAGAATTCCATGATGGATATTCTCTCTAAAGCAAACGCCCAGTTCCCCAATCATCCTGAGGTTTACACTCGTCTCATTCACCTGCACGAGAATCTTGGTCAGAGAGATCAATCCCTCAAGATCCTCAATGCCCAACTGGCCATCGGGAACGCTGCTGCCGAGCATTGGATAGCCCTAGAGCCCATCGTTAAAACACTTCTTCCCGGGGGCTCAGAAGAACTGCAGGAAGCACTCGATCTCGTCATGGAGAAAACCGTTGAGACCGGGCTCCACCTCCCGTTGGCTGCGAGACGAGCCTCTGACTACCATCGGAAAAACGGACGACTTGAGGAAGCGATCCATATTCTCCAAAGGCACCTTGAGATTCAACCTGATTCTCTGAACCTGAGAGTCCGGGCCGGTCTCCTGCAACTCTACAACAGTGAAGAGGAGGCGGCTCTCCAAACCTTGCATACCACCCTCCGAATTGATCCGGATCAGCCCCTTGCCCACAAGTCCCTCGCTCAGTTCTACTCCCGTCATGGGCAGCTTGAAAAATCGCTTCATCATCAAGCTGAAACCCTTAGAATCACAGGCGGATCCCCAAATGATTTTCTCCATCTCGCGGCGCAGTTTCTTGACTCCGGAAATCCCCGTAATGCTCGGTTGACCCTCGAGAAAGCACGGTTTAGCCATCCGGACAACCCCTCGATCGCCGCTCAAATGGCTATCGCGACCCTCCATGAGGGCCATTCAGCCAAAGCTGCCAGACTGTTCCGGCAGACAGAAAATCTCGTGGAAACCTTATCAGATTCGAATAGAAAATTAGCTCTCGGCCCAACGTTTCAGATCGAATTTGCAACAGCTCTGACCCAGGTGGGAGACTTGCCCGGAGCTGAAAACCGGCTTCGAAAAGCAATCCGTAATATGGCCCCAGAACAACCTGGTTATACCGCCATGGCACTTCGAAAACTTGCCCGCCTCTGGATCGAGCAGAAACGCAATATGGCTCCGGCAGCCTCGTTGCTCAACAGAGCGGAAACACTGGAGCCAGGAAATCCAGAGACTGCCGAATTACTCCAGAAGATTCCGAGAACGTCCCCGTGACCTATCTCCAACCAAAGCCTCGCCAGCTCCTTGACATTGCCGGGTCCGCATTTGATTTTTTCTCGCACAAGGGATGCCTGAACTCGCAGAAGTAGAACTAGCCCGCCGGATCTGGGAGCCAGGAAAGGATCAGGAGATTATTGCTGTTGAATCGCATCCTAAAACTCGGGTTTACCGGGACACTCCCGCGAGGGATATCCAGGGCCATCTTGTCGGCAAGACAATGGTGGACAGTCGCACCCACGGAAAACGTCTCATCTTTGGTTTTGCAGATTCACTCTTAGGATACTCACCTCGAACCTCTGTCACCTATCTCGAAGTTCATCTTGGGATGTCCGGGAGGCTCTTCCTTGCGGCCCCGGAACACCATCCCGACAAACACGACCATTTTGTCCTACGAACAAAAAGTATATCCCTCGTTTACTCGGATTATCGGCAATTTGGACGGGTCTACCTCCACCAGCCAGATACTAAGCCTTGGGATACCCTCCCCGTCGAAGTCTTGCACACCAAGTTCACCCTTGCCTATCTGAGACGATTAACTGCCCGTCGCAAGGGAACGTCCCTCAAAGCTCTGCTCCTCGACCAATCGATCTTCCCTGGAATAGGAAACTGGATGGCCGATGAAATCTGCTGGCGGCTTTGCAGCTATCCTGGGACGGCCCTCCAGGAGCTTGATCTGGCTGCAATACGCCGAGTGAGCAGGCAAGTTTGCCGCGGAGCCCTCCGCCATGTAGCCGATAAGAACTCACCTCGGGATGGCACCCGCGGATTTTCCCCAGGAAGCTATGTCGAGCAGGTTCCACCCTCTTGCTGGCTGTTTCAACACAGATGGAAAGCCGGAGGGTCCTGTCCAAGATGCCACTCTACACTGGAGCGTGGCACAATTGCCACCCGTACGACAGCATGGTGCCCCTACTGTCAGCCGGAGACCTGATCGGATGCTTGAGATAATCTCCCTTGGTGTTAGGATCCCCAGTGTTGGGTCTTGGCTGTTCGCATGAATCTCCACGATAAAATTCTCCTAGCGTTACTCTGTGCTGCCGTTACCGCGATCACGAGCTGCACTCTCGCGCCTAATCCAAATCCGGACCAGGCCAAAATCTTGAAGGCTCAATGGGTAAACCCCTATCCCGTCGGGAGCTACGCCTACTTTACTGCCGAACCTTCCTACCCCAAGACCTACAAGATTTATAAGGATGCCAGAGCTTTCGGCGCCTTAGACGAGGAGAACACTCGGGTCGAAATTATCCTCTCACTCCAGAGAGCTCGAATTTACAATGGCGAGGAAATCGCACTGGACTACCCGATTGCCTCTGGCCGAAAAACTTTCCCGACCCCTCCGGGCAGGTATCAGATCGTTGAGAAAGTGCAGCGTCAAAAGCAATCTAATCTCTACGGCACAATCTATGATTCCGAGGGCAACATCTACAAGAACGATGCCGATATTACTGCAGATGAGGTTCCTGAAGGTGGCGAGTTCAAGGGAGCGGCAATGCCCTACTGGATGAGACTCACCTGGAAAGGACTGGGTATGCACCAGGGCCGGGTGCCCCGCTATCCTGCCTCCCATGGTTGCGTGCGAATGCCCTCCAAGGTGGCTTCCGAAATCTACGCGATGTTGTCCATTGGCACGCCCGTCAGCATTGTTCGGTAACCTACGCTAAAAATTCAATAGGATGGTAGGCCTTGCCTCCATAGTGGCCCCAAGGCAGCTGATTATGGGGCCTACTCGCCCCGATTGTATTTCTCATGGGATTCAGCCTTGAGCTCTTTCAGGACATCCAGAGCTTCATCAACTTGCTCCTCATCCTCAGCAAGAAAAGCCAACTCCAGACGGGCGTACCCAGCAAGGGTCAGCCCCATGAGTCTTCGCGAATCGGCAAGTGCCGTTAATTTTTCAGGACCGTCCGGAAGATTCTGGATTTCCCGCGGCACCATTCTCATCGCTGAGATTACGACCGATGATCCCTTCGCCACCATCGCCGCGCTTTTCGTCCAACGGTCGGGGTCACGCCGCAGTCGCCGTAGTAATTTAAGCGATCCACTCATCGCGTCCATCGCCTCGGCCATATCCTTGGGCGGAGCCGCTTTCTCCGGGACCTCACTATCTCCAGCGACCCCCGGACCTGAAAGACCCAGAGCAGTGACCAAAGCGAGAATAATATAAAATGACTCTTTTTTCATGACCTCCCACTACTTGCCAAGACCGTCGACCTTGTCAACCGCCCCGGCACATCCCCACCGATCTATCTCACGGCCTCGACTCCAGCCATCCGATATAGTTCGAGAGCCTGTTCCAGGGAATATCCGCCGGGTGGCAGCCTTCTACGCCCTTCGCTACGGACAGCCCGGGTTACCCCTTTGCGGAATCGCAGGATCTCTGCCTCTCTCTCTTCATTACTGATCCCCCGCTGAACGAGAATTGACCGTTCCTCATTCACTCGTTCCATCGCACGTTTCAGCATACCGAGAACCTCCTCCGGATCGAAGGCTGGTGAACTCAGAAGCTCAAATATCCTTGCTGAGCCACTATTCCCGAACTCGATCGTGAGGTCAGAACTGACCACCGAACATCCCGCAAATCCCCTTTGGTTGGAAAACTTGAAGGCGGTAGCCCAATGTTTCAGTGCCGGCCAATCAACAGGATAATCCTCACCCTTTTTCAGCCGTATCTTCATTGGTACGCAGCGAGCTTTCACCATCTCGATAATTTTTGGATCTGAGAGGGCATGAGTTCGCAGAAGGCGGCCCTCCAGCCCACAGGGCTCCGTTGGAGGGCCCGCCTGTGGCACGAAAAAAAAGATAAATAGCGGCTTTCCTGTTGCCCGGGCCTCCTCCAAAGCACTTTGAGCCTGGATTCTCCAGGGAATACGATTCCACGGCAACGCGCCTGCCTTCTCGACCTCCAGCACCTTTGCCACCATACTTTTTGCATTACCCTGATCCCACTTCTCACTAGCCATTAACGGAAAACAGGCTGGGCCTGCTATCACAAGGAGAACCAAGAGAGCGGCTTTCATGATTCCCAACCCTAGCAAGCCCGCACCCAATCACAAACACCTCTTGAAGGTGAGGGGAAACCTAATTCCAACCAGAGGAGCGAAGCCGCTGTTTCTTCCTAGATCCGCTCTGTGAATAACTTTCGCGTTCAATCATCGTGATCCCCGGTTACAAACTCATCCGTGGCCGGTAAGGAAGGCAAGCTCACTCCCATGATGGCGCAGTATCAGTCGATGCGCCGTTCACTTCCCGACGACGTACTTCTGTTTTTCAGACTCGGTGACTTCTACGAGATGTTCTTCGAGGATGCCAAGCAAGCTGCCGGCCTTCTAAACGTGGCACTGACCAAGAGAGGAGGCGTCCCCATGTGTGGGGTTCCGCACCACGCCGCCGAAAACTACATTGCCAAATTGATCAAGCAGGGAAGGAGGGTCGCTATAGGGGAGCAGACTTCCGAGCCCGTTCCAGGGAAAATCGTGGACAGGGAGATCTCCCAGATTATTTCCGCAGGAACGATCGATAATCTTTCCCTCCTTGATGATCGCCGACACAACTACCTTGCGGCAATTTACCAACACAAAACGGTCTTCGGAATTGCGGTGGTCGACCACTCAACCGGTGAATTCACCCTAGCGGAGTTCCCCGATCGCCAGCAACTGGAGGACGAACTGACCAGATTGTCCCCTTCCGAACTCCTCATCTCTGATGAGCAGCTCCAATCCCTTGGTGGTTTCCAGGGCAACCTTCCCTATGACGGTTATGCCTTTCTCCTCGATCAGGCCGTGCATACTCTCCGAGACCACTTCAAGGTCCAATCTCTGGATGGATTTGGATGCGCCGGAATGCACCCAGCTCTCAGCGCAGCAGGTGCAATTCTGCACTATCTGTCGTATCAGCTGCGCAGATCATGCGACCACCTCCGGGCCCTGGCAGTTCGCAAGGTTGGAACACAGGTCGCGATAGACTCTGCATCCCAGCACAATCTCGATCTCGTTGATTCACGTTCGGGGCGTCAACACACCCTGCTCGGGGTTTTGGACCGCACCGCCACACCGATGGGAGCCCGAAAACTGAGAGACTGGATTCTTCATCCTGTCTCGGAAAGGGCCACCCTTGAAGCAAGACACGACCTCATCGGCCGCTTTCTCTCCGAGAGCTTTCTCCTCGCGACCTGCAGAGAAACCTTGAAGGACGTCAGGGACATCGAACGCTGCAGTGGGCGGCTCGCTCAGGGATCAGGAAACCCAAGGGATCTGCTGGCCCTGCAAACATCCCTCACCCATATCCCGTCCCTTCGCGGTAATCTGGACGCCCTCTCGTCAGCCGGATCGGAAAAGCTGGGACTCGCCATGCAAATCCTGCAGGGCCTCCATGAGTTTCCGCAACTCGTGGATTTACTCGAGAGAGCCCTTGTTGCAGAACCTCCGGCCTCACCCCGGGAAGGGGGCCTTCTCAGAGAAGGCTTCTCACCGGATCTTGATGAGCTGCGTTCGGCTTCTCGAGACGGTAAGGAGTGGATTGCCCAGCTACAGAAGAGTGAGCGTGAGCGCACGGGCATCGACTCCCTTAAGATCAAGTTTAACAACGTCTTTGGGTATTTTATCGAGGTAACAAAGGCTAATCTCTCCAAGGTTCCGGACGATTATCAACGGAAACAGACCATGGCGAACGCCGAGCGCTATATCACGCCCGCATTAAAGGAGGTGGAGGGCAAAGTCCTTGGCGCAGACGAGAAGGCCAAACAGCTGGAATACGAGGAATTCGTTAAACTGCGAAACGAAATTACGAAGCATCTGGATCAACTGCAGGAATGCGCATCCAGCCTCGCCACTCTCGACGTCCTTCTCGGGCTGGCTGAGACCGCACAGCTTTACCAGCACGCCCGTCCGGTCCTTGATGATTCGCGTGATCTCGAAATCGTGGATGGCCGGCATCCCGTCCTCGAGCAAACTCTCGTGGAAGAGAAATTTGTTCCTAACGACTCCTCTCTTCACCATGAAGACTCCCGCCTTCTTATTATCACGGGCCCCAACATGGCGGGTAAGTCCACCTATATCCGACAGGTTGCCCTCATCGTCCTGATGGCACAGATCGGGGCCTACGTTCCAGCCGAGTCAGCTCGTATCGGCATTGTCGACCGCATTTTCTGCCGGGTGGGAGCCAGCGACGATCTTGCTCGCGGCCAGTCGACATTCATGGTCGAAATGAATGAGACCTCTCTTATCGTTAACAATGCGACCGACCGCAGCCTGGTAATTCTGGATGAAATCGGCCGGGGAACAGCGACTTTTGATGGGTTATCGATCGCCTGGTCTGTCGCCGAACATCTCCATGACAGGATTCAATGTCGCGCCCTTTTTGCCACTCACTATCACGAGCTATGCGACCTCGCCCACACGCGAGATGCAGTCAAAAACCACAATGTCGCGGTCAGGGAATGGAAAGAGGAAATTATTTTTCTTCGTAAAATCCTACCGGGACCAGCAGACAAGAGCTATGGCATTCAGGTAGCCCGGCTCGCTGGACTTCCCGCACCAATCATTGATCGGGCCAAGGAAATTCTGACTCATCTGGAAATGAGTGCTGCACGCCCTCAGGGGAAAGAGTCAAAGACACCCCGGCCCAATCAGGAGAATCCCTTCCCCCAGACCGATTCCCCCCAGATGGATCTCTTCAATACCTGAGCGAAAGAAAGGTTGGGCTCAGGAAGATTCTCCCCCGGAACTACCTCAACCCTGCAGCATAAGTCTTGCCAGAAAAAGGGCCCGGGTCGCCCGTCTTGGGGACTTGCCAGTTCAACATCACGGGGTGATTCTGCGGGATGCCCATCGTGCGACCCATCCTCGTGCTTATCTCCCTGGCTCATATGGCTCTCGCAGTCGAGCAGGGTCATGCAACAAAGATGGCGGCCAGCCAGGCTATTTTCAACAAAACCGTAAGCGCTCTGCTCAAGGAGCACTGTCTAAACTGTCATGGAGGAGAAAAGACCAAGTCCGGTCTCGATCTCGTCACCCGGGAAGCCCTTCTCGAGGGTGGTGACCAGGGCGTGGCCGTCGTGCCGGGGAAACCCATGGAGAGCCTCCTCTACCTCGCAGTCTCTCATCTCGAAAAAGAGATGGCGATGCCTCCCAAGAAACCAAAGCTTCCTGCTGACGCAATCGCCGCCATTGAAGAGTGGATTGCTCTGGGAGCAGCCTATGACAAGCCCCTCCTGGAAAAGAGTCCCGCCGGGAAGACTCCCATGCGAGTGACTCCGGAAGACCGGAGCTACTGGGCCTATGCCCCGCTGCATCTGCATACTACTCCCCCCGGAAACCATCAGGAACAATCCACAATAGATCGCTACCTGTTGGCCAACCATGAGGAAAAAGGCCTCAAGGCAGCCGGACCGCTTGCTCCCGAAAAACTTATCCGTCGAGCCTATCTTGATCTCATCGGGCTACCTCCAACTCCTCAGGAAGTTGAGACCTTTCTCGATAGCGAAGACCCAGAGGCATACGAAAAGGTCATAACCGATCTTCTCAATCGCCCGGGCTACGGCGAACGCTGGGCCCGGCATTGGCTGGATGTCGCGAGATTCGCCGAGAGCCATGGCTTCGAGCATGACTACGATCGCAAATACGCGTTTCATTTCCGCGACTTTGTGATTCGGGCCCTAAACTCGGACATGGCCTACGATACTTTTGTCGAATGGCAGATCGCAGGAGACGAACTGGCTCCAGATAATCCTGAAGCACTTGCTGCGACTGGATTTCTCGGGGCTGGAGTCTATCCAACCCAGATAACCCTGAGCGAGGCCGAGCGCATCCGATTTGATGCTACAGATGACATGGTTGCAACGATGGGTTCTGCGATGCTAGCAACCACCATCGGATGTGCTCGATGCCACGACCACAAATACGACCCGATTCCCACAAAGGATTACTACGAAATTCTCAGTGCGTTTACCCAAACTGTTCGCACTGAAATCGATCTCGAGACCAGTAAACCTAGCGGCGCGGCAGTGGAAGTGTTCGACGCCGCCATGGCTGAACTGGAGAATGAGGCAAACCTCTTCCGAAAAGAAAAAGCTCCACAAAGGCTCCAGGAGTGGCTGAAAAATAATCTTTCTCAGCGAACTGAAGACCACGATTCATCCTGGTCTACGCTTATCGCAGAACCCCTCGTCTCAAAGGGAGGCGCAACCTTCAAACGCCTGGAGGATGGGTCCTATCTCGCCAGCGGGCCGAACCCCTCCTCTGATGTCTACACCTTCGTCGCGACCTCTCCCCTCGAGGAAGTCCGAGCTCTGAGAATAGAAGCCCTGAGCCATTCCTCCATGAAGCGAGGAGGCCCGGGCCGTGCAAGCAATGGCAATATCGGGCTTTCAAACCTGGAGGTTACGGCAGGCGTCCAAGCTCTGGAGCTAGCAAACCCACGTGCCACCTTCAACCAAAGCGCCCAACTTCACGTGAACCGAATTATTGATGGCGAAGGCGGGACTGGCTGGGCGATTGACCCCCAGTTCGGCAAGGATCATGCCGCCGTCTTTGAGGTCAGAAATCCAAACACCATAAAGGGCGCGGGAAGACGGCTTTCCCTGAAGCTGCACTTCAACCTCAATAGCCAACACACCATCGGGCGGCTCCGAATTTCAGTCAGTGCCCGCCCCCCGGCTCAACTCCCACTGGTGGATGGTGGCAGAGATCCGCAAAAGGACGCTCGAGAAGAACTGCTCACTCTCGGTGGAGCTACCGAAAATGAGCCTCAGGAGGGAGAGCGCCAGCGAATGCTTGAGCTTTACCTTCAGCTGGACCCTGACTGGGCCAGCATCCAGAGCAGAGTGACCTCCCTCAAATCAACTCGACCCGTGGGTAAAAAGGAAAAGGTGATGATATGCACGGAAGGCCTGAAGCCCATGCGCCATCATACGAATAGTGGGAAAGTGCCTGATTTTTATAAGGAAAGTTACTACTTGGTCCGCGGAGATCCTGCTCAGAAAGATGGTGTGGCCCCGGTCGACTTTCTCGAAGTTCTCACCCGGAACGGCAAAACCGCCGACCACTGGGCCGTAGACAGGCCCCCCGGGTCCCGGACCTCCATGAAGCGAAGCAGAGTAGCTAAATGGATCACCGACGTGGATAACGGAGCCGGACACCTTCTTGCCAGAGTCATCGTTAACCGGCTCTGGCACCATCATTTCGGACGGGGCATCGTAGAATCCGTAAACGACTTTGGCTTTCAGGGAAGTAAGCCTACCCATCCGGATCTACTCGATTACCTCGCCCATGATCTCATCACTCACGGTTGGACCCTCAAACGACTCCACAAGAAGATCATGATGAGTGCCGCTTATCAGATGGGTTCTTCAGAGAGCGAAGCTAACAGAGCATTGGATCCCACGAATCGCTACTGGTGGAAGCGCACGCCTCGCCGCCTTGAGGCAGAAGTGCTCCGAGATAATGCACTGGCTGTCAGCGGACTGATTGACCGCCGGATGTATGGAGCCGGCACGCTCGATCATGGCATGAAACGCCGCAGTATCTATTTTTCCATCAAGCGCAGTAAATTAATCCCAATGATGCAGCTCTTTGACTGGCCGGACACCATGACCAGCCAGGGACGGCGGGCCATCACCACCACGCCCTCGCAGGCACTTGTCTTTATCAACAGCCCCCAGATCCGGGAAATGGCCACTCACTTTGCAAAAACAGTCCTTGGAACTACGGACCCGGTTGGGAATGCGGTTTACCGGGCACACGGAGTCCTACCTTCTCCAGAGCGGCGAGCGCGGCTGGAGGAATTCCTCCGGGAACAAGCGGCGAGCTATGGCGGCAGGGAGGAACCTGCCATGATAGATCTCTGTCATACCCTGCTCGCTTCAAACGAAATGATCTACGTGGAATAACATATGAACGAAACCAGTATTGAGGCCGCTTGGACCCGTAGGGAGTTACTCAGCAAAGCTGGAGGAGGGCTGGGCGCCCTTGCTCTGGCATCTTTACTCCACGAGCAGGGGCATGCCGCCGTTCCACTTGGAGAAAATCCCCTTGAGGCACGAAAGCCGCATTTTCAGGGGAAGGCCAAGCACGTAATCTGGCTCTTCATCAACGGAGGGCCATCTCACCTGGACACCTGGGATCACAAACCTGAGCTTATCAGACGAGATGGTCAGAAGCTTGAGGGCTTTGACCCCACTACCGGATTTTTTGCAAATGCGGTAGGCCCCCTGATGAAATCTCCCTTCGAGTTCAAGCAGCACGGCCAAAGCGGAGCGTGGGCCTCTTCCATTTTTCCCCACCTTTCAAAACACGTGGATAAAATGGCGTTCGTGAAGTCCTTCCACACTCAATCCAACAACCATAGCCCAGCGCTTTTCATGGCCAATACTGGCGTCACGCGCATGGGCCACCCCTGTGTTGGAAGCTGGGTTTCCTATGGATTAGGTACTGAGAATGAGAATCTCCCTGCCTTCATGGTAATGAGCGACCCTAAAGGGCGAGGGCTACCCAAGGGCCACGCCTCTAACTGGGGAAACGGATTTCTCCCAGGATCTTTCCAGGGGACATGGATCAACACCAAGGGCGACCCTATCCCAAACCTCCAGCGCGTTGCAGGCCTCAGTCAGCCCCAGCAACATGCCCAGCTTCAGCTTCTCGAAGAGATTAACCGCGAACACCGCGAGCGAGTCAACGCAGACCGCGAGCTTACCGCCCGCATTAAAAGTTTCGAACTCGCCTACCGAATGCAGCAGGAGGCTCCTGAATGCGTCGACGTTGACGCCGAGCCGGAACATATTAAGAAGCTCTACGGCCTTGATGATGGAAAGTGCGGCCATTTTGCCCGCCAATGCCTCATGGCACGGCGGATGGTCGAGCGCGGGGTCCGCTACGTCCAGATCTACTCTGGAGGCATGGAGAACCAGCGCAGCTGGGATGGCCACAACGATATCGCGGGGAATCACTCCGGATTCGCAGGCGAGACAGACCAGCCCATCGCCGGACTCCTGCAGGATCTCGAAGAACGCGGCCTTCTAGACGAGACCCTCGTCATCTGGGGCGGCGAGTTTGGGCGCCTACCCGTTGCGCAGAAAAGTAACAAGCCCGGAAGGGACCACAATCCCCATGCTGGTTGCTACTGGTTTGCTGGCGGGGGAGTAAAGGGCGGAACATCCTACGGGGAAACAGATGAGATCGGTCACCGCGCTGCGACTGACAAAGTTGAGATTCACGATCTACACGCAACAATCCTTCACCTTCTTGGACTTGATCATAAGAAGCTTACCTTTAAGCACAGTGGTCGAAGATTCAGACTTACAGACGTTGCTGGGCGGGTGATCAAGCCGATCATTGCCTGAAAAGAGAAGGCAACGGCCCTCGAAATGTCGCCAATCTCGCCCCTGAATCACCTTTCCGGGCTAATATTGGACTGCTTTGGCGCGTTCTACCCTTGAAAGAGCACGCAAATTGGGGCTTTGATAATACCCTGCGCACCGGAACAAATCCCTTTTTTATCATGAGTATTCACGCCCGACTCAATCCTGAGGCCCAGTCCAATCTGGACGCCCAGCGCAGGGCCTCTGTCATTACCAGTCTGGTTATCGCCGTCCTCTCGATAGTCCTCGTCATTCTTATTCTCTTTTTCATCCTCCTTCCATCGCTGGCAATCAACTCACCAACGATCGTTGCCTACAGTGCGGGTTCTGAAGAGGAAGATCCTCTCCAAGAGAAAAGGATTACCCGAGAGGTGACCCCAAAACCTAATGCTCCTTCCTCCGCCATGGCAAAGGTCATGGCTTCGGCAAGCCCCACTAACTTCGCGGTGCCCGTCCCTGAAGTAGAGGCTATCCCAGCTCTCACCTTTGGCTTCAGGGACGATATCGGAGCGGGGTGGGGTAACGGCGGTAACGGCGGTGGTGGTGGATTTGGAAAGATCCCCGCCGCCATGCGAAAGCGCTGCTCCGCTCAGGATCGTCTGCGCCGGTTGAAACAGAGTGGAGGCACGGAGGCCTGTGAGGAAGCGGTAGTAAAGGCACTACGTTGGTTTAAGACCGTCCAAAGACGCGACGGGTCGTGGGGCGGAAGCCATCAGGTCGCCCAGACCGGCCTGGTTCTGCTAGCCTATCTCGGGCACTGCGAAACACCACTTTCCGAGGAATTCGGGGAAGCTGTCACCAATGGCATGGTTTATCTCATCGAAAACAGCGGGAAGAACAAGGGCCGACTCTGTACGACCCGCGGTGACCGGCACTGGGTCTACGAACATGGTATAGCTACCTATGCTCTCGCCGAAGCTTATATGTTCTGTCGAGTGCTCGGGCTCAATATTCCGAATCTAAAAGAGTCTGTTCAACTTGGAGTTCAGTGGATCATTGACAATCAGAACCCGTCCGGAGGGTGGGACTACAACTTTGATGAAGGCGGCCGGGGAGGAGATATGTCTATCACTGCATGGCAGATGCAGGCTCTCAAAGCCGGCTACCATACCCGTCTCACCTTCCGTAACATGCCACAGTGTCTCAGTAAGGCTCTGACATACTGTGAGGGCCGGCAAAACAGTAACGGTGGTTTCGGCTATACCGGGACAAGCCCCGTTGGAGGCGGCCACTTCACCCTCACCGGAGCAGGAGTGCTCTGCTTCCAGCAGCATAAAGGAACCAACAATCGGGCAGCCCGTAAGGGGATGGACTACATCGATCGCCATGCCCAAATCAGTTATAAGGGAGGGCCCTGTAACCTCTACGAGCACTACTACGTGAGCCAGGCCGCAATCAATCATGGTGGAAAGAGCTGGCTGGACTACAATGACAAGTTCCGCGACACCCTCCTGAGTGGGCAGCATGGAGATGGTCACTTCCGCTCCCCTCCAAATCCGGGTCCAGGCAATAAGAATGATCCGGTTTATCATACTGCCCTCGCCACCCTGATGCTGGAGGTCTACTATCGATTCCTCCCTGGCACTGGATTTGGACTTTAGCGATTGTCCGGCTAGGGCCGAACAAAGCAATTTGAGCACCCGCATCCTAGGCACGACTTCAGCTCTCCCTATCGCGCGGCACCTCCAGTCGCTAGGTGACTTCCTCTCCAATAATCCCTGTTCTTGAAGCGTCTCTGGAGAGACAGATGGAAAACCCCTTGGCCTGAGGCCTGTTTCGATATTGTCTCACTCCGTGAGCATAGCAGTCGTTACCGGAGCCGGTTCTGGAATTGGCCGGGCCATTGCCTTGGAACTAAGTAGCCAGGGCCACGAAATCATTATTCTGGAAGTCGATGAGGCTGGCGGGGAGGAGAGCTCTGCCCTTATTACGAAAGCCGGAGGGACCGCCCGGGTAATTCCATGCGATGTCTCCCAAACAGAATCCGTCCGCAGTGCATTCGAACAGTTCGGACCCCCTCATATTCTTGTCAATAACGCCGGGGTTGCTTCAGTTGGAAATGTGGAGGAGTGCACCCCGGAGGAACTGGACCGGATCTACGGGGTCAACGTGAAGGGGATGTATCACTGTCTCCACTTTGCCATCCCAAGAATGGTCGAGGCTGGGGGAGGGTGCGTGGTGAACCTTGCATCCGTAGCCTCTTATCTGGGAATCTCTGAACGGTTCGCATATTCCATGTCGAAGGGAGCTGTTCTTAGTATGACGATGTCAATTGCCCGCGACTATATCGACCAAGGGATTCGTTCCAACTGTGTGTGCCCCGGAAGGGTCCACACTCCCTTTGTCGATGGATATCTTGAAAAGAACTATCCAGAAGAAAAGCGGCCGGAAATATTTAAAACCCTGAGTGAGTGGCAGCCCATCGGCAGGATGGGTACTCCTGAGGAAATTGCCGGCATGGTCGGTTATCTCACCTCTAAAAAAGCCGCCTTCATCACCGGAAGCGCTTTCGAAATCGATGGCGGAGTAACCAATCTCCGCTAGGCTCCTCACCCTCAGAAACTCTTATCGAAGATCCTACCCCTCCTCTGTAATGAAACTTACTCGATTCCTCAAGAATGGTTCCCCGACTCCCGGCCTCTTCCTCGATGGAGACACAATCCTCGATGCCTCCGGGTTTGGCGAGGACTGGAATGAAGCATTCTTTGGCCATGATGGCCTCGCCCGGCTCAGGGTATGGCTGAAAGAGCAGGAAGATATCGCTCCAAGGGTCAAGGCTTCGGAAGTAACCCTCGCACCTGCGATTGCTCGCCCATCAAAAATTATCTGCATCGGCCTGAATTACGCAGCCCACGCTGCCGAGGGTGGTCTTGAACCCCCTGCCGAGCCGGTCCTCTTTTCCAAGGCGACCTCGGCATGGTGCGGACCATACGATAATCTCGTGATACCACGAAACTCGGTAAAGACGGACTGGGAAGTTGAACTGGCATTCGTCATAGGAAAACATGCTAAATATGTGAAGGAAAGTGACGCCCTTGATTACATTGCCGGATTTGCGGTTCACAATGATTACTCAGAGCGGGAGTGGCAGCTGGAGGGCACAGGCCAGTGGGTCAAGGGAAAGTCAGGAGATACCTTCGCCCCTTTTGGTCCATTCCTTGCCACGACCGACGAGGTGCCCGATCCCGGCAACCTGCAACTCTGGCTTGAGCGCAATGGGGAGACCCTTCAGGATAGTAATACCAGTGATCTGATCTTCCCGATCCCCCACCTTGTTGCTTACGTAAGCAAATTCATGTCCTTGCTTCCGGGTGATGTCATCTCAACGGGAACGCCCGCAGGAGTTGGCATTGGATTTGACCCCCCACGCTTCGTGCAGGAAGGAGACGTTTTTGAACTCGGGATTGACGGACTCGGAGTCCAGAGACAAGTCGCGGTCAAAGAACACTAGAGCTCATCCTTCTCCAAAATTGAGAATCACTGGTTTACGGACTTACGATACCCGCTTTGACACGTCTGCTCAGCTGGACGGGTCAGACGCGATGAATCCAGACCCCGACTATTCCGCGGCCTATGTCATCCTGGAAACTGACGGAGCTCATGAGGGTCACGGGCTGACTTTCACTCTCGGGCGGGGCAATGAACTCTGTGTCGCAGCCATCCAGTCCCTCGCCCCGCTGGTTGTGGGATGCTCGCTGAAGGAGATCGTGTCGGATATGGGCGCTTTCTGGCGCCATGTTACGGGTGACTCCCAGCTGCGCTGGGTGGGCCCCGACAAGGGAGTCATTCACCTCGCCACCGGAGCAGTTGTTAATGCAGTTTGGGACCTCTGGGCTCGGGATGAGGGCATCCCCGTATGGCAGCTTGTGAGCGAAATGAGCTCGGAGCAAATCGTCCGCTGTCTCGACTTTCGGTATCTTACCAACGCACTCACCCCGGAAGAGGCCTATGACATTCTGGCGAAGACACGAGAGGGACGCCATGAACGCCTCCAACTTCTCCTCGACCAGGGCTATCCGGCTTATACGACCTCGGCGGGATGGTTAGGCTACTCCGATGATAAGCTCCGAATCCTCTGTAAGGAAGCTGTAGAGGCTGGGTGGTCGCATCTCAAACTCAAGGTTGGCCGAGACCTTGAAGACGATATCCGCCGTCTCCGCACTGTCCGGGAGGTGGTCGGAGACAAAATCACTCTCATGGTAGATGCAAACCAGGTCTGGGAACCCTCGGAGGCAGTCGAGTGGATGAAATCACTCGCAGAATTTGATCTTTGGTTTCTCGAGGAACCAACCTCTCCGGATGATATCCTCGGGCATCGGGAGGTTCGTGAGGGGATCAGCCCCATCAAGGTCGCCACTGGCGAGTGCTGTCAAAATCGGATTATCTTCAAGCAATTCCTGCAGGCCAATGCAATTGATGTGGTGCAGATTGACGCTACCAGAGTAGGAGGATTGAACGAAAATCTTGCGATCATGCTTATGGCTGCAAAGTTTGAGAAACCGGTATGCCCTCACGCCGGAGGAGTTGGCCTGTGCGAATACGTGCAGCATCTTTCCATGATCGATTACCTCTGTATCTCAGGATCATGGGAGGGGAAGGTCGCCGAATATGTGGACCATCTCCACGAGCACTTTGTCACACCCTGTATTCTGGAAAATGGACGATACCAGACGCCGATGAATCCCGGATTTTCCATTGAGATGAAGCCCGAAACCCTCGCAAGGTTCTCTGCCACCTGAGTAAAAAATGAATCTAGAGCTGAAGGATAAAGTTGTCATCATTACAGGGGGCGCCAAGGGCATCGGAGCGGCAGCTGTAGAGACTTTTGCCCGCGAGGGCGCCATTCCCGTCATCGTTGGCCGCAGCCCGGACACCGGTTCCGCTCTTCTTGAACAGATCGGGGCAACCGCGCCCCGGGGTCTCATGATCGAAACCGAGCTAACAGAGGTTCAGGCATGCCGGTCTGCGGTGGAAAAAACCATCAACTGCTTCGGCCGGATTGACGGAATCGTTCACAACGCCGGCGTTAACGATGGAGTCGGCCTGAGGGCCGGACCAGCCGAATTTATCGCCTCTCTGGAACGCAACCTCCTTCACCTCTACAACCTCACCCATTTTGCTCTCGAATCACTGATTTCAAGCAGGGGATTCATCATCAACGTCTCCTCCAAGCTTGCGGTCACTGGGCAGGGAGGCACCTCGGGGTATGCTGCCTCAAAAGGGGCTATCCATGGTCTTACCCGGGAATGGGCGGTTGACCTCGCCGAACATGGGATCCGGGTTAATACCGTTGTCCCAGCTGAAGTATGGACTCCCATGTATGACTCCTGGATCAAAACTGTTGAAAATCCGGAGCAGACGCTCGAGTCCATCCGGGCGCGCATTCCGCTAGGCGGGCGGATGACCAGTGCAGAAGAAATGGGGAATGCCATTGTTTTCCTCGCTTCCTCTTGCTCGGGTCACACCACGGGGCAGATTCATCATATTGATGGAGGTTATGTCCACTTCGATCGCTCGTATGGAGACATCGAAAAGGAGGAATCCTGAGGGCCCAGCCCTACGGATTCTTGGCTATTTGCCGGAATCCTCCGAGAAGGTTTCCACCAGGACATGATCAAACGGGGGCAGGGCACTCGCCACGCTGGCTAAATGAGAGCTCCAGTCATTCAGTTTCGCAACGTCTCTCGCTTCTCCCCGGATCTTCATGCGCTCCCGCCTCACCCCTGGCGGACAGGTTACGAAATGCACCTCCACTGGCACCTTGAATCTCATGGTAAGCCGCAGAGGCCAATCCTCCTCCTGAGACTCCCGTGTGAAGGGGGCCACCAGCACAACTGGGAGACAGGCAAGGTTTGTCGCTGCCACCCGGAAAAGAGATTCATACACCGGCTCGCGAAAGAGCTCCTTGTAGCGATCCGAGTCTCTATCATCAGGGGGAAGTCCCGCCGCCTCCATTCCCGCCTGAACCACTGGCTCGGTAGCAACATCGCTGTCAACGAGCACAGCACCCAGTCGAGAAGCCAGTTCCTTCCCATACCGGGTTTTCCCCCCAGCCGGGGGGCCACATACCACATATAACTTTATCGCTTCGGTCATATATTACTCTGACAAGAGGGGCGATTCACATATGCCCACCTCAACTTTGAACTACCCGGCGGTGATCCTCAATCCCCGAGAAGCAGAGGCGACCATAACCTGAGATCCTCTCTTTACTACCATATGAGCTCTCAAAATCAGACGTAGATCATAGCTGCTCTTGCATCCCCGGGTGTTTTCTTTGAGGGTTGGGAATGCACCAGCGAACAGGCGTCCTCCTCCTTGTCTCGGGCCCCTCTGGATCAGGCAAGACTACGCTATGCCGGCGACTGGCGAGGGACGGAGAAGCTCACTACTCGATATCTTGTACCACTCGCGAGGCCCGGGACGGGGAAGTTAATGCCCGGGACTACTACTTTATTTCCCGGGAGGAATTCGCAACAGAGGCCGAGGCAGGGCATTTCCTTGAACATGCTGAAGTCCATGAAAACCTCTATGGAACGTTGAAATCCGAGGTCCTCGAATTTCTACAAAGAGGCGATGACGTCGTCATCGATATCGACGTACAAGGTGCCGACCAGGTCCGCGTATGCGAGGACCCACTCATCAAAGCAAGCCTGGTAGATCTCTTTGTCATGCCAGCGAGTGAGAAGGAATTGCGGGAACGGCTCGCAAACCGGGCCACGGACGCCGAGGAAGTCATTACCCTGAGACTGCGCAACGCCCTTGAAGAGATGAGTCACGCGGAGCGCTACACGTATCAACTCATCTCAGGATCAAAGGACGATGACTACGCCCGCTGCAAGTCCCTGCTGGTCGCCGAGAGGCTCCGGGTGTCCCGTTTCCGCTAAACCATCTTAGTCTTCTGGAAGATTCTTCGGGACATCGCCGTGAATGGGGTTTAACTGCGCCTTATGAAAATTGTCCTCGGGGTAACCGGATCCATCGCGGCTTACAAGGCAGCAGACCTTGTCTCGCAACTGGTCAAGAAAGGGCATGATACGCACTGCGTAATGACGCAGACGGCCACTGAATTCCTTACCCCCCTCACCCTGCAGGTCCTTTCCAGAAATCCGGTCCTCGTCTCGCTGGAGGACGAAAAGCAATCTTGGAAGCCCGGGCATATCGACCTCGCTGATAGTGCTGACCTGCTCCTTGTCGCACCCTTGAGCGCAGACACTCTCGGTAATTTTGCCCACGGCCTGGCCCCGGATCCACTTTCCAGCATTTATCTTGCTACCAAATCCCCGGTTATCCTTGCCCCTGCCATGAATGGAAAGATGTGGCAGCACCCAGCGACCCAACGCAACGTATCTCAGCTCACCGAGGATGGCTGCCAATTCATTGGCCCCTCCGATTCCGGGATCCTAGCCTGTGGATACGAGGGGGCTGGAAGACTAGTGCCAGTCGAGGACATTCTCGAAGCCGTCGAGTCACAGGGCGCCCGGTAGGGGCCTTTGCGATTCCATAGAAATCTTATCCTAGACCCTCGAAGATTTGCCGTGAACATCCTTGTTACTGCCGGTGCCACTCGAGAGCCTATTGATCCGGTTCGCTACCTGACCAATCGATCCTCAGGGAAAATGGGCTATGCTCTTGCCAACGCCGGAACAACTCTCGGGCACCGTATCACTCTGATCTCTGGGCCGACCAACCTCGATATTCCACCCAATATTGATTTCATTCCTGTTGAAACCGCCCAGGAAATGCTCGAAGCGGTAAAGAACAATATTGGAGGGCAGGATGCTGCTATTTTTTCGGCAGCAGTGGCCGACTACCGTCCTTCCTCCTTCTCTGATAAGAAGATTAAGAAAACAGCAGATTCGCTCACTCTCGAGCTGATTAAGAACCCCGACATCCTGGGATCAGCCCGCCTCCAATTCAAATACGACGGGATCCTCGTGGGATTCGCGGCTGAAACCGAAAACCTCGAAATTAACGCACGGGAAAAACTGTGCCGAAAAGCATGCGACCTTATCGTGGCCAATGACATATCCCAAAAGGGAATTGGTTTCGACTCTGATCACAATGAGGTTCTCCTTGTCTATCCTGAGCGCACAAGGCTTCTCCCAATGGACAGTAAGGAGCGTCTTGCTCACACCATTATCGAGGCAGTCCATGAGCTCAGGACCGGAACCGGCTGATTGTAGAGACCGCGCGATTGTTCGCTTTCCCTAAAATATCGGTGTCAATCTAACCCCTTCTACGTTTCCATCACTCATATGACACCCCTTCAAGCCGCCGAGCGGGCCGCCCGCCGCGCAGGTGACCTTCTCAAGTCCAATTTTCATCTCCCCAAGGAAATTGATGAGGCTCAACATCATGATGTAAAGCTGGCTCTCGATCGTAAGTCACAGGATTTGATCACAGAGGATCTCCTCGGCGCCTTTCCCGACTACTGCCTCTATGGTGAGGAGGGAATTGCAGGCAATCAGGATGCTTCCATGCAATGGATCGTTGATCCTATCGACGGAACAGTAAATTACCTCTACAGCATTCCCCATTTCTGTATCTCGATTGCGCTCCGGGATAAGGAGAGCAATGAGATTATTATGGGCCTGATTTATGACCCGATGCTTGATGAACTCTGGACTGTAGAAAAAGGTGGAGCCCCCATGCTTAACGGCAAGACGATTACCTGCTCACCCCGCAAGGCGCTGGAGGAAGCAATTCTTTTCGTCGGCTGCGGAAAGGACAAGGAGGCTCTCGCGACCGGCCTCGAAAGGTTTGAGCGGGCTTCCACCCGGGCACGAAAGATGCGAATGATGGGATCTGCTGCCCTTGGAATGGCCTACATTGCAACTGGACGCCTTGATGGCTACATTGAATCTCGTATTTCGCTTTGGGACGTGGCCGCAGGAATCCTCCTGGTTGAATCAGGCGGAGGAAACGTCGACCTGACTCCCCACCCCACTCTTCCTGACGTCTGGTCGGTGGTGGCTACGAACGGGAAAATCCCCGTTGAGGATATATTGTAGGCGGGACCGCGGGCAGGCAGTGGCCCAAGGCGCAAACCGCTGAAAGAGATATGAAATGTATCGCATTCACTTACCCTGAGAAAACAAAAGAAAGCCAGAGGCATGTTTCCCCCTTGCTCCCGGTTTCGGTCTGGGATGGACTGCTTAGACCTCGCCCCGAAGAGGGCGATAACCGCTTCACCACCCCGTCGAGACCCTCAAGATCATGAACCGTGTTGGCATTGGATATGACGTCCACCAGTTTGCTGAGAATCGACCCCTCATTCTTGGTGGCATTACTATTCCTCATTCGAAAGGCCTTCAGGGCCACTCAGATGCAGACGTATTGTCTCATGCCATCGCAGATGCGGTGCTCGGAGCTCTCGGCCTCCCGGATATCGGCCATTATTTTCCTCCCAGTGACCCCTCCATCGAGGGGATTTCAAGCCTCGAGATTCTGAAAAAGTGCCGCACTCTCGCTGAAGAACGGGATTCAGAGATTGTGAATATTGACAGCACGCTGGTCGCTGAGGCACCCCGAGTCCTGCCTTATCGTGATAGCATGCAGAACAAGATCGCAGATGCTCTCGGCCTGCAACCAAGTCTCGTCGGCATCAAAGCCACCACCAATGAGCAGATGGGGTTTGTGGGACGCGGGGAAGGAATTGCCGCTATGGCTGTTGCTTCGGTTGCCTGCTAGGACGATTGGTTATGCCCAGCCCGTAGCCTCAACCAAGGCCTCGCCGATCTCTGCTGGAGTTTCTGCCACCGCGATCCCAGCAGCACGAAGAGCCTCTTTCTTGGCCTGAGCGGTTCCCTTCCCTCCGGAAACGATAGCACCCGCGTGGCCCATCCGACGTCCTGGAGGAGCTGTCGCACCCGCAATAAATGCCGCAACAGGCTTCTCGCAATTCCTGCTCACCCATTCTGCGGCCTCTTCCTCGGCAGAACCTCCGATCTCCCCAATCATAATAATCGCCTCGGTCTCTTCATCATCATTGAACAGCCGAAGGGTATCGAGGTGAGAAGTTCCATTTATGGGATCACCCCCGATACCAACGCACGTACTCTGCCCGTAGCCGAGTTGAGTGGTCTGCCATACCGCCTCATAAGTGAGAGTTCCCGACCTTGAGACGATTCCAACTCTGCCCCTCTTGTGAATATAGCCAGGAGCGATTCCGATACGACAGCCCCCATGTGAATCCTCACTCCGTCCCGGAGTAACGATTCCCGGGCAATTGGGGCCGACCAGCCGGACCCCCTCTTGGCCAGCCATTGCAGCCTTAACCTTCATCATATCCCTCACCGGGATCCCCTCTGTGATAGCTACCACCAGCGCAACCCCGGCGTCGACACTCTCAAGGATCGCATCTCCCGCAAAAGCCGGCGGAACAAATACCGCGGAAGCAGTTGCCCCGGTTTCTTTTACTGCCTGCTCCACCGTGTCGAAGATCGGAACGCTATGATCTCCATGTTGAAATATTTGCCCGCCCTTTCCGGGTGTCACACCCGCAACCAGTTGAGTCCCGTAGTCCAGACTCAGCTGAGCATGACGCCCTCCAAATCCCCCCGTGATGCCCTGCACCACGACTTTCGTGCTTTCATCTACAAGAATTGCCATCCCTTTTAAAATCTCAGGTTAATGAATCTCATCCATTGATTGCTGATACTGCTTTCCCAGCTGCATCCGCCAGGTCATCAGCAGGAATGATATTAAGGCCGCTAGCTGCAAGGGTTGCCTTGCCTGCCGCCACGTTATTTCCCTCCAAACGAACCACGAGCGGGATGGGAAGTCCGACCTCCTTGCAGCCCGCCACTACTCCATGAGCAATGACATCGCAGTCCATGATCCCTCCAAAGATATTGACGAGGATAGCCTTAACCGCCTCATCCGAGAGAATGATCTTAAAGGCGGTAGAAACCTGCTCCTGAGATGCGCCCCCTCCTACATCAAGAAAGTTAGCAGGTTCTCCACCATGATGCTTGATGATATCCATGGTAGCCATTGCTAGCCCCGCTCCATTGACCAGGCAGGCGATGTTGCCATCGAGGCCGATATAGTTAAGATCATGCTTGGACGCTTCCACCTCCCGGGGATCTTCCTCACCAGTGTCCCGGAAATCTACAATCTCGGGATGGCGGTAGAGCGCGTTGTCGTCAAAGTTGAACTTCGCATCGAGGGCGAGAACCTGCCCATCGGTAGTTCTAACCAGTGGATTGATCTCCACCATCGAGCAGTCACATTCGAGAAAAAGGCGATACAGATTTCTCAGGAGTTTCCCAAATTTTTTGGCCTCCTCTCCCTCAAATCCAAGTCCGGCAGTTAGTTTACGTATCTCGTAAGGCTGTAGCCCTATCAGCGGATGAATGTGTTCCCGTAGAATCCGGTCTGGCTGGGTTTCCGCAACCTCCTCGATATCCATTCCCCCCTCGGTTGAGGCCACAATCACCGGACTGCATGTTGCCCGATCCATGAGAATGGCGAGGTAATACTCGTGTGCGACATCAACGGCTTCTCCCACCATGACCTTCCGCACCATCCGGCCATCCTCGCCGGTCTGCTTCGTCACAAGAACCTCACCCAGCATCTTGCCCGCAATTTCTGAAACCTCAGAAGGAGACACCAGATGCACTCCACCCTGAAAACCACTCTTGAATGTACCTTTCCCCCGGCCTCCCGCATGAACCTGCGATTTCACTACCACCCGATCTCCCCCCAGTTCGTCGGCTGCAGCAGCAGCCTCCTCAGGTGTTCCCGCTACCTTCCCCCGGGGGTTTGGGACCGAAAACTGATCGAAGAGAATCTTAGCCTGATACTCGTGGATATTCATGACGCGGTCGGCGCGGAACGTATGAGCCCCCCTCAATCCGGTCAAGGCTGCATAAGTACTGGATGGCCCAAAGTTATTTCAACACCTCGCTCTCGATCGTGCCTCCCGCAACCCTGGTGACCAGCTGATCGCCGTTTTCAACCTGGTCGGGATCCGTGACAATAACGCCACTTTTGCTCATTGTGATCGAGAAACCTCTCTCGAAAGCCGACTCCGGCCCCAGAGTTCTGACCATCTGACGCAACCGTTCCATCCTCTGAGATGCCCCCTGGAGGCAGTGGCTGGCCTGCTGGGCGTATCGGAGGCGAAACTGGCGTAAACCCTCCACTCTTCTGTCAAGAACGAGGCGTGGATGCCGGGACCTCCACGTGCTTCTCCTGTCGGAAATACGCTGTTGCCGTGCTGAGAGCCGCTCGACCATCAATCTTTTCATAGTCGCTGCCACGTCATCGGCCCTCAGAATAGGCTCCCGCAGGACACGCTGTGAATCGTGGGTGAGGACTCCGCGTCTCGCAAAACGGATAAGTTCCTGGGCAGACCTTATTTTAGAATGAACCGGCCTCCGAAGGCCATCCCCCAGCCGCTGCAACTTGCTGAGCAATTCATGTCGATCAGGGACAATCAGCTCTGCTGCTGCACTCGGAGTCGGGGCTCGTACATCAGCGACAAAATCTGCAATTGTGAAATCAATCTCATGCCCGACCGCAGAGACGATAGGAATAGAGCAGTCCGCAATCGCACGCGCTACTTCTTCCTCATTGAAGTTCCACAGGTCCTCCAGCGACCCTCCCCCCCGTCCCACGACCACCACATCGCACCTGGGAAGCTCATGATTCTCCGGATCGTCCATCATCCTGATAGCGCGTGCGATACCAGAGGCCGCTCCACTACCCTGCACCGCCACGGGGAATAGAACCGCCTTTACCCACGGAGCCCTACGGGTCAGCACGCTCACCATGTCCTGAAGCGCTGCACCGCTGGCGGAGGTAATCAGACCAATCACACGTGGAAAACGGGGAAGAGGCTTTTTCAACTCTTCTGCAAACAACCCCTCTCCATGAAGCTTCTTCTTTAACTCTTCAAAACGAGCCTGCAGTTCCCCAATCCCCGCCGGCTGAACCCTCTTCACGATCAGCTGGGACTGACCTCGTGCCTCATAGACCGTCACTTCTCCGAGAACCCGGACCCGCGCCCCATCTTGTAATGCTTCATACCCGGCACACCGCCTCTCGGCATTGAAGGCCGCACACGCCAACTGGGCCTTGTCGTCCTTCACCGAGAAATAAAAATGTCCACTCCCCTGTTTGCGCAGATTCGACACCTCTCCCTCCACCCACACATCCCCAATTTCAATCTCGAGGATATTTTTCATACGCCTGACCAGTCTGCTGACTGACATCACTCCGTCATCCCCGCGCTGATACTGGTGTCCTTTCTCCTGCAGGCGCATATCAGCATGATATGGCAGAGTTTTCCCAATATGGAGGGAAATTTCTCTGTCAGATGGAGACTTCCCGACTCCGGAGTTTCTCAATTCCTTGCCAAACCGCCTGCCGGGCGCTTCCATCGCGGCCCACCACACCCAGCAACATCATGGCTGACAAAGAATATACTGATCCGGAACGCATGGAGAAGATCGTCTCCCTCTGCAAACGAAGAGGATTTATCTATCAATCTGCCGAGCTCTACGGCGGGCTCAACGGGTGCTGGGATTACGGCCCTCTGGGAGTGGAGGTCAAACGAAACCTCAAGGACTTCTGGTGGCGCCGCAACGTCCAGGAGCGAGAGGATATTGTTGGCCTTGATGGCTCAATCCTGACTCATCAGGCCGTTCTAACCGCCTCGGGGCATGTCGGCGGGTTCTCGGACCCGATGTGTGATTGCCTCCTCAGCAAGGCTCGTTTGCGAGCGGACCAGATCGAGCCCCAGAGCGGCACCGCCTATCGCTATAGCGGAGCGTCCGAAGGAGAATGGACGGTCGAGCGTAACTTTGCCGTTCTTCTCCGTGAAGGCCAGAACGAGAACAAGGCGCGGAAGACCGCACGTCAGTACTACGCTCAGTTCCACCCCAACAAGTCGCTCTCTCCCAAGTCTCTTGAGCTTCAGGGGGAAACCACTTCCCAGGAGGAGAACACAACCAGCTTTAACCCTGAAAATGGATCTCTCCTGACTGAGGCTCGGGAATTCAATCTCATGTTCAAGACCCAGATGGGAGCATCCTCCAGCGAAGATGATCCCAATGCCGTCGCCTACCTGCGGCCGGAGACCGCACAATCCATCTTCACCCAGTTCAAGAATGTTCTGGATACATCCAGAATGAAGGTGCCGTTCGGGATCGCCCAGATCGGCAAGGCGTTCCGAAACGAGATCAACCCCCGTAATTTTACGTTCCGGTCCCGGGAATTTGAGCAGATGGAAATCGAATACTTCTGCCGGCCAGGGGACGGATTACGTCTGACGGACGAATGGCTTGAGAACAGGCTCTCCTTCTATGAGGAGATCGGCCTCCCCCGAGAGAAACTACACGTCCTCGATGTCCCGGACGGAGAACGCGCGCACTACTCAGAGAAAACCTACGATATCGAATTCGATTTTCCGTTTGGTTGTCAGGAACTCGAAGGTGTGGCCTACCGAACCAACTATGACCTATCCAAGCATCAGGAGCATTCCGGAAAACCGATTGAATATTTCGACGAGGCTACGAAGGAAAAGTTCATTCCCCATGTAGTGGAGCCTTCCGCTGGGTGTGACCGCACCGTCCTCGCCCTGCTCTGCGAGGCCTTTGACGAGGAAGAGGTCGTCGACTCAAAGGGGAAAACGGAAACCCGCACCGTCATGCGTCTTAACCCGAGAATCGCTCCCATCAAGGCGGCCATCTTCCCCCTTCTGAAAAAGAATGAAGACCAAGTGAGGATCAGCAGGGAAATCCAGAAGGAACTGGGGCGCTTCATGCACGTCTTCTACGACGAAACCGGAGCAGTTGGCCGGCGTTACAGGCGACAGGATGAAGTCGGCACGCCATTCTGTATCACCGTGGACTTTGAAACCCTCGGAGAGGAGGATCCGGACCTCAAGGACACCGTAACTCTCCGCCACCGGGACTCCATGGAACAGGAACGGGTCGCCATTGCAGACCTCCTTCCCCACCTCCTGAAAGAAATCAGGTAGAGGGCACCGACCTTCAGGCGCTCCTCGGCTCGTTACCGTGAAACTACGAATCCTCGCTATCGGAAAGCCCAAGCTTGGCTACGCGGGAGAGGGCGTACGGGAATATACAGGAAGACTGAAACACTATGTGCCACTCGACCTTGAATTTCTGAAAGGGCACGACGAATCATCCGCACTTCTCTCCCGGAGCGAGAGGGGCTACCGAATCGCTCTCGATGAAAGAGGATCGCAGCTGACTACTCTTGAGATCAGTGAAGGGCTGACCCGGTTGGAAAACAGCCCCGGAATAAAGAACGTGGCGTTTCTCATCGGAGGTGCCAACGGCCACTCTCCGGCGCTCCGCGATCAATGCGACGAAATATGGTCTCTCTCGACCATGACGATGCAGCATGAGCTGGCCCTCGTGGTCCTCCTTGAGCAGCTCTACCGAGCCTACACCGTCAAACGCGGAGAGCCTTATCACCGAGTCTGATCTCTGGACGGTCTTGTCCAACTCTCTGGCGATTCTGACGTTGCGGCAGCGAAGCAGAAAGGCGTCCCAAGTCGCCAGCACCGGGCTGGGCTTAGGCCGCTTCTGGTAGCCCAGCTGTCCGGCAAGATTCGCATACTTGGCCTTCATCACATCCATGAAATTCGTGTCGGCGTAGATGTTGGCGCACGGCAAAGATAAACAGGTCAGGCTAAATCACGGATGTGACCGCAACAGGATCAATAATTACGGGTAGTGGCTTGAAATTCATTCCTTTCTCTTTTTCTTCGTTCCTTGTGTTGCTCCGTCATTCTCCATGAGTTCGACGTCCGTAAAATACGCCCCGCCGGCCCTCCCTGCCTCGTCGTAGAGAAACGTCTGCAACTCAAACGCTCCCACCGAAAGGTCCAGCTCCAGCCTGACCTCCTCTGAACCGGGAGATACGGGTATCTCCTTTTCTTTTCCCGCGATCGCTATCTTGGCCTGAACCGCCACGAGGGGTTTCTCCGCAGCAGACGGCCACTGCCGCAAGGTAAAGGCATACCGCCCGGCCTGCCGCACCTCGACCATCCACGGCCCGGTCACTCTGGGCAGTTTCCTGATCGTTCGGAAATTCCATGGGGGATTCCCCTTCTCGAGATACCAGTCCTGCGAGCATAGCTTGGTCGGATTCTGGGCCGGGTTACCAAGATGGATACGCACCGGTCTCATGCGCACCGAAACCTGGTTCCAGAACGGCCGGTAGGCCTCACGCAACCTTTTTACGACCTCCGGATACTCTCCGGAAACATCCTGACGCTGCGCGGGGTCCGCCTTAATGTCATAGAGGTATTGCCCGTCCTGGTTAACGAGGCGCCAGCGCTCCGTCAGCACCACCGAATGCACGAGAGGTTGCGCGGGCAGGGCACCTGCACCAGCACCCCCATGATACTGGATTACATGATACTTTCTCGGCCAGCGGTCCTCAACCCCGTCCAGCAGTGGCTTCAGCGAGATTCCATCCGGTTCATACCCATCCGGGACCGGGATCCCACACAAATCGGCCAAGGTCGGCAGGACATCAATGTGTGCGGACAACGTATCAATATCCCGGCCCCCGGTCAGCCCGCCACGGGGCCAGTGAATGAAGAAGGGCACACGGTGACCACCATCGTAAATTGACGACTTCCTGCCGCGCATTCCGGCGTTGAAGCCCGACACCGCCTCGGAATCGAGCCCATCGAACCTGGCGCCCGCCGAGGTTCCATTGTCGGTCATGAAAACCAAGATCGTGTTGTCAGCCAAGGCAAGCTCGGCAAGCCGCTTTCGCAGGATGCCCATGTTGTGGTCGATGTTGGCCACCATCCCAAGGAAGTTGGCATTCGAAACCTCCTCCCTGTCCTCGTAAGGTTGCGCCCATTCCGGGGGCACCCGGTAGGGTCCATGCGGGGCATTCAGGGCGAGATAGAGAAAAAACGGCTTGTCTTTGTTTCTCTCCACGAAACGCAGCCCCTCCCTGAACCATACATCCGTGCAGTATCCCTCAAACTTCTGAAACCTGCCCGGCATGTTCCCCACGCCCGCACGCTCGTAGGTATCGTCAAAATAATCGTTGCCCCAATAGTCCGAGGCCTGCCCGATTCCACCGCAGCGATGCCAGAGGACATCCTGGAATCCACGGTCCTGCGGTCGGTGCGGCGCATTGTCACCCAGATGCCACTTGCCAACCATTCCCGTGGCATAGCCCGCATCCGCGAATAGGTCAGCGACCGTCTTTTCATCAGGATGCATCATCGTGCGTCCCGAGCTGGTGCGGTAGGCGCCCGTGGAGCCGGGGTGGTTGCCGGTCATGAGCGCTGCCCTTGTCGGTGTGCAGAACGGGCTCACGTGAAAGTCCGTAAAGCGCACGGCATCCGCGTGCATCCTGTCGAGGTGCGGTGTCTTCAGGACCGGGTTGCCGTGGCAGCTCAGGTCCCCATAGCCCTGATCGTCAGTCATCACCAGGATGACGTTGGGGCGCGGTGATGCGGGCAGCGAAGAACACAGCACCATCGCGATGAAAATTACTAACCTGCAATGCATGAGAATCTTCTCAGTCTATCTGTAATACCCACCGCCTCCAGAAAAACCCGGCAAGCCTGCAGCCCTAATTCTTCCCAGCTGCAGCCTCTTCTCTCTTCTTCTCAAGGGAGGCCTCCCGAAGAGTTTTGAACCGGTGGGAGATCTCAACCGCCTTTTCCCGGTCTCCCTCGTCATAATCCCAGAATTCCTGCACGATTTTCTCGCACGCAGGATAGTGGGAGCCGTCATCGCCAACTTCCTGGCGCAACCGGGCCAGCTGCTCCTTCAGCTGCTCTCGCACTTGGGAATAAGCCGGGTCGTCGTACACGTTGTTAAGCTCTGAGGGGTCGCTGGTCAGGTCGTAGAGCTCCCACGCGGGCGGCGTCTGGTTCTTCCCCTCATAGTCCGCCCCATAGAAATAAATCAGCTTGTGAGTCCTTGTGCGGATAGCCATTTCCCCCGGGTTGTCATGGTGCGCCATGTGCATCCAGTAGCGGTAGTAGGCCGCCTTCTTCCAATTCGCAGGCTCCTTGCCAGTCTCGCAGATCGACTTGAAGGACCGACCCTGCATGGAACTGGGACGGGCGATTCCCGCGAAGTCCAGCATGAGGGCAGGATAGTCCACGTTTTCCACGATGGCATTACTGCGCATGCCACCCGGGATGCTTCTGGGGTAGCGAACGATGAACGGCATGCGCATGGAAGGATCATAGGCCCAGCGCTTGTCCTGGTAGTCGTTTTCCCCGAGCCAGAAGCCCTGGTCCCCCGTGTAGATGATAACCGTATTATCGTAGAGCCCTTCCTCCTTAAGGTAGTCAAAGAGCCGCTTAAGATTGTCATCTACGCCTTTCACGCAGCGGAGGTATTTACGGAGGTAGGCTTGGTAGGCAAGGCGGGTGGTCTCGCGCTCAGACAATCTCGCCACATCATAGTCGGAGGGAAACTCTTCCGGAAACCGCTCCTTCAAGTCGACGGCGTAGGAACGACGCGGGTTACGCTTCCCGATACTTGTCCCGATGTGCGTCATAAGCTCATCGTTATGCCCCCGGGTGGCAATGGAGCCAAAAGACTTGGGAACATCATGGAGCGTGGGAGGCTCAGGGATGGATACGTCTCTGAGGTAGGACTGGTATCGGGGCGCATTCTCAAAGTAGTCGTGCGGAGCCTTGTACTGGTGACAGACAAAGAAGGGCTTATCGGGATCGCGTTTGTTCTTGAACCAGTCGAGGGCTGAGTCAGTGATGGCATCGGATGAGTGCTGGTCCTCGTGAGTGACGGTGTTCTGCGGCCATTTCCTGGGGCCCTGAATGCGGAACATGGTGTCGAAGTATTTTCCTTGGCCCGGGAGGACCTTGTAATAGTCGAAATTCGGTTCCTTCTTAAGGTGCCACTTCCCGATCATGGCCGTTTGATAACCAGCCTCACGAAAGAGGATCGGCAGAACCTGCTTGTCGGGCGGAATGTTTCCCCGGAGGTCGAACACCCCGTTCACGTGTGGATACTGTCCTGTGATAATACAGGCCCGGCTCGGCGTACAGATGGCATTCGTGCAGAAGGCGTTGTCAAATGTCATTCCTTCGGCAGCAAGGGTGTCGATGGTCGGAGTGGGATTGAGAGCCTTAAGCACTGTAGCATAAGCCCCCACCGCCTGAGCGGTGTGATCATCCGACATGATGAAAAGAATATTGGGCCGCTGAGCCGCTACCCGCCCGATATGGACAGCGAGAGCGAGAACTGTGAGGATTAGGATACTCTTGGTCATGGATCTTTTCTGGGTCGGAAATAAAAGGAGAAGGCAGAGAGTCCAGCTTTACTCCCTAAGAAAACAACTTACGAGCTTGTGTGCTCAAGCTGATCCCGGGGGAAAGGTGGCTTCGCTTGCCGATATTATTCGCATATCGGATTCCAGCAACCTGATGAAACTTCTGCGCACAAAGTTGCTACCCGCCCGGGGATTGTCCAATCGCGTCTATTCGGTTTCCACCGGATTACCGGTCCAGCATAAGCCCCATCATTCCCTGACCTTCCCCCTGCTGGGGGGTATTCCAAGGCATTGAGCTAGCTGCATCCCCGCTGGGACCTACCGCCCTAGGGCCGTTGTCCACTCCACAACTACAGAGGAGACCACTAGCAAGCGCTACGGATGCAAGAAAGAGTATTCTCATGCTGGAGAAATAGCAGGACTGATCCAGGAGGCAAGCGCCTGTTAAGAATCAAGTCATAGTCAGCGAGTGAATCCGCGCCACGTGGCATCAAAAAAAAGACCGGCGGGATCTCCCCGCCGGTCTGGAAAATTATGTCTCTCTGCGGCCTACTGGCCAGAGGAAGAATCCGCGAGGGTAACTTGGTCGCCAGGCTGGATCCGAACGCCGGGGTTGATATCCCGGGCATTCAGGTCGCAAACTGTCTGGCTGGCCTCCACTGAATTTGGAGTGAGGCGCCCCAGCAACCGTCCATTTCTAGTCACCAGAAGCTTGGACTGTGGCGTCACATTGGAATTGTTGGTTCCGAGGTTCACTATCACAAAACCCCAGGTAGAATTCACGGAGGTGATTGCACCCACCTTGGCGTTTCGGGCGATCTTTGTCCGGATCTTGGATAGACGATCACTCTCACGGGTGTTGGAAGCCCGCTTGTCGGCGACATCCTTGGTAAGTTTCGCGATAAACTCGTTGAGAAGATCAAGATCATCGCCCTTCTTCTTGCGCACTTCCTGCAGCCGCTTGATCTCGGCCGGAATCTGAGCCCACGCGACATTGACGCCTTTCAGCTGTTCATCGATCTCGGCTTTGATTTTAGCAAATTCAGCGAGCCTGGCCTCCGCCTCGTCGATAGCCACCTGGGCCTTCTCCTTGGCCTTGTTCATTGAACCCTCACGACTCTTCATGTTCTCCATGTCGGCAATGAGTTCCGCATTCTTCTGTTGCGCTGTTTCGAGTGTTGCCTCGGTCTCGGTAAGGGTGTCTTGAGTGTCGTCTTCGGTCTTTTCGACCGTATTCTTCGTCGTCCGGGTCTCTTGAAACAGTAAGATCTCGGCACTCAGCTTCTGCGAGTTGTCATAACTGTAGTAAGCCGCCGCTGCGGTCACCAGAACGGAAAGGATGTAGAAAATTGGCTTCATCGTATTGGAAAAGTAAGGGTTTATCCAAATGGGTCGGCCTCGTCCGGTTGGGCAGGCTCGGGTTCGGGTTCAGGCTCCGCAAGGGGATCTGCCTCCAGAGGCTCGGGATTGAGGGCAGGGACGGCAGCAGGCTCAGGCTCAGGGGCCGCTTTCTGAGCAGAGCGCACAGTGTCGCCCACTTGCACGCTTTCGCCATCGACCACTGAATCGGGAACGATGTCAGCGGCCGCACTTTTGGATTCCACTGTCGTGACCTTGAGATTGGCGATCACCGCATCATCCCGAACAACCTCCAGAGTAGAGTTCTTAACGATCCCGAGGTCATCACCACCAGCGAGAGTGACGAACCCTAGGGTCGCGTAAACACTCCGAATCCGCGTCTCTGCGTTCGGGTTACTCTCTCCCGAGACCCTCCAGCTGATCCGCTCCCGCACATCAGCAAGGGAAGCTTCCACCCCAGCGAGCTGCGCCTCGAGGTCCGCTTGGTTGGCTTCTCCCTGGGTGATATCCAATTCAATCTGGCTAAGGTCACTCGTCAGCTGTTTCAGCTCTGCGACAACCTGTTTGACATCTCCGAACTCCTTGATGGAGTCGTCCTTCTCATCCGCCTCGGCCGTCTTGGCCTTGCCTTCGGCCTCCAGAACCGCGACCTCTGCCTTCAGCTGATCGTTCTTCTCCTGCTGAGCTGCGTTCTCAGTAGTCTTGACCTCATTCTCGGCGTTGAATTCTGCAAGGGTGGTATTAGTAGCCTCTAACTTTTCCTGTAATTTCTTCAAGCGTCCCTTAGCGGCGGCGAGAGTGCCCTCCATATTTTGGCGCTTCGTTATCCATCCCTTGTATCCTGCTCCTTCGGTGTCGGTCTTGCCTTGGTTCTTAAAGGCAATGAACCCAGAGATCGCGAGGACGACTCCTGTTAAAATCGCAAAGATATTTGCCATGGTTATTTTGTGCAGTTGGGATTTAGGTGAATGGGCAACGGATGCAGAAACCCAAAGGGGTGACCAGCAGTGCTGCCTAGGGTGGACACTAACGACCACCATTCCATCGTAACAACCTTAAAATTACCGGAAAAACCTTCCGTTTCTTTACAAAATGCTTGCCTCGGCCCTTTCTCCCCCGCGCACATGAAGACAATTCTCCGGGTTATCAGCTATCTACGCAGCTACCCCTTGCTGGGTAGTGCCCAGCTGGTATGTGCCACTCTGATGGCCCTGAGTGTGGTCGTCTTCCCCTCAATCACAGGGCATGTGGTGGACGAAATCCTCCCAGAACCCGCCCGCCACCACGAGCTACTCTTCTGGGTTTTCCTCGGTTTAATGGGGTTTTTCCTGAAGGACGCCCTGAACTGCGCCCGGATCATCTTAAACAATCACTTCGAACAGCGGGTGATTTTTGATATCCGCTCGGACCTCTACCAGAAGCTCCAACGACTGCCTCTCCGCTGGTTCGACGGGCGCCGCACAGGCGACATCATGACCCGCGTGGTCGAGGACGTCACCGCCATGGAACGCGTGCTGATCGACGGCATCGAACTGGGCCTCGTCGCCATGATCCAGCTCTTGGCCGTGGGCGCGGTCATGTATTACACGGATGTTACAGTGGCGCTCTGGGCAACCCTTCCCGTGCCCTTTCTCATGATCGGCGCGTGGATCTACACCAGAAACGCCCGGGACCGCTACCGGGGACAGCGGGATGCCGCCAGCGACATGAACTCTCTTCTTCATGACAACGTTTCCGGGATTTCCCAGATCAAGACCTATACGGCGGAGGACAGGGAGCATGAGCGATTCAATGCGTTCTCAGACAAGCTGCGACAGGCGAGCCTTCGCATCATGCGCTGGTGGGCTTTTTACTCTCCGGGCATGTCGTTTGTAGGGATGGTAGGCTACGCCCTCGTACTGGGATTCGGATCGCAGGCCGTGATGAGCGGGCGAATGGAGCTGGGCGAGCTCGTCCTTTTCTTTCTTTTGCTTTCCCTCTTCTACGAGCCGGTAAGTAAACTGCACCAACTGAACCAGATGGCCCTCTCTTCCCGCGCTGCTGCCGACCGGGTCTTCGAAATTCTCGACTCAGAGGACGAGCCTCACTCCGAGGCGGGGGACTCTCTTCAACAGCCCGTGCAGGGAGATGTTCGGCTCGAAGGCGTATCGTTTTCCTACGGAGAGCAACCAACTCTGCGGGATATCACCCTGCACGCCAAACCGGGAGAAACTATCGCGCTGGTCGGTCCCACCGGGGCAGGCAAGTCGACCATTGTCAGCCTACTGTGTCGGTTTTATGAGTACAACAGCGGCTCGATCACCATCGACGGACAGGAGCTGAACCAAACCCGTAAGTCCTCGCTGAGATCCGCCCTCGGATACGTGACTCAGGAGGCCTTTCTCTTCAACGGAACGGTTCGCGAAAATCTGCTTCTAGCGAAACCCGAGGCAGACGAGGCAGATCTCTGGAAAGCGCTGGAATCTGCCAGGGCGGACAGCCTGGTCCGCGAGCTACCTGAAGGACTCGACACGAATGTTGGCGAACGCGGAGTCAAGCTGTCCGGGGGAGAAAAGCAGCGTTTATCCATTGCAAGGGCCCTCTTGAAGGATCCTCCGATCCTTCTGTTGGACGAGGCCACAGCCTCCGTTGACTCAGAAACCGAGCGCCTGATCCAGGAGGCCCTTGAGGCCCTAATGGCTGACCGAAGTGCTTTTGTCATCGCCCACCGCCTTTCAACTATTCGCAACGCGGACCGTATTTACGTCCTCGATGGCGGAACCGTTGTCGAGCAGGGAACTCATGGTGAACTTCTCAAGGCGGACGGACTTTACGCCGAGCTCTCCCGACAATCCTTCCTGATCCGTCGGGAGGAATCGCCCGAGTAGGGCCCCCGGCTTCCTTTTCAAAGTTTTCGCGTGAACTCGCCCGCCTTCACTGTTCTTATCCTGACCCTCTCCCTATGATCGACATCCGAGAAATCCGCGATGATTCCGACAGCATCAAGCAGCGTCTGGCCTGGCGCCATGATGGTTCTGCGGACATGATCGATGAGGTCCTCAGCTGCGACGAGCGTCGCCGCAAGGCGGAAACATCGAAGCAGAAGTTGCAAGCCGAGCGTAAGCAGACCTCCAAGGAAATTGGCGCTCTGCGCGCAAAAGGCGAGGACAGCTCTGCCATCGAAGCCCAGGTAAAGGAAATTGGCGACCAGATCAAATCACTGGAGGAAGAAGGCTCAGCAGCTGAGGCCCGCCAGACCGACCTGCTCCTGAATATACCCAATCTTCCCCATGCAACAATTCCGCAGGGTGAAACTGAGGAGGACAACCCGGAACTGAGAACGTGGGGAGTGAAGCCCGCTATCAATAATCCGGTGGATCACGTTGCTCTGGCTGAGCGCCATGGCCTTATCTCTTTTGAGGACGGGGTTCGCATCGCTGGAAGTGGGTTCCCTGTATACCGCGGAGAGGGAGCACGTCTTCAGCGAGCCCTTATCCAGTATCTTCTCGATCTTCAGACCAGAGAGCACGGGTATGAAGAAGTCGGAGTGCCCTACGTAGCCAGGCAGGAGTGCGGGATTGGCACCGGGCAGCTGCCGAAATTTGCAGAGGAAGTCTACCCGACTGAAAACGGGGAGCTCTTCCTCATCCCTACCGCAGAGGTTCCTGTAACCAACCTTTACCGCGACACCTTGCTGCAGGAAAAAGACCTCCCCGTGAAAATGACCGCGCACACTCCATGCTGGCGAAGAGAGGCCGGGAGCGCGGGAAGAGACAATCGTGGAATCATCCGGGTCCACCAGTTCGACAAGGTCGAACTTGTTCAAATTGTCCATCCAGACGAATCCTTTACCGCTCTTGAGAAGCTGACCGGTCATGCCGAGGCCGTTCTGCAATCGCTGAACCTTCACTACCGGGTGATTGAGCTTTGTGGTGGTGACATCGGGTTTGGAGCGGCGCGGACCTATGACATTGAGGTATGGGCTCCCGGTCACGGTAAGTATCTCGAGGTTTCTAGCTGCTCTAATTTCACCGACTATCAAGCCCGCCGCATGAAGCTGCGCTTCAAGGACGCCGAGGGGAAAAACCGGCTCTGCCATACCCTGAACGGTTCCGGAACGGCCCTCCCCCGCCTCTATGTCGCCCTCCTGGAGCAGAACCAACAGGAAGACGGCTCCATTAAGATTCCAGAGCCTCTGATCCCCTACTTCCGAGCCGACCAAATCGGTTAAGTCTGAACCTGCGTGAAGTTCAAAGGGAGGCACACCTCGGCACGAAGCTCCCCAGCACCCGGCAGGCGCCTTGATTCCCCCGCCCAAATCAACCTAGGCTGTCCCCTGAAGACGATGCCCTTAGCTCTCGATTCCCGCTTTTCGCCCCGCCGGCGCTATCTTCTCGGCATATCCGGCGGACGTGACT
>Ga0115011_10000335_pt1 | contig 40382 bp, 35 predicted proteins | sample TroAtlMetagenome_2_FD_88705 | JGI IMG/M metagenome (GOLD analysis project Ga0115011, IMG submission 88705) | Marine eukaryotic phytoplankton communities from Atlantic Ocean - Tropical Atlantic ANT8 Metagenome | ecosystem: Environmental > Aquatic > Marine > Oceanic | place: Tropical Atlantic... | reverse complement strand
TCGAACAGGAAATCGAACAGGAAATCGAATCTCTCGATAATGCTGAATAGTCTCAGGGACAGATTTCTAAGCCTTCACCATCCATACTCTTAGGGCAATTGTTTTCACGATTCCTTTCCGCACCTCGTGCGTTTCTGCGCTATTGGTATATATTAGGAATTCAGGAAACAAAACAGGAGAAAACAACGCATGTCTGAAACACCAGAAGCATCTGAACCAATCGAAGAAGAAACACCAATCGAAGAGTCCACCGCAGAGAATACCGAAACACCTGAATTAGAAAAGACTGTCGAAGAGCAAGCGGTATCTGACACAAGCGATGAACAACTTAGTGAAGAACAGGTTGACGAGCTGGAAACCGTCGAATTCCCCGAGGCCAGCTTCGATATGCTACTCATGCAGCACCATACTCAAGCAATGCTTGCTATGGGTATGATCCCCGACCCGGCAACCGGTCAGGTAATCAAAAACAAGTCCGCTGCAAAGTTTCATATCGACATGCTGGGGATTATCCAGGAGAGAACCAAGGGTAATCTCAATCAGGGGGAAGAGGATGCACTCAATGGCGTCTTACATAACCTGCGAATGATGTTTGTAGAGGTCAATAAATAACGCCGCAACCGATCATGAGTGACGATGCCCAACAGCACGACCCTCAGGATACTCCGACAGACCATCAGGAAGATCAACGTCAATTCGAAGGTATCCTGAACGACAAAGCGTACGCCAATTGGCGACGTGCAGGGCTTAAGGTACGCCACTTCCCAAAAACATCCGGTGTCTACCTCATGAAAGATGAGGTGGGGCGTGTCATCTATATTGGTAAAGCCAAGAACCTTCGAAGCCGGGCCGGAAGCTATTTCACAAATCGCTCGATCGATGACACCCGGATTTCAAAATGGCTACATGAAATCCATGACATCGACTTCATGGACTGTGCCAGCGAAGTCGATGCACTTTTGACCGAAGCCCGGCTGATCAAGGATATTCAGCCGCCCTACAACAAAGAACAACGCGACGACAAATCGTTCCCCTATATCATGATCACCAATCGTGAAGACTATCCACGTGTCGAGGTGACTCGGGAACCGCCGGACAAAAATGCCCGGCTCTACGGTCCTTTCACCAGTGCCGGTTCGCTTAACGGAGCTTTGAGTGTTTTGCAACGCATTTTCAAGTTCCGCAACTGTTCGCTCGACATCGATGCCGACGACGAAAAATGGCAGTGGTATCGCCCGTGCCTGCTGGCCGCAATTGACCAATGTTCTGCCCCCTGCAATCTACAAATTAGTAAAGAAGACTACGCCAAAGACATTCGTCGGCTACAAATGGTTCTCGATGGGAAAAAGACGAGACTTCTACAAGGCATGAAGAAAGAAATGCAGACAGCCTCGCAAGAACTTCACTTTGAAACAGCCGCAAAACTACGCGATGAAATAAAGATGCTTGAGTCTCTCGACCGTCGCGGAAATATTGAAACTCACGAACAGCCGGAAGTCTTCTATACAGACCCTCGCAAGGGTATTGCCGGTCTCAAGAAAGTACTCGGCCTTGAAATAGAACCACGAACAATCGAAGGTGTGGATATAGCTCACCTTGGAGGTTCAGAAACTGTCGCCAGTCTTGTGCAGTTCATTGACGGCCTGCCATTCAAACCGGGATATCGTCGGTTTCAGATTAAGGATGTCGACGGAGTCGATGACTTTCGTAGTATCTATGAAGTGGTGAGCCGGCGATTTAAGCGATTGTCTGACGAAAACGAATTGTTCCCAGACATCCTCTTGATTGATGGTGGTAAAGGTCAGTTGAGTGCTGCCGTCGCAGCCTTTCGGGATATTAATGTAAATCCCCCAGTACTGCTTTCGATTGCTAAGAAGGAAGAATTAATCCATCGCCCTGATGAGGATGAACCACTAAGACTCACTCGCAACTCATATGCTTTGAGACTTCTGCAGTACATTCGCGATGAAAGCCACCGCTTCGCGCAACACTACCACCACATATTACGTCGCAAAAAAGTAATTCCCGATTAAGAGGCAAGGATTTCCTCCCCAGCTTCAGCAATTCCTTCTTTATGAGCGCGAATCGAATTTCAATTCTGATTCCCCAGCGAGTTGCCAGCAGTCAAAGCGGACTTGGCTAAATTGACGAAAGCGTTACCAACGCATCATTTTCTTCTTGAGTGGGTTTTCTGCCCACATCATTCTCTTGGCAGAGCCTCTTAAATCGGAACCAAATATCATCCCCCCCAGAAAACTGCCGGGTTTATTGATTTTTAATCCGAAATCCCTTGCAATCTAAGTCAAGATCAATAAACTGATTCTGTGGGTTATTTACCCATTACCGTTTTTTTTGGGTCTCACAGGTGGGTTTTCAGCCCACAGGCGGCAGATCCGATTAAATCCAAAAGGTGCAGGGAGGCATCGTGATCAGGTTGGAATCAATTACCTCAAAGAGGCGAATAAGACGACGCAATGTCTTCACACGAAACTCTATTGATCGGCGAACATCGGCGAACACTCGATCAGAGATATCGGCTTTCCATTCCGCCGGAATTTTCCGAACAGATTCAAGACCCTGGTCCCGAACTCATACTCGCCAAAGAAAGACCGGGATGTCTCAGTCTATGGAATGCCGACCCTTGGGAATCCCATCTCCATCGTGGAATTACCTGGGTGGCCGACAAATTGAAAGCCGGCAAACTGGAACAGCAGACAAACCAACTACTCCAACTGGGACGCTTGCTCAGTACTCGGCATGTACCGCTCCAACTCGCCGGTCGTGGTCGACTAGTCATCCCCGAAGGATTTCGAGAATTTTTGGATGTCAAACCAGGCGATGCTCTTTTCGTCGTGGGAGCTTCCGTTTGTGTGGAATTGTGGCATCCGCAGCGATGGGTCGAATACTTGAATCAACAAATGCCGGAATTCAGGGAGCTATTTGACGAGCTAAGTAACTAGCAAACAAAACAACCAGCCCGAATACAATACGATATTTAATAAGTAAACCGCATTATCTGGGTCTCTCTTGTTGGGAAGCAAGTAAACCACGGATGGGTTTAAGTGGCACGGAAGCTACATTGTCATCGTATTGTATCGGGCTTTTTTTACACGGAGACGTCCCCTCTCTACCCACTCGGTTTAACTTAAAATGAACACGGACCGACGAGACTAACGGAAACTTCCCCAGCACTAAACCACCTACCATGGCACTACTCATTGGAATTGATGAAGCGGGATACGGACCCTTCCTCGGGCCACTCTGCATCGGAGCGACATACTGGAGTATTCCTGATGAGCTATTCAGTAGTGATGTTGATCTCTACCCACTTCTGGAAAATTTAGTTACCACGACGCTCAAAGACAAAACTCGAATCATGATTGGTGATTCAAAACAGGCCTATAAGCCCCGCGGTGGATTAAAGAATCTGGAACGAGCTATCTTTCCGTTTCTTCAGAATCCAATTTCGTCGTTTCAACAATGGATGGAGACGTTTGCCGTGAAGTGGAGTGTCTGGTCAGCCCAATCTCCCTGGTTTCAAAAATACGACAAACCACTTCCCCGTGCCCTGCCCGAAGGAATGCAAACCGAGCTAACAGAACTGGCAACAAATTCCCTGGCTGGCAGTCCGGTCTGCTTTTTAGGAGCAAAGGTTTGGTGTTTACCTGCCCATCGTTTCAACGTACTACTTGATAGCTTCCCAACCAAAGGGGCCTTGTTATCACATTGTTCTCTTACATTAGCACGACAAATAACCGAGGAATTTACCGACACAACAATACAAATCCATTGTGACAAACACGGTGGGCGCAATCAGTACAGTCATATCTTGCAGCAGTTGTTTCCAGAGTATCTGGTAGAGGTTCACGAAGAGGGGCGGGAAATTAGTCGCTATGCCTGGGGGCCTGAAAACAAACGTGTTCACTGCCGCTTTGTAGCCAAGGGAGAAAGCTTCATGCCAGCAGCTCTGGCCTCCATGTACGCCAAATATACCAGAGAACTCACCATGGAAGCTTTTAATCATTGGTGGGCTCAACACCTCCCGGAAATTAAGCCGACGGCCGGATATCCACAAGATGCCAAGCGATTTCTGAAGGAGGTCGAACCTCTATTACAAGCCCTCTCTGTCAGTCGCAACGTCCTATGGCGTAACAGTTAAGCCATTTATGAATTAACCTTCCCTGCGTAAAATAAGAGATGATCACACTCTATCTTTAGATGCCAACGATGCTTGATGCAGCCCAAATAAAAGCCGACTTCCCTGTCTTACAGCAAACAGTACATAACAATGTGCCCTTGGTGTATCTGGATAATGCTGCCTCTTCTCAAAAACCTCAGTCCGTCATCGATGCATTAAGCAACATCGACAGCACCATCTACGCCAATGTTCATCGTGGCGCACACTGGCTAAGCGACGAAAGCACAGCGAGATTCGAGGAAGCGCGTGATGCGGTAGCTAAATTTATCAACGTCGCCAACTCACGTGAGATTGTGTTTACCACCGGGGCAACCGGTGCGATAAACATTGTCGCTCGAAGCTGGGGTGACGCCAACGTTCAGGAGGGCGACGAAATTCTACTTACGCGATTCGAACACCATTCGAATATCGTCCCCTGGCAACAATTAGCCCAACGAACAGGCGCCATCATCAAGTGGTGTGACATTACCGATGATGGGTATTTGAATCTGGATGAATTTGAGAACCTTTTATCCAAGCGAACCAAAGTCGTTGCCTGCACTATGGCTTCCAACGTGCTCGGCACCTACACTCCGGCTAAACGCATTACTGAATTAGCACATGCCGCCGAAGCAATCGTCGTTCTGGACGCCGCGCAAGCAGTTCCTCATCAGCCGCTTGATTTCATCGATCTAGATGCTGACTTCCTGGCCTTCAGTGCTCATAAAATGCTTGGCCCTTCCGGCGTTGGTATCCTCTGTGGCAAAGAAGCATTACTCGAAGCGATGCCTCCATTCTTAGGGGGCGGGTCGATGATTAATGTTGTCTCGGAAGAAGGATTTACCACGGCCGAATTGCCTGCCAAGTTCGAAGCTGGAACGCCGGCCATTTCCCCGGTTTTGGCATTACCAACTTGCATCGAGTATCTCCAGAAAATTGGGATGGAAAACATCCAGCAACACGAACATGAGTTGGTGTCCTATGCTCATGAACAGTTAGCAACCTTAGGTAAAGTCAACATTCTAGGGCCTCCCCCGGCAAACAAAGCTGGGGTTGTGAGCTTCACGGTTGAAAACCTGCACCCTCACGACTTAACACACGCATTGGATAATCAGGGAGTGGCGATACGGGCCGGTCATCACTGTGCCATGCCACTTCACACTCGACTGTCTATTCCAGCAAGTGCTCGTGCAAGCTTCTATCTCTATAACACACGTAGCGATGTCGATATGCTTGTTAAGGCAATCGATAAAGCGATCCAACTATTCAGCTAGTCGGCTGCCGTTATCTGATCTTGAGCATCATCCAGCGTATTATTGCTCTGAGATTCCTGTAGTTCTGCCCAGAATTGCTTCACAACTTCTCGTTCCGGAAGCGTGCTATGAACGTGCGAGCGATGGTCCAGCAAGTATTGTTGGGCTTGCCAAGGATCCATCGACTTAGCAGACATTAACCAACAGATCGCCACCGTGGCACTACGTCCTCGACCAGCTTTGCAGTGAATATAGACCGTGTTTCCCTGTTCCACATGACGTGTTACAAACTCAACACCTTTCTTTACATCTGCAAGTGAGGGAGGAGTAAAGTCGATAGTGGGGATATGCAATTGCTCAATCGCATGTTTCTGATACTGAGAAACTGGACCACCATATTCATTACACGTATTCACCACAGCTCGTACGCCATGAGTTGCCATATTGCTAACATCGAACGGGAATGGGAAGGCACCGACAATAACGTGTTCATCGATGAAGTCCCACCAATTACGAACTTTAAGGATTCGTCCTAGCAAAAAGTTCCAGGCCAACGTACCGGGAAACAGGATGCGCGCGCCCAGCCATTTCAAAGATTTCATTTCAGATACACTCGTTCTTGATTTCGAAGCACCATGCTCGGAATACCTATCTCTAATCCTCCCATAGGTTGTAACCTATCCTCGGGCATTCATGGTGGGTGAATTCTAATCACAACCGGATATCATTTGATATACCTATTTCAAACTCACGAAAATACGACTATGATTGCCGCACGATCGACCATTCCGCGTATCTGCGCCCTAAACGTTTCTGTTAAAAATGCCATGCCTTCGAAACCGATCATTAGTGTTAGCGGATTGCGAGCAATTGTGGGCGACTCGCTAACGCAAGAGCTTATCGAGCAATATATCTCAGCCTATGCATTCCAATTAGCACGAAACGGTAATTCCGGTCCGATTATACTGAGCCGTGATGGTCGTGCCTCCGGTGAAATGATCTGCCAATGGGTTCAGCAGATACTGACAAAATATGGGCGCGATGTCCTCTACGCAGACATTATGGCAACCCCAACCGTCGGAGTACAAGTTCTGGAGAATCAGGCTGCTGGAGCCGTTCAGGTCACGGCTAGCCACAACCCACCGCAGTATAATGGACTGAAACTCTATGGTCCGGATGGTCGGATTCTCAATGCAGAAAAAGGTGCCCAGCTTTTGGGATTTTACCAACAGTTACAAACACCGGCGACTGGCTTAGAGGGCTCGACAACCCAACTTTCAGATACAAACAAAACGCACCTCAAGAAACTACTGGCATTAACCGACGTCAGCCGAATCCAACGGTGTAAATTTAGAGTACTCTTAGACTGCAATCATGGTTCGGGATCCGTGTTAGGAGTTCCACTATTGGAAGCGCTGGGTTGTGAGCTTGTCGTTTTGGGACAACAGCCGAACGGGCAATTTGCCCATCCAGCGGAGCCAACGGCAGACAACCTACAAGCGGTCGGACAACAAGTGGTTGCTCATGAATGCGATATTGGTCTTTGCCAGGATCCGGATGCTGACCGCCTGGCTCTGATTGACGCCGAAGGGAGCTATCTCGGTGAAGAGTACACTATTGCACTATGCATGAAACAGTTATTAGCTGAAGAGCCCGGGGATGTCGTCATCAATTGTGCCACGAGCCGCATGGCTTATGATCTGGCCAATGCCGTGGGCCAAACCTGTCATGAGGCAGCTGTTGGCGAAGCCAACGTTGTCGATGTGATGCTAAAAGAAAATGCAGGATTCGGCGGTGAAGGAAATGGTGGCCCTATCGATCCCCGTGTCGGGCTGATTCGTGACAGCTTTGTTGGTATCGTCCGCGTCCTAGCACTCATGGCCCGCGAAAAACGACCGCTTAAAGTGATCGCTGCCGACATACCTGCTTATTCCATCTATAAGGACAAGGCTCCATTAGATGGCATGGATGCTCAGCTGGTTTTCAAGAAGTTAGTACGACGTTTCCCGGAAGCCGATGCAGATTATACGGATGGCCTTAAGCTACGCTGGCCTAACGGTGACTGGCTACTTGTCCGCGCGAGTAACACTGAGCCGATTTTAAGAGCGATCGCAGAAACCCGATCGCTTTCCGCCTCTCAGACACTATGTAAAAAAGCACTTGGCCTCTAACGTCGACAATGCTTTCAGTAGAAACGCTACAACTGCTGAAGGCCTTAACCTCCGATGATGTCTTTACCGACGTACGGGCGAAGAACTTCTGGAACGACAATCGAACCATCTTCCTGCTGATTGTTTTCCATCAAGGCAATCATTGCCCGGCTGATGGCAATCGCTGTTCCATTAAGCGTATGGAGAAACTTAGTACCCTTTTCGCCTTTGACTTTGTAACGAGCATTCAAACGACGGGCCTGATAGTCCGTGCAATTCGAAGTGCTGGTCACTTCGCCCCACTCTCCATGCTCACCCCGTCCTGGCATCCAGGCTTCAAGATCGTATTTACGATAAGCCGGTCCGCCGAGATCACCAGTCGCAGTATCGACGACACGGTATGGAATTCCCAAACTATCGAACAGCTCACATTCGATTTGACGAAATTGCTCCAGCGTTTGCTCGCTTTGTTCCGGCAATGTAAACGCAAACATTTCTACTTTGGTGAACTGGTGAACCCTGTATAATCCTCGAGTTGCCCGACCAGCAGCTCCGGCTTCTGTACGGAAACAGTGACTGATACCGCAAATTTTCAATGGGAGCTCTGCTGAATCTAGAGTTTCACCTGCCAGCATACCGCCCAGCGGAATTTCAGCTGTCGCGATCAAATTGAGATTGGAGTTTTCGATGCTGTAAATCTGTGTTTCCGGTCCCCGGGGGATATAACCTGTTCCGTGAAGAATCTCACTGTAGGCCAAATCAGGAGTAATGACCGGGGTAAATCCGTTTTGAATCAGGTGCTTCACAGCAAATTGCTGCAGTGCGAGCTCCAACAATACTGCGTCGTTCTTCAGGAAATAAAATCCTGCTCCGGCAATTCTCGCTCCAGCTTCAAAATCAATCAGGTCATGTTTTTCTGCCAACTCGACATGATCCAGCACTGTGAAGCCAAACGTTGGTGGTTGGTGTTCTCCCCGGCTAACTTCGAGATTGGATTTATCATCTTCACCTACCGGCGCAGCTGGATGAGTCATGTTAGGAATACCGGATTGAATTTCGGTGATTTCACTAGCCATTTCATCATGCTGTTTTTGAGCAGCGTCTTTCTGTTCTCGAAGTGCACGTCCTTCGGCCTTGCGTTCTTCCCGTTCCTCATCCGAACCAGCTTGTCCGATAGACTTGGAAACTTCATTCGCACGTCGATTTAATTCTTCCGCCTGTTGCAGCAACTCGCGTCGCTGCCCTTCCAATTCAACCAGACGAGCAACGTCTGCAGTAACACCTCGCAATTCGCAGTTCTTTGCGACAGCCTCTGCATTTTCAACAATGAATTTACGATCCAGCATCGTTGTCTAACCCCGTATAATCTTGCTTATTTCCTGCCAGAGATGAGCACTGGCCTTGGTGCCTCGATAATAATCATCTAATGAGAACTTTTCATTAGGGCTGTGTGTGTTGTCATCATCAAGTCCCCACCCTAACAGTAACGTATCTATTCCAAGCAGTTCACGAAAGGCGGTTACTACCGGAATTGAGCCACCTTCTCGAATAAATACAGGTTTTGTTCCGAATCCCTTTCCAATAGCCTCGGCGGCTGCCGTCATATACGGACTATCAAGCGATACAACAACGCCCGGAGCTCCGTGATGATGAATCACTTCCATCTTCAACCCTGGCGGCAACAATTCCTCCAGCATTTTCTGTACGCTCTCACGTACTTTATCAGGATCCTGATTTGGGACGAGACGGCAACTGAATTTCGCTCCGGCTCGAGCAGGTAAAACGGTCTTTGCACCTTCCCCCTGATAACCTCCCCAAATCCCGTTGAGGTCACATGTTGGGCGTGCCCAGCGACGTTCCAGAGTCGTATATCCTTGCTCACCATGGACGTCTTCAATTCCCAATTTAGACTTAAATTCATCTTCCGAGAATGGAAGCGTAGCAAACTGTTCTCTTTCGCGCTGCTCTAACTCCACCACATCATCATAAAATCCGGGGATCTGAATACGGCCATTGGTGTCAACCAACTTTCCCAACATTTGCGTCAACGCATTGACCGGATTGGAAACAGCTCCCCCAAAGGTACCACTATGCAGATCCTGTTTTGGTCCTTCAAGGTACAATTCAAAATAGACAATCCCTTTCAGTCCATAAGTGATCGCAGGCTGTCCTTTGGCAAACTGACTGGTATCACTGATTACCGCAATGTCTGCTTCGAGTCGATGTTTGTATTGCTGAAGAAATGGATCCAGATTCGAGCTGCCACACTCCTCTTCACCTTCAATCACATATTTAATTTGAAGTGGCAAAGAACCTTCCGCTTCCATCCAGGCCTGAGCACTTTTAATATGAGTGAGCATTTGTCCTTTATCATCAGTCGCTCCACGCGCATAAACATTCCCATCCCGAACCGTTGGTTCAAAAGGAGGCGTGACCCACTCATCCAGCGGATCCGGAGGTTGGACATCATAGTGCCCGTAAACCAAGACAACCGGCGCCCCTTGAACAGGAGCTGTCTCAGCATAAACAATTGGATGTCCCTTGGTCTCCACTACCTCCGTTGTAAATCCCAGGCTACGAAATTGATCTGCGACCCATTGGCCTGCCCGCTGGACGTCGGCTTGATATTGACTGTCCGTGCTCACACTTGCCATGCGTAGAAGCTCGAATAAATCGTCCTGATTCCTCTGACGATTTTCATCTAGGTATGCTTCGATTTTATCCATGATTGTCGTTCCCAATATTGATGGATTCATTTGCGCATTCACTGCACTCTAAAATTATCTTCTTTACAGCGAACAACTAAAAACTCTTTGGTCACCGGTAAGACGTACAATATAATGGCTCCTAAGCCAATCGGCCATTGTGATTAGCGAAGAAGACGATTACTCTGTGGAGCCCAAAGGAATGAGTCAGGAAGCAGCTCCTGTTGTCGAAACAGACAACCGACCCAAACAACAACCTCGGTATAACGTCGTACTCTGGAACGACGAAGACCATACCTATGAGTATGTAATTCACATGCTGAAGGAGTTATTTGGCTTTAATATTGATCACGGATTTAAGCTGGCGACCAAAGTGGACAACAATGGCCGAGTAATTTGTTTAACTACCACACTGGAGCATGCCGAGTTTAAACGAGACCAGATACATGCCTATGGTAAGGATGAACTCATTGCCAATTGCCAAGGTTCAATGTACGCTACGATTGAACCGGTCGCTTAAGTCCTTTTATAGATTCCCATGTCCGCAAAACTAAAAACCGTTACGCTTGGCTGCAAAGTCAACCAGTACGAAACCGAATTCCTTCGGGAAGGCCTGTCTCAAATCGGGTACATCGATGCGCAACAGGACGAAGCTGCTGACCTTTGTATCGTGAACACGTGCACCGTTACCAATGAAGGGGATTCTAAAAGTCGAAAAGCGATTCGACAACTGGCACGTGAAAATCCTGATTCACGCATTGTCGTCATGGGTTGTTACGCTACGCGTGCCCCGGAAGAAGTCGAAGCGCTGCCCAACGTTGCGGAGGTCGTCACCGACAAGCGGGAACTTCCTGACATGCTGGGCCGCTTCGGTGTCGTGGATATCCCAACAGGTATTTCCGGATTCGGGAATCGGCATCGAGCTTATGTTAAAGTTCAGGACGGATGCTTGCTGAGATGTAGTTACTGCATCATCCCGCATGTACGTCCCGAGCTCACAAGTCGGCCGGTACAGCACATTCTGGATGAAGTCGATCGTTTGGTAGCCAACGGTTACAAAGAGCTTGTAATCACCGGAATTCACATCGGGCATTATGGCGTCGATTGGAATATGAAGAAGCCTCGTGAAGAGTGGGTTCGTTTGGCCGATTTAGTTCGAGCCATTGCTAGCCGGCCTGGCGAGTTCAGAATTCGAATCTCCAGTATTGAAGCGACTGAAGTCACGAAGGAACTGATAGCCGTGATGGCGGAATTTGCGGAGAAGATTACTCCACACTTACACATCTGCCTGCAAAGCGGTTCAGATTCCGTGCTGCGTCGGATGCGTCGCCGATGGAGCAAGAAGACGTTTATCAATCGTTGCGATCTGATTCGTCAGGCTCTGGATAATCCATCTTTTACTACCGATGTTATCGTCGGTTTTCCGGGTGAAACTGACAACGAGTTTTCCGAAACACTCGAAACCGTCCGCGAGATCGGATTCTCGAAAATTCATATGTTCCCATTTTCGGCGCGTCGAGGAACACCAGCAGCCGACATGGATAATCAGTTACCCAAACAACTCAAGAAACAACGTGGCCGGGAATTGGCCGAAGTGGAAAAAAAGCTTCGACGTGATTATTTCACTAGTCTGCTAGGTTCTGAACTCGAAGTCTTGGTTGAAGCTCAGAAAAAAGACGCTCCCGACCAGCTTGTGGGTACAGCCTGTCGCTACGCTCCAATTCAGTTCGAAGGCAACGTGTCTCTCATCGGTTCACTTGTTAATGTGATCGCTCAGCGAGTGGAAGATGATCGTATTATCGCAAGTCTTGTCGAGTAAACGCTTAGGCTTAGAAGCGTGACAGATAATTCGAACCAATCGACTTCTTAGGCACATGGATGGGACGCGGCTGAATATCAAATTGAATTCCACCAAGTGTTTTAGGTCGCAAGCCAAACTGGGTGGAGTTTGGAAGTTGTACACGTTGCGCACCATAAGCTTTCATGACAGCTGCCACGCGGGGCTCGAGATTGATTTTCCCATCGAGCTGACGCATACCGAGGGATTGGAAGCTGCCAACGCATACGACACTTTCGTGTCGGTCGTGATACTCATAAGCTTCGATGCCCTGTTTGCGTAAAGCCATTACCAATCTGTGAGCATCCTCCGCTGCCTTCACAAGACTATTCGAAACAGCGGCATCTGCATCATAGTTCTTTTCGATGTCATAGACGACTTTGCCACGGAAAGTGGCCACCTGCACGGAATATTTACCCGGATTTTTCAAAAGACTATGCTCAACTCCACTGTTGAGACGCTCAACAAATGGTTCCACCGAATTTTGGGTGAAGTATTCCGGCGGTAGATTAGGATTGCGAATGATGAAGGCTCGCCCCATGGGGCCCTTCTTATCAGCACTTAAATTAAGTTTACGCTGTAACGAACGCAAACCTGCATAAACCTGTGTTGTACCTGCATCAGGCTCAGGACCTAATGTACGTGGGTGAAGCGTCTTTATCTTCTTCAATAGTTTCTGAGCGTCATCAGATTGCAGCGACTCAAAGTTCCCCACCAACACGGCAATTTCATCAAACTGGACATTACGGTTATAGACCATCTGTTTAGGCTTACCGTACTTATCAATACCTCGCCCCTCGACTTTGTTCGAGAAATCGTAGGACTTGCGGTGCATGAATGCTTCCAGTTTGAACTCTTCACGTAATTCCATAATAAGATTGTGCGCCTGCTTCTCGGCACCCGGTCCACGAAAGGAAGTAGCCATCACCATCCAGGGACCCTGATCCTGAGTTACGCTGTAGCGTTTTGCCGGATCGGCATCCACCTGTTGGAATGGAAAGAACAGATAGTCGAAAGGATTTTCTGCGCGAAGAGTCGATGCCGACAGTAATAGCCCTACAACAATCGCTAATGAAATCCTGAAATTTCTGTAGCTTTTCATCTTCTCACCCATACGAAAAAGAGGTTATTTGAGGGTGGAAGAATAGCAAATTGTGAGGAATCAACGAAAGGCCGATTCGCTTCCATGCCCCACTTAAGCCAGTTGGCTCAAAGACTGCCGCTGGCCATTAAGTCCTGAACTTTTGAGCGAATCTTTCGCATCGCACGGCTCCGGTGACTCAAAACTCGCTTGATACTGGGGCCTAACTCGCCAAATGTCTTGTGATACTCTGGAATCTCAAATAACGGGTCGTAACCAAAACCATTATCGCCAGAGGGCTCAAATCTCATTCGACCATAACAGTAATCTTCGGCGGTCGCTCTGATTTCACCACTTGGATCCGAAATAGCCATGTGACATGTATAAAACGCAGTCCGCTTTTCCTGGGGAGTATTCCCCAATTCAACTAACACTTTTTCATTATTTCGTTCGTCCGTAGCGTCCGGAGCACTATAGCGGGCGGAATACACACCAGGTTGGTTGCCTAAGGCAACCACAGAAATACCACTGTCTTCGCCCATAACCCACATCCCTAGATTCCTAGCCTGCTCACTAGCTTTCAAAGCAGCATTTTCAGCGAAGGTTGTGCCCGTCTCCTCCACTTCTATCGCCTCTGCAAAATCGGCAAGAGTCTTCAGCTGCAATCCCAAGGGAGCCAATAGCTGCTCTAACTCGAGTCGTTTCTTGGCATTATGAGTGCCTAATACTAAAACATGCTCAGACATATGTTGTTTACCTAACGATGTTTCAATGCTGCCATTCCGAAGGCACATCAGGATTTATCTATCGTGCAAATAGTATTCAAACGTCGACTTCAACTCTTCCTGTTGCCCATAGGGAACTGAAATCACAATTGTCTTGTGCAAACTATACTGATCTCCGGTGGGCTGGTAAATCACTTGAACGCCCCGACGATGTGGTAAGACCTGCTGGACGTACCCCCAGCCCAATTGGCGTTGTTGTCCCAACACTGCCTGAATAATCCCAGTCGGTCCAATATGAAACCGAATCGGAACCCACAGACGCCAGGAAACTAACATCAGGGCGACCAACGAGACGGCTGTCATGAGCCAATCCCGGCTGAACCAGTACATTCCCAAGATCACTCCAACGTAAACCAGAGAAACCCCGATGAACAAATAAGGTTGCAAACGGGGCTGCCAGCATACTGTTGTAAATTCGGGACGCTGAGATAGAGCCGACGTGGATCCTGCCGATGAGCCAATCCCAACCTGAGCGTGAGTGCGTGATTTATCTTTCGATCGTTTCGCAGACATGGGGCTACTCGTTTTGAGTTGGCGGTTTGACTTGATCGGCCAAGGCTGACGCCTCGGCCGCTAATTCCTGTTCTAAAGAGATCGGTCCCGAAGATCCACCTCCCGATACTCCGTGAAACATATACATCACCACGAAAAAAATCAATGTGGAGAAGAGAAGCAACGCTGCCAAACACACTCCATAATACTGTGTAAGAAGCGTTGTGGCATTGCTGACCGGCCTTCGTGTCAGATTGATCTCCTTACGTTCGACAGGCTGCTGACCATCCTGATGCTCATTAGACTTCTTAACCCAATTCTCCCAGTCCTGTTGATCCTTCTGACGAGTCTGATCCGAAGCGTGTATTACTCGATCCCGCGCTCGATTCATATTCAGGATAATGACCGAGACCATACCAAGATAAGCGAAGAGCCAGATAATTTTCACTGGCGTGCTAAATGTCTTTTCGTGCCTGGTCATAGGATTAGTCATCCTCGTATAGCAGACAGGACACCTGATGTACGTCATCTGAAAGCTGAGGACGAACGTCCTGGCAATGTGGCAATACGTCAGGACATCGTTCAGCAAACGGGCAACCCGCGTATTCAATATCGGGCGAGGGTACCTCCCCTTCCAGTTTGACTCGTTGGTGACTCACATTCTGCTCAGGGTCCGGTACAGGAGCCGCCGACAACAAAGCCTTCGTGTACGGATGACGAGGGTTACGATAAAGTTCATCTGCATCAGAGAGTTCGACAATGCGCCCCAAATACATCACACCCACACGATGAGCAATATGCCGGACGACTGCTAAATCATGGGAGATAAATACATAAGCCACGCCCAATTTTTGCTGTAAGTCCATCAGTAGGTTAATGACCTGAGCCTGAATAGAAACGTCTAAAGCACTTACCGCTTCATCACATACAATCAGTTTAGGATTTACAGCTAAAGCCCGGGCAATACCGATACGCTGACGCTGGCCTCCCGAAAACTCATGTGGGTAGCGATTCATATAGCGGGGATTAATACCAACCAATTCCATCAGGCGTACAACTTCAAGTCGTTCATCCGAATCGAATTTGCAAACATCGAAATTCCGCATCGGCTCACGAATAATTTTGTCCACAGTCATGCGAGGGTTCAACGACGCAAAAGGGTCCTGAAAGACCATTTGCGCGTTCGCCCGATGGGGCCGCATTCTTTGCTCACTGAGTTGATCAATTCTAGTTCCACCCAGATAGATCATCCCTTCACGATGAGCATTACCTGTCAAATTCAAAATTGCGCGGGCCGTCGTTGACTTACCGCAACCCGACTCACCAACGAGCCCCAATGTTTGACCCGGCTGAACATCAAAACTGACTCCATCAACAGCGCGGATAACGGGTGCCGGTTTACCAAATCCACGTCGAGGTGGTTTGAAGTGAACCTTAAGGTCTTTTACCTGAAGCAATGGAGTTGTCATCCTAGACGTCCTCCTTCCATGTTGTAATATCTCTCAAGCACGCGTGTTGATGAGGTATTTCCCCGTCCAGTGAAACCAGTCGAGGAATTTCCTTCCGACAATCGTCCTCAACAAACTGACAACGTGGATGAAACGCACAGCCTGAAGGCAGGTCAAGCAAGTCTGGTGGCTGCCCGTCAATCGCCTGTAGGTCTTCCTCCCCCTGATCCCAGCGGGGTGCTGAATTAAGCAGCCCAACCGTATAGGGGTGGCGTGGTTGCCGGAAAATGTTTGTTGTTGTTGAAAGTTCAACTTTTCGCCCGGCATACATCACCATCACGCGATCACAAACATTCGCGACAACACCTAAATCGTGAGTGATAAAAATAATAGCCGTGCCAAATTCTTCCTGCATACTCTTCATCAGTTCCAGAATCTGAGCCTGAATTGTCACGTCCAGAGCGGTTGTTGGTTCGTCGGCAATGAGGATATCTGGCTGGCAGGAAATTGCCATCGCAATCATTACTCGTTGACGCATCCCGCCACTAAACTGGTGAGGATAGTCGCGGATTCGTTTTTCAGCTCCCGGGATCCCCACTTTCCTAAGAAGACCAACGGCATGTTCAGAAGCTTCTGTTCGATTTAATCCCATATGCAACATGGTGACTTCGACCAATTGCTCTTCGACCGTCAGAAATGGATTTAAGGCGGTCATAGGATCCTGAAAGATCATCGCGATCTTTTTACCTCGGACTTGTTGCCATTGCTTTTGATTGAGCGAAAGTAACTCCAGACCATCATAGGTAACGCTTCCGCCAACGACCTTACCAGGTGGCTGAGGAGTGAGCCCCATCATCGTCAGATTAGTCACGGACTTACCAGAGCCGGATTCACCAACAATCCCCAATGTTTCGCCGGGATACAAATCAAAGCTTACGCCATTTACCGCCTGAACCACACCGCTATCTGTGTGGAACTCCACCTGTAAATCTTGAACCTGAAGTATGGGTTTATTTGAGCTTGGCATGGGATGGCTTATGACTAACTTTGAATCCTCATAGAAAACCGGGGAACTATTTATTCTTTAATTTGGGGTCAAGTGCATCGCGGACACCGTCCCCAAGAAAATTGAGAGCAAACAAAGTCATTGCCAGAGCCATGCCAGAAAAGGCAATCATCCACCAGTAACTCTTCACAATCGTGATAACCTGCACACCCTCATTAACCAACAGTCCCCAGGAAATATCAGGCGCGTTGACCCCCAGTCCGAGAAAGGAAAGAAAGGCTTCAAAACGAATAACGGCAGGAATCGTAAGGGTCAGGTAGACAATCACTATCCCCATGACATTAGGCACTAGATGACGGAAGACAATTTGCATTCGCGTCGCACCGATTGTTCTGGCAGCTTCAATAAACTGCTCGTTTTTCAGTGAAATCACCTGGCCCCGCACAACACGAGCCATCGTTAACCAATAAATAGCGCCAATAAGCAGGAAGAACACATGGATTTGTTTGATCCCATTCTCACTAAGCGGCTCACGGATTCCAGGACTCGAAAGAAAGGACATAATAAAGATTACGATGAAGATAAATGGAATCGAGTAAAAGACATCCACGATTCTCATCATGATGTTGTCCACTCGACCACCGAGATAACCTGAGATCGCACCGTAGCTAACACCAATAATCAACGACACAAAGGTCGCAATAAATCCACAGGCCAATGAGACTCGTGAGCCCCAGAAAACACGGGACAATACATCTCGCCCTAGCTTGTCGGTTCCAAAGATGGAGGGGATACAGTAATCACCAAAGATCGCCATACGGATTTGGATCATCCATGTCACAAGCACGCCGGGACTATTCCAATACAACTTAATCGGATGAGTTTCTTCACGAGCCTCAATGAGAGAGGACAACTGCGCATATTCTTCTTCATCCTGGCCCTGTACCTTCAATAACTGTTCTTCAAGACCAGCCGTTTCCTCGTCGTAGATCTGAATATCTAAAGAGAATGAATCCCATTGAGGTGGTAACAACTCTCTATTTTTCACATCCTGAAAAATAGGTGACTGCAAAGGCAACATGGGAGTCAACAACGCTAAAGTCACAATCACCCCCAAGATCCACAACGATGTCATGGCTGCCCGGTTTCGCTTCAGTCGCTTCCAGCCATCAGCCCACAACGAAACTCCTTGCACGTCATGTGCTTCCCGAAGAATCTTTGTGAGCCGTTCTAGCTCAGATTGTTGATGGTCTGAAATCGACATAAGTGGAGTAATTAATGAAAGTTATTTAATCTGCTGTTATTCGACAATGCATCGATCGTCTGATGGTTACTCAAGGTGAACCCGAGGATCGATAATGGAGTACGCCAAGTCGACCAGCGTATTCATCACGAACAGCAACACGGTGTAAGTAAGTAAGGCTCCCATAGCCAGCGTGTAATCGCGCTGAATGGCAGCTTCAATAAAGTGACTTCCCATTCCTGGAATGACGAAGATTCTTTCCAGAACAAGAGAACCGGTTAGAATTCCGGCAATCGCAGGGCCCAAATAAGAAACCACTGGTAATAAAGCTCCTCGGAGGCCATGCTTTAGAACAACCGTTCTCGGACTGAGCCCTTTTGCATAAGCCGTCCGGATATAATCGTTCCCCAACACTTCTAACATCCCGGTACGCGTGAGACGAGCAATGTATCCAGCAAAGGGAGCTCCTAAGCAAAAGGCCGGAAGAATAATTTGGCTGATGTCTCCCCAGCCAGCAGCAGGAAACAATTGTAAGTTAAATACAAAAATCACAATCAACAGAGCAGCCAAAACAAAGTTTGGAATGGCAATCCCAAGTGTGGCTAGCAACATAAACGAATAGTCATAGGCGCTATTACGACGAACCGCCGAAACAACTCCCGAAGTCATTCCAATCGAAATGGCAAAAACCATACCCAGAATTCCGAGGGCTGCCGAGACTGGAAAGCCCTGTGCCAACACTTCGTTGACCGTAAAGTCCTGCATTTTAAAACTGGGACCGAAGTCCAATTGAACGGTATTCCAGAGGTGGGTGAAATATTGCTCCGAGATTGGAGCATCGAGGTTATATCGTGCCTCAAGTCGTGCGCGTACTGCCTCAGAAAGCACTCGTTCACCATTGAACGGGCCCCCAGGGATCTGACGCATAAGGAAGAAGGAGACCGTGAATACAATCCACACGGTCACAATCATCCAACCAAAACGCTTAAGTAAAAAAGTAAGTACCTGCATTAATCCTCCGATCCTTCTGAATCGATCGAAAGTAAATGCAGAGGGTGAACATCTTGCAGATTGGCGGTAAAGCCATTAATGCGGGTATTCACCATATTGAGCGAGACATAAAAATAAATCGGAATGATGGGCTGTTCATCCATCAGAGTCTGTTCCATCTCTTTGAAGATGGCCATCCGCTTTAACGGATCAGATTCATACTTCGCTTTTTCAATCCCTTCGTCATAGAATGCGCTAGACCATTTGGTTTGATTATTAGGGCCATCAGTTACGAACATATCCAGAAACGTATTAGGATCGGCGTAATCTCCGATCCAGCCCGAACGTGAAACCATGTAATCGCCGACTCGAAGGGTATCGAGAAATGTTCCCCATTCCAAATTTCTCAAAGTAACATCGACTCCGAGATTCTTTTTCCAGTCTTGCTGAATGACTTCAGCAATATCCCGATGACTGTCCGCTGTGTTGTACAGGATTTCAATTGCCGGCAACCCCTGACCATTAGGATATCCCGCTGCGGCCAGAAGACGCTTTGCTTCTTCGACGTCATATTCACCGCAAAAGGCACTCTGGTATCCATTCATTCCTGGCGGGACGAAACTGCGGGCCGGCACCTGACCACCTTTCACAACACTATCTACAATCGTTTGCTTGTCGATTGCCATATTCAAAGCCTTCCGGACGAGGGGATTATCCAGCGGAGGCTTCGAGGTATTGACTCTGTAAAAATAACAAGCCAAAAACGGAGTAGAGACAAAATCATCACGTTCTTTGAGCAATGGGATCAGTGTATTTGGTGGTTTCGTATCCCAATCTAACTGCCCGTTAAGGTACATATTAAGACTCGTGGTTTCCGATTGAATCGCCAGCACATCCACTGAATTGAGATGCACATTTTCAGCATTCCAATAGGTGTCATTCTTCACTAACCGCAGGCGATCTCGAATACGTCGTTCCTTCAATAAGAAGGGCCCGTTACCAACAATCTTTCCCGGCTTACTGAATTCGCGATCCCCATGCTCTTCCAAGTTTGCGCGATGAACCGGATGCAGAGGATAGAACGCAACTAATTCAGGGAAGTAAGGGGTAGGACTATTTAAGGTAACCTCGAATTCATGAGTCGAAGTCGCTTTGATGCCAACATGCTCGAAGTCGAACAGCACATGTTCAACAGAGATCAATCCTGTCAGATCAAACTCTCCCTGATAGGAACTTACGAGTGTCTGTATCTCTGGATGGTCGATATCCTGGACCGTGAAAGCAGCTGTAGATATTTGGCCATCCTGCTGAAACTCGACTACAAAAATAGCCGCTCCGGAAACACCCCCCCCGCCATGCCCATGGCTATCGTCTCCGGCCTGCTCTCCATCCGACTTCGGCCGAATAAGAGAAACGAGTTTACCTCGACGAATAGTTCCTCGAGGAAACATCTGACCGGCGACCGGACGGTCTTTCATTTCAATCTCAACCGGATCGCCTTCCTGCAAGTCGACCAACGCAAATTTGGAGCCATTCTTAGCATAGAACAATTGGTAGTTGTACTCCGAAGCTGTTTCGGGATGAAGGAATCTCATCCAGGACCAGGCGAAGTCTTCGGCAGTGACTGAATCACCGTTGCTCCATTTTGCATTTTCTCGAATGTGGAAAGTGTAGACTGTGCCATCTTCACTGACTTGATAGGAATCGGCCATCGCAACGGGCTTTGGCTTGGTCGGCGTTCGCCCTAATTCATCCGGCTCACCATCGGGCACACTTCGTAGCAGACCCTCATAAAGAGCATTAATAACACGTCCCTCAGGAACACCTGTCGCTTTCGCCGGATCGATCGTCTTTACTTCAGTGCCATTGTTGAAGACAAATTCCGCGGGAGGTAACGTCCCAAGGTTGACGGCCCAAACGACGGCAAGACCGGCGATGAGAATCAGAAGAAAAGGGAAATACTTGCGAAGTAATCGGGCCAAAAAAAACCTCCCAGCTCGTAGTTGGCTTGCTAACGCAGAAGGACTAATCTCAAACCTACGTAAGACCTCCATTGTGGTCGAATTTCAAACCGAATAACAAGCTTGAAAGTACTAAGAAAACATGAGTTATCGGCAAGATCTGTAAAAAATCTAATGATTCCAGTCAGTTGCAGATGATTCGCCTAAAAAATAGTCCGATTTCCCTTGATACATTGCATAGACCTGCCGGGCATTCGTCTTTTTCTATCCGGTTCCATTTGAATTCCAATTGTCGGTGAGGTAGAAAATAATTTAGGAATGTAGAACGATTGGGAAATCCTCCTCAATATTTTTTTCTCTGCGGATAGGTACTTTTAATACCCAAATTGACCATGGAAAACTACAACCAAAACCAACCACCACGCAACGCTACCACTGAGGCTACGAGCAACTCAGGGATTGAGTCTTCCGGGAAGACGCAGCAACATGAGTTCCGAAAATCTCCCGTGACTCCCACACGGGATCTTGCTGGCGATCTGATCGAAGTATTCAAGCTTCTGGCCGATGAAACTCGGCTCCGCATTCTGTTGTTGCTTTTCGAAAAAGGCGAACTAAATGTACGGTCTCTTTGTGATAAGCTTGATCAAAGTCAACCAGGCGTAAGCCATCACTTGTCACTGCTTCGTTTAGCAGGTTTCATTGAACGCCGTCGCGAAGGCAAGAGCAATTACTATCACGTTGTTCAGGAAAAGTTTGAAGTCATTCTCTGCTTATTATTCCGAACGGTGCCAGGCCGTCCTTCTTATCTGCAGTTCCGCGAATTCCAAGTCGAGTACCATCCTCAGGTTTCTGACGTCATCGCTCGCACTACAACACAACTACGGGATGATTCCAGTATCACTTCGCCTGGTAGTATCTAAGGACCAACATCAGGATTGGTTTGAATCACGTTACTCGGTTCCACTTTGAGATGACGATCTTTGTTCTCGTCATTTCTGCTGGCGCAGCAGAAGAAGAATCAATCTAGTGGTTTTAGCATGGGCCGTCATTAGCCACTCGGGTACTGTCGGCAGTATTCGTACAACGCCATGCATGTCGCCGTTGCAGCATTGTAGGAGAAAGGCATTCCCCAGACGGGGATTTCTATTGTTGCATCTAATAATTGCAACACATCGTCGGTGATTCCATTTCGTTCATGCCCGATGACGAGCACACACTTTTGTGGAAACTTGTATTCGTGAATATTGTGTGAGTTAGAGGTTTGCTCAAGACCGATCAACGGATAACCGGCTGACCTAAGCTTCTTCAGGACGGGCAGAAGCGAGCGGCGAATCTGCAGATCCACGTGTTGTTCACCTTCACGGGAGATTTTAGGATCAATTTTGACGCTACCACTGGCAAGCACGGTTCCAACACCACAGCATGCTGCTGCCCGAATAATTCTGGCCACGTTCACATTGCTGCGCATCTGCGGCATCGCAAGAATTAACTCACGAGGCTTCTCTAACTTGGTGGGAGGCTTGTGACGCAAATGCACAAAGTCATTCATGAAGTATTCTCAGTCGCAGAATCAGTGTTACAAAAAAAGCCACCGAAACAAAGGAGTTGCTTCGGTGGCCATGTTACCCCACTAGGATTTGAACCTAGACTAAGTGAATCAAAATCACTGGTGCTACCATTACACTATGGGGTAATCTCTTCAACTGCTAACAAACAGTGGAATGAAATATATATACCGAAAAATTGGATCTAGGAAAAGCTGACAGTCGTCTGCAATCCACAATTCAATTCAGTTTTTTTGCTTTACGATTTTGAATCGCGGTTCACAACCGTAAAGGCAAGCTGTTCTAGTTCCATGGCCAAATCAACTCCGATTACACGCACCTGTGAAGGAACACTGATCGTGACCGGGGCAAAATTGAGAATTCCTTCAATACCAACTTCGACAACCTGCTCTACCACAGCCTGAGCTGCATGCGAGGGTACGGCGATGGTGACTAGACGAATACTCTGCTGCATCACAATCTTTGCCAGATCCTGAATGGGATAAACGTCAACCCCTTCAACTTGGGTACCAATTACCCGGTCATCAACATCAAAGGCTGCTACGATCTGAAATCCCTGATCGTGAAACCCTTTATATCGCAACAACGCGCGACCTAGGTTGCCAATCCCAATCAGAGCAACATTCCAAGCAGTGTTGGTTCCCATGATATTTTTGATCGCCGCCACAAGTTCCTGACAACGATAGCCGACACCGGGATGGCCGAACTGACCAAAATAGGCCAGATCTTTACGGACTTGAGCATCCGTCACACCTAACAACCGACCTAATTCCGTGCTATTGGTCGTTTCCCTGCCATCCCGAATCAAATGCTGTACTTCGCGCAGATACAGACTCAGGCGTCCCACAACTGGTTTAGGAACAACCAATTCACCCTGATCGTTAAATAGTTTGGATTTGGACTCAGGCATGGTAAGTGAACTAAAAACGGTAACTTCTGTCCATTAGTTTTACAGCAGAACGAACAGAGATAGCAAATTAGACTCTATAAAAGCAGTGTCTTCATACCCCCTTCCATCGATAATCGTTACAGTTTACCTAAACAACATAACAGTGGTTAAAAACCACCTAAAACGGTGGTTCAATTCAAAACTCCTTATCTTACCCAGTTAGCCTGACCGAATTTAGATGCGGGTAGTCGTGAATAGATGAAATCTACGCTCAAGGTAAAATATTCGGGATTCCGATAATTTTTTTACGGCCACCTGTGTACCAGCTTGAACAATTGCTTGGGGCATTCAGGATGTAGCCACCAAACCGTACCTGAAACCACTGGTCGGTTTGTTTCACTTGATGGATCAAGGTTGAGAGCCGCAAGGCGATCATTACCCATTTATTAACTAGTCCATTTAGTGAGCTTGGAATCACCGAAGGAGTACCCCATGTTGAAATCACGTTGGAGCGTCACCAGTCTGGCAGTTGCTATCTGCCTGTTCCTACTGGACTCAGCTTCGGCTGGGTATCTTGGCATTGCAAATTACCGTAATTGCGGGATTGCGGAACCGGAGACTATTTGCGAGTCCCAAGTCCAGACGCATACCATCATGCGTACTCGACGCCGAGTCGTCTTTGATCAGCAACAATACACGTGCTACAAGACAGTCTATGATACTGTCGTTGACACTAAAGACATCGATTGTGTGAAGTATGTTAACGAGACCAAAGTTCGTAACGTGAATTACGAAGTGTCTCGGAAGGTCTACGAAACTAAATACCGTGCCGTCAATTACACAACGACACGCCCTGTTTGGGAAACCAAACAGCGGGTGGTGAACTACACGCAACGTCGACCTGTTTGGGTAACAAAGACGAAGCAAATTCCATACTTTGTAATTAAACCGGTTGTGGAAACCAAACAGCGGTTGATCAATTACACCCTTACCAAGCCTGTTTATGAGACAAAAACTCGCACGCATACCTGGAATGTGACACGTCCGGTATGGGAAACCAAACAAAAGACCGTTAATTACACCGTGCCAAAGACTGTCTGGGAAACCAAGCAACGAGTCCTTAACTACACGGTGCGAAAGCCGGTCTACGAAACAAAGACGCGAACTGTCACTCAAATGGTCCGTAAACCGGTTCAATACACGAAAACCGTCCAAATCAAATCCGGGCACTGGGAAACACAGATTGTTGAATGCCCGGGACCAATTCGACGTCGGGTCGTACGTACGCCGGGTTGCTGGACATGGGATCCAAGCTGCTGTCGCCGTATCTGGGTACCCGGCTCCTGCGAAGTCGTTGAAGTACAATGTCCGCCACGTCAGATTTGCAAACGAATCTGGGTGCCTGAAATCTGCACACAGGAAATCCCATGTGTTAAATACGTTAACGAAACTGTTCAGAAGGAAGTTCCTTACACAACCTGCCGTTGGGTCAACGAACCCAAACAAAAGGTTTGCACTTACCGAACTTGCAAAGTTGTCCCGGAAACCAAACAACGCGTTGTAAATTACCGCACTTGTCGAATGGTGACAGAAACGAAGTCACGTGACATACCTTATACGGTTTGCCGGATGGTTAAAGAAAATAAGCAACGTACTGTAAACTACCGCACATGCCGTTTGGTTCGCGAACAAAAAATTCGTCATTGCAACTACAAAACTCTACAGATCGTTGCCGAAACCAAACAACGAACGGTAAACTACCGACAATGCAGACTGGTAAAAGAAACGAAAACCAAACAGGTCCCCTACCAGGAATGCAAAATTGTCAAAGAGACCAAGACCCGTCAAGAATGCTATACCGTGCAAAAGCCGGTTAAGTACACCAAAACCATTCAGGTTTGCAAACGAGTACCACGCCAGGTGGCTTACACCGTCACACGCTGTGTACCTCGTGTAGTCTGTGAACAGTATCCGGTCACAATCTGTACGCCAAACCCATGCGGTCTGCTGCGAAGAAGCCTGCTACGTGACTGCTGCTTTTAATTTAGCAGCCCACTTGATGCTCATACCGGGGGCACCGCTTGTTAGCAAGCGTGCCCTTTTTCTTTTACCCACTTAAGCGGTTCAATGGCTGAGGCTCTAACACACACTCGCTGTTTCTTGAGTGCCTGACTCAACGTCTTCTACAACCTCCACCACTTCTTCTAGCCGTCGAAGTTTTCTGTCTAGAATGGTGAGATAAACCAAGGCAACAAAGTCGTAACCGGCGTGGCTGAAGGCGGCAGGTAAAACGGAACCGGTAAGTTCAACTAAATAACCAAAGTAAAGTCCGATGACGAATGTCACCACAAAGTAGGCTTTGGACAACGCATGACACGCCCCAAAAAGCAATGCCACAATAAATACGGCTGGCCAACTCTCAAAATCTGTTCCAAGCCACGACTTCACAAGTTGCTGAAGAAATCCCCGAAATAACCATTCTTCACCAAATCCAGCTCCGACTGAAATCAACAGCAGACCCCAGATCGGAATCCCCCGCATGATCGGCATTAACTTGGTCATCACCAACTGACGAAGATTGCGAAATGGCTTCCAATAAGGCCCACAAACCTCACTAAGAACAAATAAAGCAAGTAACGGGACCGTCGACAACATTCCATAGACGGTACTAGCAACCCACGAATCTTCCCCCAAGAGTTGTCCTGCTAAATTTCCAGAATTAGGCAGATCAAACACGTAAATGAGGAAAATGGCAATGGGCACCAATGCAAATTCGAGAACCAGAAACTTGGTAAGCACTTTCTGCCAAGTGGATTCCAGTGGTCTTTGACTATCCCGGTTGGAATGAAGATCCATCGTCACCCCAATGTCTTTGGTTAATCTGTTTTGGACTTGCTGTTCCGCCGAAACAGCTGGCAAATCGCCCTGATTTTCAACTTCTTCTTCCAAGGCCAACCTCTAAATAAAACGTAATACGCGGACAAAATAACGGGGCTCGATATACATGACTCGCGTGAACTTCCATAAGAATAACCACTGCCAGGCAGATTCAGGTAGACAATCCCCCAATTTGGGTGGTTATATTGATTGACACCTCGCAAACATCGTTGGTAGAGTTACCTACTTATGCTTAGGCCGCAAAACTCACCTAGTTGCCCTCTATTCTGTAGTTAAACAGTCTTGTTACGTTAGCTAGCCTAGCTAACGGATCAATGAAGAGGCAAAGGTACTATGAGCGACCTCAAAAGCAATATAACGAATAACCCTGCTAATCACAGCAAGTAAATTTGATTCAAATTTCCTTGCCTTAAGCATATTTAAATGAGCCTTGGACATGTTGCTGACGGTTCAAAACCCTAATAGGACAGATTTAAAACATGGCTAAAAAGAATGCTAAAATGACGTACTACTTCGGTAAGACAAAAACCGAAGGCCGAGGAGTCGGAAAAGAGATTCTCGGTGGTAAAGGCCTCAACCTAGCTGAAATGACTGGAATCGGCCTTCCCGTCCCTCCCGGATTTACGATTACTACGGAAGTTTGTGACCAGTACTACAAACTTGGTGAAAAACTGCCAGCCAATTTGATGGCGGACGTCTCCAAGAACATTCGCACACTGGAACGTGAATTGAAGAAGGGTTTTGGCGATGCCAAGAACCCTCTGTTGGTTTCTGTTCGTTCCGGTGCAGCGGTCTCAATGCCTGGGATGATGAACACGATTCTAAACTTGGGTCTGACAGACGTATCTGTTGAAGGTCTGGCAAACGCGACTTCAAACCGTCGTTTTGCTTATGACGCTTATCGTCGCTTAATCAACATGTTTGGCGACGTGGTGATGGGCATTGAACACCATTACTTCGAAGAAGCGTTTGACAAGATCAAGAAGAAATACAAAGCCGTTGAAGACACGGATGTACCGGAAGAAGGGTTAGTGGAACTCGCCACTGCTTACAAAGCTGTGTATAAGAAGCACACGCGTTCTCCATTCCCACAAGACCCCATCGATCAACTGCGTTTGGCTGTTGAAGCGGTCTTCGGCAGTTGGAATACGACCCGTGCTGTTCGCTACCGTGAAGTGGAAGGCATCCGGGGCTTGCTCGGTACGGCTGTCAACGTTCAAGTGATGGCCTATGGAAATATGGGCGAAGATTCGGGAACAGGTGTGGCGTTCACACGCAACCCATCGACTGGCAAAAACATCTTTTACGGTGAGTTTCTGATCAATGCTCAAGGTGAAGACGTTGTAGCCGGTATTCGTACTCCTCAACCTGTTGCTGAAATGCGTAAGTGGAACAAAGCGGTTTACAAACAATTGCTGGAAATCAAGGACATTCTTGAAAACCACTATCGTGATATGCAGGACATCGAGTTCACGATTGAAAAGGGCAATCTCTTCATGCTGCAAACTCGTACCGGTAAACGAACTGGCGCTGCAGCAGTAAAAATCGCCTGCGACATGGTCAAAGAGAAATTTATCAACGAAAAGCAAGCTCTGCTAAGAATTCCGGCTGACGCTTTGACCCAACTCTTGCTGCCCAGTTTCACTCCTGCCGGTAAAGCAAATGCAGACGTCCTGACTCAGGGGCTACCTGCTTCTCCCGGCGCTTCGGTGGGATACCCAGCCTTTACAGCTGATGAAGCGGTTGACCGTACTGCAAAGGGTGAAAAAGTCATCTTGGTTCGTAAAGAAACAAGTCCTGAGGACGTAGACGGCATGCACAGTGCTGCTGGCATTCTGACCAGTACCGGTGGTATGACCAGTCACGCAGCCGTAGTCGCCCGTGGTTGGGGCCGTTGCTGTGTTGCCGGTGCCGGCGAAGTTAGCATCAACGAAAAAGGGCGTAGCTTTACCGTGAGTGGTCGTAAATTCACTCACAAGAGTCTCATCAGTATCGATGGCTCCACGGGTGAAGTAATGGCTGGTGATGTTGAAACTTCGACGCCTTCGCTATCTGGCGATTTTTCTAAAGTCATGCGATGGGCCGACAAATACCGTCGATTAGCAGTTCGTACCAATGCGGATTCTCCTGCAGACGCAAAACGAGCTCGTGACTTCGGTGCTCAGGGGATTGGTCTCTGCCGTACGGAACACATGTTCTTTGAGGGTGATCGTATTACTGCAATGCGAGAAATGATTCTTTCTGAGACCGAGAAAGATCGTCGTAAAGCTTTGAAGAAATTGCTTCCCTTCCAGCGAAAAGACTTTGAAGGTATCTTCACGGCCATGAAAGGTCTTCCGGTAACCATTCGCTTGCTGGATCCACCACTTCACGAATTTGTTCCTCATGATGACAAAAGCCAAAAAGAATTGGCGAAGACGATGGGGATCTCACCTGCAGTCGTCAAAGCTCGTGTTGAACAACTTCACGAATTCAACCCAATGCTGGGGCACCGTGGTTGTCGGCTAAGCATCACTTATCCAGAAATTTTGGAAATGCAGGTAACAGCTATCGTGGAAGCCGTTATTCGTTGTAAGAAGAAACGTGTCAACGCAATCGCTGAAATTATGATTCCTCTGATCGGGACAGCCGCTGAGCTGAAACTGCTTAAGGGGAAAGTTCAGGAAACGATTGACGTTGTCAAAGCCCGTCGCAAATACAAGGGCAACCTGAATATCGTCATCGGTACCATGATTGAAATTCCACGTGCCGCTTTGACTGCTGATGAAGTTGCCGAGCACGCTGAATTCTTTAGTTTCGGTACCAATGACTTGACGCAAATGACCTTCGGTTACAGCCGAGACGACATTAATGGATTTCTGCCTGACTACCTATCGCAGGAAATTCTGCCTGTTGACCCTTTCCAGTCTCTGGATACAACTGGGGTTGGCCAGCTTGTTGAGTGCGGTGTTACCAAAGGGCGTTCGGTTCGCAAGGGACTTAAAGTCGGTATCTGTGGTGAACATGGCGGTGACCCTGCTTCTATCAAATTCTGCAATGAAGTTGGACTGGATTATGTAAGCTGCTCGCCGTTTAGAGTGCCCATCGCTCGTCTTGCTGCTGCTCAGGCAGAACTCAGCAAGTAGTCTCTCAGGTGGCACACTCCACCTAGAACTCCGTAAGCATGAACCCTCTTCAGATCACCTGATATGAAGAGGGTTTTTTGTGGTTCACCGGTTGTTGTACAATACCCGAAAACAAGCTGAACGATTAGACTACCAATAGACTTAAAACTTTTATCTGTTATTCACCCTCGACTACGTGGAGAAACAAAGTCGTGACTGACCACAACGCAAAATACAACCAAGCAGACGCTCTCAAAGACGAAGGCAAACTGGACGAAGCCATTGAACTCCTGAAAGAGATTGTGGCCGAAGATCCAAACCATAGCATTTCACACTTTGCACTGGCCGTCCTCTATGGCAAGGTGGGACAACACGACCAAGCAGTCGAACACGGTGAAAAAGCGGTAGAACTCGATCCAACCGATCCATTTAGTTACACCGCGATGAGTGTGACTTATCAGCGTGCTTATGCTGGCACAGGTGAGGAAAGCTACATTCAAAAAGCTGAATTTGCGATGGAAAAAAGCCGGCAGGTTGGTGAGCAACAACGGATGGGTGGCTAGCGTCGCTACCCGGATGCTCCTTGAAAGAACAACGATTAGCTATGACTGCTGCCCGACAAACAACCGGTGTCCCTGGGCTCGACGAACTGCTCGGAGGCGGACTCATCCCGGGAACGCTCTCGGTAATCATCGGTGCCACGGGGATCGGCAAAACTCAAATGGGCGTCCATTACGCGCATGCCGGAATTGAACAGGAAGGACAGGGTGGGGTCTTCTTCGATATGTGCTCACGTGGTGATTCTCAGAACCACGCGAATTATGCTGATCGGATGAAGAATTGGGAACTTAAGGTCGCTGAAATTGAACCGCACATTAACTTCGATGCTTTTTTGTCTGGTGAAATGCAACTGGGCGACTATATGCATATTTTCAACTACTCCGGAAAACGTGTCACGAAGCGAGATCTCGACTGGAATGAGTGGCATGACTGGCAGGCTCAACTAAATAACAAACTAACCTGTGCCATTGCCTTTCTCTTCGGCAACTGCCTGCGTGGAACCAAACGTGTCGTCGTGGATGGGGTGGAACCGGTTGGCCGACCGAATGACTCTATCCAGATCAACCTGTTTGAGTACATTTATCATCAGATTCTCCGAAAGGACCCTGAATGGGTCGCACGAGATCTGTTACGCGTTAAATATCGCGCCAATGCGGCTAAGGTTGCCAATCTGAAGTACGACAGTACTTCACTCGGGTGTATGATGCTCTATACATCACACGAAACAATGCTCGACGACATGATCGCCCGACCTCTCGATGAAGGAGATACGCTGTCCAACGCAAACACTCTAATTTATATGGGGAAAATTCGTGACGGCATGAAAGTTCGCCGGGGCTTGTATATCGCAAAGCATCGAGGCAGTGCCTGCAGTGAGGATATCATTCCATACCACATCGATGACTCAGGAATTATCCTCGACGTTTAAGCGGTCATTGACTTCCAGGTCGCGATCAGATCGGTAGCCCCCTGCTCTATCTCCTCCGTCGTTGTCATGTGCCCCACACTGAGTCGTACTGTGCCCTTGGCCACCTCGGGAGCTAGGCCAATCGCCTTCAACGTATCGGACATTTCTGTCTCACCACTGTGACAAGCGGCCCCCGTGGAGGCACAAACAGACGGAGTCGCAGCTAAAAGTTCTCCTCCAACAACCCCCGGAAAGTTAACGCTTAACGTATTAGGCAAACGCTGTTGAACATCAACCTGCTCATCGTCGTATTTCCCATTGATGGATAAATCAGCAATGGCAGTTTTCAATTTCAAATACAGCAGATCCCGTTTGACACGTAACTGGTCTGTATGGGCAACTTCGTCAGTCATTAGGAGGCGACATGCTTCCCCCAGGCCAACCCAATATGCCGTATTCTCTGTACCAGCTCGAACTCCAGCCTCATGGGAAGCACCATGAATCAAGGGCTCCAGTACCACTCCATCTCGAATGAAGAGAGCTCCCACTCCTTTCGGAGCATAAAGCTTGTGGCCGGCGAGTGTTAGAAAATCAACTCCCAACTCCTTAACATTCACGTTCACTTTTCCCAAACTCTGGGCAGCGTCGGTATGACTCAAAACACCGTTCTCACGACAATAATGAGCAATCTCTGCAATAGGCTGTATCGCACCGATCTCGTTATTGGCATGCATAATACTAACGAGACGAGTGTCGGGACGGATCGCTGCTTTGACGTCAACCGGATCGACAGCGCCAAAGGCATCACAACCGACACGAGTGACTTGGATACCAAGAGATTCCAAATAGGCGGCAGGTTGCTGAATCGCTGGGTGCTCAAAGCACGAGATCACCAAATGGCCATCTAAGAATTGCTCCCGCTTTAAAAAAATACCTTTGAGGACGTGATTATTACTTTCACTTCCTCCTGAGGTGAACGTAACTTCATTGGCATTGGCATTTAATAAATTCGCGACATGACAGCGAGCTTCCTCAATGACATCGCCTAGCTCCACCCCCTTCACATGAGTACTCGATGGATTACCAAACAATTCCTGAAAGTATGGCTGCATAACGGCTGTAACCTCAGGAGCAATCGGCGTGGTTGCATTGTTGTCAAGATAGGCAAGTACCATGCTCTTGGTTCCCCAAAAAAACGATTGAACTGTAATCTAGTATGTCAGTTTACCCAACGATCTGACTATTTGCAGTGATCGAAAACCTGACCTACCATCTTCCATATGCCGTTAAAATAGGCTGTTTGGTAAGAGTCTGCGGTGAAAAGCTAACGGTTTAACCGATACAACCTGCAAACTCCGATAAGACATCGGAAGACTAAAAATTATTGTTCGCAATGAGATTCAGGGAAGCGGAGTGAAATGCTCCCACCGTTCCCGCGACTGTGAAGGGTTACGTTCTGTTTCCATCGCCACTGTATTCTAAATAGGAATATGGGAAGGCGAAGCAGATTCACTAATAATGCCCTTAGTCAGGATACCTGGCTCAAAGCTCTACCTAAGAAAGCGGCTACGGGATATGGCTGACCGATTACATGAGACGTTACCTCTTACTGATCGCATTTTACCTAACACTACTACCTCCTGCTCTTTCCCTTGCTCAGGATTCTGATAGGACTGACTCACCTAGCGAAGTGCCGGAAACAGTTGTCATTGGTCGTCCGGAGTCGTTTCCCAGAGCCCCTCTCAGTGCTACAACACTGTTGACTCCCGGAGCTCAAGCTACAAGCAGTACAACGACGGGAGCCAGTGTTGAGGTTATCACTGCTGAGGAGCTCCAACAACAAGGCACCACGACAATCCTTGATGCCCTTCGTAATCGAACAGGTATCAGCACAAGCCAAAATGGGGGAGCAGGTTCGCTGAGTTCCCTTTTCCTTCGTGGTAGCAATTCCGCCCATACAAAAGTCCTCATCGATGGAATTCCTATGAATGATCCATCGGGAGCTTCCCGGGCATTCAACTTTGCGAATCTGACAACTGACAATATTGAACGCATTGAAATCCTCAGAGGTCCACAAAGTGTCATCTATGGAAGTGATGCCATTGGTGGGGTGATTAATATCATTACGAAACGGGGACAGGGCAATGGGCAATTAAATTTCTCTTCCTATGGTGGCAGCCTCGGAACTCATTACGAAGGGATGCAATACAGTGGTGGAGATGAGAAGTCTTACTATGCTATAGCTGGGTCTTATTTTGCGACCGAGAGTGTATCTCAAGCCGCCGCTCGATTTGGCAATAACGAAACAGATGGTTTCAATGTCGGCACTATTTCAGGTCGTTTCGGCTGGAATCTTGAAAACGATATCAACCTGGATTACGTATTCAGAATCACAAATGCCGAAGTCGAAATCGACAATTGGGACTTTGGTGCGCCGAACCCGGTCGACAATCTGAATCGTTCGAATCTCTCTGACAACTTTGCAAACCGTGTGCAATTGAGCAAGCTGGCTATGGACGGTAGGCTCGAACATAAAGCCGCCTTTAGCCTCACAAGTTACAAACGGCAGGACACGAACGTTCCTAATAATTCTTGGGCATCGATATACAACGGTGAGACCAGACTATTTGACTACCAAGCAAACTACGCATGGAATGACAATAACTTAATCACCGCTGGAGTCTCCTATCAGGATGAAGAGGCTTCTTCTGATTTACAATCTCTTGTAAATCAAACCTCCACTGGCGTGTTTTTAGAGGATCGTATCACGCTCAAAGACAACTGGCATGCGACAGCTGGTGTACGTTGGGATGAATTCAGTAGAGCAGGGGAGGCAAATACGTATCGCTTCAGCACGATCTACTATCTCGAAGAGAAACCGGCTCATCTACACGCTTCGTTGGGAACGGGATTTCGAGCACCGGCATTAGCAGAGAACCTTTTTGCCTTTGGAAATCCTAATTTGGCTCCGGAAACTAGCAAGGGCTGGGAACTGGGGTACACTACCGAATTAAAGGATGGCAGTATGATGCTAGATGCAACTTACTTTCGCAATGATTTCCAAAACTTAATCGTCTGGAACCCAACCCTGTTTGTGCTTGATAATGTCGGCCTGGCTCAATCATCCGGAGTGGAAGTTACATTGGGTTGGCAATTAAGTGAACGTACAAGCCTTAATGCAAATTACACTTACACACGTACTCGAAACAATGAAACTGGCGAAGAACTCTTACGTCGACCTAAACACCGCTCGATGGTCAATCTGGACCATGCGTTAGAAAACGAAAAGACCAATCTCGGACTTACACTGGCTTACACCGGTTCACGTCTCGACAATCCGGGAGGAACGACAACTGAGTTGGCTCACTTTATGCTGCTTAATGTTTATATGACTCACAAGCTCGATGAACGTTGGACTGCTTATTTTCGCGCCAACAATGTCACCGATCAAGACTATGAAGAATTGTTTGGCTACGGAACTCCCGGAGCCACATTCTATGGCGGCTTGAGTCTCCAAAGGTAATTACTCGTGGGGCGGTGAGTTCAGTCGGAATTTGAATTAGAATAAAGTCGGTTGAACTGCCCCTCGCTGACAGGATCTTTGGATATGACTGCTATCAAACGCCCCTTGCTTTTCATTCTCACATTGTGCGCTGTACTAATCTGTTTTGCCACAGACTCTAATGCGAAAGAACGAAAAGCCAAACCCACGAAATGGAGAAATCTGTTTGATGGTAAAACTCTGGATGGCTGGGAGAAGACAAACTACGGTGGCGAAGGTGAAGTTGAAGTCCAGGACGGGCAATTGCTTCTTAATTTTGGCTACTCCATGACAGGCGTCACCTATCAAAAAGACGATCTGCCAAAAACAAATTACGAAATCCGCACAACGGTTCGAAAACTCGATGGCAACGACTTTTTTTGTGGGGCCACATTTCCCGTCGCTGATTCCCACTGCAGCTTTATTTGTGGCGGTTGGGGTGGGGCAGTCACAGGTCTCTCCAGCATCGATGGCCAGGACGCATCCGAAAATGAAACAACGGGGTATCAGAACTTCCCTTCGGGAAAATGGTACAAAGTCAAGATTCGAGTCGAACCACATTTGATTCAATGCTGGATTAACGGCAAACAAGTTGTCTACCAAAACATTCTGGACCGGGAGATTACAACACGCAACGAAGTGAATCTAAACAAGCCTCTAGGTTTCGCGACCTGGGAGACCAAGGCTTCCTATAAAATGATTCAGGTCCGAGAACTGAAAGCTAAATAAGACGTAACACCAGCCAATGTTTCATAGCTTTGACGACAATTCTCCTGTAAATGACCTACTACGCCATGAGTTCTTCATGCAGCATGCCCTACAGCAGGCTCAAGCTGCTGCCGCTCAGGATGAAGTTCCTGTTGGCGCAATCATCGTGCATAACCATCAAATCATTGCAGCCGCTCACAATCAACGCGAACAGTTACACGACCCAACAGCGCATGCCGAGATGATTGCCATTACCCAGGCTGCGGAGGCGTTAGGTGACTGGCGACTGGAAAACTGCACCTTGTATGTAACACTTGAGCCCTGCTGCATGTGTGCTGGAGCGATTGTTCAATCTCGCATACCTTTGGTCGTGTATGGAGCAAGTGACCCTAAGGGGGGGGCAGCGGAATCGCTGTACCAATTGCTAAATGATAACCGTTTGAACCATCAATGTGATGTCGTTAGCAAGGTCATGCAGGAACCCTGCGGCGAAATTCTGACCGAATTCTTTCGACGTCAGCGACGACTTGGCAAGAAGTAGTTCCCTTCGCCTAAAGTCCGGTAGCTGACGGCCAAAATCATACTCTACTTCCGTTTAAGCACACCTGCACTTCGTTTTTCGATTTTGAAAGTGATCGGTACAATCACTCGTTTAGCCGCTGGCTGACCATTGGTCAAACCTGGCTTAAACTGCCATTTAGAGACGGCTTCCTGTGCCAATTGATCGAGCTTTTCTGAACCTGTGGTCAAAACGATTCGAGTTGACTTCACCTTACCATCTGGCAAGACAACCACTTCCAGTTTTACGGTACCGCTAATTCCCTTACTTACCAGGTCCTGGGGGAATACCGGCGGGCGATTTAAAGGGCTCCGCGAATCGAGACTAGGCGCAGCGTTGGCACCATCCATTGGCTCCAAAATAACGTCAGAATCCGAGTTGCCTTTTCGAGGTAGTGTATCAGCAATCATTCTCTCCAAATCCAATTCCACTACCGACCGAGCGCGACTCAGTGGGTTGGTAGTAAGCTGTTCTTGCTCCTTGGTGCTACTAGATTCAGGCCTCTGAATTACAGGCTTATCAGGCTGATTATCAAGAATTCCATTGGTGACTCTGGCGGCTTTCACCTGAACCGGAGCTGTTTCCGACACATTCGCTTTCAACGGAATTTCTCTTGCAGGTAACAAACTTCCAAGCTCAGTCGGGGTGTCAACTTTCTCCTCACGCAGCGCATTAGATTCGTACTCCGACGTGCGTTGACTCAAAGCCTCACCCACAACTTCCACGATTTGCTCAGCTTGCTGTCGAATCAGTTTGGAATCACTGACTGGGGTTTCCTGTTGCTTCAGCTTTGAATCAAGCTGCTTTAAATTTTCTGGTTCCTGACGATCTATCGCAGTATTCTGCTCCGTATACTCCTGCTCCTTTAAGAAAGCTTCTTCCGGCGGCCGCGTTGCAGCAAGTAATTGTATCGCGATAGACGATTCACCTTGCTGGATACTTCCAACTGTCACCTCCGTCTCGGAATTGCTCAATCCACCAATAGCCATATGCCCAACCGCACTCCCGGTCAAAAGCAATAAGAAAAGCCAATTCGTGTTTAGCAAGTTTTGCAACGTAGACAATCAAATTAAAAAAACAAGGAGGAGCGAACCTATTTCGCCCATGAAATTCTATTCGTGAGAGCGTAAATGATTTTCTTTATCATTTCCTCCATCTATCATATCGTCAAATACTCCGTCTCCAATCGGGCATACACTGGTATTCTTATAACGAAATTCGATTCGCGACATGATTACTAGCAAGACAACAGATTTGAGTTAATCTTAATATGTAATCACCCTTTATTAATTCTTTAGTTTTAGAAATTGGTTCAATACCATTCATGTTTTGGGGAAAGACCTTAGGCGAGTTATTTGAGCAGGGCGGGTTCGTGATGTACCCTTTGCTGGTCTGTTCCATTGTTGCCGTTAGTGTGGTGATCGAAAGGATTATCGTACTACTTCTCAATCGCAGCAATTATGACCAATTCATTTCTGAATTGGAGAGCCGGCTAACGCGTACCGATCTTTCGTCTGCCAGACAATGGATACAGACATTATCGAACCCACTGGCCCATGTGGCAGATTGTCACCTTCACCATGCTGGATTGGCTCCGGAAACCCGAGAAGAGATTGTCAACAGGGAAGCTTCTGAACAAATCGCACGACTTGAAACACGAATTAACTGGTTGTCGATTATCGGAACTCTAGCCCCAATGATTGGACTCTTAGGTACCGTCATCGGATTGGTAGAAGCGTTCTATCAAATAGAACAGCAAGGGGGGCAGGTACAGCCAGGAGATTTAGCCTCCGGCATTTGGACGGCTCTGCTAACAACCGTATTTGGCCTTGTCGTTGCGTTACCAACTTTAGCCGCCTATCACTTTCTGGACAACCAAATCGCAGCTTTAACTTTGCGGATGACCTGGGTCTCTTCAAGAATCAACGAGTGGCTGGGAACCAATGATTCTTTATTGCCCAATAAATCAGCTGGCGTGGGAGAAGCAGAGTGAAGTCCATTCAACGTCAGCGGCGTCCCTCGATCCGTATGGAACTCAGTCCTCTGATTGACTGCATCTTTCAACTGCTGATCTTTTTCATGTTGTCATCTACGTTCCTGACCCCTGCCATCCAACTCACATTGCCATCAGCAACAGCGGGCACCAGTCAAAACGAATTGGAAATTATCATCACGTTGAGTGAAGAAGGCGATGTCTACTTAAACAACACGAAGACATCGCTTATTTCGTTAAAGTCAGAACTTCAAAGGATGCTGACCGAATCGAGCCACAAATCTGTCACGATTCGGGGCGATCAGAACATGCCTTATTCAGCCTTTTTAGACGCTCTCGATATTGCCAAACGGAGTGGTGCCATTCACGTCAACGTTGCCCACCAGACACCCTGAAGAAGTCGCCGGCTGGTTAAGTCTAAAATTCGAAACCGTACTGGATATTTGCTGAGAACCCGGCACCATCGACTCCACTTCCATGAACCCGGTAGGCTTTATCGAGAATATTTTCGAGCTCGATCCTTAAGAGATGATTCTCCTTGAGTTCAGTGCCGTATCTAAGGCTGATCGTCCCGTACCCGGGCGTCCCTCCGTCAGGTATTCGACCATCCGAAATATCCTGAAAGTTCAGGCGGTCCTGCTTATCGACAAGCCAGGAGTAGATATCAACAAACTCATATTTTTCGCTATGACGCCATCGTAGTCCGACGACCCCCTGAGTGGGAGGAATACGTGACAACGGTTCCTCAAGTTCCAAATCCTGGCCATAGATATAAGAGAAGTTTCCATAAGCAGTCCAGTTCGTGGACAATCGTTTTTCCGCTGCAAATTCAACTCCGTTAACTTCCGCATCACGATTACTTCTTGAAAACAGGATACTCTCACTGGATGTTCCAGCTGGCGTTCTCAATATCATATCGTCAATATTGGTCCAAAACACCGAGGCCTGCCAACGCATATCATCCACTTCTTTTCGCAAGGCGAGCTCATAACTCAGGCTACGCTCCGGCCGCAAATCAACACTGGGCGTATCAGCGGCGTCTTGTTGCACGTTATCATTATTGGCAGCCAAATCATCCAGATTTGGAGCTCGAAACCCTTCCGAAACAGATCCGACCAGGACGGTATTTTCGTCCAATTTGAAATTCAATCCACCACCAGCAGACCAGTCATCGAACGTCGGGGAAATGAAAACAGGCTGGGATTCCGGATCCGTGGCGGGGTTGTTGTCATGATCAACATCAACCATCGGGGTTCCCTGTGCATGGGCTCTGGTAAATCGCACACCGCCGTTGAAACTCAGCCGATCACTAAGCTCTTTATCAATCTGCAGGAAGGCCCCCGTCTGGCGAAATCGTCCATCATCCGGATACTTTGGTGTCGGAGAAGAAACAAATTCGTTGGTCAGATTGTCATATCGATTTCGGAAAGAATCTACGACATCACGGTAAGAGTCCAAACCATAAGTCAGGTTCCACCCATTCTCCAGTTCACGCCCTAAGAGAAGTTGGAGGCCATAGGAGTAGTTATCCGTTTCCATGTCATCCCAGTAGGACTTATCAGAACGCGCATCAGTAGCCTGCTCACGTTGGCGATGCATGGAAAATGTGAGCATATAATTGTCATAGATTTTCCCCATATCCGTTCCCTGGAATCGAACATAGGCCATACTCCGTTGTTGGGGATCAAAGATCGTCCGTCGACTGGGAAATCTGTCTGTGCGAAAAACGTCATGTTGCTCAAAGTGTTGAACTGAAAGTGTAACGGCTTGGTTCTCCGTAATAAGCCGATCGACCCGAACGTCACCCGAGTATTGAGAGTAAGCAGTCGCTGGCTGACGCCCTAGATCGCCACCACGATCCAAATCATTAAAGTTGCCATAACCTGACCCCGCAAAGACTCGGGTATCTTCTTTTTGAAATTGATAATTCAAACGGGTGTAAATCCCACCATCAGCACTGGAATATCGTGAAGTCCATGTACGAAGCGGATCGTTTAGTAACGCATCCACAGGAGTACGCCTAGTGACCACGTTGATCACACCGCCCATCGCATCACTGCCCCAAAGCACCGTTTGAGGTCCGCGAATCACTTCAATGTGATCCACCATCCCAGGGTCGATCGTATTAAAGTACTGGTTAGGGCCGGTTCGAAATGTTGCATTGTTCATGCGAATCCCGTCAATCAGAATCAGTACCTGCTGCCCCGTCAAACCGCGAATAAATGGAGAAGCAGCACCACGTTGAGTGCGCTGCATCAACACACCGGTTTCTCGCTCCAATGCTTGTAACATGTCGGCCGGAGCTCGTTCAAGAAGATCTTGCAGGTCAATAACGGAGCGATTAGACGGCGCGGTGAAATTTGAAAAGTGACTGCGTCGACCGCCGTCGAACAACCCGCGTGTCATCGAGTCCAGTCGATCATCGTTCCAAATACCGTCCGGAGTCGTGGGAAACGGAATCACCCCTTCAACAACGATCGGGGCGATTTCAGGAGGTGCCTCAGTCTCCTGCTCAGTCTCCTGCTCAGT
>Ga0115011_10000334_pt1 | contig 40413 bp, 57 predicted proteins | sample TroAtlMetagenome_2_FD_88705 | JGI IMG/M metagenome (GOLD analysis project Ga0115011, IMG submission 88705) | Marine eukaryotic phytoplankton communities from Atlantic Ocean - Tropical Atlantic ANT8 Metagenome | ecosystem: Environmental > Aquatic > Marine > Oceanic | place: Tropical Atlantic... | reverse complement strand
TGCTCAATTGAAGAGAGAACTTTACAGGGTCAACATTACGATTGAGACTGACGAAGATGATTTGATGGGTGGTCACACTCTTGTCAATGGTAACATTGTCTACAGAGAAGGCCCTGTTATCAAGGCAATGAGGAAAGGTGCTGTCCTTCTTCTTGACGAAGTTGACTTGGGTTCAAACAAGTTGATGTGTCTTCAATCAGTTCTTGAAGGTAAAGGTTACCTAATCAAGAAAACTGGTGAGTGGGTGACTCCTGCTGAAGGTTTCACTATCCTTGCTACTGCAAACACCAAAGGTCAGGGTTCTGACGATGGTAAGTTTGTTGGGACTCAAATCATGAACGAAGCAATGCTTGAAAGATTTGCGGTCACAATGCAACAAGAATACCCACCAGTGGTTACTGAGAGAAAAATCCTTTCTAAGGAAATGGCTCTGACTGGTGATGTTGACATGGACTTCTGTGAGAAGTTGGTTGACTGGGCGGACGTAATCAGAAAGACCTTCTACGAAGGTGCGATTGATGATGTCGTGACTACTAGAAGACTGGTTCACATTGTGAATGCTTTCAGAATGTTTGGTGACAAACTCAAGTCCATTGAAATGTGCATTTCAAGGTTCGATGAAGAGACTAGAGTCTCTATCTTAGACCTCTACACTAAGGTTGACGCTGGTGTTAACCCTCTTGAAGAGGTTGCGGAAGAGGGTTCAGAAGAAAATTCTGAAAACCCTCTAGACGAAAATGACTTCTAGACCTATAATAATGGTATGAGTATTAATTACAAATACAACGAGAGAGAACTCTTAAAGGAGTTCTCTTCGTATATAGACAAGACTTATGACCAACACTATAGTCATAACAAGTTTCAGGCGACTGAATTTATTATGGACAGTGGTCATGGTGAGGGATTTTGTATCGGGAACATTATGAAATATGCACAACGATACGGAAAAAAAGATGGGTATAACAGAGCAGACCTTTTGAAAGTAATCCACTATGGATTCCTTGCTCTAAACAATCATGATAGGAGACTACAAAGTGATGAAGATAAGTAATGAAACCAAGGAAGTTCTAAAGAACTTCTCAACAATTAACTCTGGCATTAAAGTAAATGCTGGAAACAAATTAGAGACTATCTCTAATATGAAAAACATTCTTGCGGTTGCAACGGTAAATGAATCGTTCCCTCAAGGATTTTCTGTGTATAACCTGCCTGAATTTTTGGGTGCAACGTCTTTATTTGAAGACCCCGACTTTCAATTCAATGACGCAGCTATGACTATTACGGATAACAATTCGTCAATGTCATATTTCTATGCTTCAGAAGGAATGGTGACTTCACCTGAGAAGATGATTACAATGCCTGAGGCAGAAATCGTGTTCGATATTAGTAGCACACTATTGAGTGACTTGAACAAAGCGTCAAGTGTTTTGGGTGTAACTGATTTGGTTCTTGAATCTGACGGTACGAATATTTCATTGACCGTTAAGGATAAAAAGAATTCAACTACAAACACGTTCAGCAGAATCGTGGGCACTGGAAATGGTGCTTCGTTCTCTATGAACTTTAAGATTGAGAACCTAAAAGTTCTTGCAGGTAACTATACAGTATCTGTATCAAGTAAAGGTATATCCCATTTCAAGAACAAGGATATTGACCTAGAGTATTTTATTGCACTGGAACCTGATTCAAAATATAGTGCTTAAAGGCATATATAATAATGTGTTAGTGTTATGCCAGTCTCTGTAATACTTTCGGGAGTGACCCCTTCTCATCACACAACTAGGGTGGGTCACGCCGTAAAATCGGTGGGGATTTTACAACCTTTTAACGAGACTAAATTATGAACAATGAATTTTTATTTGTAGAGAAGTATCGTCCTCAAAAGATTGACGACTGTATACTTCCAAGTGACCTGTATGCCACATTCAAAGACATTGTAGAGACGGGTGAGATTCCTAATCTAATGTTGAACGGGACTGCAGGTTGTGGTAAAACGACTGTAGCGAAGGCACTTTGTAATGAACTAGGTGCAGACTTTATAGTTATCAACGGTTCTGATGAAGGTAGATTGATTGATACCTTAAGAACCAAAATCAAAAACTTTGCGTCCACCACCAGTTTGGCAGGAGGCCCTAAAGTAGTTATTCTAGACGAAGCAGACTACATTAGTGCCGAATCTGTTCAACCTGCTCTGCGTGGATTCATTGAAGAGTTTAGTTCTAATTGCAGGTTCATTATGACCTGTAATTTCAAGAACAGAATTATCAATCCTTTGCATTCAAGATGTACTGTGATTGATTTCAAGATTCCTAATAGTGAGAAACCTAGACTTGCAAGTGTGTTCTTAGCAAGACTCATGGAGATATGTACACTAGAGGAAATTAAGTTCAATCAAGACGTACTTGCTGAACTTATTATGAAATTCTTTCCCGACTTTAGACGTTGTCTAAACGAGGTTCAAAGATATGGTATCGGTGGTGAAATCGATACTGGGTTACTTTCTACTCTTGCAGAAGAGAAGATTACGCCATTGATAAATACACTCAAAGAAAAGAAGTGGACTGAAATGCGTAAGTGGGTCGGAGAGAATTCCGACAACGACTTGTCTGTAATGTATAGAAAGATATTTAATGCACTCGAGCATAAACTCGAACCTGCCTCGATACCTGCCTGTGTTTTAATCATAGCAGACTATCAATACAAATCCGCATTTGCGGCTGATACTGAGGTCAATCTTGTGGCATGTTTGACTGAGATTATGAGTGAGTGTTCATTTAGGAGTAAGTAATGTTAGGAATGTTAACAGTAGGTGACCAATTCCCACCTTGTAAACTGAATGGAATTGACGAGAACAACGACTTCGTTGAAGTTGAAATCGTTGAAGGGTATCAACCCCTTAAACATGATTGGACGGTAGTCTACTTTTATCCAAAAGATTTTACCTTTATCTGCCCAACTGAGATTGCTGGTATGGACATATTAGTTGACCATGCAAACGTGATTGGTATTTCGGGTGATAATGAATTCTGTAAGTCTGCTTGGAAACAAGCGAATGGTGTGATTAGAGAAATCAAACACACACTTGCCGCTGACTGTGGTCTCAAGTTATCTTCTGAACTTGGCATTGTCAATGCTGAGGAAGGTGTCTGTAATCGTGCAACATTTATCTTTGATAAAGATAGAATCATTCAACACGTATCTGTCAATGGGTTAGATACTGGTAGAAATGCTCAAGAAGTTCTTAGAACTCTTAAAGCAATTCAAGCTGGTGGACTGACTGGTTGTGAATGGAACGAGGGTGACGACTTTGTTGCATGAGTGAGTTTGACGAAGTAGTACGACGCCAACGAGAACTTCTCGAAGCAGAAGAGTGGGCGAAAGGAATACACACCTTACAAATACATAGGTTGTATTCCATGTACTATGAAACAAAAGATTCCAAAAAATTTCTCGATAACGGTTATGTTACTGATACTACATATAACAATGGCGTAACCATAAGAGAACAAAATGGAAAAGTGGTATACAAATTTGGAGAAGAATTAAAAGGTCAAGACCTTGTAGATTCATATAGAAGTAAAACTGCATGAAGAAAACTAACCCGTTTGATTATGTTAAATCTGTATCCCATACCAAAAAAGATATTATGGTGGACGATATTGCTGAGAAGCAGTATGCACCATTCATAACTAATAAAGCATTATCCTATCACCAAGACGCAGTTTATTTTGCAAATGAAATGAACATACGTCATGGTGTAGATAACCGCCTTCAATACCTTTTTTATCTAAATATACTAAGGAAAAGACAAAGATTTTCAACTTGGTCTAAACCCTATATTAGTAAAAAGTTAGATACAATCAAGGACTACTATCAAGTAAGTAACTTAAAAGCAAAGGAATATTTGGAAGTTCTTACTGATAAGCAGGTTCGTGAATTGAAAAAAAGAATGACAAAAGGTGGCAAGGATAATGGAAAGTTATGAGAACGAAGTCAAAGACTTAATCGAAGTTACATTTCCCGAAAAAGACGATTTTTTAAAGATACGTGAGACTCTCACTAGGATTGGTGTAGCGTCACGTAAAGAACAAGAACTGTATCAGTCTTGCCATATCTTACACAAACGTGGGAAGTATTACATAACCCACTTCAAAGAACTATTCATACTGGACGGTAAACCTAGTAACCTAGACGAGAACGATATTGGTAGAAGGAATACTATTATTAACCTTTTACAGCAGTGGAATCTACTTAAAGTAGTCAATCCTGACAGTATCAAAGAACCTACCGCACCACTCTCACAGATTAAAATCATTCCTTTCAAAGAGAAAAAGGAGTGGATTCTTACACCTAAATACAATATTGGTAATAATAAAGCACCCGAATAGTATAAATATCCCTACGAGGATACATTACATGTTTGGATTTTTATTAGCAATATTGAAAAGTATTGTGCTCAAGTTGGCAACGACTGGAGCATTTAACTTCATGATGCCAACTCTATTAAAGATAGATAAATGGTGTGAAGATAAAATTGGATTAGATATAATCAAACAAGAGCAGAGGTGGTTTGAGAAGTATCCACTGCTCGCAAAACGAATTGAGACTTTAGAATCTAAAGTTAAAGAACTTGAGTCTCAAAAATAAGGAGAATCTATGTTTAAAGCAAAACTAGATTTAGTAATGGGTTGGGTTAAATCAAGAATCGCAGAACGTACCTCATGGGACGGTGCTACGATTATAGCAATATCAGTGTTAGTGCTCATGGCTGCACCGATTGTTAAACTCTTGGCTTGGCCTGCTTTAGCTTATGGGATTTATACTCTTCTAAAAGAAGAGAAATTAGTGTAATAAATAATCTTATATAATGGAGAATATTATGGAACCTACATTTTGGTTGATAATCTTGTTGATTGGCATACCCGTACTATTTGTCTTGAATGACAAGTATGGTTGGGTTGACACTGCAGTGGGCAAACCACCAGTGGTAGAAGAAGAAAAGGTGTTTAAAGCACCTACTGCTAATAAACTTATGAAGTTCACAAAGAAAGAACTGATTGAGTTTGCAGAAAACAACGATATAGTTGTTACACCTTCTAAAACAAAAGCTGAAATCATCAAGCAGATTAGAAAAAAATAGTCTTTAGGGCGGTAAAAAAATCGCCCTAAATACTTCCTTCCTAGAAGTCCATTCCCCTAAATAGGTGTATGGACATATTTCAATTCTTAAGTGAAGTGGGAATCCCTATCGGGACTGCGGTAGTGATGGCTTTCTTCATTTATCTGACATTAAAATTTACTTTTGATTCAGTCTTAGGACAAATAGCGTCCACAGAAAACATCATTTCCATGCTCGAAACTAGGGCACGTGTAATGAACAACGACATAATACGCATAGATTTATTAGTTAGTAGTGCATTAGACGTAGCGCCCCCAGTTGATAGAGTCGCACGTGCGGAGAATTTTGTAGAGGATGGAACTATAGACGCAAGAAGGGACTGATATCATGGGCGAAATAGCTAAACTAATCGCCGAATTTGGATTCCCCGTTGTTATGTCTATAGGTATGGGATACTTCATATGGTATGTTTGGAAATTCATAACAAATGAAGTTAAACCTGCATTGGGACGCATGTTCACTGCAAGTATAAAATTAACTGACCAGCTAAGAATGCTTGACCAAGACATGATTCGTCTTCAAGAGAAAGTGAATACTGTTTTGGAATATCGTGAGCGCCAAGAAATACTGCAAGACGCAGAGGAGAAAGAGGCTCTCGAAGAGGTAAAGAAGAATGAGAAAGGAAAAAATAAAAGATAATTTAGAACTTGGAGTTTTAATATCAATCTTTGTTGTATCAATTATAAGTTTGTCCCCCTCGGTACAAGCAGACGAACTGGTACATAAATTTAAAAACCCAAGCTTTAGTGGCGTGGGAACTTCTGCCCATTATTTGACAATTGAGAATCAGGAGAAGTCTAGGACAGACAAGATTGCTGAGGACATTAGGGCAGCTCTTTTGAAACAACAAAGAGAAGCAGAAAATACAGTTTTAGCCAAATTCATAAGGAATTTGGAATCGAGAATTTATGCTCAGCTATCAAAACAGTTAGTTGAAAATATGTTCTCAAACGAAGAAGGTGCAAACTACGGAACGTTTACACTGGAAGGAAATACAATTACTTACGAAAGGAAGAACATTTGTACCGATGACGGACTATGTGACGATTGGATTGTAATGACAATTGTCGGTAGTGACGGAACTACAACAACTATTGAAATTCCGATTGGTACTGGGGGTTTTTAGTGAAGAATCTTTTATTAGTTGGAGTGCTTGTACTCTTGCTATCTAGTTGTGCAGGAATACCTCACATGAAAGATTCCTGTACATCTCTGATAATGAATGAGTACGGAGAATGTATTGAAGAACCTGAAGCAATCAAACTTCCAGCATATGCATTATTATTAGATTTACCAGCCGCTGAGGTTATGCCAGTGGTTGCTGTCTATGGGTTTAAAGACCTAACAGGACAGAGAAAAAGACAAGACGGTGTCGCAACATTTAGTACAGCAGTCAGTCAAGGAGTGACCGCAATGTTGATAGACGCACTCAAAACTGCAGGGGGTGGAAGTTGGTTCCGTGTAGTTGAAAGAGAAGGATTAGATAATCTTGTACGTGAAAGACAAATAGTCAGAAGTACAAGAGAACAATTTCAAGAAGAGGGTGAGAGTAAAGAAACTATTCAACCTCTTTTATTTGCTGGCATCATACTCGAAGGTGGAGTTATAGGGTATGATACCAATATGGAAACTGGCGGCCGAGGTGCAAGAACGCTTGGCGTAGGACACTCGACTGCCTATCGTAGAGATACGATTGTCGTTTCTTTGAGAGCAGTTAGTACATTGACTGGTGAAGTTCTTATGAACGTTCAGACCAAGAAGACTGTGCTAAGTGTATCGCAAGGATTCGATGTATTTAAATTTGTAGATATGGATACTCAACTCATTGAGATTGAGGACGGTGTGACAGAGAATGAGTCGGTGACTTTTGCAACGAGGGCTGCTATAGAAGCTGCTGTTCTAGAAATGATTTATCAAGGACACGATAGACGTTACTGGACAATTGACGGACGACATAGACACCCTCATAAAATAGATGGCGGTAATGAAAGACATGCCATCGAGGAGAATAAAGACGAATATGAAAATGAATAAACTAAAATTATGTTTAGGTTTATTGTTTGCAATGTCTGTAATGCCTCTTATAGCTGATGACGACAACGAAATATTTTTGCAACAATCAGGTGATACGTTAACATTAACGATTGACCAAGTTGGTTACGGAAATAAATTCGGTGGAACTATAGAAAACGGTTCGGTAGCAACCGATATGATTTTGACAGGTACAACGAATACGTTCAACCTTGACCAAATCGGTAACAGCAACCAACTATTCGGGCCTGTTGTATTAGATAGTTCTACCATTAATATGGTATTTACTGGTGACAGTAATATCTTTGATTGGAATATAGGCGATACTGGTGATTCTGATAACACAAACATCAATGTCGCAGTTACAGGTAGTAGTAACACTTGGGATTATGACCAAGGTTATGCCGCTAGTGCTAACTATTTGGATTTTGACTTAACGCTTATAGGAGATTCTAACGATTTCTTTATAGACATAGATTCAGACCAAGCTAAATGGGAAATGGAAATTACTGGTGACAGTAATAACATTGACACAAAACAACTTGACGCATCTGACCACGACTTAAAAGTTGTGCATACAGGTGATAGTATCAATATGGATATTATTCAACAGTCAGGTACATGTGGAAATAAAACATGCCCAGGCAAGATTGACTTACAGTTGAGTTCTGATAATGCTACAGTTACAATTAACCAAAAAGATACTAACGATTAGTGCTATACTTCTGTCGTATCCCTCTTATGCGGATACGATAGGAGACATAGTCGAACAAACTGGTATTGGAAACATTATCAGAGAAGGTAATAAAATACCCTCTACTGATTTTCCTAGTATAAACCTCTATGACGAGGCGGAAACTGGGAATGGGAGAATGCTAATTGAGTTCTTAGACGAAGAAGAACTTGCATTAACAGAACATACACTGGTCTACATAGACGAAGTATATTATGACCCTAACCCCGACTTATCGAAAATGTCGATGAGAATGGTAATGGGTACAGCTCGTTTTGCCTCAGGTAAACTGGGTAAAATGAATAAATCGAACATTGCGATTTCTACGCCAACTGCTAACATAGCGATTAATGGCACAGATTTTACGACAACCATCGATGAACTCGGGCGAAGCCTTATTATACTTTTGCCTGACGCAAACGGTGACGCATCAGGTTCGATTACAGTTAGTAATGAATCAGGTACGGACGTAGTATTAGAAGAAGCATATCAAGCCACAATGGTATCTACTTTAAATTCATACCCAACTACACCTGTGGTGATAAACAATATCACACCAAGTTTGATTAATAATATGTTTATTGTGAGTCAACCTAAAGATATTTCTAAGGTGATAGAGGAGTCTGCTACAGAATCAAATGACGGTGGTATCTTGGACGTGGACTTTTTAGAGTTTGACGGTCTTGATACAGACGCATTGAAAGACTCAGAAGGTGAATTAGAATTTACTGAATTAGATATAGACCTATTAGATGTTGATTTTCTACAGGACTTACTTGATATTGTAGAAGAGTTAGATAGGAAAGTGGGTATAAACAGAACTGCAGATAGTGGTGGAAATACATTTGGAATAGAAGGTACTGCTATAGGTTTTGATAAAGACACGCAGTACAATACAATAGTTGATACAGGAAGTGGATTGGTTACGTTCTATCGTGAAGTAAACGGAACCATAAGTATTAAATTACCAGTAGACGCAATGGCACAAATAGTGACCGTAACTAACGAAAAGGAGAGTGTAATTAATATGGGTGGCGACCAAGCAATCAATATTATAATTACACAACAAAATTAATGAGCCAAAAACAACAACAGCAAAGACTTAGATTTCAAGAAAAGAAAATTAAAGACCAAGCAGAAACAATTGCAGAACAACAAAAAAGAATAGAAGAATGGATAAAACAACAACAAGACCCACGTCACAATCAAGAATGAAAATAACTGGAACTCATTTAGGGATTGCAGTAATTTTATTGTTCTTTGTAGGACAGTGCTTTGCTGGTGACGAACATAACCATGTGCACATAGACCAAGTTGCTGACGGTGATAATGCAACTGTTAACATTACGCAGATAGGATATGATAACCATATCGATTTTACTTTTGCACATGCTAACAACACTTTTAATCTATCCCAATCAGGGAATGGTAACTCAATTTCTTGGGTATCATACTGGGGTTCAGGAAGAAACTGGGGTGGTGACGTTGACGGTACTGGTAACACAGAAACAGTAACACAGATTGACGGTGCTACATATGGTAGACACATATGGGGTAACAATAACGAAGTTGACGTTTACCAAAATGGAACTCACACATTCAATATGGACATTCACGTTAACGGCGTAGAACACGAAAACTGGCAAGAAGGTTCAGGAAGTCATTACGCACACATATACTATTATCAAAATTCACATGATTCAATCACAGATATTGAACAAAAAGGAAGTGGTAGTCATCAAGCAAGAATAACACTACAAGGTTCAGAACATACTAATTTAAATCTATTACAACAAGGTTCGACTAATCAGTCATACAATATAACAAATACCTGCCATACAGTAGGTGGTTGTTCAGTCAACGTTACGCAGGGTAATTAACCCTAAATAAAAAACCCTCTTATCAAAAACAAATTCTTGAGGTATAATTATGTCTATGAAACTAATTAATATCTTGGTATTTTGTGCGCTATTTTTTAGTGCAACAAAAGTAGAAGCTTTAGAACTAGAAATGGACAATCATTGTCTTGCTCAAAACATATATTTTGAGGCAGGTAATCAACCTCTCGCAGGAAAGATTGCAGTCGCAAATGTAGTTCTAAATCGTGTAGAACATGATAAATTCCCTAACACGGTATGTGACGTAGTTTATCAAACCAAAGAATGGAGAACCTCTTGGACAGGTAAAACTATTCCTAAATTAGGAATGTGTCAGTTTTCGTGGTTTTGTGACGGTAAGTCGGATAAACCAAAAGACAGTAAAACTTGGGCGGAGAGTCTTCAATTGGCAGACGAAATACTAAACGGTCAGTATTTTGATTTGACCGAAGGTGCAATGTGGTATCATGCTTATTACATACAACCATATTGGAGTCACCATTTAAACGAGACAGTACAAATATCCGCACATATATTCTATAGGTAAAATCTATGTATAAATGGTGGACGGTTTTAATAACCATCGCTCTTCTAGTAGGTCTTCGTATATCAGACCCGTTTCTTATGGAGTCAATCCGACTCAACTATTTTGACTTTTTACAAACTCAAAAAGAACCTATACAGGTTGACGATATTGTATTAGTTGACATAGACGAAAAAACATTAGAAAAATACGGACAGTTCCCATTCCCTAGAGGCGTATGGGCAGACATGATAAATCAAACGTCTGAAACAAATCCTTCTGTCCTCACCGCTACATTTGCACAACCTGATAGATTCGGGGAAGACGAAGAACTTAGACAAGCATTAGGAAACAGACTTTCACTTCTTTCTGCCTCACCAACTAATCAAAAAGATACTGGAAGTGCACCATATATTGGTATCGCAAAGTTAGGTAAAGGTGACCCTGCAAACTGGTTATACAGTTATGAGGGTATCTCTAGTCCCATACAACCCCTACAGGAGGCGGTTTATGGTGTAGGTACTGTAAGTGCTTCACCTTCTATAGACGGAACTGTACGTGCAGTTCCACTCGCTGTCATGGCGAATGGACAGATATATCCCTCTCTCGCACTAGAAACATTGAGAGTTATGAATGGTCAACAGTCCTACAATATAAAGATTACGCCTGAGGTTGGTGTAGAATGGGTAAGGATAGGTAGACTACCACCATTAACAGTACAACCTAATGCAGACTTTAATATTGCATTTTGGAATCAGTTTGAACGTGTCAGTGCGGTGGACGAAATCCCTGCAGATAAAATCCTTATATGGGGTTTGACTGCTTCAGGTCTGAGTAATCCAGTTTCAACCCCAATGGGTGCAATGTATCCCCATGAAGTACAAGCGAATTTAATTCAGACCGTCTTGACAGGATTCCAAATACAACGATTCTACTATCTTGAATTTCTTGAAATTTTTCTTGTTCTGTTTTCGTCTCTAGTAATACTGGCAATGGTCTACAGACTTCCCACAGTTCTTTCGGGGATAGGGAGTCTAGGTGTCGTTGGATTGCAGGCGTATACGGGGTATTACGTTTGGATTGAGAACTTGATTTTGCTCGATGTCTTTTACTCATCAGTTGCCTCATTGTTAGTTTTTGGTCACGCATCTTTCAACAAATACTTCACTACGTATCAATTGAAAGAACAAATAAAGAAACAGTTCCAAAAATATTTATCGCCTGACATGGTTGAAGAACTGCAAAAAAATCCTGAACTATTGAAACTGGGTGGAGATAGAAGGGAACTTTCATTCCTATTTGCCGACATTGTAGGATTCACTCCAATAAGCGAGAAGTATATGAAAGAGGACGACCCCGAAGGATTGGTTGAACTTATCAATAAATTCTTAGACGCAATGTCAAAAGTCGTACTCAAAAATGGTGGAACCATCGACAAGTATATGGGCGACTGTCTGATGGCATTTTGGAATGCCCCTTTGGATTGTCCAAACCACGCAGAAATGGCTGTTAGAAGTGCTATGGAAATAGAACTGCTTACTGAACAAATGAACAAAGAACTCAAAGAACAGGGATATGGATTACCACCCGTTGTGATTGGCACAGGAATAAATACTGGCCCATGCATAGTGGGAAACATGGGTTCTGAAGCAAGGTTCGATTACTCAGTAGTTGGTGACGCAGTAAACCTAGGTGCACGTCTTGAAGTACAAACAAGAACATTTGATACACCTATTATACTTTCACAATACACATTAGACCAACTGCCTGACGATATCAAAGTAAAAGAACTTGACGAAATAACCGTAAAAGGAAAAGAAGAACCAGTAAAAATCTATGCACCATATTTTAAACGCACAATTAGAAAACTAAAGAAATGACCTTTACGGAAGTATTAGATAAACTATTATTAAAAGAAGCAGTAGTAGAATATCAATCTCTCACGTCTGATAAGATTCATGTAAGACATTGTACTATCCCTCGCAAATTTCAATCTCAGGGAGACAAGATAGTTGTGTGGGACATAGAAGATGAAGCATATCACGATATTGAAATTGATACAATTATTTCAATAAACCCTCTTGAAATTTTATAGTTAGACCCCATATAATATATAAATACTATTGTAATTGCTCAAAAGAGGATTACATTATATTAACTTGCTATAATTTAGGAGAAAAATATGACGCATTTAGATATATTTGGTCAATTCAGACCGTTCGCTATAGGATTTGACAGGTACTTTGAAGACCTCGAAAGAATGTCAAATATCCCTACTACTAACTACCCACCTTACAATGTCGTAAAGGTTGACGATGAGCATTTCAGTGTTGAACTTGCGGTTGCAGGGTTCGGTAAGAAAGATATCTCTATCACTAAAGAGAAAAATGTTCTTATCATTGAGGGTAAATTAGAAGATGAATCCAAGGACTTTGTCCACAAAGGATTAGCTTCTAGAGCATTTAAGAGAAGTTGGACTCTCTCAGACGATATTGTTATCGAAGGGGCAGAGTTAAAAGACGGTATCTTATCTGTTAATTTAGAAAAGGTTATTCCCGAAGAAGATAAACCTGTAGAAATCAAAATTTCTTAAAAACCCACTATACAGATATGTACCTGTTTAGTATAATGGGTACATGTCTGTTATTTTATCACATGCCGATTCGTTACATGCCGCTCAGGTTTTTATAGATTACTATAAAGGTTTTGACCGCATAGACGATTACCTAAGAAAAGTAAAACTTGAACGTATGGATTCACTTCCAACGTCACTGCCTGGCATGGGCCCCGAAGACGATATGTTCAGTGATTTTACAATGCACCCACAGGATATGGAATTTGAATGTAGAGTATTATCAAATGAATTGTTTGATAACTATCTTGAAATTACAACGTCTCATGCCTTAGAAAAGTCAATTCCTGGCAAGTCATTGAAGTGGGTTGTATACGAAAAGAACACAAACAAAATTGTGGGTTTCATACGGTTCGGTAGTCCAACAATCAATTCTAAACCTAGGAATGAAATGTTGGGAAGACCTTTAGATACTATGAACAAAGACGTTATGAAACGTTTCAATGATTCCGTAATTATGGGATTTACTATTGTTCCAACTCAACCATTTGGATACAACTATCTTGGTGGTAAACTACTTGCAGCTATTTGTTGTTCGCACAAAGCACGTAGAGACTTGAACAAAAAATACAAAGGAACGTTTTGTGGTTTTGAGACAACCTCTTTGTACGGTTCTTCTAAGACTGCTTCACAATATGACGGTATGAAACCCTTCCTTAGATTTAAAGGTTTGACTGATTCAGACTTTGTACCAAGTATCAATGACGATAAATTCAGAGAACTTAAGTTTTGGTTTGAAAACAAAAACAATGGAGTACCATTAGTACATGAAGAAGCGTCTTCTAGAAAAATGAAAACACAACAGAAGATGATTTCTATAATTAAGAATTCACTAAATACCCATGATAAGGAAAAGTTGAAAGAATTCAACCAAACATTTATCGATGCAAAGGCATTGACAGAACGCAAAAGACAATACTTTTCTAATTATGGTTATGAGAACGTGGTCGATTTTCTTAATCTAGAAACTGACACCTTAAAGAAGGCACCAAACTATGACCGATATGAGTTTGACGGTGTTGTACAATGGTGGAAGAAACTAGCAGGTAAGAGATTCGACAAGTTAAAATCTGAGGACAGACTCAGAACTAATTTAGAAACATGGAATGTTAATGCCGATGATATCGATATTATACGATAAAAGTTTAGCGGAGTTGGTGTAAGTAACACACTGAACTACCAGTTTAGAGATGAAGTATCAAATCTTTCACTCCGCTCCAGTTTCATATGAGCAAAAACATACCAGTAACAGCAGTTGACCAATACGATTTCCTTGAACATAGAAGGGAACAGGAACAACGGCATTGGAATAAAAAAAGTGATGAACTCAAACCTCTTGACTCGATTCTTACAGTTGAAATTAATACTACTGAGTTGTGCAACAGGACATGTGTCTTTTGTCCAAGACATGACCCAGCAGTATTTCCCAACAGGAATCTCCATCTTACGGTTAAAGGTGCTAGAACCATTGCAGAAGAATTAGGAGAGAATCAGTATTCAGGTAAAATATCATTCAGTGGGTTCGGGGAGAACTTGTTGAATCCAAACTTTGTAGAAATAATTAAAGAGTTTAGATTCAATTTACCAATGGCAACAATTGAATGTAATACAAATGGAGACAAACTTACAGAAGAGTATGTTGAAAGATTGTATAGAGCAGGACTAGATTTATTGTACATAAATTTATATGACGGTATAGAACAAATGACAAAGTTTGAAGAAATGCTGAAGAATGTAAGAGAAGATATGTATAAATTTAGAATGCATTGGGGAGACTTTGAGAAACATGGATTGATTCTCAATAACCGTAGTGGGGTAATTGACTGGGTTGGGATAGAAGAAACAGACATTACTTCTTTGAAAGGCAAACCTTGTCATTACCCCTTCTACAAAATGTTTGTTGATTGGAACGGTGACGTTCTATTCTGTTCAAACGATTGGGGACGAGAACATGTTGTAGGTAACTTGCTACAGTCAACATTACATGACGTTTGGTTTAGTAAACCTATGACAAAGATTCGTAAGAAGTTAATGAAAGGTGATAGAAGTCATTCACCTTGTAATAAATGCAGTGTTGACGGTTCACTATTTGGAAAACCGTCCTTTGATTTAGTGAGTGAATATTATGAGAGTGGCAATAACAGGTAGTACAGGTTTAGCAAAAACAATTATTGATACATTACAAGCAACACCATTTAACGGTAAAGAGATAGAAGTTAAATCTGAACGTATAGAAAATATTACTGTCAATAAAAGTAACTGGTGGGGTTGGGAAACATATGATGTATTAATCAACTTTGCGTATGAAGAATTTGAACAGACAAAAATTTTAGAATTAGCCCATGACGCATGGTGTCATGACGATAGTAAATACATTATTAATTTTTCTTCAAGAGCAGCTCAACCAAACATATCCAAAGGATATCTTTACTCAGCTGCCAAAGCGTCACTGAATCACCTTGCAAATAATTATCAATACAATTCAAGTAAACAATATAAAATGACTACATTGAATTTAGGACTTTTAAACTCACCATTACCTAGTATAGCAAGAACAGAAATTGCAGGACTGGTACATAAACTAATTACAAGTTATCCTGAAATAGAGATAGCAGACATGACGATTCAAGCACACCATAACTACAATGACGTGCAAGACTTAAAATCATTTCAAAGAGGGGAACTACATTGAGTAACAGACCACACTTAATTGGTGAAATGTATAGGATAGTGGAGAATCCCAATCAAAGGGACGAAGAACATTATGCTATAGAAATTATGAAGGGTGAATTCAAAGACACCGTTTATCAATATGGAAAGGTAGAATTCGTAGAAGGAAAACCTGAACTAAATTTTCAGAGAACTATTAGAAGAGTTCCCGAAGGTATGGACTTGTCTGATTTAGAAAAAGACAACGACCTAAATAACCTCATGGGAGATATTCTAGTGGAACTCCTAGAAGAACAAGTCGCAAGAAGCGAGGAGAAAAAATGAACTTAGAAAGATGTAAAGAAGCGATTAAGAGGCACGAAGGTGAAGTGCTAGAAATTTATATTGACTCATTGGGATTTAAAACTCTCGGTGTTGGACATTTGTGTCAACCCGATGACCCTGAGTACGATTGGGAAGTTGGTACTGCAGTTTCGCAAGAAGTTGTAGACGCATACTATGACTCAGACTTTGATAAACATATGGACGAAACAGTTCATGTTATTGGAGAAGACGTTTGGAAAGATTTGCCAGGCGACATTCAAGAAGTCTTGGTTAATATGTGTTTCAACTTAGGTGGAACTAGACTGGGTAAATTCAAGAATATGTTGAATGCAGTTGAAGACCATGATTGGGAAAGAATGGCTGTTGAAATGGAAGACAGTCGTTGGTTTAAACAAGTAGGACGCAGGAGTGTAGAACTACAAGAAACAGTTAGGAATGTATGATTGATTTTCATGATAAAGTATTAAATGCGATTGTGCAACAAGCAGACGCAATGATTTCAAAACACAAAATTAATGTTGAGGTATTAACAAAGAATGCAAGTGGTGTTGCAGAACACCCTGACTTAATGAAGACAGTGGAAGACGAGTTATCTCAAATAGCACACTGGAAAGATATTAAGGACGTTGCAATCAATAATTTTGATTTTCATTCTAAAAAGAATCTTGTAGAATAGTCCCGTCTGTAGTATACTTATATTATGGATTTTTACACAAATGTATGCAGGACACGTGACAAGATTTTAGTAACAGGGTATCAAGGCAATAAGAAGGTAAAAGTTCAAGTTGCCTATCGACCTAATCACTACGTCAAATCTAAGAAAGGACAAACCGCTTATAGGTCTTTAGACGGACAACCACTTGAGGTTGTGAATCTAAATTCTATGGGTGGTGCACGTAAGTTCAGAGAACAATATGAGCAAGTGGAAGGATTTGATATCCACGGTTATGACCGTTATGTCTACACTTATATTGCAGATAAGTTTCAAGGTACAATAGAACCTAATACCAAACTCATTCGTGTCGCCTCACTTGATATTGAGTGTGAGTGTGAAGAAGGGTTTCCTGACCCTATGGAAGCGAAAGAGAAAGTCAACGCAATCACAATCAAACCATTCGGTAAGAACTCAGTTACATTTGGAATCGGCCCTTGGGACGCACCTGATAATGTAGACTATGTCGATTGTCAAGACGAAGCATTCCTACTAGAAGAGTTTATTAAGTATTGGGACAAACAATCATTTGATATCATTACAGGTTGGAATGTAAACTCATTCGACATTACATATCTTTGTAATCGTCTTGATAGATTATTTGGTGACGGGTATCACAAAAAACTTTCGCCTTGGAGAATGTCAGACGTAAGAGAATTCACGCAGTATGGTTATCAAAAGAATCAAGTATACACATTGTATGGTGTTAATGTTCTTGACTATCTTGAACTGTACAGAAAAAATACATTTATTAAACAAGAGAGTTACAAACTTGACCACATAGCACAAGTTGAACTGGGTAAAGGTAAATTAGATTATTCAGAGTACGGTTCTCTACACACATTATACAGAACTAATTATCCACTGTTCTTGGAATACAATGTCCGTGACGTGGAACTGATTGAAGAACTAGAAGACAAACTAGGATTCATTGAACTGATTCAATCCATGGCGTATACTGCCAAGTGCAACTACGCAGATACATTTGGAATGGTGAAGTATTGGGAAACCATTATCTACAACTTCTTGAAAGAACAGGGAATCCAAACACCGCCACAGAAATTACGTGGACAAGAAAAGACCAGTAAGATTGCAGGTGCATATGTCAAAGAACCATTGGTTGGTGGTCATGACTGGGTTGTATCGTTTGACTTAAACTCACTCTATCCACATATCATTATGCAGTATAATATCTCGCCTGAAAAAATGATTAGGGGTAAGGTAGATACTTCTGTAGAAAAATTACTCACTGGTAAACAGACAATCAAAGGTGATTATGCTGTAACACCAAACGGTGCACAATTCAAAAAAGACAAACAAGGTTTTCTTCCTGAACTCATGGAACAATTCTATGACGAGAGAAAGTTATGGAAGAAGAAAATGATTACGTATCAGCAGGAGAGACAACAGAAAGGTCTTGACGCAAAACGCAAAAGAGAACTGGACACACTAATCAAACGTGCGTATAACAATCAACAGGTTCGTAAGATTGCATTGAACAGTGCTTATGGTGCTCTTGCTAATCAGTGGTTTGCATTCTTTTCTGTAGACCTCGCAGAAGCGATTACGACTTCGGGTCAATTGATTATTCAGTGGGGTGAGAAAACAATCAATGATTGGTTGAATCAAGTTCTCAAGACAGAAGACAAAGACTATGTGATTGCAATCGATACTGATTCATTGTATATCACTCTTGACGATTTGGTGAAACAAGTCTTTCCCGAAGATACACCGAAGGCGAAAATTATTGACTTCATTAATACTATCGCAGAAGATACTATTGAACCTGTACTTGCAAAAGGATATGATAAACTTGCAAAAGATACAAATGCATTCCAACAGAAAATGCAAATGGGTCGTGAGGTAATTGCAGACAGAGGTATTTGGACTGCTAAGAAAAGATATATCCTGAACGTGCATGATAACGAAGGAGTCAGACTCAGAGAACCAAAACTCAAAATGATGGGCATAGAAACTGCAAAGTCTTCTACACCACAATGGGTCAGAACAAAACTAACAGACGCATTTGGTGTTGTCATGAACGGAACAGAACAAGACCTATGGAAGTTCGTTGAAGAAGCACGAAGAGACTTTAGAACGCTACCGCCTGAGGAAGTTGCATTCCCTAGAGGTTGTCGTGGTCTCAGACAGTATTCAGATAGGACAACTATCTACAGTAAAGGAACACCAATACACGTAAGAGGTGCATTGTTATACAATCACCTACTCAAAGAAAAGAATCTTGATATGAGATACGAAGTAATCAAAGAAGCAGAACAATTACATTTCTCTTACTTGACTACACCGAATCCTATCAATGAGAATGTGATATCATTTACAGGTGGATTACCAAAAGAGTTTGACCTGCATAGATTTATTGACCATGATATGCAGTTTGATAAAGCATTTGTCGAACCACTTAAAGCAGTCATTAGTTTGATTGGTTGGAACCCTGAACCCGTTGCAAGTCTTGACAGTTTCTTTGCGTAATAAATACAACCCTTTCATAAATAAAGGGTATGTATGAATATAGAGCAAAAATTTTAAAAGTAATAGATGGCGATACAGTGGACGTGGATATCGACCTAGGTTTTGGCGTAGTCTTAACAGATGAAAGAGTCAGAATGATGGGCATCGATACCCCCGAATCACGCACTAGAGATAAGATTGAAAAGAAATTTGGTCTTGCTTCTAAGGCACGTCTTAAAGAAATTTTAGGAAACGAAACTATATTACAAACGCAAATTAATAGAAATGGCGAAGATATGAAGGGGAAGTTCGGTAGAATATTAGGCGACTTCCAAATTGAACTTGACGGTGAAACTAAACTTGCTACCCAAGTATTAGTAGAAGAGGGACACGCAGTTCCTTACTTTGGTGGTTCTAAACAAGAAATCAAAGAACAACATATGATTAATAGAAAAAGATTAATTGACGAAGAAGTTGTAATAATGTCTTACGATATGGCAGGGGTTCAATAATGTTAATAGAGTGGATGGACGTATTTTATATAACCATGATAGGTATAATATTTGCATTCATAATTCATATTGAAACAGAACTGCATACAATTAAGACTATGATTGAAGAAGTCATAAAGTTTGATGAATCTAAAAGAATTAAGAACGGTAACGGGCACAAAAAGAAATAAAAAACCCACTTACGAAAAACCGCTATACATAGTATAATGGTTATACATTATGGAGAAGTGTTATGTCATTTATTAAAGACTTAGTTAAGTCCACTGGGAACGAATACGCTAGTGTTGTTTCCGATGGCGTGGCAGCTGGAGACGTTGACTCGTTTGTTGATACGGGTTCATATATCTTCAATGCCTTATTGAGTGGTTCACTAAAAGGTGGATTACCTAAAAACAAAATCACTGCACTTGCAGGTGAGTCTGCCACTGGTAAGACTTTCTTTGCATTGGGTATGGTCAAACAGTTCTTGGAAGACCACCCTGAAGCTGCTGTGATTTACTTTGAATCAGAATCTGCACTAACGAAAGATATGATTGAGGAAAGAGGAATCGATTCCAATCGTATAGTTATCGTGCCTGTAGTGACGGTTCAAGAATTCAGAAACCAATCGCTGAATATACTTGATAAGTATCTTGAGACAGACGAGTCAGAACGTCCACCTATGATGTTTGTACTTGATTCTCTTGGTATGCTATCAACTACTAAAGAGATTGAAGATACTGCAGAAGGAAAAGAGACAAGAGATATGACTCGAGCACAAATTACTAAAGGTGCATTCAGAGTTTTAACTCTTAAACTTGGACGTGCAAAAGTGCCAATGATTGTAACCAATCACACTTATGACGTTATCGGTTCCATGTTCCCACAAAAAGAAATGGGTGGTGGTTCAGGTCTTAAGTATGCGGCTTCTTCAATTATATTCTTGTCAAAAAGAAAAGAGAAAGACGGTACAGAAATCATTGGTAATATTATTCATTGTAAGAATGCTAAATCAAGATTGACTGTAGAAAACAGAATGGTAGATGTCAGACTTACCTATGATAAAGGTCTTGATAGATACTATGGTTTGTTAGACCTTGCTCTTGCCTTTGACGTATTCAAGAAACAAGGAACGAGAGTTCTTTTACCAACAGGTAAAACAGAATACGGTAAGACAATCAATAATAATCCTGAGAAGTATTTTACCGAAGACGTAATGGAACAATTAGAAGTAGTAGTTAATGAGTATTTTAAGTATGGAAAATCAAGCGAGACTGGAACAGACGATTCTCAAGAATCTAGTTCTTAACGAAACATTCAGTAGAAAAGTTCTTCCTTACATTAAAGGTGAATACTTTACTGAGGCAGATGAAAGAACTGTATTTTCAGAAATACAGGAATACTTTCTAAAGTTCAACCAACCCCCTACAACCGAAGCACTTCTCATAAATCTAGATAGTAATGAAGATTTATCTGATAACATTCTAGGTTCAGCAAAAACGGTTGTAGCGGGGTTTGGTTCTTTTTTGGAAGATACACCCGTAGACTGGTTGACAGAAGAAACTGAGAAGTGGTGCCAAGACAGAGCAATCTATCTTGCACTTATGGACAGTATTGAAGTCGTAGACAAGAAGTCTCAAAGGTCTACTGGTGAGATTCCTGAACTATTGAAAGACGCCTTATCAGTTACATTTGACGCAAACGTAGGTCATAATGTATTAGAAGACGCAGACAAAAGATTTGATTTCTATACAACAGAAGAAGAGAAGATACCTTTTGATTTAGAATACTTCAACAAAGTTACCAAGGGTGGATTACCAAACAAAACTTTGAACATTTGTCTCGCAGGAACAGGTGTTGGTAAATCATTATTCATGTGTCACTGTGCTTCTGCTCACTTACTTATGGGTAAGAATGTATTATATATTACCATGGAAATGGCAGAGGAAAGAATCGCAGAAAGAATTGATTCAAACATTATGAATGTACCAATCAAAGAACTGCCTGATATGTCCAAGTCAATGTATGGTAAGAAGATTGAGAAACTAAAAGACAAAACAAAAGGCAGAGTATTCATTAAAGAATATCCTACAGCAGCTGCTCATGTTGGACACTTTAGACACTTACTACAAGAACTAGAACTCAAGAAAGATTTTAAACCCGATATAATCTATATCGATTATCTAAACATATGTGGGTCATTACGTATCAGGCCTGGCGCTGGTGCAAACTCTTATACATTGGTCAAGAGTATTGCTGAAGAAATGCGTGGTCTTGCGGTTGAATATGACGTACCTATTGTTAGTGCAACACAAACAACTAGAAGTGGATTTGGTTCTACTGATATTGGTTTGGAAGATACTTCTGAATCCTTTGGACTGCCTGCAACTGCAGACTTTATGTTTGCATTGATTACGTCCGAAGAACTAGAAGAGTTAGACCAAATGGTGGTCAAACAATTGAAAAACAGATACAACGACCCTACAGTATTCAAAAGATTTGTAGTGGGTGTTGATAGAAGTCGTATGAAATTCTATGACTGTGAACAAGAAGCACAGGAAGAACTCGTTGATAGTGCAATCGCACAGGAAGACGACACGCCTGTAATGGACAGAAATGAGAAATTCAGGGACTTTAAGATATAAAAATACCTAAATAGTAAGACAGTATGGTATTATTATGGCAAAGAATTTGAAATCGCAAGAGGTTATCGATTTAATACAACAGAAAGTTACATTAAAGAAACAACTGAGACTTGCAAGAAAAGATAAGAATGATACAGAGGTGCAACGCCTCTGTGGTGCTATATCTACAATTGAAGAACACCTAAGTTCGACACCACTTCAAAAATCATAAATAGTAGACAGACACTAGAAAAGGTGATATTCTACTATTATGGCAGTTAAAAACTTACACTTAGAACATTTAGAAGACGAGATTATCAATAATGGTATTGATGGTGGACGTTCTGCTATCTACTTCCTTATGGAACTACGCAAAATGCTCAAGGGTAATAGTAGTTCACGTGTAAACATGACTGTCAAATGGGACGGTGCACCTGCTATATGGGCAGGGCCTCACCCTGAATCAGGTGAGTTCTTTGTTGCAAAGAAATCTTTATTCACCCAAAAACAATTACACTATAAATCAGAACAAGAAATCAAAGACGCACCTGAACTTACAGGTGACCTATAAGAAAAATTCCTTACTTCATTTAGATATCTTTCAAAAGTAGGCATGAAAGAAATCCTACAAGGTGATTTAATGTATACTAATGATAAAGGTTCTACTAAATTTGATGACGGTAAGTACATTACATTCCAACCTAATACAATTCTATACGCAGTCAAAGAAGATTCAGACTTAGGTAAAAGGATTAAGAAATCAAAAATGGGTATCGTATTTCATACCACATACAGTGGTTCTACCATAGAAGGATTAGGTGCTAAGTTTGGTGCAAATATAAGTGGACTAAAACAAGGTGACGTTTGGATAGATGACGCAACATATAAAGACGTTAGTGGTACAGGTTCAATGACTGCTAAAGAAGCAATGCATTTATCTAAGATACTAACCGCAACAGGTAAAGCATTCCATGGAATCAAGAAAAATGATTTAACTAAGTTCCAAAAAGTTATGGCAACTATGGAAGCAAAAGGTGCTTCGGGGGCAACATATAAAACATATGCTAACTCACTTATACGCACAGGTGGTAAATTCAAACCAAACTCTCAAGACTACATAAACTATGTTGGTAAATATTGGGAAGAAAAAATAGTTGCAAAAGTAAAACAAGAAAAGACTAAGAATATCAAAAGAGAGATTGGACAAGATTTAATTAAAGAATTAAATGGATTAAGAAAAATGATTGATAATCTTACTGCTTTCCAATCATATTTGGTAGAAGGTAAAATGTTAATTATCAATTGCCTTAACAGAGTTAAGGGTATAGGAACATTTAAGAAAACAGATAAGGGATTTGAAGTAGTAAATCCCGAAGGGTACGTAGCAATCGATAAAGAAGGTGGTGCAGTTAAACTGGTAGACCGTATGGAATTTGCCTATAATAACTTCACTGCACAAAAGAATTGGGATAAATAGAAGTATGTATGACGATTTAGTAATAGAAAGCGCAGAATACCAAGGTAAGAAGGTCAAACTAAATGACCCTATCAGAAATCCTAGTGGTAGTAAAAAGAAGTTCAAGGTCTACGTTAAGAACGATAAAGGCAATGTTGTTAAGGTTGAGTTTGGTGACCCTAATATGGAAATCAAACGTGACGACCCTAAGAGATTAAAAGCATATCGTGCTAGAATGAACTGTGATACAGACCCAGGCCCAAAATGGAAAGCAAACTATTGGTCTTGCTGGCAGTGGAGAGCAAACGCACCAGTAGATGACGATGTCAAATATGACTTTGAGTATTTCTTAGGTGAAGTAATGTCTATGAAAACTAGACTTAAAATGAAACAAGCATTCAGAAAGAACAAAGCAAAAATAATGAGGGCAAGAAAGAAAGCTGCCAAGAAACCTCAACTACAGAAAGGTCAGATAGAAAAGAAAGCAGAACTACAGGCACGTAAAGCAATAGAAAAGAAAATTCTTAAAGGTAAATCCAAGAAAGATTTAGGTGTTGGTGCAAAAGCAGCCCTTGAAAAACAAATGGCAAAGAAACAAAAAGCAATTAAAAAGATTGCTATGAAGATACGTAAAGACGTAATCGCAAAAGAGAAAGCAAAAATCAAAAAGAAACTTGGGGGTATGAATGAAGAGTTTGCACTACCAAAATATCCAGCACAGACTGATATCAAATTCAAAGAGGACGATTGGGTAATCGGTGACCCTGAGAAGGCATATGAGTATGACACTTCTAAGACTGGTGAACAAAACATGGAAATCATGAACGACTTGGTGGATAAAGAAAGAGAGACAATGAAATGAAAACATTTAAGTCATTCAACGAAGCAAAAGAAAAAGGTGCTACATTTACATTTGGTAGATTCAATCCACCCACCACTGGTCACGCAAAACTAGTCAAGAAGTTAGAACAATCTTCCAAAGGTGGTTATGTGCCTTTAATTTATACTTCACATTCAAGTGACCCTAAAAAGAATCCTCTTAGTTACAAACAAAAAATTACATACCTCAAGAAGTTTTTTCCTAAAATTGGTGTTATCAATACACCTGCACGAACTATCTTTGAAATTGTAGTAGACCTACACAACAAAGGATATACGAATGTACGTATGGTTGTAGGTTCAGATAGAGTCAAAGAGTTTGATATGCTTGTTAAGAAGTATAACGGACAAAAAGGAAGACACGGTTTCTATAAATTCAATTCAATCGACATTATATCTGCTGGTGAACGTGACCCTGACGCAGATGACGTATCGGGAATGAGTGCAAGTAAAATGAGAGCACTTGCAGGTGAAGGAGACTTTGACGCATTCCAAGACGGTGTTCCAAGTAAAAACAAAAGATTGGCACAGTCATTATATAAAGACGTTAGAACTGGTATGGGTATCAAAGAAGAAACCGTACCATGGTATATCAGAGAAGATTTAATAATGGAAGGTGTTTATGACCAAGGAATATTCAAAGCAGTATTTCTCATGGGTGGGCCAGGCAGTGGTAAATCCACAGTCGTAGATAGACTTGCACTAAAACCACTAGGTTTAAAACTTGTAAACACAGACAAAGCATTTGAAGTGGGACTAAAGAAAGCAGGTTTAGGACTAGACTTAAGAGGTGCAGACTTTTCTAAGGTTGACCCTGTACGTGCGAAAGCGAAGAAGATTACAGGTATGAATCTAGACAATTATATTGAAGGAAGACTAGGACTTATATTTGATACCACAGCTGCTAAGTCTACTAAGATTTCAAACTATAAGAAAATGTTAGACAAACTAGGATACGACTATAAAATGGTATTCGTAAATACTTCTTTAGAAAACGCACAAGCAAGAAATGATAAGAGAGCAAGAAAACTACCACCTGAAATTGTAAAAGGTGATTGGGACGCCTCACAAAAGAATGCAAATAAGTTTAGAGCAATGTTCAAGAAAGATTTTGTAGAGATTAGTAATGACGATGACGTTAAATCATTAGAGAAGAAAGCAGACCAGTTGTATAGTAAACTACTTACATGGACAAGTAAGTTCCCTAGTAACAAAATGGCAATGGCATGGAGAGAACAAGAACTTCTTAAGAAGAAGTCTAAATAAACATATGAGAGTATCAAAAACTTACAAACAATCCGAATGGTTAGTAGAAGGGCCAGAAGAAATGGCGTCTCTCAAAGCAGACCAAGCACGTGAAGTTGAAGATTTGAAACGAAGACACGAAGACGAAGTTGAAAATCTTAAACTAAAACACGAAAGAGAATCGGAAAGACAATCAAAGAAAGACGAAGCAGAAGCCGAAAGAGAATCACAACAAGAAGATACTCTACCTGATATCGAAGACTCAAAATATTTACAAGACGCTGTTGACGAAGGTAAGTTAGTTGCAGACGACTTAATGATTATTGATAGTGCAATTAAATCTATCAAACAGGAAATGGTCAAGTCTCTTAAAAAGAATAGAGAAGCAGGTGTTAACTTTATCAATAGCATGTTTAAGAGTGCTGGACTTAAATCTAAAGTCAGTGCGAAGATGCAATCCAAAGGAAGATTATTTCTTAAGCAAGAACTTGTAAAAGAAAATGAAGTTGCGAAGAAACTTAAAAAGATAAAGGGATTGACAAAAGACCAACTTAGAGTATTATCTACATTACCTACACCAATGTTAACAACAGTAATTAATCAACTATCTACATTGGTAATGAGTGAAGATAAGGAAGAACAGGACAGAGATGTTAAACATAAAGATGGTACTCAACCTAAAAAGTATTACAAAGGTTTAGATAAAAAAACTAAAGACGCTAGAGACGCACACTTCAAAGCAAAGAAGACAGGGCCTGCGCCTGGCGATGAGGACGCAAAAACTAAGAAATCAATTCATACTAAAAAGTTTGAAAAAATGTTTGGGAAAGACTAAAATGGCTGGTAACAAAAACGATAACGGTGTATTAGAAATAGGGACAGACGAAATTAGGAAATCATATTCCGAAGACACGCCTGGCCAAAACGTGGAATCATTTATCAAAGAACAAGAGAAAGCATTCCACGAAGAGAAGAATAGAACTAAGAAACATTTCTCACAGGTATTTGGTAATCCTTTACAAGGTTATCCTCACAACGAAGAGTTTGAAGTCAAAGAAATCAAAGAAAATCAAGAAATATTTGAGAACGAAGCAGGTCTCAAAAAGAAAGCAGAAAAGTCAGGAATATCACTTGGTATTCTAAAACAAGTTTACAATAGAGGACTTGCCGCTTATAAAACTGGTCACAGGCCAGGTGCTACTGCCCCACAATGGGCAATGGCAAGAGTCAACAGTTTTATCACCAAGGGTGAAGGTACTTGGGGTAAAGCAGACTCAGATTTAGCAGACAAAGTCAGAGGTTCAAAGAAATAACATAATGGAGTAAGTGGTCATGGTCAATGAGGACTGGTTAAGTAAACACGGAACTCATGAACAATACGTCATTAGAACGTATGATTCAACAACAGACTGGATAGATACTACCAAAAAAGAAATGGTTTATGCCCTTGCGGGCAATGGGTGGCAAATCCTGTATAAACGTGACGAAGAATATGGGACAGGTAATTCATTAGTGCCAGGCACTAAGTTTATGTTACCTGATAATGTGAAATATAAAATTTTAAATAAGGAGAATATAGATTCAAAGTTGGTTCTCAAAGTTGAGTTTATATAAATAAAGGTAGTATGAGTAATATACAAGATTGGAAATCAGAACTGGCTAAAGTTCGTGCTTTCGTAAAGAAGGACGCAGAACCTGTCGTTGAAAAAACACAGGACGATATCATTGCGGAAGAAATTGACGCACTATTGGACGGTTTCGAGGAACCAATCGTTGAAACTCAAGAATCCGATGTAAACACAGACAAACTTATTGAAAAAAATATGTTAGGTCGCCTTGCAAAATCATTGGACTTAAACGAAGAAAAAAAATCAATGCTTTTTAATTATTTTGAAAAGGGAGAGTTAATCCAATGAGCATAAACAAATTATCAAATGACTTAGTTGAAGCAACTAAGAAAGTCTTAACCAAAGAAGAAGAATACAAAGACTTCTTTCAAAAAGTAATGAAGAAATTCGGTGTCAAGTCGCCAGGCGAGTTATCAGGTGACAAAGAAAAAGAATTCTACAATTACATTGACAAGAATTGGAAAGGTAAGAAAGAAGATATCGACAAAATGCAGGAGTGGATTTCTGCTGGTGGTGAAAGACGTAGAGTCAAAGAAGGCGACTCTAGAAAAACTAAAGTCGAAGACGTAATCAGAGGTATGTGGGAAGAGTCTGCTGGAGAGTAATATGCATTTTCAAGGTAACGTATTCCAAGAATTAAAAGAAAAAAAGAACGTCTTAGATAAAGACGGGAAAGTTGACGCACTTGGCCCATACGGTAAGTCAAAACTTACTGGTATGGAAGTAAATGCATACTTCAAAAAGAATAAGGTAACAGACCCTAAAGTCAAGAAAGCAGTAGAAGTTGCATTAGACCTTGCTGGTGCACATTCAGTTGCAACTAAAGAAATTGCAAAGTTCTATGGTAGAGCAATGCTTAAGTCTAAGGAAGTTCAAAAAGCACTTAAGTATGCAAACGAATCATTCGTTGATTTTGAAGTTAGTGAACTTTCAGAAGAACTTTTAAATGAAAAGAATTTAATGCCCGCACTACAGAAAATTGTTTCTGATAAAAGTGCAGCTAAAGTTGGTGGAGTCATGATTGATATGTTCACTGCAAGTGTTATAGTAAAGGCCTATGACGCAGTCAACGACTCTAACAAAGCAAAGATGGAAAAGGCAAACATTAACATTCTAGTTAAACTCGCACATAAAGTTATGGGTATGAAAGAAGAACTAGAAGAAAAGATTGTAGGAACTGGTGACGCAATCAGTAAAATCTTTAAAACTAAAGATAAGAAAGAGATTGACGGTATCGCAAATCTTATGAACATGACCAGTCTTAAAGTTCTACAGTCAATGCAGAAACAAAATCCAAAAGGTTTTAAAAGAATGGCTGCTAAAATGGGCGAACTACCTGCTATGGAAGAAATCGAAGAAGGTTACTTCATGAAAGAATTTGAAGACGGTGAATACATAAAAGGTGATGAAAAAATGTATGTTGATATCATCAAAAAAGGTGGTGGTAAGAACATAAAAGTTTACGCACCTGACCGTAGAGACCCACAGTTAAGTATAGAGTTTGACGGTGGTAATCTCAAAAAAATGCAAAAGGAATTATCCAAAAAAGGTGACGGAACAGAAGCAATAGAAGAAGGTGCAGTATCAGCCGCTCAAAGAGCTGCAATCGCAATATCTAAGAAAGAAAAAGCAGGGAAGCCTGGATATGATAAAGAAGGTAAGTCTCTTAAGAACAAGAAAGAAGAAACTATAAAAGAAGGGACATGGAAAGTACCTGATAATAAAAGAGAATTAGCAGTATTAGCTGATATGTTAATGAAACCATATCCTGCTACCAAACCTGCTGATGTTAATAAGTTCATGGATATGTTACCTGTAGGTGACGATATGTTGTATGATGACTTAGACGAAATTTCATATGAAAAAACTGGGAAAATGGATAGAGACGGTTACCCTGAATTAAAAAGACCACTGGTCAAAATGAAAAAGTTCGATAAAGTTTTTGTAAATGTAATTGCTGGTGAAGCATTACAAAAAGAGAAATGGATTAGAGGTAAAACCTCAGGCAATAAATTTATCATGACACACCACTCATTTGGCCCTCAAGCTTCAATGGAATCAGTAGAAGAAAAAGTCATGAGAAAAAAAGGTAATATCAAACGTGGTAAAATGATGAAACTGGACATGAGTTTTGACAAAAAACAAAGTGTTATGGACGCATACAGACAAATGTGGGAAACAGATTTAGAAGAAGCAAAAGATTTAGACCCAGCAACGATTGGTAATATCGCTGCCATGACTGATAGAAATGACCACAATAAAGCATTAATGACTCTTGCAAATGCAATGAAAGAAAAGAAAGCTGCAAAAATGTTAGAGTTGTTATCACAAATGCATAAAGCAAATGGTTCAATGAGTTCTGACATGATGGCAATGCGTAAGGGAATCTATGATGAACTTATGAAAAAGTCTAAAAAAATGTACAAGAATCACAAAGAAATCAATGGTGCATTTTAATGTCGGATAAGAACGTAGGATTAGACGCAAGGTATAAGTCTTTTAAAGAGAGAATCAAGAAACTTGGTTACATAAAAGACACTGCCAAAAAAGTAAACAAAGTAATCGAAAAAGTCGGTGACTTTGGTATGATGTCTGACGCAGGGAACAAGAAAGTTGCTCGTGCAGTTGCACAGAGTAAAAACGAAAAGGATTTACGAGCAAGACTAGAGAAACTCAGCAAAATGGCTGGTGGAAAATATGTCGAAGCAAGTGAAGATGAAGTTATCATGAGAGCTGTTAATGCTTTAGACTATGGTGCAAAGGGTACACAGAAACACGCAGATGCGAATGTTATGGTACAACTTGCGTCTATAGACGATACAGGTAAAGATACAGACGTGAGAACAGATGACATGAAAAAGACGAAAGTCAAGGCAGGTGATGCAAGTAAAGTATATAAAGCTTTAATGAGTATCAAAGCGCCACTCAGGTCTAAATACTTAAACATGATGCAGAAGGACTCGAAAGGGTTCAAGAAAGCATTTGACGCTGTCTTAAAGGTAGCGAATAAATAAACGAGAGGAAATAAAAATGGCACTATGGGGAATTACAGACGGTTCAGAAGCGAAACCTAAGTACCTTAACCAAGAGGACAAGAACAACACTGTGGCAAAACCACATGGTTGGGAGCTTCAAAAAGCTGTAGGTTCAAGAACACTTACTGAGACATTAGTCGCAGTTGGTTCAGCAACCAATCTTTCTACTGCCCTTGCAGAGGCTACTATTTCTGCCGTACACTTTGACGCAACAACATATGCTCAAGGTGATACAGGTAAAGTTGTAGTAGTTTACAACGAACTTGTAAATGTAACCAACGGTGCTACACTAACAGTAACCGCTACAGGTGGGTCTAACCCAACTGCAACGGCAGCTGCTCAAACTGGTGTTAACAAAGTTGAATTCACATTTACTGTTCCTTCAAGAACTCACACCGCCTCAATCGGTGCTCAAACAATTTCAGGAACAATTGTTGACGCCGCTGGTGGAGCTGCTTCAGACAAAGTCATGGCAGCTGGTGATGTAATTGATGCAGGTGGAGCTGGAACAGGTGGAACAGCTACAATAGCAGTCGCTTAAAGATAAGGTAAATATATTATGACAACCAATTTCGACAATAGTGGTGCAGCTACATTAGGGAACTGTGATGTTTCTATGCTCACCACTGTCTGCAATAAAGACATGATTACTGATGCAGAATTTGACGCATTATGGGAAGGAAACAAGAAAAGGTTCTATGTACACCAAGCATGGCCTATACTTTTCGATGGTGTCGATAAGGACGGTAATGCTGGTGTTTACGTCTGTACAGACGAAGCAGACGCAAAGGTTAAACTGAAACAGTATTTAAATGATTGTCAGACTGGATATGTAAGTGAAGGTACAGACAGTTACCTTGTTAAAGTATACGAAGGTTCTGATATTCGTTGTTTATACCAACTATTAGCTATCAAATTCAAAGGTTCAGGTTTTGAAAATGACGATAGTGGGTACGGAATTGCAAAAGACCCTGACCTTCAAAAAGTTTGGGAAGCAAACGGTCAAACAGGAGATTACAGAGATAAAACTGTGGTCACTGAATGCACTATGACTTTACCTTTATCAAACGGTGTAAGTTCACGTGAATGGTTTTATTCTTGGATGGTACAAAATAGTCACTTTGAAGCAATACACACAGCGCTTAAAGCAGACGGTTACGAACATGTATTAAATTCACTCAGTGGAAGTGTTCAAAAACAATACGCTTTAGATATTTTTAACTTAATGAAAGATACTATTGTTGACAACATTCCAAGAGGAGTACACGCAGGACAAAGTACAGAAGCGACTCCTGTTTTCGGGTATGTAAATGATAATAAAACTCCAGCATATTCGTTAGGATTGCAACACCAACACCCTAACTATGCTGACTTACCTGATAACATAAAACCCTGCGGTTGGCCATTTACAACAACAAAAATTGGTGGACAATATCCACCATTCGATTAAGAGGTAAACAATGAAAATTAAAGTATTAGGTTCAGAAGCTGCTTGTGGTACATCTACTACTAATGGTTCTAACTTTGGCAGTTCAACTGCAGTTAGACTATGCAATAGTGGTGGCACAGACAGATTAGTATCAGTTGAGACATCTGCAAATTCACTTATCGGTACATTTACACTAAAAGCAAATAGTGTTGAGATTGTACAGAAAGACCCGTCAGATGAAATCTTTGCCGCCCACGCTTCAGTTTTAGGTGTTGGTGTTGCAATAACTTCTTAAAGGAAGAAATATATTATGCCGTATCAAGTTACGATGGACAGAACCCTGTCCGAAACTGACATAGACAGACTAATTCAGTCTGAATTAAGTCGTAGAAAATACAATACTATTCACACCGAGAACACAGACGAAGAATTCATAGCAAAATGGAAAAAAGATATTGCGATGATGCAACAAATTTATCCTACTGGTAGATTTAGAAATATCCGCTGGTATGCTGAAGGTAATCAACCAGCAATGAATCCTGATGACCCGTTAGGTCTTGAAGCACACCCCACAGAAAATACTTGTACTATAATCTTTACTAGTTTTTGTCACCACTGCAGACCAGTTGGTTCAGATACTTATATATTCGGTAAATCTGAATCAATGATTGAACAAATACAGAACGACTGGGAAACGAATGGTCAAACAGGAGACTTTAGAGAAACATTAGGTCTTACAGATATGGCATTGTGGAATGATAATCCAGTTACTGGTGAAACAAGTGCAGATATAATAAAACGTTGGTCACTATTACCGCATGAAAAAGGATTTGCCATATCAGACCCTAGTAAGATAACATTTGTTCCTGTAATCGAATACTTTAAATCAATAGGTGTATCTCACCATGGATATTTTATTTTAGGTCAGAAACCTAAAGAATTTACTGAAATGATGAAAGTAGGTACAGAAAATAACAAGGGTGTAGAAACAATCAATGGAAAAGACAGAAGGGAATCACCAAGTGATTTTCCTTGGCCATGGCAATATGGAATGTCAGACGTAACTGGTGGAGAACTTACATTCATTCTTCAATATTTAAATTGCGAAGACGATATTGTAAATGGGCCTGAGGTTATTCAGGATTATGGTTGGCCAGGCACCAAATAAGGATAAATAAACATATGAAAACTTTCAAAACATATCTACAAGAAGACCTAGACCATTCTTATGAAGGAATGGGTGGTGAACACAATATAGATGACGCAGAAATTAAATCTAGACTTAATGCAATTTTAGGTTCTACTGCTTCTATGGAATTCATAAATCCAAAAGCTGCAGTTGCACAAATGGAAGCAAAACTTGCTTTACTTGGATTGTCGCATGACGGAAATATAAACGACATGGACATGAACGAAAGTGGTGAGTTTGAAATTTCTTTTAAACGTTATGGTGATATCATGGGTAAATCTGTAGATACACCTCATGACGAAATTGAAGAAGAGTCTATGAATTATACTATGAAAATCAGAACTGAGAAATTAGAATCAGGTTCATTCAAAGTATACGGTTCATTAGTCTAATCTTCTTCCTTACACTATATACTAGTGTAAACAAAAATATATTATTATGAGTCTATTTGACAAACTTACAGCGAAGAACTTCGCCGCCTACGCAATGAAACACTACGATGACCCTCAGTGTGAGGACATGGAAGATTTCTATGAAGACTTACGTAGGTTCCGATACCTTAAAAGACTTCTCTTTAGATACTATCAACATGGAGAACTTAGAGAACGTCTCATGCTCAATCACCTCATTTGTATTTTCAATGTCTTTGGATATGAAGCGTCAATGAGAATGTTAAAGTTTAAAATCAAAGACCAAGGTTACTGGTCGTCAATCAAAACAATGCTTATATATCTTGGATACATTGAAGAGGGGTTTGAAGTAGAGGTTCCAATAGACGAAACTCTTGCAATGACCCTTCGAGAGGTATAAATAGATATATGGCAACCCGAATAATAGATACACTTATTGTCTTCCGTATACTTAAGATGTTAACTACACCTTTTGAGAAGACGCAAGCGTATAAGTTTGGGTTCATTGATAAGAACGGTAAAAGAATCACACACAAACCCGACCCTAACAACAAGAATGTAAAACTAGAGAATAAACCTTCTACGTCTGCCGAGAAAGCGTCACTTACACCATTACATAGATTAGTATTCAATCTAAAAAAACTTATAGAAAAAATACCATTTGGTAAATCAGCATTTGCCTCATACGCAGTAGCACTCGCATTACTCAAAGAAGAAACAAGATTAACAGAAGACCAAGCAGACTAGTTATGTGAAAAGTTTTACAGACATTTGAAGGAGAGAGATTTAGTTACGTCTGAGACATTACAAGAAACTATAAATCTTGGAGACTTGGAAGTTGGACACACATATCATACTAGAATGCCTATCCTTCAAAACGATTTGAAATACTCACATAAATCACCTATACAAATTGTTGCAGAACATAGTATAGTATACGGTGTTAGGGTTTACATAGGATTCCTAAACGAACACAGAGTTTTGGTAACAGCAGACGATGTTTATTGAAGAAGTATTAAATATTGACAACATGGTTTTCAAACCTCAGACGGAGTTGAAGAAACCTAAGTATGACAAAATTAAGATTTGGGAAGACGGTTGGGAGAGAATCCAAGTCGCACCACCGCCTGCAAATAATTCTACACAGACACTAGACGATATCAAGAAGATACAAAACGAATTGGAACGTGCTACTGAAACTGTCAAACAACAATACTTAAACTGTGACGAGGATTCTTCTTACTATATCAAAAAGTATATGGAAGATAATGACTTGGAATACGATAATGATAATATCGAATTCATGGAAAAACAATGTAGTCCAGTCATAAGACATTTCAAAAACTTCTTCAACAGACCTAGACCATATCAAATTGCAGATAAACTAGGAATTAAGTTTGACCCATACGTAACACCAACTGCTCAGACTCCTTCTTATCCAAGTGGTCACGCAGTACAACCAAGAGTAGTTGCACATTACTATGCCGAAAAATATCCTGAACATAGTGAAGGATTGTATAGAGGTGCACACATATGTGGTTGGGGTAGAGTACAAGCAGGTTTACATTATCCTTCTGATTACACTGCAGGAATACAAATCGCAGATGATTTAATGGGATTCTTAAAAGAAGGTGAACTATCAGAAGATGCACCAGTGAATTCAACAGGGAGTGGTATTGCAATGCCACCCACAATGAGAAAGAAAAGGAAACAAGACAAAAGATTCTTTGAGCTTTGGACTAGAAAACCAAAATAAATTATGAAATTTCTAAACTATTTGGCATTAGCCACCAGTCTAATGATAGCAGGTATCGCCGCCTATTTTTCAGTGATAGGTATGGGGATTATATTTGCTGGTGCGTATATGTCCACGATAGTTATGATGAGTGCACTGGAATTTGGTAAGATAGTTACAGCAGCCTATGTTCATTTGTTTTGGGACAAACTGAACTACATGAAATACTATCTTGCATTTTCAGTATTCATTCTCATGTTGATTACCTCACTGGGTATATTTGGTTTCCTATCTAAAGCAAACATAGAACAAACACTACAGGGTGATTCATACTCACTAGAAATGTCTATCATAGACAAAAGACTTGACGCAAAGAACAACGAATTACAGAGACTGGAAGACAGGATTGCAAACTTAGATAACATTATTGCAACTGCTAGACCGCAAGATAGAAACTATATCGACAGACGACAAAGAGACGAGAGACAAGAAATCGGAAATGATATTGACACAGTCGTGGACGATATAGTACAATTGAATGAAGAGAAATTACCTTTTCAAAGACTACAATTAGAACAAGAAGGGGAGATTGGGCCAATCAAGTACGTTGCAGAAATGATATACGGACAAGACGAGGCACAAAACTATTTGGACAATGCGGTAAGGTGGGTAATCATTGCATTGATATTTGTATTTGACCCTCTCGCACTATTGTTGTTGATAACTGCTACGAGTTTGATAGCAAATTATAAAGCGCCAGAACAACCAAGAATTGTTGTTCGAGTGCCGAAAAAAAACCTAAATAAGACTACATTCTTAGGAGAAAAAAATGAGTGAAGAAAGAAAAGCAGAAGACTTTCCATTAGACAAACCACACTTGGGTGATAATCCTAAAACTGATAAAGAAAGTGAAGGATATAAACTTATGATGAAATCTTACGAAAGTTCTATGAAAGAGTGGAATTATAAGTTAGAAAGGTGGTTAGAAGGGGAAGAAGTTGCAGGGATTGACTACCATGTTGTGCCTGACGGTGAAGGCGGAACTAAAGAAGAACCTGTAGAAGATTCTGAATAAAACACCTTGTTCAAACCATACCTATCTAGTATAATGGCTAGACATGATATGGTTAGAACGCAAATATTTGTCTATGGTGGCATCGAGACTCGATGTCTGCAAGTGGAAGAACGATAACACCCTAAATCACAGGTGTCCTTATTGTGGAGATTCCCAAAAGAATCAACACAAGGCAAGAGGATATCATTTTGCGGTTGACCAAAACTTTATTTACAAGTGCCACAATTGTGGTAAATCGACCTCGAGCGTCCACTTCCTGAAAGACCACTTTCCTGATATCCATAAGGAATATCTGAAAGAATATCTACAGGAGAAGGGTGGTAAAGTTAAAGTCAAGAAACGTAAAATGCCAAGTGCAAACGACTTTAAGTTTAAAAGTAAGAACATTCTAAATACGACTAGGGACGATTTGTCAGCAGTCGCTGTTCGGGCATGGGAGAAGACAGAGTCTAGAGAATACCTTCAAGACCGACAGATTGGCGAAGAACTTATTAGAAAATTATGGTATGTATACGATTCTAGTGTATTATCATATCTGAGTTCTAAGTATAAAGAAAGAAAACTTGGCAATGACCCTAGAATAGTTTTCCCATTCTATTCAGAGAATGGAGAATTGATTGGTGTAAGTGGCAGGGCAATCAACGACACGCCCCTGAGATACTTAACCATGAGATTCGTAGATGACGTACCACTCATCTACAACATCAATAATGTGGACAAGTCAAAGACTATCTATGTGACAGAAGGGCCGATAGACAGTCTATTCCTACCAAACTCTATAGCAGTTGGTGGTAGTGATTTTAAAAAGATACAACATCTAAAAAAGAATGCAATAATAATTTATGATAACGAACCACGCAATACAGTTATTCTAAAGAAAATCGAAGAAGTAATCGATGACGGTTACTCGGTTTGTATTTGGCATGATAGAAGAGTCGAAGGACTCAAAGATATTAATGATATGATTATGGACGGAATGACACAGAATGAAATCGTGGAAGTTATAAACTCTTGCACTTATTCAGGCCTTTCTGCTAAACTTAAGTTACAGGAGTATAAAAAAACATGACAGACAATGGAGATATTAAAGTCGTTAAAAGTGACGGCGCCCGTGTAGATATTGACCTAGACAAAATTCACATTATGGTATCCGCCGCCTGTAAAAATATTACAGGTATTTCAGAATCATTAGTTGAAATGAACAGTGGTCTTCAATTTTATGACGGTATCACTACCAAGGACATACAGAGTATTCTTATCAAGTCAGCCTCTGATTTGATTTCTTTACAAAGTCCTAACTATCAGTTTGTAGCAGCCAGACTTTTATTGTTTGCACTGCAGAAACAAGTATTTGGAACCAAGTGGAAGGACGGTAAAGACATATATCCTAGACTCTATGATATGATTAACAAAAACATAGAGCAAGGTGTATATACAAAAGAGATTCTAAAACATTATACAGAAGAAGAAATCGATACGTGCAATAGTTATATCAGACACCAAAGAGATTTTGATTTTACTTACGCAGGTTTACAACAAATAGTAGACAAGTATCTTGTACAAGATAGAAGTACAGGTGAACTCTATGAGACACCACAGTTTATGTACATGATGATTGCTATGACTTTATTCCAAAAGTATAATGGACACGGTGAGAAAAACAGATTGTGGTATGTAAAAAATTACTATGACGCAATCTCTACATTCAAGATTAATATCCCTACACCTATTATGGCAGGTGTAAGAACACCACTCAAACAATTTGCAAGTTGCGTATTGGTTGACAGTGACGATTCTCTTGATTCTATTTTCTCAAGTGATATGGCGATTGGAAAATATGTAGCACAACGTGCTGGTATTGGAATCAACGCAGGACGTATCAGAGGATTAGGTGCAAAGATTCGTGGTGGTGAAGTACAACACACAGGAGTTATACCATTCCTCAAGAAGTTTGAATCTACAGTTCGTTGTTGTACACAAAACGGTGTAAGAGGTGGAAGTGCAACAGTACACTTTCCTATCTGGCACCAAGAGATTAACGATATCATTGTTCTCAAGAATAACAAGGGAACAGAAGACAATAGAGTTAGGAAACTAGACTACTCTATTCAAATGAGTGAACTCTTTTATCAGAGATTCCTCAAAAACGAGGACATTACATTGTTCTCACCACACGTTGTAGAAGGTCTATATGACGCATTTGGAACGCCTGAGTTTGACGAATTGTACGAGAAGTATGAACGTGCAACTAGTATTCCAAAGACTAAGGTAAATGCTAGAGAATTGATAACAGATTTACTAAAAGAAAGAGCAGAGACTGGCAGAATCTATATCATGAATATAGACCACTGCAACACACATAGTGCTTTCCTTGACAAAGTGAACATGAGTAATCTTTGTCAGGAAATCACTCTACCTACAAAACCTATACAATCTATTGACGATTATAAAGGTGAGATTGCATTGTGTATTTTAAGTGCAGTCAACGTAGGTATTGTTAAGTTGGACGAGATAGAACACTTATGTGACCTATCAGTAAGAGCACTTGACGAATTGATTGACTATCAAGAATACCCTGTGAAAGCGGCTGAGATATCCACAATCAAGAGAAGAAGTCTTGGTATAGGATATATTGGTCTTGCACACTATCTTGCAAAGAACAAGGCACAATATGGAAGTGAAGAATCTTTGAACTTAGTACATGAACTAACAGAAGAGTTTCAGTATTCACTAATCAAAGCCTCTGTGCAGGTTGCAAAAGAAAAGGGTAAGAATGATTGGCACCACAAAACTAAGTATGCGAAGGGTATATTACCCGTAGATACGTACAAGAAGGACGTGGACGACCTAGTCAATATAAAATACAAAAAGGACTGGGAGGCGCTACGTGGCGAAGTCCTAGAACATGGTATGAGACATTCTACACTTAGTGCACAAATGCCTAGTGAATCGTCTAGTGTTGTATCAAATGCGACAAATGGTATTGAACCACCTAGAGACCACTTGTCAGTTAAAAAGAGTAAGAAGGGAACACTTAAACAGGTTGTACCTCAGTATACACAACTCAAGAATTTCTATACATTGCTATGGGATATGAAAGATAATCTTGGATATATCAAAGTAGTTGCAGTCATGCAGAAGTTCTTTGACCAAGGTATTAGTGGTAACTGGTCATACAATCCTGAGAACTATGAAAATGGTGAAGTTCCTGTGTCTGTTATGGCAAATGATTTACTCAATACTTATAAATATGGGTGGAAAACTTCTTACTACCATAATACTATGGACGGTAAGGAAGAAGACGTTATTAAAGAAGAATTACCTTCCGCAGTAGATGACGCAGCTAATATAATGAGTGGGCATGACCCATTCGATGAAGAGGATTGTGACGCTTGTGCCATATAAAGTAACTTGGAAAGAAGGCCCGAACTACGGGAAAGACGCAATCGGAGTTATGAATGACGATACAGTCAATTTCATAAGAGACCGATATGTAGTCTTGCGTAATGTTATACCAAAAGAAATGATAGAGTTTGCACTTAATACGTGGAAAACAATTGAAGCATTTCCCGAAGCAAAGTCAGTCTTCTTAGAAGGAGAGTTAGAACCGATACCCAATAGTCCTAAATCTTCACATAATACTTCTAGAGGTGGACACACAACACCTATGGGAGTTGCAATGCATAGGTTCTTATATAAAGAACTAGGAAAAAGAATTAATATGGACTTGCAAGAGACCTATTCTTTTGCTAGGAAATATGAAAGAGGTGCGTATTTAAAGGCACATTCGGATAGACCTTCATGTGAAATAAGTGCTACTATGTGTTTAGGGTATCAATCAGATGACGGTAAACCATGGAAAATATGGTTAGATAATACTAAGAATTGGGCAGACACATCTGATATGCCTGATGTTTTTAGGTCAACTCAAGGTATTCCAATCAGAAAAAGAAAGAATGCCATTTGTGTAGACTTAGAAGTTGGAGATATCCTCTTGTATCAGGGCCCAAATGTGGTACACTGGCGAGATACTTTTATAGGTGATTATTCATATCATATGTTCTTGC
>Ga0115011_10000333_pt1 | contig 40506 bp, 2 predicted proteins | sample TroAtlMetagenome_2_FD_88705 | JGI IMG/M metagenome (GOLD analysis project Ga0115011, IMG submission 88705) | Marine eukaryotic phytoplankton communities from Atlantic Ocean - Tropical Atlantic ANT8 Metagenome | ecosystem: Environmental > Aquatic > Marine > Oceanic | place: Tropical Atlantic... | reverse complement strand
CGTGGGAGCAGACAATGGAAGCGATTCCCGACGAAGCTCCGGGCCAGGAAGAGGTAATCAGATTACTTGCTCAGCTCTATCACAGTAACCTTCTTCGTTCCGGCGTAGCGGGAGACACCGGCAAGCTGTTCGAACGCTACAAGAAGCGCCGCCAGAAAGAGATCAAATCGAAACTGGCGAGCGTGATGTTCCTCCGGATTCCCCTGCTTGACCCGGACGCCTTTCTCCAGCGCACACTTCTGCTTGCGCGGGCCTTGATCAGCCCGCTGGGAGCATGCCTCTGGGTAGTGGTGGTGGGCTACGGGATCAAGGTGGTGATCGATAATTTCGACGCCCTTGCGATGCAGACGGATGGAGTGCTTGCCCCCTCTAATCTCCCGTTGCTCTACCTCGCCATGGTCGCAATCAAGGCTCTGCACGAATTCGGTCACGCCTACGCCTGTCGGCGTTTTGGAGGTGAGGTGCACACTATGGGGGTAATGCTCCTCATCTTCACCCCGGTCCCCTACATGGATGCCACCGCGAGCTGGAATTTCCGGAGTCGGTGGAAGCGAATTCTGGTAGCGGCGGCAGGCATGATCGTGGAGATATTCGTTGCTGCTATTGCGATCGTCATCTGGGCCAATACCGGGGGCGGGGTAGTTCACAGTCTGGCATACAATGTGGTCTTCATCGCATCAGTAACGACGATTCTGTTTAACGCCAATCCGCTGCTGCGATTCGACGGATACTATATCCTCTGCGATCTTCTGGATATGCCCAATCTCCACGGGCGATCAGCCAAGCTCGCCAGACACTGGGTCGAGCGCTACGCCTTCGGGTGTCGCAAGTCGAAAAGTCCTACGACCTCGCGGCGCGAAGTGGCGATCCTCGGATTCTTCTTTGTTGCCAGCAATATCTACAAGATCATCCTCTTTACGGGTATTGTTCTCTTCGTGGCGGATCGGTTCCTGATACTCGGGCTGATCATGCTCGTGATCTGTACAATAAGCTGGGTCTTCAGACCACTCGTCCGGGCTGTAAACTATCTTGCGACGAGCCCCGCGCTTGCGCGGACAAGGTTTCGGGCTGTGTCAGTGTCGCTGGGTGCTCTGGCCGTACTGATCTGTCTCCTCGGGCTCGTTCCTTTCCCGAGTCATTTTCGTGCTCCGGGTGTGCTACAGTCCGAGAATTATCGGCAGGTCTTCAGTGAGGCCGACGGTCACATTGCACGTTTGGTGATCCCAAGTGGCACGATCGTCAAGGAGGGTGATCCGGTATTGCAGATGAACGATCGTGAGCTCGACTGGGAGCTCCGGATTGCGAAGGCGAAGCTTGAACAGGCCCATATCGAGGCCCGGGAGGTAAGCATCGAGCGGGGATTCTCACCTGATCCCTTCGATCGAAGGATCGAAGCTCTGAAGAAAAATCTTAGCAATCTGGAGGACCGTCTGGATGCTCTCGTAGTAAGGGCCCCCGTAAGCGGGTGTTGGATTGCGCATGATCTTGACCGCAGCCTCGGGTTGTGGGTTCAACGGGGCGTGCCGCTGGGACATATCGTGCAGGACCAGTTCCGCTTCACTGCGGTAGTGTCCCAGCAACAGGCATCGAATCTGTTTTCGAATCGTATTCGGCATGGTGAGGTAAAGATTACCGGACAGTCTGAGCAGAGCCTTCGGGTCAGTAATCAAGAGGTTTTGCCAGCGGAGCAGAATCTTCTCCCATCGGCAGCTCTGGGATGGGTGTCGGGCGGAGAAATTGCGACGACTTCGGGAGATCAGACAGGCCGCCAATCCGCCGAACCGTTTTTTGAATTGAGGGCCCTAGTGGATGATCACCCCGATACAACCCTTGCGCATGGGTGCTCTGGAAAAATCCGTTTCCGCCTCGATCCGGAACCGCTGCTAAAGCAATGGATCCGGCAATTGCGGCAATTGTTGCAGACGCGCTATCAGATCTAACGCGTTTACAGGATGCCGGACGTCTCCCACCATCAGCGCACTCAGGCTTCGCAACCGGCGAAGTTGCCTCAGGGACTGGATGCGATCGCTCATTCGGTAGCGGGAGCTCTTGGCTCGCGCGTCTCGTTGCGGGCGCTACGGGACGAGGCTATGCGGATCCAGTCGCAGGCTGAGGAGTTTCAGGACCTCCGAGATAGTGAGCTGGCTCAGAGGATGAAGTTCCTTCGCGAAGCCTTCCGACGGAGAGGGTCGGGAGCGAAGCCCTATGAGGCAGAGGCTCTCGCGCTTACAGTCGAGGCCGCGCGTCGCAAAACCGGCCTCAAGGCCCATCTCGAGCAGATCATGGGCGCCCTTGCAATTCGTCGTCAGTGTCTCGTGGAAATGGCTACCGGGGAGGGGAAGACCCTTACGATCGCTCTTGCCGCTGTCGGTCTTGGGTGGACTCGGCATCCACTACATATAATTACGGCCAATGATTATCTTGCGGCCCGGGACGGTAAGAGTCTCAGGAGGTTCTACGAGTTTTGCGGGGTCAGTGTTGCGTATGTAACCGGAGGAATGGTTTCCGATGAAAGACGAACGAGCTATGAAGCGAGCGTTGTCTATACGACCGCCAAAGAAGTTGCGGCAGACTTTCTTCGGGACCGGCTTGCTCTCGGAGTGTTCGCTGATTCTGGGCGCCGGATCATCCGTCAACTGCTGCAGCGAAGAGGTTCTCCTGCCAACAGGATCGTGCAGCGGGGCCTGCACACTGCGATCGTCGATGAGGCGGATCACGCCATGATTGATGAGGCCGTGACCCCGCTCATCATTAGTAGGCAGGTTCCGAACGACAGTTTGTTGGAAGCTGCGCGCACCGCGCACCAGCTTGTCTCTGGCCTGGAGGATAGAAAACATTATAAAATCGACGCGCTCCACAAGGAGATTGAACTCACTCGAACGGGTAGGGACTACGTGATTCCCCGAATTGCCCGATTACCCGGTATCTGGCAGGGGCAGCAGCGTGGGCAGGACCTTGTTCTACAGGCGCTGCAGGCGCGGGAGTTCTTTCACGCGGGACAACAATACGTTCTCTCCGAGGGAAAAATTGTGATCGTCGATGAATCCACGGGAAGGCTCATGCCGCAGCGGACATGGTCAGACGGTCTCCATCAGGCGATTGAAGCGAAGGAAGGAATCGAGGTTTCCTCTCCTTCAGCCACCATGGCACGACAAAGCTTTCAGCGTTTTTTCCGGCTCTACCGTCATCTGGCAGGACTTACAGGAACTGGAAGGGAAGCCGCGTCAGAATTCTGGCATATCTACAATCTCCCGATGGTGTGTATTCCTCATCATCGCAAGTGTGAGAGGCGTGAACTTCCCGACCGAATCTTTGCCACAGAAAAGAAGAAATGGGACGCGGTGGCGCGCGAGATCGTGGATCGTCATAAGAGACGGCAACCAATCCTCGTCGGAACCCGGAGCGTTGAGAGCAGCGAGCATTTAGCAGGCCTCCTTGCGGGTCACAGGATTCATTTCAGTATCCTGAATGCAAAACGAGACGCTGAGGAGGCTGGGATCGTAGCCCGAGCTGGACAGGAGGGAAAGGTCACTATCGCTACCAACATGGCAGGGCGAGGAACTGATATCGTTCTCGGCAAGGGGATGCCTGCTCTCGGGGGTCTTCATGTGATTGCGACAGAGCGCCACGAGTCCCGCCGCGTTGACCGCCAGTTATTTGGAAGAACCGCTCGTCAGGGTGACCCCGGAAGCGCTCAGGCCTTCGTCAGCTTGGATGATGAATTGATGCGCCGGCACCTTCCTGAGTCCGTGCGAAGTGGAGTCCAGAGTCTCATTGCGGCTAATCCTGCCTCTGCGAGTCTGGTGGGATCCGCGGCGGTGCGATTTGCCCAGCGCAGCTCGGAGCGTATGGCGTATCAACAGCGCCGGAGTGTTCTGCGAAATGACACGAAACTGGATGAATCCCTCGGATTTACGACGGAGTCTTAGGAAATTTGATCGACCGATAGACACCCTTTCAGACCCCTGACACCCCGGTTTGTGGCGATGTCTATGCTGCCGTCTTTACGGTGCCGGGATGACGCCTTCCACGACCTTGATAATCAGACGTCCTGGGGTGAGCGGAAGACTGAATGCTCCCACCGTCACATTTGCCTGGAGGGCTACGAACTCCGACTCCGGAAGCGGCAGAAAGTTCCGTCCATCGGTGGAGCTGATCACATGGTAGGTTCCTTCCGGAGTCAGATTCTCAAGGACCACATTGCCATCTCCGTTCTCATCAAAGAACACATTGATCAGTCGAGGTTGCGGACGGTCAGCCGTGAGAGGATCACGCCCAAGGGTTAATTCAAGTCCGTCGGGGAGGCCGTCTCCATCTGTGTCGGCAACCAGAGGATCTGTTCCGGTATCGCTGATGCTAACGAAGATTCCGGTGTTGGTTTCAACGACATCGAGAAATCCATCGTCATCCGTATCAGGATTGTTTGGGTCAGTGCCTAGAGCTGATTCAGCGCTATCGCTGAGGCCATCATCGTCGGAATCGGAGTCAACTGGGTCGGTTCCAGAGGCGACCTCTTCGCCATCATTGAGTCCGTCGCCGTCCGTGTCCGGGTTGTTTGGGTCAGTGCCGACTTCCAGTTCGCCTCCGTCGATGAGGTCGTCATCGTCCGAGTCGTTGTCGAGTGGGTCGGTGCCTATTTCCAATTCGGCTCCATCTCCGATTCCATCGTCGTCGGTATCCCCCTGATCAGGGTCTGTGCCAATGATCGATTCGCAATCGTCCCAGAGTCCATCTCCATCGGTGTCAAGCTGCTCTACTTCAATCAGTTGAAAAACTGAACCCTCAGGGGCCCGGTCGGAGATGACTGCCTCGGTGACGCTGCTCACGAGTTCGCCAAACAGGCCGCCAAAGGTCCCATCCGGTAAGCTGTATTTCATGAGGTAGGCGCTTCCGGGATCGAGGTTGTAGGCTCCGAAGAGAAGGTTGCCAGCACCTCCAGTACCAAGTTCTACAAGCAAGGGTTCGCCGGATGGAATAACCTCGTTGAGATCGAGGGCCAGAGCGGCAATCCCATATCGCGAGTAACCCTCCGAAATTTCGATTCCGATTCTGGCGTCAGTCCCTTCGACTGGTCCGTGGAGGACGGAAAAGCGGCCGCTCTGAAACTGGATGTCTCGTTGATAAGCGTTCCACCCCTCGCTTGCTTCAATAAAGCCGCCGCTCTCGTTCCCAGCCATAGTGATTCCGAGCACAAAATCCGCGTTTTCAGTATTGAGGACTCTTGGCCCTGGATCTTCTCCGGCTCCAATTAGAACTTCTCCGGCACTCAGATTGAAACCTACTGATCCGGATTCCCCCCCGGTAAAGGCTCCACCATTCTGGTCGTCAAGATACACAGCAGTTTGGTCGTCCCGGATCACTGGGCGACCCGGAATGATCCAGAGATTAGTTCCGCTTCGGGCTGGATCGACATCGGTATTGATGGTGATCGTATGCGTCCCTGAAGGCAGGATCTCCAGTTGCCCACACCATAGTCCGACCTGGCCAACGGTGTCGAAAATTCCCGTGACGGCTTTCGATGTCAGCTGGGTGGATTCGCCGTTAATTTCGATTTCCGCACCACTGACTGTTGCGGCACGAACTCCGCCCTCGGCAGCGAATCCGACCACCACCAACGCGGGGAAGGCTGGTCCCTCATGGGTAAAAGTAGCCTGGATCTGCCCCTGTGATGAGGCGGTGGAGAGGGCGTGACTAATGATTCCCGTATCGGTGTCGCGAAGGGGAATCATCTGGTCTGGTATTGTCAGATCTACTGGGTAGCGCGGGTCGCTCGAATTGCTGACAATATGCGTAATATAAGAGAGATGCGGGCCTTCCCGCTCTTCATCGTCAAGGGCCCGGACAGAGACGGGCTGAGGTGTTGTTCCGTCGAGCACGAGGGTTGCGGTGGCCGAAAAAGAATCTCCGCCGATGCTGATCTCAGAGTTGCCGTCGGCGGCAATTGTAATCTCGACTCCGGATGCAGGGGCGGTGTCGAGGGCGATGTCATAAGTGGCAATTCGTGAGAGGCTGCCCTCTTCCGCCACGCCTGCTACTGGGAAGATTCTGATGCGGGCCACGCTGATCTCCAGCGCCTCCGACAATATGGCGGTGGACGTGTTCCCTGCGTCATCTGTCACCGTTATCTGGACCCTAAGGTCGTCACCGATGATACTGTTGTAAGCGACCTCGTAGGAGGCCTCCCAGATTCGCGATCCTTCCGGGACTTCAGCGCCTTCCTGCTCGCTTCCGCCAAGGTCAGTAAAATCAAATCGAGCGGCCTGAATCGGATCGAGGTTTTCATCGCCTCCAGCATCGTTCCAGATTACTGTGATCAGATCCCCGTTCGTGAAAAGGTTTCCATCTCCCGGGGTGACGCTGAGGTGCTCGGGAGTCACGGCCGGCGGTTCCGTATCCACGGCATAGGTGGTGCCATGCGATAACGTATTTGGGCCTATGATGTTAGTTGCGGTGATGGATAGTTGAGCGTCAGGGAGATCAATGAACCCAACGGGCAGGGTGTAAGAGGATCTCCAAACTCCCTCAACATCAGAGGCATACGATTGGTTTGGACCGCCGAACGCGGTGAAGTCGACGGATACGGAAAGAATTCCCCTGTTGTTATCCCCCGAAGGGGAGTTGTCCCATGTGACGGTCACGGTGTCTCCAGCCCTGAAGGTCCCAGCGGTCCCGGTTGCTCCCGAAATGGAAAGAGAATCATCCGTCACTACCGGGATGACGTCGTTAACGATGACGGTGAGCTCCTGTGAAACAGCGCCTCCATCCCCGCTATTGGTGGCGGTCACTATGATTTGATACTGGCCGGGTGCGAGTATCTCGCTGGCCTCAAGCTGACCGCTAGCGGAGTCGAGGGTAAACCGACTCACATCGGCGCCTCCAGTCAGGGTGTAATTAATGAGGCCTGGCGCGGGGTCGTAAGCTGTGATCGTCTGAATTGCGATCGGGAACTGATTCGTGTGGGCGAGGGCGGTTGCTGTCGGGCTCGTGAAGAAGATCTCCTCAGGAGTCGAGAAAGCGGCTGAGACATGGACCGCCCGATTGATTTCCTCCCAGCGCACTTCCGAGGAATGCAAGCCGGAGAGATCGAGTTCATAATTGGAGGCGTGGGTAACACTTCCCCTGCCGAGAGTGTCATCAACAAAACCACCGGTCTGTTCGCTTCCCCAGAGGATTGATGAGGTGCGGTTGTTGGTGGTGAGAGCGTCGACGACGATGGCTGGGCCGGAGCCGAGTGGCATGGAGTGGGTGGCTTGGTTGCTGGCCGCATAGCCCGTTGCCTCACTTGTGAGAAGCGGACTTGAAGGGTCAATGCCTGAGAACGTGTAGTGGGATATGGAAGCCTGATTTCCTGCAGGATTACTGGAAAAAGTGACTTCCACGGTGGAGGTGGTGACAGGTGGATTGGCCAAATACCAGATGGATGCAGAGGAGATGGTCTGACTCTGCTGGATCGCCGGGAGGAGGTCCTGTCCCGCGAAGGTAACCGCAGAGACGTGATCCTGTTGGCTCATGAACTCAGCCCCGATTGTCACAATCATGGTTGATTGATCGTCAGCTGTCACTCCGGTCACGGTTCCGGTCGCCCCGGCGACGTTGACTGTCTGGCCCCCGCTGTGCAGTAACTCGCCGGCTGAAGCAGAGATGAGTCCTGAGGTTATCCCAAGGCTTATGCTGATCAGACAACGTGCTCTGGACAGGATATGCATGGTGCAGACTCGGATCTCGGAAAACTTGGTCGAGCCGTGGCAGCTCAAATGAGAAGCGTCACCTCTAATTGATGAGATGGCAAACCGGGAATTGTCGTTGATCCAGATTCCCGTCTTGCGCACCCATCGATCCCGCCCGCCGTGACGTTATTATTTCGGATTGATTAAGTGTTCAAGTTCATCCCTCTGGTCTCCGGTTCGTGTGAATAACTTTTGCAAATTGCGTTGACGGGACTCGGTCGGGGTTAATACACCTTACCTTAATTAATGCAGCAATCTTCCCGCAGTCAGGTTGACGAGGACCTGTTTGGCATCGCCGCGGCCCCCGGGTCCCGCGTGGGAAAGAGAAATTGCAGGGACGGGATGCCAGAGGGGAGCTCTAGAGGCTCTGTGGAGGGCTCCTGTGAATTTGAGCAGCTAGAGCCACGGATCCTCTTATCGGCCTCGGACGTTGTTCCCAGCGACTCGGCTCAGCGGGATGAGTTTCTGCCGGAATGGCATGTGACGGGAGAGGATATCGTGACGGTCGAGTCCGGTGGTGAGGAGTTTTCCTATCAGGCAGAAGACGACTTGTTCGAGGGGAGTATGAGGGGGGAGGATGGAATGATTTCGGAGGCGCTGACCGGGGAGGTGGACGTGGTTGAGGAAGTGGTCTCGACTGGTTTAGAGTCCGTCACGGAAGACAGAGAAGAGGGCTCTGGGGAGGAGCTTGAGACGGGCCCGCGGATAGAGATTTTCGTAAGTGATGATGAACCGGGAGAACCGGAAAATGTCATCTCAACCACTGAAGTGATGGTTGAAACCTTGCGTGCGGCCAATGGCCCCCCTACCTGTGGAGATCTACCTTCAGATAGCTGTATCACGCTTGATACAGGGGAAAGATTAAGAGGAAGTGGCACGATTGACGGAACAGTGGTCAATCGAGGGGGAGAGGTCAGTCCCGGGAACTCACCCGGAATTCTGGCTATTGGGGGGGATTTGGACCTTTCAGGTTTCACTGATGCGGACCTCGCCCCGGTCGAGGGGACCTTGGTGATCGAGTTGGGTGGATTGACGCCCGGGGAGGGTGGCCCCGGGGATTCTGACAACGGCTACGACCAAGTGAATGTCTCAGGGAGATTACTGGTGGGCGGGGGTCTGGATCTGATTCTGATCAACGGATTGGTGCTCTCTGAGGGCGACCGGTTCGAGGTCCTGACTTTCGCCTCCCGCAGTGGTGAGTTCACCTCCATCGAGGTAACGGGTAATACCAGCAACCTCGAGCTCAGCCTCGTCTGGGGTGCTCAGAGCCTGGAGCTCGTCGCCCTGCAGGCTTCGCGCGATGCCACCGGGATCGATCCGCTCCTCTTTGGGAATCCCACCGGTGCCGATGGGAGTGATGTGAATAACTTCCTTGTGGAGCACCCGGACCATGGATTTTCGCTTTCCTACAACGAGGACCACCGGCATGCCAACTGGGTAGCGTGGCATCTCGATGATGAGTGGTTTGGCAGCCATGAACGGACCAATCGGTTTGTAGAAGACCCGGTGCTCGCTGACAGCGGTTTCGCCAGCCTCGTGAACGGATACAGCTTTGGACATTATTACACGGCTGACGAGGTGGGTCGCGAGTTCGCACGGGGTCACGACCGCGGTCATCTGATGCCGGCCGCAGATCGCTCGCGTGCGGCCACACATTCAGATGCGACCTTTTATACCTCCAACATTGTCCCCCAGGACTCGGCACTCAATCGCTGGGGGATGTGGAGGCAGCTGGAGAGTTTCACCCGGGACTTGGCGAGCCAGCCGGGGAGTCCAGACATCTACGTCTATGCCGGAGCCTATGGAAGCAATGCGCAGGGGATTGACCGCGATGCTCGCGGGGTCATCAACGTCCCAACCCATTTATGGAGGGTCATCATTATCATGCCTGAGGATGGGGTTCTTGATGAGAGTGAGATCTTCACAGCCGGCGCCGGTGATGCCCAAGCGAGTATCATCGCGGTCCACTTCGAGAACGATTACACCGAGGGTGATCGTTGGTATGATTCGGATAATGTCCTGACCATTAATGCCCTCGAGGATATTCTACAGGGAGCCTATGGTGAGTTTGACTTGGATTTTGGTGTGGATGAGGCCTTGGAAGAACGGCTGGAAAGTGCGGTTTACAGTGGGCCTACGAGTGGTCGCGAGGTGAGTTTGAGTCCCGGTGGGATCGGTAATACAGAGTGGGAAAGCGTGGAGAGCCTGGAACTGGGACCCGGCCAGACCCTTGAGATTGAGATCGGTGGCGCTGGGGTGGGTGAGTTTGATCGCTTTGAGGTTACTGGTGATGCGCCGGTTCTCGATGGAAGACTCAGGATCAGCCTTGCTGATGGAGTGACTATGTCTCCAGGGGACGAGCTGCAGTTTATTGCCTTTGACCTGAGCGGGGTCTCTCCTCCCAGCAGCGCCGAACTGAGAATCAAGCTCGGCACTGTGATTGACAGCGAGCAGGCCTTCACCGTCGAACGACGCGATGAGGGATACTTCCTAGTTGTCACCGAGACTTCCACGGTGGGAGCGCTCGTTCTTAATGAGATCCGGGAAGCCGCCGAAGAGGTCGAGGTGGTTGTCGAGGCCCTTCAAGACGTGGGTCTCCTTGGTGACCAATTGAATGGATTGTCCTCGGGTGAGGGGCCAGAGCCAGCCGACGGCGGTCTTGCCGCTTCGGACTCTATCGGGGCGTTGACCGAAGCCGGGGAGGTTTTCGCGGCTGTGCTGGTGGATCCCGTTCTCTCCCTCGTGGCCGATTCGTTTCAGACGGATCTGATCCAAGCGATCGAGGATCTGGATGGGACTACAACCGCGGGCTTTGATATCTCAATCTATGGAGTCGAGGGATTCTATGACGAAAGCGCCTTCTCCTTCTTCCTTGCCTTCGGGGTTGAGAGGCTGGTCACGGTCGAGCTTGATGCCGGTGCCGAGACTCCCGGGGGGCTGACATTTGCCGGTGCCGAGGTCGATGTGGTGGCCCGGGTGGTGGCGGAAATTGGCTTCGGCATCGATGAGGCTAGTGGCGAGAGCTTTCTCCAGATTGACAATCTCGTGCTCGGTCTGGCTCTGGACGTGGAGGAGTTGGGGGTCGACTTGACCTTTGATCAGTTTGCCGATCTCGAGGCGCGGGTGGTTGCTCAACTTTCCGCGGAAGTAGAGGTTGCCCCCACGGTGGAAGGCCCGATTCTCTTTACTGCTCTCGAGCGATTGGCTAATGGTAGCGACCCGCTGGCGGATAGCTTCGAGGTTTCGGGCAGCGGAAGATTTGACGCCACTCTACTCCTCGATGGCACTGTAAGTGGATTTGGCGATTTCTCCCTCGATGGTGAAGCAGAAATCACGATGAGTGGAGGTGTGTTTGCCGAGGAGGACCTGCAGGTTCTCATTGCCACTGCCGGGAGCATGACTGTCTTCGAGCAGGAACTGGAAGGAAGCTTTCTCTTCGAACGCGCTGAAGGAACAGACATTGTGAGAGCGGAGGTCTCTCGGTTGGAGTTGAGTGCTGAGGGCGAGCGCTTTGCTGCCTTTGCCGGAGGAGGAGAGCTGACCATGAATGATGAAGGTCTTGCTGGGGATTTTAGCGTCAGCCTGATTGAGACGCCGACGATTGCCGGTTTGGACTTCTCGGGTTCCTCCGCCTCGATTTCCTTTAACACAGGAACCGATTCTTCAAACCTCCTTGTGACGGTTGATGGTGTGCTGACCTTCGGATCGAATCAGGCCATGGAGGGGCTCTTTGCGCTTCAGGTGGCCCGCTCAGCGGCCGATGAACTTCTCCTCGTCATGCAGGCCTCAAGCGTCGATATCGATTTCAGCGGTGAGGAGAGCGCGCTGACGATCACGGAAGGGAGCGGCTCCTTCATTATTACAAGCGAAGGCTTCTACGGCAGTGCAACTGCGACCGTGAGCCTGAGCAACGATGTGGTGAGTGCTGGAGGGGCGTTCACGATCCGTATCAATACCACCGAGAACAATCAATCGGAGGAGGTCGATTTGGGGGGTGGGGCCCAGTTGATCGAAGTCCTTGCCGGTCCGTATGTTCGGGTGGTAGCCGAGAATGCGGAGTTGACTTATACCCCTTCCGAAGGGTCGTCCCAGATCCTAAGAGGTAATTTTTCATTCGAGGCAAGCAGCAGCGACGAGAGCCCGGTGATTGTGGTGAGCGCGAGTGAAGTGGAGCTGGCAATGAGCGTCGGGGATACCGAGTTTCTGAGCGTGAGCGAGGGATTGGGTGTTTTCGTCGTAACCGGCGACGGGATCGCGGGAACTCTGTCAGCAGCAGTTGAGGTTGCAGAAGGGGTGGAGGACTTTGAGATCATCGGGCGCTTCGGTCTTGAGCTGAATAGTAGTGATGACCTGGTTAATCTCAGTAGTGACCTGGGATCCACCATTGTGGAGGTCAACCTTCCGGCCGGTCCATTCATTCGCCTCTCTGCTGAGGACGCCACTTTCCGGGTGCTCGGACAGGTCCTGACCGGGGACTTTTCGGTGGCCGCCGGGGATGATGAGTTGCTTTTCGCCATGTCGAACATGGCAGTGGCCTTGAGCGCTGGGGCGGTCCGCTTAACGGCAGGAGCGGGGGAAGATGAAGAGGAGGGCAATGGCATTGGGACGGTCGTGGTAAACGCTGAGGGTGTATCCGGAGAGATCTCCTTCTCGACCTTCAATCTCACTGGGGTGCCGGATGTGTCGGTGTCCGCCAGCGCCGTCAACCTCGAGTTCAGCACCATCGAAAGCCCTGAGGAACCAGATCCTTTCTTCAGGCTTTCCTCCGAGATGACCTTGACAGTCCTGGAACAGGAATTCAGCGGGGAGCTGGTGATGGAGGTGGTCGGCGAGAATGATGACAATGGAATCGAGCACCGGGTCATTCGGATCGACGCTGAGAGTCTCAATGTCCCCATCATGATCGGAGATGAGGAAGCCATCTCTCTGGAAGGAGAGGGTTTCTTCCGTATCAGTGACGAGGGGATCGCTGGATTTGGCTCCCTTGGAGTAGGGGAGGAGATCACCCTGATTGAATCAACCCTGTCGCTGAAAGATGCGACCATCGACTTCCAGTTTAACTCGACCGGGGAAGAGATCATGGTCATCCCATTAGGCGGGTCTGGTTCACAAAGCCTCGAGGCGGGGAGTTACGTGCGCCTGCTGGTCTCCGGGGGGTTGGGGATTGGCGCTAGTGACTCAGAAGGGAACCAGCCCTTTGAGTTGAACGGAAGTTTCGTGGTGGAGATCGCGGAAGGGGAGGCGGTCATCGCGCTCCATAGCTTCGGAGTCAGTGACTTTGTGCTCAGTGGTGACGAACCCCTTCTCTCCATCCGGTTGTTCAATGACGGGGGAGGCTTGGACTACGAGGTCACGGTGGGCTACTCCCTGATTGTATCTGGTTTGCAGCAGGCGGTGGACTTCTTTGAGGAGTCTCTGGCGGGGAATGCCTTCTACGCCCACGAGATTCCGGTGATTAACCGCTCCCTGAGCGGGATTACCGACTTTGTCGAGCAACTCGGGGACCGGATCGAAGAGGCAGGACAGGAAGCCCCGGAGGCACTCGCTGCGATCGAGCAGGCCCTGGAGCAGGCCCTCGGATTGTCGGGGGATCAGTTCACCCTCGATTTCAATCTTTTGGCTCTCGCCTTTACCATTGAGTTCCAATGGAGCACCTCTTACCAGGATTCCTTCAACTTCAGCTTTGATCTGGAGTCGCTCTCGGGCATGGCGGGTCTGGATCTCTCGGCGCTCGGGGGCATTGATAACCTCAGTGACTACCTGGGAGCCGGGACAGCCGGGAACCTCGACTTTGCGGCGGAGGTAACGGTGGGGGCCGCGGTGGAGTTAAGCCTGTTGCCCCTGCTCAGCGGCGAGGCGCCAAGTGTAAGGCTCCTGGGATATGACGGGGAAGAGGAGACGGGCACGAGATTGGAGCTGGGTGCGCGGGTGCTGGGATCAGACTTGGAACTGGGCTTCAATGTGGGCCAGATCTCAGTCGGAGTGGTTGGAGGATCGGCCGCCTTTGACGGGGACGGGGATGCGAGCACCACCGGGGACATGGCCACCCTTGCCCTTGAGTTGACCGAGGATTACGACTTTACGGGCAACCCCCTCGACCGGATCACTGCCAGCGTAAACGGGCAGATGAACGTGGATCTGCCGCTCAGTATCGCCTACGAGGGGAGTGTGATCCCATTGGATGCCTTCACGGTGGCCACCAATCCGGACTACGGGAGCAATGGCCTGCAGGAGCTCTATCACTTCTTTGCCACCGGAAGCACGACGGACAATGGGCCCCCGGTGGAAATTTCCTTCCCCGACGTGGTTGGGGTCTTCGAGAATCTCTTCGGGCAATTCTCGCTGCTGGGCCTCCTCAACAATCCCTCCATCGCCCTTGACGGGATCGACTTCCTCTTCGCGAGCATTGAGGACGTACTCGATTCAAGTTTCGCCTCTGACCTGCCCGTGGTCGGGAGCCAGCTCGCCGGAGTGGCCGACTTCATGACTTCCATCCGGACCGGGCTTCTCCGCGACCTGCGGGAGAGTCTTTCGGATGTGAATCCAGTCGAAATACTGCAGAGCGCCCTCTGGAACGTGCTGGGGCCAGGAGGATTAGATGTGATCGTTGATGCGACGGCTGCCTCGGCTGCCAGCGACTTTATCACCATCAGCTGGCTTGATGCGGATAAGGATGATATTCACGAGTGGGCGGCAGGGCAATTCGTTCCGATCGCGGGCGTGGCGAATCAGGTGGGCGAAGGAGTCTATGCTGCGAGCGCTGACGCGCTGCAGGTTGAGGTGGAACTGGGGGGTAATATTTTTAATGCGGGTGCGGATATCCCGATTGATCTCGGGGTGGAAGGATTTGGCCTCGAAGTGGATGGCGGAGTCGCCATTGCTGGGGACTGGTCCTTTGATCTTGGGTTCGGAATCAGCTTACAAGATCGCTTCTATCTTGTGACGAGGGATGGAAATGAGTTGGACGTCGACTTCACTGGATCCCTCGCTTCTGGGGATGCAGAGAGCTTCTCAGCCACCGGTTCCTTCCTGTTCTTTGAGGCTGGGGTTACTGACGCCAATGACGGGGATGAATTGACCGGTTCGCTTGACCTCGACATTAATGGGGGCGGGGACAACCGGCTCACCTTCAATGAGGTCCTCTCCAGTCCACTCAGTGAGCTTTTTGTGGTTGCCCTCACCGCGGACGCAGACATCGACCTCGGTCTCTCCCTGCAGGTGCAGGATTCCCTGGAGGTTGGTGGGGTCTCCGCCAGTCTCCTTCCCAAGCTTCAGGCCACTGCATCCTTTGACTGGCACTGGGAGCTCGGCGAGCCGGTAACAGCGCCCGACGTAGCGCTGAATAACCTCGGGATTGAGGTTGGTTCGGTAGTGAACGATTTTCTGCGGCCGATCGCGCAGCAGATTCATGACACCCTCGCTCCGATCGAGCCGGTGCTGGATGCTCTGACCTATGAGGTCATCTCGGCAGAGACTCTTGAATCCCTCGGGCTCGACGGCGCGGTAGCTCTTCTGGATCGCAATAACAGCGGGTCCATCGACCTGATGGATCTTATCGATATTGGAAGCGGGGTGGACAATAACTGGGACTTTGTCTTTGCCGCCCAGAACATGCTGGGACTTCTGGATATTTTGCCTGAATCGCCCGATAGCAGTTTCATTACCCTTGGGAGTCTCGAGATTGATGGAGATTCCGGCCGGGCCACGGGATCGGGGACAACGAGCGTGACGGGTGATCTTGGAACCCTGCTCTCAGATCTGGAAGATCGGGGGACCGGAATACAGGAAGGTCGTAGTGTGACTGCGGGCGCCACCCCTCGGGATGGGTTCCAGTTGCACATCTTCGACCTGGCGAACTGGGCCCAGTTGCTCTCGGGGGGTGAAGCGGATCTCTTTACCTACGAGATGCCTCTGTTCGAGGTGCAGACCCAGTTGTCCCAGCGCCTTTTCACCGTGCCGGTCCCGATTGTGTCCTTCATCAGTATCGGGGTTAATGCGATTGGTCGTTTTGAGGCCTTTGCGGACCTGAGGTTCGGGTATGATACCTTTGGAATTCGCAAGGCGATTACCTCGGGGAACTACCTTGATGCGCTTGATGGTTTCTACATTGACGATCGCGGGGTGGAGGGGTCCGAGGGCGATCAACCCGAGTTCGGGATGGAGCTTTCTCTTGGGCTTGAGGCCGGGCTCTCTGCCATGGGGGCATCTGCCGGGGTTGGGGGCGAACTCGTCTTCAATGCGGAATTTGATCTCATGGACGTTGTTCACGATGGAAGGATCCGTCTGTCCGAGATGCTTCTGATGGTTCAGTCCGCGCCAAACGCACTTGGGTCGGTCCCGGGCGCGCCCATTCCCGAGGAACCCGAGGAGGAAGAGTTCTTTGATCTAGATGCTCTTGGCGGCTTGCTGAATCTCGTCAATGCTGAGGCCCGCCTCGATGCGGAGGTCTTCCTTTTTGCCGACTGGCCATTCGGCGGCAGCGATGACCGGGGCCACTCTTGGGCAGCCGACGTGTTTAGCTTCAACCTGCTCAATTGGTCCTACAGCGCGCCTCAGGCCGAACTTCTCAACCTGGGCACCCAGAGCGGAGGCACTCTTACTCTGCATGCGGGTAGTAGCGCGCCAAATCGAAATCCGCTCTATCCGGGAGGAGTTGGTCTTGGGCTCTCTTTCGAGGTCGCTGATGGGCCGGAATCCTTTGTCCTTGTCGGAAACGGTGGAGCTCTTGAAGTCACCTTCGGGGACCCGGCGGCGGGCGGTTGGTCGACTACCTATTCCGGGGTGAGCACGGTGGTCTTCGACGGCGGGACAGGGGATGACTCTCTGGACGCCTCGGCGACCAGAGGAATCACGATTGAATTCGCTGGTGGAGAGGGCAATGATACCCTGATCACCGGGACAGGCGGTGCGACCTTCCATGGTGATGCAGGTAACGACACTCTCGATGGCAGTCGTTCCACCAGTGCGGTAACAGCCGAGGGAGGAGAGGGAAGTGATCGACTCACCGGCGGTTCGGCCGGTGACACCCTGCGTGGGGAGGCTGGAGATGACATTCTCAACGGCGGCGATGGTAGTGACCTCCTCAGCGGTGGGCCGGGGGCGGACCGAATGGCCGGGGGCGGGGGCAATGACTCCTACCCGTCGGGTAGCAGCTGGGAGCGGGACCGGATTTCCGATGCGAGCGGCACCACTTCCATGTCCTTCCGATCCTCGGACGGCTCGATCATCGGGGGTCGGCTCAATTTCAACCGCTCGGAGTTCACGGTCCTGAGTGAAGGAGCCTCGCCGGATGACGTGGTGGCGGCCCCCAATCTGCGCACGGTGACTCTGAGCGTGGGCTACCACGATCTCGAGATCTCCGGAACGGCAGGCCTGCTGGATCAGGGTCAGACTGCGGCCCTGATGGCCTCCTCACTGGGAGACCTCGCCAGCCTGGCCGCCAGCCAGCGAGCTGATCTGCTGGCGGCCGCGCCCCACCTGACCGGGGTCAAGATCAATGGAACCAACGTGACCCTCGACGAGCTCTTCGGGATCACGACCTATCTGGACATCGGCACCTACATCGAACATTACCTGCACCCCATCGTCTCGCCCGGCACCCCGCTGGCGGAGGGAGATCCCATTCCGGCAGGAACGGATTCGGAGCCTACGATCCATGGATTGATCAACTTCCTCGAGGATCACTGGATGAGTCAGCTCCTGGGAGGACAAGCGGCAGGCAGCGAGCTGCGCCTTACCTTCCAGCGCTCTGCGGACCGGATCACGGGGGTAACCGTGAGCTTCGATGGATCAGGTAACTGGACGGATCTCGTGCCGGTGGGGATCACGACCCCGGTCAATGGCATTGGCCCGGCCTTCGCTGAGATCGAGGCTGAGTTCGACGCCGCGTTTGCCTTCGAGTTTTCGGCCACCTGGGAGGATGGGAACCTCACCCAAAGCTACGAGATCGAGAAACTCGAATTCGATGTTTCCGCAAACGCCAACGACATCATCCTTCCGGTTCGCATCGGAGACCTGCAAGCCTCGGCGGGGCATCCCCGTCAAGGAAGTCGGGCGAGCGTGGACTTTGACGTTCACGTGGACGTCAATCATTCAGGAGGCGGTATTTTTGCGGTCGACTACGATCCGGCACGGAGCGGAGTGAGCAGCATCGATCTCGAGCTGCCGCTCTATGCGTGGCTGGCAGGGCAGGATGTGAACCAGGATCTGGAGAGCCGGATCGATATCGCCGGGGATCTCTTCCTTTCAGGTGATGCGGTCATGGCCGGGCGGGGATCCAGCCCGCTAGACACTACCCCGCTGAATCTGGAGAACCTCTCCGCATTCACCGACCTCCGGGTGGCGGATTTCCAGGAGCGCCTCCTGTCCCTGCGTGACAACTGGCTGGAGGAATATACCGCCAGCAGCAACTTCAATGTCGCTATTCCTTTCGTGGATGCCGACCTGGCAGGAACCCTTGACTTCGGGCCGGCCTTCGACGCGGCGGTTCTCTCCAGGCTCGACCTGGAGAACGTGGAGACTCTCCAGGACATGGTCGGGGCCTTCGTCAGCAATGACCTGGTGGCAGAAGGGGAGGCCATCACTTATGACCCGGATACCCAGGAGATTACGGTTCCGTTGTCCTTTGAGGTGCACCTTGACCGTTTCAGTCTTGATGACCTCGACGCCCTGGGACGGGTCAACCTCGAGGTCATGGTTGCCGAAGGGCTTGTGATCGTGGGCGACTCGGGAGATCCGGATCTCCTTCTCAGTAGAGGTTACCTGAACCTGACCCGCTTGGTGGATCTGGGGCTAGTCACGGTGGACTCGGTTGTGGACTGGGAAGAGGTCGACACCAGCGCCCTTATGGCGGCTGGGCTGATCGGGCCGGCGGCTCTTGAGATGCACGGACTTGATGAGGCAGGAGAGATCTCGATCGATCAATTGCTCGATCTTGAACTGGTGACTTTGGGAGATGTGGTAGGCGCGGGCTTTGTCACCACCGCTTCCATTGTTGGGAGTCTCCCGATCATCCAGGACATCAATCTGCTCGCCACCAATGTGGCTGACTATGGTCTCGATCTGACTGAGTTTATCACAGGATTTGTTGAAAATGTTGACCTTGTTCCACTTCAGGAGCTTCTCGATGGTGGGATTACTACTTTACAGGAGCTTTTTGACACGGGGTTACTGGAGCTGGCGGATCTTTCGATTGATGGGATTAGCCTGCAGGCCTTTCTCGAGGCCGGGTTGGCGGATCTGGACGAGCTGATCAATGAGAATCTCGTCTCGGCCGCTGACTTTGTGAATGGAACCCTGGTCTTCGTAGATGACCTCATTAACGAGGAGCTTGTCAGTATTGCGGATCTCTACCGTGAAGGTCTCCTTGTTGATGCTCACTTTGATTCAGCGGCTCTGCTCGAGGCGGCAGACCTGATCGCCGGTGACATCCTGACGGTATCGGACCTGATTGATGCAGGCCTCGCGGAGGTGAGTGACTTCACGGATATCCTGATCGCGGTTGACCAGTTAGTAGGCACCGGACAAGTCACAGAGTTCGCTCTGGAGTTCAATGACCTCGTCGAGGGTGGTCAGGTTGCCCTCGATGCGCTGGTCCAATCAGGGGTTATGAGTCTGGGAGATCTTGTTGACGCAGCCCTCCTGACGGCGGATGAATTGACCTCTCTCGAGATTAGTCTCTCCGATCTGCTTGGGAACAGTCTGGCTGCCGTGCAGGACCTCGCGACTGCGAGTTTACTGGAAGTGAACACAATCCTTCTCGATGGGGTTGACCTCCAGCAGTTGCTTGGAACGGGACTGGTGGAGTTCGCCGTCTTGGCTGATAAGTTGCTGCTGACCGCCGGAGACCTGACCCTCCGGGATCTTCCGATCGTCGAGGTGCTCGACTCGGCTTTGACCGATCTCGGAGAGATGGCTGCGGCCAACCTCTTCGGACCTTTGGAGATCCTGAAGACCCAGATTCTTGAGTCCGAGATTATCGCGAGGGCTAACTCGCTGATGAGTGATATTACGACCAACGGGTTGATCGCGCCCGGAGGCGTCATTGATCTCAACGAGCTCTTTGATGAGGGTCATCCGGCCTTCGGTCTCGTGCGCGGCATTCTGACCCTTGAAAATCTCGTCTACTTTGGACTCATCAAGCGTTCACACCTTCCTGAGGACCTCGGGGAGGTAGACAGGACCGCGCTTCTGGAGTCGGGGATTATCGACCGGAGTCAGTTGGAGCGGCGGGAGATCCCCGAGGTGATCGCAAGCGGATACCTCTCCCTGCGTGGGATTACGGAGCTTGATCTGCTCGCCCCCTCCAACCTGGTGGACCTGCCCCCGGTAGCGCTTGAGATCTTTGGTTTCGACCCCATTACAGTGGAAGAGTTGACCTCCCTCGGGCTGGTTATTGAAGGGGATGAAGTCGAGCTTGCCGCGTTGTTCGAGCATGCCGGGGTAACCTTCCAGCGTCTCGTGGAAGTTGGCCTGCTTGATGAGGGCGATCTTCTCGAGGATGAGGATCTCAGTGGGCTCCTCCTCGACGCCTTGTTCGTCCAAGGTACGGTGGATCGCTCCGCCCTTCTGACTTCTGATCTGGTGGAAGATGGCCTTCTTGAGGGTCTCCTCTCGACGACGGAGGCGGGAATCGAGGTGGTAGAAGTGAGTGACCTGATAAGTAACGGGCTGGCAACTCTTGCGGACCTCGTGGAGGTGGGATTGCTCAGCCGTGGGGACTTTGATCTGGAAGGGAGCCTTGGCGAGAATGAGCTCCTCTCCAGTGGGTTGGTGGCGGTTCAAATCGTCGATGACAACGGCCTGCTTCAGGGAGGCCCTTTAAATCGTTTTGTGGTGCGTGAGCACCTCCTCGATCTTCAATTGGTAAGTCTGTTGGAGCTCGCGCGGGAGGGACTGGTCACAGAGGCACAGCTCACTACGGCAACTGTCACCCGGGAAGCCCTGCTGGAGACGGATGTTATTGCCGGTAATGCCCTCGAGAGCCAAGATCTTGGTGCCGGAGACTCGATCGATCTTGAATCCCTGGTTGAAAGTGGGTTGGTCGCCCTGGAGGCTCTGGAGGCTGCTGCTCTTGCCGACCCTGCGACCTACTATGCTGGCGGAGTGGTGACGCTCCGGGCCCTTGCAGCGGCAGGCTTGATTGAAGAAGTCGCTCTTCTAGAAAATCTCACGGTGCCGCTCTCTGCGGTCCTTGCCTCGGATGTGCTGGCAGAGGCGTATCTCTCTGGGAACGATAGTCTTTTTGTCGATGAGGACGGCAGCAATGGCCCGAGTGCCAGCGACCGGGTTCCCATTGAAGGACTTCTGGCTGATGTGAACATCAACTTTGCTGAGTTGGTCACCTCTGGCTTCCTGACCATCACAGATTTCATCGACAGGGTCTATGATCGTGATGTTCTCGAGAGTGAGGAGCAGTTTGTTGAGGGTCAGTTCGACGAGATCGTCAGGGTGGGTGAGGTGGATCCGCTTGCGTTGCTCGGCTCCCCGCTCTTTACGGATATCACCCTCGATCGCTATGTGGCTGCAGGCTTCCTAGACGTCTTCGCCTTCAACAACTTGGAGGATCTTGACAGGGCAGGGCTTGAAAGCGAGTTCGGGGCCCTTGGTGATGGAGCCGGGGAGGAAGACACCGTCGCTCTCTACAACCTTGTCGGTCTTGGTCTTGATGGCATCTCTCTCGAGGCGCTCATTACGAGTGGGTTTGTTGATAGCGAGGATCTTCGGTCAGGCTTGGGAATTGATATTCGGGATCTGGAGCGCTCGGAGCTCTTTGAAGTCGGTGACCTGAACAACTTCATCACTGGATACCATGTCCACCTGCGAGACCTCGTGGAGACGGTTTACATCGGTGAGCTGGTTAGCCTCGGCCTGCTTGAAGCTGAGAACCTGATTATCCGGAATCTTGATGATGCCGAGGGGCTTGTGGGTCTTGAGGAGCTTGTGGCGACGGGTCTCCTGCGGCAGGAACACTTTGAGAATGTCACCCTCAGTGCGGATGACCTCATTGCTGCTGATGGTGTCGTGACTGGGGCAGACCTCGACGCACGCGGCCTGGTGGAGGGCGGTGATGTTCTCCTGCGCTCGCTGCTCGACTCGGGCCTCACCTCGCTCCTGACCCTTGTTGAGGAAGGTCTCCTGGTGGGCGGAGATCTCAACTCCGGGGTGTCGAGTCGGACCGTGCAGAGATTGTTCGAGACAGATGTGCTCGAGAATGCGCTCCTCACCGAAAACTCGCTGGTGGAAGAGGAGGAAGTCTTCCTCAATCGCAGTGGGGATGCGGGGGGCAGTATCCTGTCCCAGGGTCTTGCTTCCGTCGATGCCCTCATCCTCGGAGAGGTCGTCACTCCGTCTCATCTCAATGGGGACGCTATGATTGAGAAGGGCGAGTTGCTCCGTCTCCGGGACGGGGTTCCCCTTGTCACGATGGAGGCCCTTGCTGCTGCGGATCTCATCACGGCCAACGATCTCCGGGTGTCCGCGGTAGATCTCAAAGCCCTTGGGGATCTTGGTGCTCTCGATCATTCCGCTCTCGATAACCTCCAGATCTTCATTGATCTTGGGCTGGTCACCCGCTCCGAAATCGATGGGATGGCCTCTCTGGAACTGGATGCCCTTGTCGATTCCGAGCTCGTGACCGCGGAACAGATTGTGGAGGCAGGGCTCCTCGGAAGATATGCCCCGCTATCCGAAATGCTTCATAGTGGGCTGGTCACTATTGACGATCTGGGAGCTGCCGGGTTGGACCTTCGGGACGGCCGGATCTCGATTCCGGGGCTGGTATCAAGTGGCCTTGTTACGGTGGAGCAACTTGAGACAGCCGGACTGGTATCCAGCGCGATCGGGCTAGAGGAGCTCCTTGCCAGTGGGCTGGTGACCCTCTTCGATTTGGTGGATAACAGCATCGATGCCTTTGATCTCGCCAGCACTACGCTCACGGATGGCAAGGTCATTACCATCGAGCAGTTGCAGAATGTGGGGCTTTTCGATCCATCCGTTGATGTGGTGGACCTTCTCTCCTCCGGGTTGGTAACGGCCCAGAACCTGGTGGATGGGGGTCTCCTGCCCTCCACGGTGGATATTGATGATCTACTGAGTCTCAACCTAGTGACTCCGATTCAGTTTGTGGAGGCCGGTCTTGCCACCGAGGAGGACATGGAGGAGTCCGATCGGCCGGATATTAACCTGGTCTCCCTCCTCGGGGCGCTGCTCGATGACGAGGATCCGGATTCCACCCTCATCACGATCGAGGATCTTGCGGCCCAAGGATTCTTTACCAACGATCTGGACCGTCAGTCCCTGATTGACGCAGAAGTGGTAACTGCTGAGTCCCTTGATGCCGCCGGGTTGACTGGCGACCCGCTAGCCGTGATCGATCTGCTGGCCTCCGAACTGGTAACCGCCGAGGGGCTCGCCCGGGCGGGGTTCATAGAGCGGACTGTAAGTAGTGAGGATCTCACCGGTCCCGACTTTGTTGCCGCTACCGGGGTGGCTCTCACGGCGCAGCAGCTCGCAGAGGAGAGTTTGCTGGCGAGTGCGGTTGATATTGATGAGCTAGAGCGGCTGGGCCTTACCACGCGAGCTGAACTACGCGCATTCGGCCTGCGACTCACCGAGGATACCTCCCTGATCGGGTTGGATGACCTCGATGACCTCCCTCGAGTGGACTTTGATGCCCTGCATCTCGAACCCGTGCAGCTGGCCTATCTGTTGGCGTCCGACCGTCTCTTCGGTCAGGAGCTTCTTGACCGAAATCCGCTGGTTGATCTCGACGATATCGTGAGAAACCGCTTCCCGACTCGAAGCGGCCTTCCGATCGCTTCAATTGAGGACCTGATCGCAGGGGGACTCGTCGTTCCCGGGAACGTGGCCGAGGGTGCCCGTATCCAGTCAGTGGAGCTGTTCAATGCGGGCCTCTACAGCGAGGAAGAACTTGAGGGTGTGATAGACAGTGACGGATTTGTTCTCGTCCAAGACCTTCTGCAGGGTGACGCCGAGGCGCAGGCCTTACAGCTTGCAGAGCTCGCCCGGATCGATCTTCTGGATCTGAATTCCCAGCGGATTGCCGTGATTGCGGCCTCCCTTGGATTGGAGGCCGGGGATCTGGGGCAGGGCCTGGTGGGAGACGACGATCATGTCGACCTCGATGATCTTCTTGAGGTGGCCTTCCCGGACCAGGCCCCAGGACCGGTGGCCGACCTTCTGCACCTGGTCGGCCGGAACCTCGTCACGCCCTCGGACTTCCTTGCGGCAACCTCGATTGCTTCCAGCGACCTGGTGGCAGCGGATCTCTTCGGAGCCGATGAGCTGGTCGGTATTGAATCGGATTCAGAGGTCTCTCTGGGCGATCTGCTCGCGCTTGTGGAGGTCGACGACCAGCAGACAACCCTCTACGCCCTTGTCCTTCATGGCTTGCTTGAGCGCTCTGATCTCGATGATCTCGTTCCCCTGAAGTTCATCAACGAACTCCAGATCGATCCAGTCTCGGAGCAGCGCCTCCGCAACGCGGACCTTGCCAGTGGAAGCGACCAGGTGGATCTCGATGATGTCCTCGATACCCATTTTGCCCAGCAGGCAGGTGGTCCGCTCATGGATCTCGCTGAGCTTGTTGCGCTCGGGTTGGTCGACGAGAAAGACATGAACGGCATTGACCTGGACTTCTTCGGATTGAGTGACCTGCCAATTACGCTGGCGGGTGACTACGGGCTCGACCTTGTGGGGTTGACCACTGACGCAGTGGCAGACATGCGGGCGAGGGTGTCGGGAAGCTTTGATTTGATCGTAGATCCCGACGGAGAAGAAGGAACGGTGACCGAGGGCCTTGAGACCTGGTATGTCGAGGAGGCGGCTCTCTCCGGGGAAATTCGCTTCCGGGAGACAGACCTCGATGTCTTCGCTCGACTTGGCTTCATCGGGGTGACTCTCGCTGACGTGTCGGGCCTCGAGAGTGAGGTGAATGTGCGTGTGGTGCGTTCGGTGAGCTATCAGGATGGGGACAACAACCGCTTCTTGCTAAATGATCTCGTTGCCGGAGCCCTCGAACATGCCGAGCAGGTCACCATCGAAGGGGAGGCCGCGGCCACCTTGAGGGGAATCAAGATCAACAGCGGGATCGGAGGCATCCCGGTAGCGCATGGAGCAGAGATTGGCTTCCTAGTCACAGATCTGACGAAGCCGAAGTCCGAGAGTGATTACGTAACTCACGAACTGCGCAACCTGCCTGGAATCTTCCTCGTTCACCAATATCTCAGGCTGGACGATTTCCTTGCCGCCATGCTTCAGGCCCGCGATTACATGCGGGGAGCCTTCGATCAGTTGCCCTTCTGGGCGACCGATCCGAACTCCCCGATCTATGAGCAGACCCAGGATATCACCATCCCGGTCATTGATGTCAGTCCGGGGGAACTGGTCCAGTTCATCCTGCAGATTGATGACGCCATCGACGAGGTCCAGCGGGTGATTCTCGATCCCGAGAACGATGTTCAGAAGCTGATTGGCATCGTGATGGATGCCCTGGGGATCGAGATCGACACGGATACCGAGACCTTCAAGGTCTGGATGGAGGGCAACGTCCTGCGACTGCGCCTCTTCCTGGAAACCCCGGAGGTCAACCTCGATCTGCCCTTTGATTTCGACCTCCAGGCCTTCGCGGACATGGCCGGGGGTGTGTCGGCCCTTGACGGGATCGACGACCTGGTCGAGATCGGGGCCTCGGGCCTGATCAACCTGCAGCTCTTTGCGAGCGCGCGTCTGGAGGCGGGTATCGACCTCGGACCCCGCCGGGAGGGCGAGACGGTCGACAAGTTCCTCTACGACTGGAATGAGACCCTGCAGGAGGGAACCCGGGTGGATGCGGGCTTCAAGTTGATCGGGGAGGACCTCGACATCAGTTTTGAGATCCTGGATTCCATCGGGGTCCGGACCCTCAATGATGCCCGGTTCGATCTCGATGGAAACGGTCAACTGGACAACACCGGAGAAGATCTCGACGGGGACGGGTTCCTGGATCCCCTGTATTATGGCACTGCAATCACCATTGACCGGGATGGCAATGCCAGCACCAATCCTGAGCAGGGCCTGACCTGGGGAAGTCCGGGATACTTCGACGACTTCGTGGTGCTCTCCTTCGTGCTCGATCAGGATGCCGACACCGGGGTTCCGGATGACGGACTTTATCATCTCGGGGAATGGCAGTCCGGGGGGAGCACGTTCCAGGTCGAAAGTCTCATTGGAGACAATGTCCAGTTCAACGGGGTGAGCGGGGGTTTTGAACTCATCATGCCCTGGCAACTGGAAATCTTCGACGAGGTGGTTCGCTTGACTGGTGAAGAGATTGTCTACGGATCACAGGACCTCGACCAGAGGCCCCTCCATATCCAGACCAATCCGGTTTACATGAATGTCCCGGTCAACGGAGAACCCGTCAACCTGGGCCTGGAGGAGATTTATCGCCACCTCGCGGGTTCACCGGATGCGGGTCAAGAATCCCCGGTGATCTTTGATACCCCGGATCTCACCGATGCTCTGGGAGAACTCGCCAACAGCACGATCCGGGGCTTGCTTGAGGACCTGGCGAGCCTGGTCGGGGACCTGAAGCAGGATTTCATCGAGAGCGGGTTCTTTGAGATGGTGGTCCCCGGGACGGGCCAGACGATCGCGGAAATCATGAATGACCCGGATGTTCCGGGTAATGACAATGGTCTTGCAGGCGTGGAAACGAGGCAGGGCTTCGAGGCCTTCCTCGATATCGACACCTATGTGACGGAGTATCTCAGCACCGTTCCCTGGGTTGGTGGAACCAATGAGATCCAGGAGATCGCGATCGGGGGCGGCCCGACCGGGGGAAGCTTTACCCTGACCTTCACCGATCCATCAGACGATGCCCTCCTTGTGACGGATGGAATCACCTGGGATGCGAACCCGAATACCCTGCGCGACAACGTCCAGGCGGCAGCAGACACTCTCCTCGGGAGTTCACAGGTTGCCGTTGCGGTGAGTTACAACCCTTCCAACTCCACGACCGAGATTGAGATCACCTTCTTCGGAAACGAGTACGGGATCAGGACCATCGACGCCCTCATGGCGGATGTGGGAGCCCTTACCGGGGCCGGACCCATCGGGGTAACGATCACCGAAGTCCAGGAAGGCACCGGGTCCGTGGCGACCGGGGACGTGACTCCGGCGGATATCTGGACTGGTCTCGGGGATTTCCTCAATGCCCACTGGGTTCCGACCTTGCCAGGGATTGAAGCCACCGCCGGACCGGTCACCGTCAGCATTGCCGGGGACCAGCTCTCCATCGACTTCGAGGAGACCTTTGCATTAACCCGGGAGATTTCCCTCGGCGATACCTTCGGGGTCGACCTGGGCGGGGTTGGTCTCTCCGTCACCGGGGCATCCACTGTTGATCTTGAGGTTGATACGGGACTGGACTTTGGGATTGGAGTCGACCTCGGGACCGGGGAGGTGGACTTTGACTTCCGGGAGTTCTACTTTGAAGGATCAGCCTCAACCTCAGACCTTAACCTGGCTCTCTCACTTGACACCCCGTTGGGAGGATTGGGCTTTAACACTGGATCCGCCGCCCAGGTGGCACTGAGTCTTGGTGGGAGTGTCACGCACGACCCCGGTAGTGGATTCTCTTTCAGTTCCACCCAGCGAGTTGACGGTGAGAGCCTGCAGAACAATGCCCTGGTTTACCTTCCGCTCTACCTGGAGGTTGGCGGGAATGGTCTTCCGCTCGGTCATGTCTCCTTCGCTGATGATGATTTCTTCGACGGCCAGCTTGATCCTGGTTTTTCCGCTGACCTCAGTGAAATCGGGAGCGTTCTCGACAGCCTTTCCTTCATCGCCCTCGATCTTCTGGCCGATGAAGTCATCGAGGTCCGGAGTGAGCTGGTGGCAACCTATGATGAGAACGGAAACGAAGTGACTCCGGGCAATACCTTCCTCAATGAGGCCCTTCCCGGTACCGATACCAACCTCGCCACCCTGATTGGGGTGGCCGACCTCCTGAACATCGGGCATTACGTGAAGCATTACCTTCGCCCGGCCCTGCCTGAGTTGTCTGAGGAGGAGCGTGACTTTACTATCCCGCTCGGCAATCCGGATTCCGCTGCCGAGTTCAGTCTGCACGGGACGGGGACTCTTACTCTCGAGGGGGTCCTGGCCGACCCGTTTGAAGTGGTAACCGGGGGTGGTTCTGCAGCAAGCCCTGCGGGTGCCTTACTTAATCTGCCGGGGTCGCTGAACAACATCCGTTTCACGGCGGCCTCCAATGGTGAAAACGAGGTGGTCATCAGGGTTGTGGCCGGGGAGGGCGCCTCCGCAGGCTACGATGCTCCGTCCCAGGTCCTGACCCTCACCATCGAGGACGGCCACACGACGGCCACTGAGATGATCTCGCTGGTAAATGAGCTGGAAGGTTTTGATTTTGTTGCAACCGCGGCGGGTTATTACGGAATTAGCGTAGAGAGTGGCGCGCTTCAGCCCACGATGGGGGGCTTGATGAATTACCTCCGCGAGAACTGGCTGCCGACCCTGGGGGGCGAAGGGGGTGGACTCACCTGGGAGTTTGTGGATGGAGAGGATGATCTCATCGAGATTTCCTTCGCAGGTGACCTCGCCTTTGCCCGGGAAATCGGTCTCGATCTCGGGGTCGGAGCGGACAATATCGGGTTTTCCATCGATGGTGATGCCCAGTTCGACCTGGATATCGCCGCGAGCGTGGAAGCCCGTCTTCGCTTTGGCTGGGGTGATAACGATGGGGTCGATTTCTTCCTCGATGACTTCACCTTCGATACCTCAGCGGGCATCAGCGACCTCGTTCTCGGTGCGGGCGTCGGGCCTCTCGAGATCGCAGTGGGCCGGGAGGAGGGGCCGAAGGGGCAGCTTGGGATCGATCTTGCGGCCAGCATGTCCTTCGTGGACGGAGAGTTCAGCTTCACGCCGCTGCCGAACACCAGCTCGCAGCTCGAGAACTACATCAATATCGACCTGCCGCTCTTTGCCTCCCTCGGCGATGCCAACCTGGGTTCCGATACCGAGATTCCGCGCATCATGCTGGAAGGCACCCTCTTTGAGGAGGCTGGAGGGCCTGCGATTGAATTCAGTCACGAGAATCTCGAGAAGATCCTCGATTTCAGTGATTTCGACCTCTCCAGGCTGGTCCAGATGATCAGGGGGACCCTCACGTGGCTCGGCGAGTTCGCGGATGAGGACTTCATGCAGACCGAGCTTCCCCTGATCAACCGGGACCTCGGGGATCTCCTCGATTTTGCCACCACCTTTGACGAGAACGTGGTTTCCCGGATCGACTTCGCCCGCATCCAGTCCCTGCAGGACTTTATCGACGAGTTCGTGCAGTCGGGGATCCTGCCCGCGGGCGCGGAAATCTTCTACGACCCGGTGGAGCGCACCCTGCGCCTGCCTGTAGGGTTCGGCATGGACCTGAATGAGTTCTCCCTCGAGAATCTCGCCAATATCGAGGATGTCGCGCTCACGGACCTTTTCGAACTCGGGGTCCTCGACCCAACTGATCTGGTCAGTAAGGCCGACCTTCTTGACAACCTGCTGGCCCAGACCGCCATCCGCTTGCGCGATCTGGCCCAGTGGCACCTGATCGACTCTGCCAGCTTCGACTTGGTGGAGATTTCCGTCGCGGACCTCGAGCAATATGGATTTGTGGCGGCCGGGGCGCTGGATGGAGAGGGTGCCACCGTGGATCTGGCCAGTCTGCTTGAGAATGGAACCGCGGATCTCGAGAGGCTGATCCTGTTTGGTCTGCTTACTATTAACGACCTGGCAGCAGGGTCCCGGATCCTCTTCGACGATCTCGTGGAGTCCCGCCTCGTGAGTACCCCGGATCTCGCTGCCTACGGGATCGTGCTTTACGACGCGGATGGGGAGGAGACTTCCGATCCCGCTGCTGCGGAATGGGTTGATCTGGAGTCGCTCTTGTCCCCGAGGGTCTTCGACCTGCAGTCTCTTCTCGGACAGGGCTTCATTTCCGGGTCAGAGTTTGACGAGGGTCTCCTCATTTCCCTGAATGCGCTCGAGACGGCAGGCATCATCACCGCTGACACGAAGGCAGCGCTCGAGGTGGCCTTGATCACGATCGATGAGGTTGCCACCGCTGTGGTCAACGAATCCGACCAAATCCAGTTGTCGGTCCTGCTCAGTTCGTTGCTTCCGGCCGCGATCTCCGCCGTTGATCCTGCAGATGTGGTTACCAGCCTGCCCGAACTGATTGAGAAGGGCATTCTCGACCGGGATGACCTGACTCTCGGGGATATCGAACTCGGCTCTCTCACCATCGAAGGTTTTGACATCTACGAATTGGCGGATCTCGGGATTCCCTCGCTCCGGGCCAGCATTGCCGGGAGCGCAGCGTTCGCGGTCGATCGCTTCCTGCTGCAGGATCAACCGATAGACCTTGGTTTCGAGTTTGGGGAGGTCCTTGAGGTCGGCACCACCACCACCGCAAACCTCCGGGTCCAGGTGGAAGGGGGCTTCGAGTGGGTCATCGATCTCGATGGGCCGACTGGAAGCGAAGGATTGACCGTTCTTATCAATAACGCCCAGATCTCCGGTCGGGCCTGGTTCTCCCTCGAGGACCTCGAGGCCTTCGTGCGCGTTGGTTTCCTCGAGTTGGCTGCGGGGGGAGATGGCTCGGGTAGCGGGGTAGACCTTTTTGCCGAGGCTATTGTGACCCTTGACGAGGACGGGGATCTTGCCACCGCCAATGACCGGGAGTTCTCCTTCACCGAGCTCCTCAGCGGAGGGTTGATCAGCAACTTTGACTTTGAGCTCAATGGGTTTGCCGAGGCCGCGATCAACAATTTCCGCATGACTCCGCCCTTGCCGGGGCTCGATACTGCCTCCCTCGCGGGCAAGGAGCTCTCCATCAGGGTCCCAGACTTCAGCGAGATCAGCGGGTTCGAGGTGGTGACCCAGGGGGAAGTGACCGAGGAGGAGATTGAAGACCTCCTCGGCTTGGGTCGGGTGGTGGCCCAGCTTCCTGACTTCGGGGATCTCTTCAACTTCAGTGATCTCGACTTTGCGAGCATCATCTCCCTGATCCGGCAGGGGATCGAGTTCCTCGATGCCGCCCTCGCGGAGACGCCTCTTTACGAAACCGTCATCCCGGTGGTGAATCGGTCCGTGAAGGAGTCCCTCGACTTCCTCGACGACCTTGCCAATCGCGTTGAGGAAGCGGTGGAGAATCCGGCTGCCTTCATCCAGGAGGTGGAGGAGGTTCTTGAGGGTGTCCTCGGAATTGTGGACAACAACTACACGGACGGGGCGGGAGGATTCTCCCAGACATGGGATGAGGAGACTTACAGCCAGGCCGCGCCCGTTGAGGGTCAGAAATTCGCCATCTATCTCGATGGTGAGACCTTCAATCTGCAGATTGCCTGGGATGCGGTCCTCTCCGACATGCTCGTCTTTGCCCTCGACCTCGGGGCCCTCGGAGTAGACGTCCCAGGCCTGAGTAACCTTGTTGACGCCAATGGCCAGGTCGAATTTGAGGTCTTCGCCGAGGCTGTTATTGCGGTCGGGGTCGACTTCTCCGCGCTTGGGGACTTCTCAATCTCGGCGGGGAGTTCGCTGGCGTCCTTCAGCCTCGGACAGGATATCACCCTGAACGCGAGGAATGGTGCCGGAGTGTCCCCGGTGCTTTTCCAGGCTTCGGCGACCTCCGGGTTCACTACCTCGGGAGAGCTCGTTTCCTACCTGAACAGCGTTCTCGCGGCGGGCCCTACGGGTCTTACCGCGTCGGGTGAAGGGCCGAACGGCGAGACTATCCGTTTCGCCAGCGAGGAGGAGTTCACGATTGATTCCTCCTCGAGCAACCTCGGGCAACTTGGTTTCGGGGAGGGGGACCTGCAGTCGCAGAAAGAGGGTCTCTCTAGTCTGGAGTTCTTCGTTCACGAGTTCGATGACAATGGTACCCCTGGAGATTACACCGACGATACCGGGACGCGGGTCACCCTCGGGGCGAAGGTTCATGGCCAGGATCTTGACCTGCTCTTCCAGCCCTTCGGGATCGGGGTTGCTGGTGGGTCGGTGGCCTTCGATGGGGACGGAGATGTTTCCACCGATGACTTCGCCACCCTGCGCCTTGCGATCGCTAACGACGATGAATCCGACGATGGACGCTTTGTTCTCGGGGAAGACCAGTTCGGAGAGTTCCTCGATTTCAATCTAAGTGGCGGGTTTGATATCACCCTTCCGATCCAGTTGCTGGGTCTTTCTTCGGGGTATCTGGCCCTCTCCACTAATGCCGATGCCTACGGAGATGAGGCCCTGCTGCGCTTCTTTGAGTTTCTTACAGGGAATACCGGGAATCTCGAGAGTGGGGTGGATGGGGCCGAGTTCGTGGATCTCACCCCGTCTCTGCGTGAGGCAATTCTCATCGAGTTGCCGGATCTTGTAATCCCGGACTTCGGGTTGCTGGCGATCCTGAATGACCCAACTTATATCCTGGACGGAATCGACATTGCCCTTGGCACCGTGCAGGACATCCTTGGTTCCAGCTTTGCCCAGGACCTGCCGCTGGTTGGCGACAAGTTGTTTGCGGCGGCGACCTTCATACGTGACATCCGCCTTGGGTTCCTCGCGGACCTCCGGGAGAGGCTCGATGGTCCCGGGCAGGCCATCAGTCTCATGGAGGGTGCGATCTGGGATGTCTTCGGTCCTGATGGCTTGGATATCATCCTTGATCGCGACGGGGATGGCCTCATCGAGCAGGAGGACGACATCGTGGTGGCCTGGTATGACAGTGATGGCAACAAGCTGAAGGACTGGAGGCTTGGAGATGCAGTGCCCCTGGCTGGAAACGTCTATAACGAGGCGGGTGAGCTTGTTGCTGACCCGGGAGGCGATTTGCCTGAGGGTTGGATTCGGATCAACGCCGACGCTGACTCCATCCAGTTCGACGTGACCCTCGGGGGAGTGGGCTTTGGAGCCGGGGTGGATATTCCGCTGGATGTCGACCTGCCCGGATTCGGGCTCTCGGTTGACGGTGGATTCGCAGTCCAGCTCGACTGGAGCTTCGACTTCGGGATGGGTCTCAGCGTGGAGGATGGGTTCTATCTCACCACCAATGACAAGGATCCGTCCCGGTCCGGGGATGCTGAGCTTGAAGTCGAGATCGGGGCCTTCCTTGATGGGGCGCCTCTCGACGACTCGGTGGTCACTCCCTTCGTGGCGGAAGGAAACCTGCTCTTCTTCAAGATTTCGGCTACCGACACGGACCGCGAGGCTGCCACTTCCGGGTTCCAGCCCAGCGGAGTCTTCGGATTCCTTGAGATCGATATCATGGGCGATGAGGCCACCGGCAGGATGACTCTCAACCATATTCTCTCCACTCCCGTCGACCGGATCTTCGACGTCGACATGGGAGTTGAGGCGGCCCTCAACCTGGAGCTGGTCCTCGAACTCGACGGGGTGAGCGGGTTGCCCAAGCTCGCCGGGGATCTCGTCTTCAACTGGGGCTGGTCCCTGGACGGCGGGCTCCGCGATCCTGAGATCGGGCTCATCAACCTGCGGGTCGATATCGGCACCTTCGTCAGTGATTTTCTCAAGCCCATCGCGGAGTCCATCGAGGACGTGCTTTCTCCCTTCAAGCCGGTCATCGACACCCTTCTCACTCCCATCCCGGGGCTGGATGAGTTCATCGATGATCCAACCCTTCTGGGCCTGATCAATGAGATCGCGGTCCTGACCGGCAATTCGGAGATCCCGGTCGAGTTCTTCAACTCAGCAAGGGCGGCCCTCAACCTCGTTTCCGAGATCAACGGACTTCTTGGTGCGGAGGGTTATATCCTGCTCGGCAGTATCTCCGGGCTGGGCAGCGACAATGTTGAGACCAGTGAGGCCAATAACGAGATCATCGGGGCCATCGGGAGCGCGCTCGAGGAGATGGCCAATGGAGAACTCAGTGGCGATATCACCAATGGCTCCAGTTCAGGCGGTGCCGCGACTGCGCGGTCTGGTTTCAGGGTCCTTGAGTATATCAAGGATATCGGGAACTGGGCCCGGTTGCTTTCCGGGGGCGACGCCATCCTCTTCACCTATGAAATGCCGCTCCTAACCTATGCGATGGATTTCCGCCAGCAGATCGCGACCATTCCCCTTGGTCCCGTCATGATCAATGTCTCAGCGATCGGCGGCTTCGAGATCGGGGCGGACCTGGCCTTTGGTTTCGACACCTATGGGATCCGGCGGGCGATCTCGACGGGTAACCCGTGGGAGGCTCTTGATGGATTCTTTGTCGGGGACTACGCCATCAATTATCAGCCTCCCGAGGGCGACAGGAGGGTGGGGACCATCTCCCTAGGAGAGGAGAAGGACGAGTTGTTCTTCAACGCCCAGATCGGAATCGAGGCGGCGCTCTGGCTGGCTCTCGTGGAAGCCGGCGTGGGAGGAGTGATCGGGTTTGAGGCCGGTCTCGACCTGCAGGATATCCCAGACCCAGCCACCGGCTTGGGCGATGGCAGGATCCGGGTGTCCGAGTTGATCACGATGTGGGGCTACACCGGCAACGGGGCTCCGGGCGGATTGCTCAACCTGATCAATCTCTCGGCGCGTGCCTATGCCGAGATCTACGCCTTTGTCGATGTGGGAATCTCGATCCCATTCGTGGGCAAGATCATGAAGCGGGTAGTGGATGTCACTCTCGTGGATGTGACCATCGCTGAATTCGAATACGAGGCGCCCGTGGTGGAGCCTGTCCTGGCCACGGTGGATGGAGATACCCTGATCCTGCACACCGGGTCCCGGGCGGGGGACCGGCTCTACCTTGATACCAATGACGGAGGGGAGCACTACACCATCTCCGGTGATGAAAGTTCCATCGAGGTTAGCTTCAACGATTGGACCCAGATCTACACCGGAAGCTTTGCCCAGGTGGTGGCCGACGGAGGGGAAGGGGAGAACGTCTTTGATGCATCCGGGTTGACCGGAGTGCCGGTGGAGTTCACGGGTGGTCCCCAGGACGATCGCTTCACCAGTGGGACCGCGGGTGGGACCATGACCGGGGGTGGAGGGGATGACAGTCTCGATGCGACCAGGGCCACCACCGAGGTGGTTCTCGACGGAGGAGAGGGTGACGATCGTCTCCTCGGAGGGAGCGGTATCAATGTTCTCTCCGGAGGTTCCGGGGAAGACCGTTTGAGCGGCGGCGGGGAGGATGACGTCCTGGACGGTGGAAGCGGGGTTGATACTCTCAGCGGATCGGATGGGGAGGATGTCTACCTGTTTGGAGACGGTTTCGACTCGGATCGCCTGAGCGACTCCGATGGGCTGGTTCTCGACTTCAGTGCGACCTCGGCGGATCTCTTCCTCAACATCAGCGCCAGTAACATCTCGATTGTTACCGCTGATGAGGAGTTGAGGCTCGGACAGTCGGTGGTGACCCGGATCATCCTCGGGACCGGGGATGATGAGGTCTTCCTGCGCGAGCTTCCGGAGCGCACCATCGAGATCGAGGACACCGGTGGATCGGCGACCTATACCCTCGAGTTGGAGGCCCAGGTTTCGAGCCGGGACGACGGTATCCTCAATATCATCGATCACGATACCGACTTCGACGAGATCATCCTGACCGCTCTCCCGGAGATGAACCCGGATGACGAGGAGGAGGACGTGATTCTCATCAACGATCATGAACTTGTCAGCGGTCGGGAGCGGGTCCGGTTTGGTGAGGGGGATGGCCTCGAGCAGGTGCGACTGCAGTCCATCCGCAGCGTGATCGTGGACGAGGAGGGAACCCGTGAGGAGCGCCTCGAGTCCCTGACCATCTCCTCGGATAGCACTGCCAACCTCGAGGGCACGAACCTGGTCGTCGACGCGGTGGTTCTGGTCCTGGATGTTCCCGTTTCCCTTCGCGCCCACGATATCCGTATTAACCAGGAGCGGCAGGACCTGGTGACGGACTTTGACCAGATTGTGATCCTGGGGAGCACGGTCCACGCCACCGGGGACTTCGATCTCGAGGCGGACTGGATCGGCTCCGAGCAGGCTCTCGCGGAGGGTGGAGAACCGGTGAGCGAGGGGCAGGTCGACAACCGGATCGATGCCCGGGACCTTGATTGGATCCTCCGCAAGACGTCTTCGCTGGAGTTGAATGCAACCTTCAACGCGATTCTCTCCACGGCCCCGGAACATGGGCTGAATGTCGAGTTGCTCGATCCAGATGCCGACCTGGCCTTCAATACCGATATCACGAGTGGTTCCGGGGATAGTGAGGACCAGCAGGGTGGTGGGGAATTGCGGTTCATTGTTCCCGGCGACATCACGATGAACAGCGGGATGGAGTTCCTCGGTGCCGAGGCCCACCTGATCCTCGCCGCGGACAATATCTTCAACTCAACCGCCGACCGCAACACGATCGTCACCACGGTGGGAGGGATCACGGTCCTGACCCGGGACGAGGGTTCGGAGGTTTCCGGGACCGAGATCGTGATCGCGGAGACGGATGACCTCGTTGTTTACGGTCGCTCTCTCGCCGGTGGACTGGGTCCGGTCGGGCTCTCCAGTGCCCACGGGGAGGTAGACGTCACCATTCTCGGCCTCGACTCCCGTTTGACCCTCGCCACCGGGAGCATCGCCACCCGGACTGAGGGGATGGACATCCGCCTGCAGGCCGACGACTTCGACTTCATCAGCGCTCCGGGAAGCAGGGTCCACTCGCAGGACCTGGTCGCCTTCGAGGATCGCAGTGAGGTTCTCTTCACCCGGACCGAAGGTGGGATCATTGGCACGGGGGATCTGACGATCCTGACCCGGACTGCGAGCAATATTCTGCTGGGGACAGCGGCCCAGCATCCGCTGGGTGCCGACTGGACCGACATGGCAACTCTCTTCCCAACCTTCAGCAACTGGCCGAGCCATGTGGGAGGAACCTTTGAGGGAGAGGAAGGGGCGGAGGCGTTTGCGGAGGATGGAAGCCTCTTTAATGATACGGCTCACCTTTCCACCCGGGACCTCTCTGCCCTGCACGATGGATTTGCGTTGATCACCATCGGGGACTTGGAGGTGGTTGACCAGATGATCCTGGGGGATGCCTCGGATCAGAGGGCCAGCACTGAAGACCTGGTGCCTCGACGCGACGCGGCTTTCCGCGATGATACGGTCCTGAATGCGAAGGATAAGATCTTTGTGGAGGGTAATGTGGAGTTTGAGCGAGCCAATGAACTGGATCCGCTCGTCAGCCTGCGGGTCAACACCAACATCTTCCATGTCAAGTCGAAGGATATTAACAACCCGCTCGGCGGGTTGGACTCCGGCGTGACCGGCGATCTGCTTGAGTTCCGGGGCGAGGCCCATGAGATTCTCAGTATCGCAGGCAACAGTATTGAGTTGGGCAGCGTTGTCACGGCGGTGGCTTCATCGCTGGCGATCGCCTCGAACAACGGCAACACGGTGGTGGCCGGGGGAGTGGAGGGCCTGACGACCCTGACTTCAGCCGCGGAGGCAGGGGACAGCAGTATCGAGGTGGCTGATGCGAGTCTCTTCAGCGTGGGCGACACCATCTACATCGGAGGAGTGGCCAACCGGATGATCGTTGACGGGGTGGTGGCCACCTCGACGGGTGATATCCACGTCAATATCCAGGGCCCCGGGGTGCACTACAGTTCCCCCATGATGAGTGATATCAGCGAGGCGAACATCGACCGGACGCTGAACAATTTCCAGCAGGGGATCCAGGGCGTGCTTCGGACGGGGCAGCCGGGCGGGGTTATTGATATCCAGACCAGGAATTCAGTGGTGATGGCTGGCCAGACCTTCGTGAACGGGGAGGATGCCTCGGTCGTCATTCGTCCCGGATCCTTCTTCGAGCTGGTCCAGATTGCCGGATCGATATCGGCCCATGGGCGCAACGCCCTGATCGATATCCAGGCGCCGGAGGCAGTCTACATCAATGGCGAGTTGCTCGCCGGTGTTGAATGGGTTGGGGGTGTCAGGCAGGCAGCTGACGGAGCTGATGGAGCCGACGTGATTGTTCGTACTCCGCATGAATTAAGAATCTACGGGGCGATCAGCACCCGGGATGTGATGGAGTTGCGCGGGGAAGTGGATCAGGACTACAACGAACGGGACGCGGTTAACGCCAGCATCCACCTGACTGGTCAGCTGTATTCCCTTGCTGACAACAGTCTGCTCACCCTGACCGGTCCGGATGATATCCTGGTGGAGGGAAGTATCTTCGTGCGGGGCGAGAACAGCGGGCTCCACATCGAGTCCGACGACCGGGTGAAGTTCGCCACTTCCTTCGTGGAGGTGGAGGACGGGATCGAGGTGATTGGTAACGGGCAGACGGAGGACCTTGATCGTGAGGATCCACTGGGAGTCGGGAACCTCGCGAGCAGTGTCCTGGTGGAAGCCACCGCGGTGATCCAGTCCTTCGCGGCCGGTAGTGATATCAATATCACGGGTGCGCATGACATCGACCTCTTCGGTTCCATCGTGGCGGGGGGTAGTATCGGGCCGGAGGGCGTGACCTGGTCTGGACCCGACTCGGTGGTCAACGTAGTGGCCGGCGAACAGATTTATCTCGCCAGCGGGGTCCTCGCCAGCGGTTCGGTGAACCTGATCGGGAACGGGGCCGGGGCTGATGACAGGAATCGTGAGGATTCCCGCGATCTCAGCGTGCTCGTGGACACCGCGGGCGGGGTGACAGCGGCGGGACGCACCAGCGATGGCTCCGGGGGGCAGGTCCGGATCTACGGCCAAGCGGGTGTGGAGATGATGGGGAACATCTATGCCGGGGTCGACCGTCGCCTTCTCTGGGACGGGGAGGGTAATCTGGTTCGCGACACCTTGGACTGGGACGAGAGTGTGGGAGGCCATGTCACCGTGGAATCAGAGGGTCTCGTCATGATCGGTGGTCTTGCGGCCAACCTGGGCAGTGAGGTGGTGCTTGCGGAGGACGTAGAGCTGAAGATCGAGTTTGGAGGTTTGGAGTTTGATTCTGTAACGTTGCATTCCGCCACCACCAGTTCCAATACCCAGCTGGCAGAATTGGCTGCCCAACTGGAGGATGTGATCAATGGTGTGCTGGAGCCGGCCGACCTAGCTGACCCGGCGGCGAGCGGAGGGATCGCGGTGGAGGTGGAGAACAACCGCCTTCTCCTGCGGAGCAACGATCCCTTTACGGTCAGGTCCGCCGATTCTTCCAATCTGGATCTCCTTGGTTTCCTCGCCGGGGATCTGGAGGCTCGGTCGGTAGTGGCTGAGACCGGGGCAGTGGCGAACGGGCTCCCTGACTCCTTCATTCTCAGTGACGATGTGACCTTGCGTTTCAACGACAGCGTGGGAGAGGAGCTCAACGTGGTTGCCTTCGTCGCGGAGGAAACCAGCGGCTTCACCTCGCTCGACGAACTCCTCTCCTACCTGAATGAGGAGCTCAATGCCGCTGGTCTCGGGTTGGAGGACATCGTGGCCGAGGAGAATTCCACGGCCGGAGTCGCGGACGGGCGGATCCGCTTCACCAGTGCCTATGATTTTCGTCTGGCCCCTGCGCCTGACTCCACAAATGCCGCGCTTCTCGGGTTCACCGCCAGCATGATGGTTGGATCAGTCGAGACCCTAGGAGCTTACCAGCAAGCATCCATCACCTATGAGCGTGGAGCCGAGGGAACCCTGCTGGGCGCGGTAGTGGAAACGGGAGGCTACATCCAGGCCAAGGACACTGTGATGATCCGCAATCTTGCCGGGTTTGATCCTTCCCTCGCGCTTGATCATCCGGATACCGGGGTGGTGGGCGTGCGGATCCCGGGTGGCAGTGAGATCACCACTTACAATCCCGGCAGCTCGATCAGTATCGACTCCATGGGCGATGCCGAGATCGAGGGGTACCTCGTGGCTGGCGGCGAGATTACCACGATCCGGGATGCGGTGAGCGGGGCCTTCGTGGGAACGGAGTTGAACAATTTTGGATCGAGTCGAGGCGACACCTCAATTCAGATTTCAGCAGAGCACCAGATTCGTATCGGAACGGGAATCCGAGCTGGCGGTCTGATCCGCGTGACGGGCGGGGATGATCCCCGGACGGGGAGCGAGACCGATCCCTTCAATTTCACCGGGTCGAGTATCCTGGTCTTCGGTTCAGCGACTCTCGAGACCTGGGGCGAGAACAGCGAGATTCTCCTTGAGGGATCCCGCGATGTGCAGGTCCTGACCATGACGCATGCCCAGGAAATCGTGCCGGCGACCTGGCCCCGGGGGCCGATCGCGCGGATCACCGGGGAAGGAGAGTTTGTGCGGAGCGGAGTTCTGCCCGCGGATGTTGTTCTTGTGCTCGAGAGGAGTGCGGACGGTGTCCAGGAAGCAGTGACCATTACGGCGGAGTCCACCGAGGACAATATAGGGGGGGGTGCCACGGCGCTCTTCGCAGATATTCAGGCCGCCTTTGATGCCAGCACCTCTTTCCAGTGGGTTACGGCGACCTGGGTGGGAGTCAGCCTCATCCTGGAAGGGTCCGAGGACTTCAGCATTCTCCCGACCTCCCAGAATCTTGATCTCCTGGGACTCGCCGAGGTAACTAGTTCCTCTATTTACTATGGCGATGCCCAGGTGATTGCGAATGTCGAGTTGCCAGAGAGCGGGCAACTTGTGGCTGACGTCGCCATCGATCTCACTCTTATCGACCACGACACAGGGGAAGCCACTGATGGCACGGTGGTGATTACTCGGTCTGACACTGCAAATAACACCACCGCTGCGGAACTAGTTGGCGACATTAATCACGCTCTAACAGAAAGTCCCTTCGTTG